>JAABUQ010001280.1_pt1 | contig 55087 bp, 47 predicted proteins | sample 5560001 | NCBI WGS metagenome assembly JAABUQ01 (sample SAMN10711888, study PRJNA513371) | rock metagenome | isolation source: Antarctica rocks | place: Antarctica: Victoria Land, Finger Mt nord | collected 2015-12-18
CACAGTGGCAAAACGAATACAATTGCGAGCGGCCTCACAGCAGCCTGGGTTACCGCACGCCTAACGAGTTTGCCGAAGTACTGAAATCCTCAGTTATGACTGGCTGACAAAATCGAGCCACGTCAGCGCCAATGTCAATGCCGAGCATGCTGTCGTAACCATCGAACATCTCAGCAGGAATGAGATGTAAATTGCCGATAAGTCCGGCTTCATCAGGGTCGTGCCGGATCGGGTAAAGTCGATGTCATGGTCGTACTCAGGCTAGCCTCATGCAAGAGCCATTAAGCGAGCGGCGCGGATGGGGGAAACGGGAACTCGGCATCAAGAATGGTTTTGACGCCGGGTGGGCCGGTTAGTGTGAGGTGGCAATCGGGCGTTCCTCCGGTTATTTCGAGATGGAAGGTGAGGAAGGGACAACAGAGCCGCTCCATGCTGATCCATTCGGCGATTTGCGTCAAAACAACGCTCTGTTCGTCTAACCGGAATGTATAACCATCCGCAAGTTCGGTGCGTGCGCGGAACGCCGTGCGGAGATGTGCAACCAGTTCGTGGTAGCGAGCGCGCCCGGCATGAGGGATGGCTTCTAGACTACATGCCAAGACGGAGGACTCTTTATTGTATGGCTGGGACAAGGGTGACACTTTGGTCCTAGGACAGCGGTTACAATCTTCTGTCTCAAGTAGCGCGGAGGCGGAGGCGGGGCGACAGTGCTTTCTAGTTTCCGGATGACCGACGATTCAGGAGTTGACCGGAGGCAACGGCGTTTGTCGTTCCTAATTAGCGATGGGTTTCCGAATTGCCCGTCAAGCGCCCATAATCCGATTGGCAGAGCCCGGTACATCTCAGTTTGTCGAGTGTCGAATTTGCCGAACCGGGATCTCCCATTTTCCGGCAATCGCAGATGAACCAATAAGAACTTGGGCCCACTAAAAGGTAACCCGGTACTGTGAGGCAAGACTGTCGCAATCAGTTGCGCCTTACGGATTGGTTTCGAAACTCAACCCGGAATTGAGGGACAGATCGCGCCGCCAATCGCCCAGTTATGCATAGTTCCGAACTGCGGCGGCTTGGAGCTTTGGGCTTCGCTGGCGCTGTCCGTTGGCGCTTAGTCTAGCCAAAAACGAGCGCCGCAGTGACTCGTCCCCCACTCCGAGCAGAACCTTATCGACTGCTCGCTGCGATTCGGCCAATAATTCGTCGGTTCCCTCCTCTAACAGAACAACGCTCAGACACTCAGCGAGCAGCACGGGGTCCGCAAGTCGTCGCGCCACTTCGACCGACGCCCGAGCGTCATCCACTGCCTTCCGCACTCCCAGTTCACGTCGGGCGCGCGCGCACACTATCAGCGCCAACGCCTGATACTTCGGACGATGGCGGCAGGTGCTTTGTTCGATCACGTCGCTTGCAAATGTAACCGCACGGCCCCATTCACCTCTCGACAAAGCTAGTTCAGCGCGAGCCTGGCAAAGCCGCATCCTCCACTTCCATGCGTGCCATCCGCCCGCTTTGTCAACCGCTTGCTGCACCCCGGCCAGCAGCGGTTCGGCCCTGCCTGGATCGTGTGTCCTGGCGTGGATCAGCAGAAGGTCGATCCCGGCGCTGACCAGGGCCGGCTCAAAGCCTACACGACGCGCCAGTTCCCGCGCCTCCATCGCTCGGTTTGTCGCACCGACAAATTCGCCTAGGCTGAATAATGGCGCAACCGACATCGAAATCGCACGAGCAAGCAGCGAAGATGCGCCGCATTGCCGGCCAAGGGCGCAAGCGTCGGCAAAGGCCTGTAACGCTTCGTCATACCGCCCGCCACCGGAGAGGCAGATCCCGAGATGCTGCAGTGCATAAAGCAGGAACGCGGGGTCGCCCGACGCCCTCGCGCCTTCTACCGCTTCTTCCGCCCGTGAGGACGCCTCAGCCGTGTGCCCGGCCCAGTAAAGTGTTAGCGGAATTCTGGCTAGTCCGAAAGAGCGGATTCCGCCCGCGCGCGCAAGCGTTCGCCGGTCGCTAGCGATGCCGCCCAACACATCTCCGTCAGCCACTTTCGCACTTGCGATCCAAGCACGAGCGTCTACCCAAAGATCGTCCCGTCCGACGGCATCGGCCAATAACTCCGCCTCGTTTGCAAACCGCCGCAATGCCGGAACGTCCATGAGCCAAAACGCTGCTTCCGCCAGTTGGACCAGCAACTCGCAACGTTTCACCCGCTCCGCTGGATTCAAAAGACTCAGCGCCGCTTTGAATTCAGTATTCGCGCTCGCCCATTGGCTGGCTTGAAGAAAACTCCGGCCGCGCAATGTATGAAATTCGATGCGCTTACTGTCTACAACCGGTCCCGGTGAGAGAAGACTCAACATCCGAAGAGCCGTACCGTAATAACGCGCGGCCTCTTCTAACGCGAGTCCGTTGTGCGCATGATCTCCCGCACGCACGGCGTATTCAATCGCTTTCTCTGGGTCGTAAATGGCTCCCTCTCCGAACTGGTAAGCCAGCTCTGCCAGCGGGAGGATCTCCGCGGATTGTCGTTCCAGAGCCATGCCGATGCGATGGTGCAAACGGGCACGCCGCGCCGCCATAGTATCCGCATACAGCGTCTCACGAATGAGCGCATGCGTGAAGGAGAATCGTCCCGGCGCCCCCGGAACTTCGCTAACGACCTTGGCCGCTAATGCCTCCTCAATGCCGTCCAGCACCTCCTCCTCTGGGATATCTATGAGAACTTCAAGAAGGGGCAAAGAGAACTCGCGACCAATGACCGCGCCCAACGTGAGAAGCTTCTTACTCGCCGCACCCAAGCGTGCGAAACGGCGGCGGATGACGTGTCGAATTCCTTCGGGTACGCCTAACTGGAAGGGCGCGTCCGCCGCTAGATTTCTATCAAAACCGCCTGTTTCGGCCAGATGTGTCAATATCTCGGTCAGGAATAATGGGTTGCCCTCGGTGCTTGCGGTCATCCACTCTTTTAATTGTGGCGTCGCGGCGCGGTCGGTCCACGAATCGACAAAGCAACGAACGTGTTCGGCCGCTAACCCGTGGAGACGAATCCTCGTGGCCGCAAACTCCCGCTGGAAATCGTGTAAGACCTCCTCTGAGAACGCGCTACGGTCGGGCTCGTTCTCGCGGTACGTCATTACGATACAGAGGGCCGCATCCCTTGTGGAGCGGATCAGGTGACGCAAAAAAAGAACTGATCCGGCGTCTGCCCAGTGCACATCTTCAAAGAGCAGGAGCATGGGACAGCCACGCGAAAGGGCAACTACCAATTGGGCAAAGGCATCGAACATGCAGAAACGGCGGCTCTCCGCAGTCGCTTGGAACTCAGGCGCAGTTCGCAGCATGCCTTTCGCCATTTCGGGCATAAGCTGAGCCAGCTCGCCGCTTCCTGCTATTTCTTTCAATAGCCGCTGTAGCATCGCAGCATCGGCCGTTCGCACCAGCCACCGCAACATGGTGACAAAAGGCGCAAAGGGGAACAGCGCTTCACGATCACAGGCGCCGGTGAGTATCGTCGCCTCAGAAGCGGCGGAGCGCGCGAATTCGAATGCTAGTCGCGTCTTTCCTTGGCCAGCTTCACTCGTAATCAGCGCGATTTGTTGGTGTCCCGCCGAGGCGGCGTGCCAGACTCCCCAAAGTGTTTCGATTTCACGGTCGCGTCCCAAAAAAGCGCCAGGTGTAGACAGAACGTTGGTCAACAATGGCGGCAGCGGAACGTGTCGGCTTCGAACCGCACCAGCCACTGACATTCCCGGAACGGGAAAGCCGAGGGGTTCTTCCGGTTGACGGCTGTTCATCCATGCGTCCAACTCCGAAGCGTAGGCGTAGACAGAACTGAGCGCCGAGTGCACATGCCGGTGTACCGGAAGTCCTTCGTGCTTCTCCCAGCGCCGGACCGTCGTTACATGACGGTTTACATGCGCGGCGATCTGCTTCCATGACTCCAGCCGTAAACCCGAGCGGTTCGAACTGCCATCCGGTAGTGCAGACATGTACCTATCCTGCGTCCTGTTGATTGTGTCATAGCAAACAGCGGTGTGAACTTGTTCTTGGTGATACCAATCGGCCCGTGAGCGACTTTGCTCCACTTTGCGCGTTGCCCGCCCGTGGCTTTGAAACTACAGTTGACTCATGAAATGCTTCCCGAAGAAAGCTGCCGGTCGATTTCGGGGTTTATTTGGCCTCGGGCTGGTATTGGTTCCCGTAACCACCTTTGCTGCGGCTGTCGTGCCCTTTACGTTAACTGGCTCGCTGCCAGCTGATGACGATGTATCGAGTAATCGGGTGCCTCTAGGCATTGACGGCGCCGGCGGAATCAATTTCTTTGGGCAGAGCTTCACCACTGTCTACGTGAACAACAACGGGAATGTAAGTTTTCAGCTCCCGTTGAGCCAGTTCACTCCCAACGGCTTATTTACCGGCGTTGGATTTCCGCTGATTGCGCCCTTCTTTGCGGACGTCGATACCGAAGGCACGGGTAGCGGCGTCGCCACCTATGGAAATGCAATCTACAACGGACGCGCGGCTTTTGTCGCGGACTGGCTGAATGTTGGTTACTTCGATTCAAATACAAACAAGCTGAACAGTTTCCAGTTGATCTTGACGGATCGCTCCGATACCGGTGCGGGGAACTTTGACATGGAATTCAACTACAACCAGATCCAATGGGAAACGGGCGATGCCAGCGGCGGCCGCAACGGCGTCGGGGGCACATCCGCTGCCGCAGGCTATTCCAATGGGCTTTCCGGCACCGGGAATATTTTTTATCAGCTCCCAGGTTCCTTGGTTAATGGCGCCTTCCTCAATGGCGGGCCCGATAGTTTGGCGGCCGGCAGTCTTAACTCGCCAACTCCCGGACGGTATGACTTTCAAGTACGTAATGCACAAGTGTTGGCGACCACACCGGAACCGATGAGCATTGGCTTATTTGCCATGGGCCTCGCTGCTTTATTGGTCGGGAAAAAGAGAGTTACTCGACGTTAGCTGGTTCCGATCGAGTTTGCTCCACTTTGCGCATTGCTGGACTGCAGGCCGCGCACTACATTTGATTGCTCGGAGTGCGCCGTGACGACGCTGCTCCGAGTTTGAAATAGGGAAGATTGCTGCCGGATCAGAATACCGGCAAAAAAGAGGACAAAAGAAATGAAATCAATCGGACGAAGAACTGTAAAGTGGACTCTCGGAGGGCTGGCCTTGTTCCTCATCGCCGGGTACACAGTCAAGGTTTGGGCAAACCCCGCCACCGGAGTAACAGCTACACTGATCGGGCGGGGAACTTACAAAAAGTTTCAGATCGTAGCTAATCCTGCGAGCGACCCCACTAATCCCTTGAGCGAACCCATCTTTCAGTACGCCGCGCAGGCGCAGCCTGCCATCGATATGATCGTACAAACGCACAACTATGTGCCGGGCGCCTCCACCGGTTGGCACACACATCCCGGCCCTGTGTATATCACTGTGACTCAGGGCGCACTTGCCTTCTACGAAGTGGATGACCCGACATGCTCGCCGCATGTGGTCACGGCGGGTCAAGGGTACCTTGACACGGGGCACGGGCACATCGGTCTCAATCAGACCGGCAATCCGGCGCAGGATGTGACGATAGCCGTCGCGCCCGTCGGAGCAGCGTTCCGCTCCGAACTTCCAGCTCCAGGCCCATACTGCTCCTTTTAGCATTGCGAGTGACCTCTGGGCGCGTCGCGTGTCGGATCGCGGAGACCGTGGCCTTGTATTGAAGTCAGGTGAGTGGAAGATATCGTCAACTCAATGGACGGATGTCGCGAGCGAAAAATAGGCTCAACGCCTAAGCGAAGGCCCATACTTCCGAACGTTCGCTAGAGCACAAGCTTGTGAGTGACTTACGTGCCGGTTCCCGGTAATTCGGAAGTCGGAGCGGATTAGGAACGCGAAGTCGTTAGCGTCCTATCGGGAGTGCCTCGGAAAACACGGCGCGAGAGGGGATGAGATGTTCGATCCGAGGCACTTTCGATAGGGGCGACTTGCAAGGAAGTGCGGTCCGAATTCCGTGCTATGGAGTTTGAATCGATTCTTCTTAGAATCAGCGGCTTGCAAGGAGCTTTCTGTAGCCCGAATCCGCATGTGTGAAGAGCGCATCACCCTGTAGACAATAACATGCCGCGAAGAAGCCGTGGCCGGAGCCGAAGGCGGAGGGCACTTCGTTCAAGTCGGCTTGTGTCGGGCGATGGTGGAGGAGTGACGGGCTACCCGAAATTGCGCGCTCGTCTGGTCTTTCTCGGCCTGGGCTAAACAGCCTGGCGTAGCGCTCAATGTTGCACTCTCGCCATTGAGGATTCCGAGATGCATGTCCCCGAAATAGACGTGCAATGCGCCCGTTGGCGTTAGAAGCAGACCGACCCACTCACGCCGAAGCAACTCGGTTATAAACACTTCTCTGCTTTTCCAGCGAATGGTGCAGTTATTTCTCACTGGGCGCACAATGTGAGGTTCGGTACAACGAAGCTGAGGTTTGCATGAGAAGAGCTTGGTGCGGACGCTGTTCATTGAAACAGTGCTGGAATGCGATAAAGCGCTCACGTTGTCGGGTTAAGCTTGACGCGGGTGGCGAGGCGGTATCTTCTTTGAGTGTTCGATGCATTCCATTGTGTTGCCGTTCTGCTTGGGCTTTCCCGGATCTATCCTCGTGCAAGACGCCAAGTCGCATCCACTTCACGGAAAGCCTGCTAATTCCGAGACCGACGATCAAACTGGAAGGCGTCCCGTTATCCGTAGGAATACGTTCGGGAACGCCGTACTTCTTCATCAACGTCGGTCACCGTGAACGTTTCACGCCGTTCTCCGTTGCCGCATTCAAAGCCGCCCGTGAAGTCCATGCACCAAAACTGGCGTTCGTCCCCGCCGTCTGCATCGAGATACTCGTGAAGCAAGGATGGGCGGGAACTGGCACCGGCTACCGTGTTGTGCAGCTGCAGAACCGCAATTCTTAGGAGCGTTCTTACTGCGGCTTCTTCGATGCCCAACATCTGGGCGCACGAGGAAGTCGCGTATCCGAGCAACGTGCGAAGAACAAAGCAAACGCGCGGGAACCGCTCGATCTGGAGAACAGGCTCTAAGCCGCGCTGAAGCAGGCTGCCGGCTTCCGAGAGTTTGGGAGAGCCTGATACGCGAGCGCTTTGTATGGTCTGCCTCACCAAGTTCTCTTGCAGGATGAGAAATTCCGATTCTGCAGGAGGTCTGGATAAGTCGATAGAGTCGAGGGTGGCTGCGACGCTCGCCTCCGCCTCTTCCGGATCAGCCGAAAGAAGCAGCGCAGTCTGAAAGAGTGCATCGCAATGAACTTGGAGAAAAGTCTTCCAGGTCTTTGGGCATTCGTCCTCCGCTCGATGTGGCGTCTCGGCTTGAAGTGAATAGGGCATCTTTTCTTCCTGACCACATTTAAGCTCAAAACAGCGGCCATGTCAAGCAATTGTTTGAATCAGTTGTTTAACTTGCAATTCGTTGACGACGTTGGGTTTAGGGCTCATGGCTTACAAATGTCTTGACTTCTTTAAGCATCTGTTCCAAACATGTATTTAGCGATGCGTACAAAATTCAGCCCTTCTGCGACTAAGACGGAACGGGCTCGCGATGACCCGCGCCGAAAGCTGATGCGAGCCGCTAGCGAGGTGTTCGCCGAACTGGGGTACCAGGCGGCGACGGTCAGGGAAATTTGCGCGCGAGCAGGACACAACGTTGCGGCCGTGAACTATCACTTCGGCGATAAACACGGGCTGTATACCGAGATCTTGAAGGACGAAGTTCTCTCTCATGGCGAAACGTTTCCAGAGAAATTAGTAGAGCAACTCCCCCCCGAAGAGGCGTTACGCGTTTTCATCGGGAACTTTTTTAACCATGTTGCAAACACAGACAAGCCCGCCTGGCACACCAGGGTAATGATGCACGAAATGGCGGTTCCTACGCAGGGGTTAGGCGCTGTGGTCGAACTCGTCGTCCGTCCTAAACTCGTGACGCTCGCCGGGATCGTGAGCCGCTTTCTGGCACTTCCGCCGACGCATCCAAAAACACGTCTTTGTGTGCACAGCATAATGGGGCAACTGGTGCATTATGCGCATGGTCGGCCGACGCTTGCTCTCTTGTGGCCAGACTGGAAGATTGATGCCGCGGAATTGGAAGTGATCGCGAACCACATTGCAGACTTTTCGATCGCTGCGCTGAAATCGGTTAAAAAGGAACTCGCGAAAGCGCCGGCCAGAGGTTGAAGCGGCAACAATGTTTTTTAAAAAGGAGACTGCATTTTCCTGCTGAGGTCGACTGACGGCCTGAGCTGGAAGCGGCCACATTCTCCTTCTCCGATCATCCGAGTGTGGAAGGGGATTCGGCGAACTCGAACGGTGCGAACCATCTGGCGGTTAAGTCCCGTAACGCAGGATAGGTACCTACAAGTCGTTAGCACGTCGGCCATCCGGACAATAATCCAGTGTTAACTCGCGCAACGGATTAGTCCTGATCTGTCGGCCTAGCTGTCGTGATGCGTTCTCATCCGGCAACCGATCTGCGCCCCCCAGTTGGCGGCATCCTCCTTAAGGCCGTGTGTTTGCCGGTCGGACGGGTACATCCATGTACTTGCGTACATCTGCTTCCGTGACAATATGATTCGCTATGCCGACGAAATGAGGCCCCGAGACGTACTACGGATGTTTTCGAACGAACGCCTCATACGGACTGAGATATCGACGCTTATTGGGCTAATGGTTCAAGGCGTATGGAGTGGACCATGCCCACTCCGCACATTTTCCAAGAACAATTGGAGCGCACCGAAAGTCTTATGAGGGAACTGCACCAAACGTTTCTTCCGTCTATGCAAACAGTCCTATCGCAGAACGAGAAATGCTGCGCAAGCTGATTCGAACCTTCTTGGACGTGGCGAGTTTCTACGCGAGGCGATGTTCTACGGTGGTGAATCCGCCTATAACTTTCAGTATCGGGAATTCGCCCCGGATAAGTACGGTGGAGATGCAGAGTGGTTGGGCAGAAACAAAGGGTTCACGATCTGGGAAGCACGTGACGTGGTTTATGCCATTGCACGACACTTCTCTGCTCTTCCAGCGAATGGTGCAGTTGTTTTCTTACTGGGCGCACAATGTGACGTTCGGTACAACGATACGTTCGGGAACGCCGTACTCTTCATCAACGTCGGTCACCGTGAACGTTTCACACCGTTCTCCGTTGCCGCGTTCAAAGCTGCCCGTGAAGTCCATGCACCAAAACTGGTTTGGTGTTGTTGCTGGAACGAGTGGCAGAACGTAAGGCGCCGTGCGACGCCTCCGAGCAACCCTGACCAGGCCAGCTGCTGCAAGCATGCGGTGAATCGTACTTGCGGCCGGCCAGCGCTTCATCGAATCAGTCCGCTGTAGCCGGGCACGGACAATGCGTTTCGCGCATTGATCGCAGGATTGTACTTGGATGGGTGTGAGGACGGCGGGTCCGAAGGCTGTTAAGCAATAAGGTATTTTGGACAGTGGCGCTTTCCTGCCGAGCCTGTTTAGCTTTTCTATTACTGGTTCTATCGAATCTATGCCTGGCGCAGGAGTTCCGGGGCAGCTTACTGGGCACGGTGAAAGACGCCAGCGGCGCGCCGGTCGCGAGAGCAAAGATCACGGTGAATTTACTCGGTGGGTCCAGCCGGCGGGAAACAAGCAGTGACCGGAATGGGGAGTTTCGGGTCAACGATCTTCATCCGGGCGCTTATCGAGTTTCAGTGAAGGCACCGGGCCTGGAACAGGTTGAGGCTACTGTGGCGATCGAGGTTAGTTCCGCGCGGCAGCTTGCGGTAACGCTGGGCCCTTCGACGCTGAGGCAGGCGGTCAATGTGCAAGGAGGAGCTTCCTCTATCACGACAGAGCCAATCGACAGCACTAGCGCAGTGCAGGGCGGAGTGGTCACTGCCGGGGATCTTCAGGCGATCCCGCTTGCCAACCGCAGCTTCGCCGATATCGCGTATTTGGCGCCAGGCACTGAGCCGGTGGAGCCTTCAGATCCAACGAAGGCGCGCATTACAGCCGTTTCCTTTGGCGGGAGTTCCGGACTGAACGACGTTCTTTCGGTCGATGGCGGGGACAACTCAGACGACTATATCGGAGGCTTTCTCCAGAACTTTTCGCCGGATGTGATTCAGGAATTCGCGGTACAAACGGCTCAGCAGGATGCTGATACGGGGCGCACGGTAGGCGGCTCGGTGGTAGTTACAACCAAGCGGGGTACTAACGACTGGCATGGAGAGGCGGCATTCTATGAGCGCGCTGCCGCTTTGGACGCCCGCTATCCGATTGAGAACCCGGCGCCACTTCCGAAGCAACCGTTCTCGCGGCAAAATTATGTGGGCACGCTTGGGGGGCCAATCATCAAGGACAAGCTGTGGTCTTTTTCTTCCTTCGAAGGCGTCAATGAGAAAGCGAGCATTGCTTACAGTCCCGCCAGCCGCACTCAGTTCCAAGCGCTAGCCTCGCTGGCGAGTGAGGGACTGCTGCCAGGGGTGGGTTCGATAGCGGCGCCGAACAGTGTTCCGATCCCGTTTCGCGATTTCCTGGCGACGCAGCGATTCGATTGGGCGCAGTCGTCGCGCTCCGAATGGTTCCTGCGCGCGGCTGCCGATAGCTACACCACGGACAATGCATTTGTGCAGCAGGCGACGCTTCCCTCGACGGGCACCACCTGGCACTCCAACTATTTGAATCTAGTGCTCAGCAACCAATTCAGCTTCAGTCCGACTTGGCTAGGCAGCTTTACGTTCGACGCGAGCTTGCTGCACCTTACACAGGCACGCAATTCCACACTAGGATTTGCTCTTGCTTTCCCGTTTAGTTCCACATCGCAGACAATTTCAGGATTCGAGACATTCGGAGATAACCAGTTCGTCACTCCGATAACTGCATTTCCGGTATTGCGCAATCAAGAGAAGTATCAGTTACGGTACGCCTTGACTCATGCCGCAGGCGCACACTCGTTCAAATGGGGCGTGGATGTTATTCATGAGCCGGTTCTTAGCGGGGCACTTTCAGCGAATGCGGAGAGTCTAACGGTATTCGCGCAGAACCCTGCTGATTATTTGAGTAACCCGCGGCAGTTCGCGGTTGACCTTACTTGTACGCCTGCGGGTAGCCTGACGGTGACGGCTGGGACCACCTGTAACAGCACGCCGGCCGGGAACGGCTCTTTCTCACAGAACGTGCAGCGGCTGGGGTTTTACGCGGAAGATTCGTGGCGGGTTACGCGGTCTCTGACTGTGAACTACGGTTTACGCTACGACACTACTTTCGGCTTGTTTACGGCATCGGGCCGTTCGCAGTTAGATAATCGGGCGCTGCTCACGCTCAAAGCTCTGCAAGTTCCGCTCTTTGGACATACGGGTGCGCCGCATGATTACCGGTTGGCCATTGCGCCGCGGTTGGGAGTAGCGTATGGGTTCGGCGAAGCGAGAAAGACGGTGCTGCGGGCGGGAGTTGGACTCTTCTATAACGACCTTGCGCAGAGTGGTTGGGTGACGGCATTCGAGGCGGTCAATGAATCGCCTGGTGTTTGCGCGGCTCCCGGCGATGCCGGATGTATCGCAGGCGCGGCCACGGGCGGTAGCGGGTCATTAATCGATCCTGCCTACAAGACTCCTTATGCACTGCACGCAACGGGAGGCATGGAACACGCTTTCAATTCAAAATGGACAGTAAGCGCCAATTGGACACACGAGTCGGGCGTACACGCCTACCGGCGCTATGAGTATTCGGCCGGTTATGCATTGTTCTCACCACTCTATCCATCGGATGTGGCGATGCAGCAGCAGAACGTTCCCAATGTATCTGTGTTTCGATCCGACAACCGGTCGCGCTATGACGGCCTCTCGGTGCACTTACAGGGAAACGTGTCCAAGCGCTTCAACTTAGTGATGAATTACACGCTGGCGAGCGCCAAGACTTATGGCTGCGTGCTGGGTGAGTTATTCGACTACGTAAATGGAGTTTGTGACCCACTAAATGCTTTTGCGAAAGGCGACTATGGCCCGTCGGGCGAAGACGTGAGACATCGCTTTGTTCTGGCGGGTACTTTTCACCTGTGGGGTGGAGTTGATTTGACGACTTTGAGCCAGGCGGAGAGTGCGCGTCCCTTCACCATAACTACGCCGGTTGATGTCAATGGCTTCGGTAATACGCTGAATGACCGTGCGGTGATCAATGGCGTTCAGACTTCGCTAGACCAGTTTCGCGGGACACCATATATTCAGGTAGATATGCGCGTTTCCCGGCCTGTCAACTTCCACGACCGGTTCAGCTTGATGCCGTTCGTGGAGTTCTTCAATTTGTTAGATCGGAATAACGCGGGCGCGAACTATGTTAGTAACTTGGCCGCTTTACCGAATCCGGTAAATAACCTTTACAACGCGACGGCTATTTGCCTGAACGCAAGCTGTACTCAGACGCAGCCGATTACCAGCCTGAAGCAGTTGCGGGTTCCCGCGGGCGCGCTGGGGGATTTCTTCGGGCCCGGCACAACCGTCGGCATTCCGTTTGCAGCGCAGCTGGGAGTGAGATTCAGCTTCTAGCTTAATTTACGTTCAGGGTCTTCTTTAGCCATGTGACCATCTCGGGCTTCCAGTGCTGCATGTCCGGTGCGCGCCAATTTGACATGCCGTGACCGCCGCCGTCGATTGGAATCAGTTGGCAGGCGGCTGCTACTTTGTGCATGGCGGCGCACATGGCGGTTGATTGCTCAAAATCAACCTGATCATCCTTGGCGCCGTGTATGCATAGGAAGGGCGGCATTCCGTTGTGGACGGCGGCAATGGGGGAGATGGCCTGTAGCTTGGCAAGACCTGACTGGTCGAGCTGTTGGGCGCCGAAGAAGTGAATGCCGCCGCCGTTGGCCGCGTGGCGGTTGATGGAGGACATATCAAAGCGCTCTGGATGATCGCGGCGCAATTGAGCGAGTTTTCCGTAGTCGACGGGGCCGTAGAAATCGACGACGGCGGCTACTTTCGTATCGGGCGTTTCGTGGGTACCGGCATAGTTCACGAGGAACCCGCCGGCTGATTCGCCGATGAGCGCGATTTTTGAGACATCAACGTGATATTCGGCGGCATGGGCCTTCACCCACACGATGGCGCTATTGAGATCTTCGATGGATTGCGGGAAGCGAAACTCGGGCGCGAGGCGGTAATCGATGCTAACCATGCAAAACCGGCATCGGCCAGTACATTAAACAGCGGCCGGACGTTAGTGCTTTTACTTCCGGCGTCGAATCCGCCGCCGTGGACGAGGATAGCGGTGGGAAACGGCCCTGGTCCGTCGGGAATGTGGAGATCGAGCAGGATGGGCTTGCCGCCGGGACGCGAATATTCGACATTTTTCTGGTCGAGGGGAGCGCCGGCAGCCAAGGCCGCGCAGGCAGCAGCGAGAATTAGAACGGATGTGCGCATGGAGGGAAATTGTATCAATGAGCCAGACTATTTTGGTGAGAGACCCGCGGCGAACAGATTATAAAGAGTTATGGACCTGAGAACGTTGGGATTCGCAATGGGGTCGGCGTGGCTGTCAGGAATCAACCTGTACGCCACGGTGCTGACGCTGGGGCTGCTGGCGCGATTCCGTTTGGCAGATCTGCCGGGGGACCTATCGTATCTGAGCCAGGGGTGGATTTTGGGCGTCGCGGGGGCGCTGTATGCGATTCAATTCGTGGCGGACAAAATACCGGCGGTCGATTCGGTCTGGGATGTAGTGCACACCTTCATTCGGGTGCCTGCTGGGGCGGTGCTTGCGGCGACGGCCTTTGCGCACTTCGATCCGAAGGTGCGGCTTTTGGCTGTGCTGCTAGGCGGTGGCGTGGCGCTTACTTCGCACGGCACCAAGACCGCGACGAGGCTGGCTGCGAATACGTCGCCTGAGCCGTTTTCGAATGTTGTGCTGAGTTTGCTTGGGGACGCTCTCGCGGTGGGTGGGACGTTGTTGATGGCGATCCATCCGGTGGTGATTCTCGTGGTGGTGCTGGTGGCAGTTGTCACGTCGGTGCTCCTGTTCCGGTGGATCATGCGTGCCTTGAAAAGGGTTTTTGGGAGACGGACGGCTTTGGTGGCTTAGGGAGTGGGAACTGCGCTTATACCGCCCAAATCTGCATAGCGTCGCGGATAATTTCCGTATGGCCATGCAAACCGCTCCTTGTCAGTCGCGGCTCGGTTTCGGCTTTTGCTCGGTGCTCCGGCGAAAACGCACGTGCCGGGCTTGCGGTCTATGAACGACCGTAAGGGAGTGCGGTCCTTGAACTCACGGCTGACATGAGATAGCCAGCCATCGTCAGAGCAGCTCTGCGAGGTGGGTTATGGCTTGAACTTGAACACCGCGTAGGGAGTGGTTCTGGTGCTTTTGCCTTTGTTGTACGTGGGGGATTCGTTGATGTGGGAAGCGGTGATGAAGAGGGCGCCGTCGGGACCCTGGCTGAAGGTGTCGGGCCACTCCAGGCGGGGATCGGTGACTATCGTCTGGATTTTGCGATCGGGAGTTAACCGAGAGACACCTTTGGCTTGGAGATTGCTCAAGTAGATATTGCTTTTCGAGTCCATCCAGATGCCATCGAGGGGAAAGGTTGTGGCGAATTTCTCGGCGGTGGGTTTGCCTTGGGGATCGCGGAGGGCGTCTGTCTTGACACGGTAAAGCGTGGTACCGGCGATGGGCTGGTAATAGAGATAGTCGCCGGCGGGTGAGAGCGCGATGGCATCGGAGTGGAAGGCGGGGGTATTCCCGGCGGGCCCGAGGACGGGCTTGCCGTCGATGACGATCTTGACGCTTTTGTCGGGCATGACGGACGGGTCGCCATCAAGGGCGCGGTGCGATTTGCCGGTACTGAGGTCGATGACGATAATGCCGCCGAGGCCGCTGTCGGTTATATAAGCAAAGTTGCGCTTATTGTCGAAGCGGAGGTCGTTCAAGTAGGTGTTCGTTTTGGCAACGTCCGGAGGAACGGGCAGGACACGCGTGACCTTGTTGGTCTTCAAATCTACTTTCACCAGCTTCGGTCCGCCCGGAATGATGCTCATCAGCATGGGGGCGGCGGGATCGAGGATCCAGAGAGAATCGGTGTCGTCGACAAACATGGCTTGTACGCAGACGAGGTGATTGCCGGCTGTTTTTGGATCGAGATCCCAACGGTTCCAGTCCTCGTCGGGGAAGGGTTTTGAGGAGCCGTCGGGCATAGCTTCGACAACCGCGTTCAAGTAGTCGGGTGACCAGCGGGGAAAATTGACGAAAAGGCGACGGGTCTTCGAAACGCTAATGCCGGTGAGCTGAAAATCGTTATTTTGATAAACCTGCGTCAGCTGCGGGCCGCTTTGCTGGGCTTGGGCCATGACGTTACTGCACAGGCCCAAGACGGCGGCGAGAACGGATAGTTTGCTCACCATCATCGGACATGCAGCGATGTTAATGGTTTCGTTGGTAAAGTACGGGCCGCCAGAGACCCACCAGAACATCCTGGCGGACAAATGTTTCACTGCTCCGTAACTGTTTGCAAATTCAGAAGCAACACTGCTGGACGTAAATGGGAACGAGGGTGAAACCGAATGGCTGTTACGGCAACGACGAAGTTGCAGTTCTTCTGGCGGGATGGCTCTGTTGCAAAGGACTTTCGTACGGGTGTGTCTTTGCACAGCCACACCATGTATTCGGAGGAGAGTCTGGATATGGTTCCGCGCTACACGGGCAAGGTGCCCTGCTTAGGCGCAGCTATATGCCGGCAACAGGCGGAGTATGGCCGCAGGACAGGTTGCAAGCTCGATTTCAGCGATGCGTTCTGGACGCCTCCTTTCGCGCCCCGGCAGGCGTTTCGAATAGAAGAAAAGCAAATCCAACGGCGTTTGCAGCTGCCCGCGTTGATCTCGTTGACCGACCACGATGACATACGTGCGGGCATGCTGCTACGGGTGATGGAGCGGTTTCGCAGCGCACCGGTTTCGACAGAATGGACGCTGCCGTTCGGGCCCACCTTCTTTCATCTGGGCATCCACAATCTGCCGGCTGGGGAAGCGAGCGGGATCATGGAACGGCTGAGGGCGTTTACGGCGGACCCGCGGGAAGAAGAATTGAGTGCACTGCTGGGGATGCTGGACGCGTATCCCGATGTGTTGCTGGTGCTGAATCATCCGCTGTGGGATGAGAAGGGAATAGGCATCGCGAACCACGGGCAAGTGCTAGGGAGTTTGCTGGAACGGCACGGAAGATATTTTCACGCGCTGGAGCTGAACGGCCTGAGGTCATGGCAGGAAAACAAAGATGTCATCCGGTTGGGGCAGCAGACGGGGCTGCCGTTGGTGGGCGGGGGCGACCGTCACGGACGCGAGGCGAATGCGATTCTGAACCTCTCCTGCGCGGATAACCTGGCCGATTTTATTCACGAAACGCGCCGGCGCCGGCGCACGCATGTCGTGTTTATGCCGACGTACGCGGAGCCGCTGAAGGTTCGCATTCTGCAGACCATGGTGGATGTGGTGCGTGAATACCCGGAGAACCTGGAGGGCCGGCGGCGTTGGGCGGACCGGGTTTTTTATCGTGACGCGTCGGCGTGTGCCCCGGTACCGGTTTCAGCGGTATGGAAGGACGGCGGCCCCAAGGTGGTGAAACAATTCGTGGCGGCCATGCGGTTGCTGGAGTCGCGTACGGCGCGGTCGCTGCTTCGCATTGCGTTGGAGGACCGAGCGAAGAGCAGCCAAAGCGCGTTTTTCGCGGCGCTGGAAGTGGAGCGGGAACAAGCTGTCTGACGTGTGGCGGGCCTTTGCTATCCTCACGGTTGCATGAGCGGGGTTATCCTCGATGGGAAGAAGATCAGAGACGAGATTTTAAGCGAACTGCGGCCGCGTATTGAGGAGCTTCGAAAGCGTGAACGTGCGCCTGCGCTGGCTGTTGTTCTAGTAGGGGAGGACCCTGCGTCTCAAGTTTACGTGCGCGGCAAAATTAAGGCCTGCCACGAACTGGGAATACGCAGTATAGAAGTGATGCCGCCGGGCACGATTACGACGGACGAACTGATTCGCGCCGTTGAGCCGCTGGCGCAGGATGATTCGATAGACGGGATCCTGATTCAGAAGCCGCTGCCGAAGCAGATAGACGAGGAAGCAGTGAGCCGGTACGTGGATGCGTCGCGCGATGTGGATGGCTTTGGCGCCTATAACCTGGGTTGCCTGGTGTTGAACAAGCCGGCGCCGCGCGCCTGCACGCCGGCCGGCATAGTGGAACTTCTGAAGCGCTACAAGATTGAGATTTCGGGGAAGCACGCGGTGGTTGTGGGACGGAGCGATATCGTCGGGAAACCGATGGCGTTGATGCTGCTGCATGAGAACGCTACGGTGACGGTGTGTCACTCGCGCACCAAAGACTTAGCGGAAGAGTGCCGGCGCGCCGATATTCTGGTAGCGGCGATTGGCCGGCCCGCGCTGCTTACAGCGGAGCACATCAAGCCGGGTGCGGTGGTGATCGATGTGGGGATGAATCGCTTAGCGGACGCAGCGGAAGTGCAACGCCTTTTTAGCCATGATGCCGGCCGGCTGGCTGCGTTTGCGAAGAACGGCTCTACGCTGGTGGGCGATGTAGAGCCGCGCGCGATGCAGGAACTTTCGTCTGCGTATACGCCGGTGCCGGGGGGCGTGGGGCCGCTGACGATTGCGATGCTGATGGCGAATACGGTTCAGCTGGCCGAACTGCACGGTGGAGTGAAGGCGGCGAGTCAAGCCTCGCGCTGACTGCAAAATGCTGAGAGTGGGTCTCACGGGCGGCTATTCCACGGGGAAGTCGTTCGTAGCGGGCGCGCTCGAAGGGCTGGGGTGCCTGGTCATCTACGCGGATCGCTTGGGTCACGCGACGCTTGAGAGGGGCGGCGAGGCTTACCTGCCTACGGTTGAAGCCTTTGGTCCGGATATCTTGCAGGCGGATGGGTCGATCGATCGCAAGCTGTTGGGGGCAAAAGTATTCGCTTCTGGGGAACTGCTGCAGCAACTGAACTCGTTGGTCCATCCGGCGGTTTTTCGCAAGGAGACGGAGATGCTGAAGGCTTGGGAGGACTTGCATCCGCAGGGCATTGCGGTGATAGAAGCCGCTATTCTGATAGAAACAGGACGCCACACATTTTTCGATCGCATGGTTGTTACCAGCTGCGCGGAAGAGACGCAAGTTTTGCGCGGCATGAAACGCGACCACCTGACATGGGAAGAAGTGCTGAGGCGGCTGGCCCGCCAGATGCCTTCCGTGGAAAAAGAAAAGTACGCGCACTACATCATTGATACAAACGGGAGCAAGGAGAACACTTTACGTCAGGTAGATGTTATGTTTCAGGAACTGACGCAACTGGCCGTGGGAGACTGGGCATGAAATCACGAACATTCTTGCTGGCGATGGTGTTTACCTGCGCGTTTGTGTGGTTCACGTCGAGCGCGAATTGGAACGCTCGAAGCTTGACCGCTCCGCTGTTGAGAACCGCTCTGAATTGGTCTGAACCGACGCAGGTTAAGGGCGCGGGTCTCACACCCGAAGAACAGAACAACATCGACATCTACAAATTGGCGCGTCTGGCGACGGTTTATATCACAAGTACCGCCGTGCGGCGGGACTTCTTCTTTGAGCCGGTGGCTTCGCAAAGCCTGGGCTCCGGCTTTCTGATTAATGACGGCGGTTTCATCCTGACGAATTTCCACGTAGTATCGGGAAGCAGCCGCATACAAGTGACGCTGCACGACCAAAGCCAGTACTACGCGAAGGCGATTGATGTGGACCGGTCCGACGATCTGGCGCTAATTCAGATCACGCCCAAGAAGAAGTTGGATTTTGTGCGGCTGGGTGATTCGGAACATGTTCAAGTAGGCCAGAAGGTGCTGGCGATCGGCAATCCGTTTGGCTTAGAAGGAACTCTGACGGTGGGTGTGGTTAGCTCGATCGGGCGGTCGATTGAGGGTGAAAATCAGCAGCGCCTGGCAGGCATGATTCAGACGGATGCGGCGATCAATGGGGGCAACAGCGGTGGCCCGTTGCTCGATTCAAACGGAACGGTGGTGGGGATAAACACCGCGATTCTGGGGCAGACAAATATAGGCATCGGATTCGCGCTGCCGATCAATCGCGCCAAAGCGCTGTTGACGGATTATCAGGCGGGACGCGTGACGGAACGTCCAAAGATAGGCGTGAGTACTGAGTATGTAGCGGGTGATTTGGCGGAGGCGCTTCAGCTTCCGAGGCGCGGCGGCTTACTTGTGCAGGAAGTGGCGCGGGGGTCATCGGAAGAAGCGGCGGGTATTCGCGGGGCGCACGAGGTGGTGGACATTGGAAACGTGGAACTCGGGATCGGCGGCGATCTGATCACCGCTGTCGATGGACAGCCGGTCGATCGCGAAGACGCGCTGGTGCGCGCCATCGCAAACAAGCGCGTGGGGGACACGATAACGGTGACGGTTCTGCGCAACGGCCATGCCATCAGCGTGGCTGTGAAACTTCTCCGTCCGCCCGCCGACCTGGGCTAATCGCGTTGGTTGTGGCGGTAGCGAAAGGGCTGAAGTCAGTATCGCGGTCGAAGTAATCGACGCCCTCAGTGCGCTTCAGATAATTCACGACCGCGTAAGTGAGGGGTGTCATCAGAGTTTCATAAACCACTTTGATGAGGTAACCGGACACAATCAGGCTCCAAATGGTGTTTAGCGAGCGCGAACCATAAAACGCGGCGAACATGACAACGGTGGTATCGATGGCTTGCCCGACAAGCGTGGATCCAATCGTTCGGGTCCAGAGATATTTACCCCGCGTGAGCAGTTTTAGCTTGGCGAGAGTGAAAGAGTTCGCGAATTCGCCACACCAATAGGCAAGCAAGCTGGCGGCGACGATTCGGCCGACAGGCTTGAAAACAGTCTGAAAGGCGCGCTGGTCAGTGTACTCAGGCGCTGGAGGAATCAGCACCGCGATGTACACGATGGTGACCAAGATGAACGATGCAAAGAAGCCGTACCAGATGGCCCGGCGGGAGGCGGCGTAGCCGTAGACTTCCGTGAAGATGTCGCCAAAAATGTAGGTGATGGGGAAGAGGATTTGGGCTACGCTGATGCGCAGACGGTCTATCGCGAAGAATTTCGCTGCGACGATATTCGAGATCAAGAGTACGACAACGAACAGGGTGATGAAGCTGTCGAGGTACTTGTAGCGCCGATCGCTTTCTAGAAGCGTGGCTAAGGAGTGCTTTTCATGCGCCGCGTTCATCGAATGAATCGATTATAGAAGGAGACAGTCACCCGGGAACAAAGAAGGGGCGTTCACCTCATCTTGTGCGTATCGTCGAAGCTGACCGTAATCTCTGCGGCCTTGCCGGGATCGATGGCGATGGGTTCGGGCACATTCGGGCTTTTCGCGTAGATGGCAGTGGAGGCGCCGGAAGGGGGCTGCGATTGCCCGTCATAGTCGCCGCTGGGATCGTAGACGACGGCCGCATAAAGGGGAGAATCGGCAAGCTCTGAGAAGGTTAGGGTCTCCTCCTTGGACATGGCGGTGCGGGTGGCGACGGGCTGCCCGTTCCCTTCCATGAAATCAGTGGAGTTGAACACGAAGACAAAGATTTTGTGCTTCTCGTCGACGGCGCCGGTTCCTGTGTAGCGCAGGTTCAATTTCAAGGTGCGTCCGTTGACGGCGGCTTTCCCGGCTTGGCCCGAGTGTGCGCCGTTTGCCAGGAAGGTCAACAGTAAAACTCCAAACACTGCGGACAAATAGTTCTTCATGTTACTAACGATCCTTGCATCACCACTTATGGCGCGGTGGGCTTCGCAAGAGGTAACGCTCCGGTTATCTAAAAGGTTCCGTCCATTTACGCGATGTGTCAGAAGTGGGAGGGACGGGAGGCGGATTGGTGGCGTGCGCGGCGAAAGGATTGCTGCATTTTGGGGTAATGCGTTCGAGAAAGAGATGAATTCATTTAGACGCTTGGGTTTGGCAACGAAATAGCTTAGTGTTTTGCGGAAGGTTTACGTGCCGAAGAATATAGTGGTCTGCTGCGACGGAACGGGAAATGAGTTTGGGGAAACAAACTCGAACGTGGTGAAGCTGTACAGCACACTGGTGATTGACCGGGAGCAGGTTGGCTACTATCACCCGGGCGTGGGCACAATGGGGGCGCCGACGGCCTGGAGCCGAATGGGGAAATCGTGGAGCCGCATCAAGGGCCTTGCGTTTGGAGCGGGACTGCTGGACAACGTAGCGGATGCTTATCGCTACCTGATGAACAATTATGCGGACGGTGACGAAATCTACCTGTTTGGATTTAGCCGAGGATCCTATACGGCGCGCGTGCTGGGCGGAGTTCTGCGCATGTTTGGGCTGCTGTGCCCCGGCAATGAAGGTCACATCCCATACGTGATGAGAATGTACGCGAAGCGTAGGCGTGAAGCAAACCGGGAGACGGCATCGGTGGGCGTGGATGAGCAGTTTAAATACATTTTTTCGCGAGACGTGACGCTTCATTTCGTGGGCGTTTGGGATACGGTGAGTTCGGTGGGATGGATCTACGATCCGGTGAGACTTCCCTTCACGGGCAACAATCCGATCATCAAGACCGGGCGGCAGGCGGTCTCCGCGCATGAACGACGCTGTATGTATTTGCCGATGTTGTGGGGCGCGCCTGAGCCGCATCAGGATATGAAGCAGGTGTGGTTCACGGGAGTGCATTCGGACGTGGGCGGCAGCTATCCGGAGACCCAGAGCCAGCTATCGAAGCTCTCCTTGGAGTGGATGCTGCATGAAGCGGCGCAGGCGGGGCTCAAAGTAAATCCTAAGAAGGCGCTGTGTGTCCTGGGAAAAGCTCCGTCTTGTCCCCCTCTTCCGGAGTACGTTCCCGCGAAGCCCGATGGGATGATGCATCCGTCTTTGAAAGGAGCATGGTGGATGCTGGAACTGCTGCCGCACAGATACGAGGAGAATCCAGGGAAAGCAACTGGTGTGCGGTGGCGAATACCGCTGGGAGCTTACCGGCGAATTCCCGATGGCGCAGTGATTTATGAACCGGCGCTGGCAAGGATCGATGAGACGCGCTTACCTGGCAAGTATGTGCTGGAGCCAACGGTGCAATTTGCAGCTGAGCAAAGTATGCCGATGACGGCTTGACTTACAATTACGCGTTGACTTACAAATCCAGTTCCCTTAAAATTGAGTAGACAGCAGGTACTCCGATGCTAACCACATGTTCAATAACGAGGCTCCGAACGCCTCACCAATGCGACGGCGCTGACGCGCCGTCGTCGAGCATGCGAACACGCAATTCAGTCATCTCGGACTGCAAGCTCGTTATCCGCTAGGCCCGCAACCCCAGTTTAGTCATCATCAAGTTAGTCGGAGAGAGAACCGTCTTCTCGCCTTGCAAAGACACCTCGATTGCAGAGGGAGGAAGGGATGTGCCGGCGCCTAACAACCATCGTCAGATTTGGGTCAACTCAGGAGTTATGTATGTTTTGGAAGCGAGTCACAGTGGAAGATCAGGAGCGCGCTCTGGTGGCGAAAAACGGCCGCTTTCGCACGATCCTGACGCCCGGTGAGTATCGAATCTTTGTGGCGCACGGCGTCTCTCTCTCGATTGAGAAACATGCGGTGAGCGACATTGTGTTCCAAAGCGTCTGGGCTGATTACTTAATCCGGCACCATCCGGACCTGGCGGACTGCCACTTCTATCGAGTGGAGACGAACGAGACACAGGTTGCAATTGTGTATGTGGACGGCGAACTGTATACGGTATTGACACCGGTGAAGCGAATGCTGTTCTGGCGAGGGTCGGCGGAAGTGACGGCGGAGCTTGTCGATGTCATAGGAGCAGCGGCGCCGGCGGCAAAAAAGCAGCGGGCGCGTACAGGTCTGGTCACGCCACTGGCGTGAACGGGTGCAGTGACGGAGACGGATGCTAGGCTATGCGGTTGTGCGCATCTGTTCCTTTCTTCCATCGGCGACTGAGATTCTGTACGCGCTTGGGCTCGATGACTCGATCGCAGGCGTCACGTTCGAGTGCGACTATCCGCCTGAGGCGCGCCGAAAGCCTATTGTCGTAGACAGCCTGCTGGGGCATGGGCTGTCGTCAGAAGAGATCGACCGCAGGGTGAGCGCGTGCTCAGCGAGCGGCGAGAGTCTATATCGAGTAAATGCCGAGCTGATGGGTCAATTGGCACCGGACCTGATAGTTACTCAGGAGCTGTGCGACGTTTGCGCTGTAAGTACGTCACACTTACTCGAATCTGTTCAACATTTACGGATTCAGCCCCGTGTTGTTTCGCTGACGCCACATACACTCAACGATGTTTGGACCGATATTGAGGCGGTGGGGGAAGCAACCGGCACCGGGGCGCGAGCGAGAGCTCTAGCGACGCTGTTGCGGGAGCAGGTGGAAGACGTGAAACTTCACAGGACGCAGAGTGCGCCGCGCGTGGCGTGCCTGGAATGGTTGCAGCCGCCGTTCAATGCCGGCCACTGGGTACCGGAGATGGTTGCGCTGGCGGGCGGCGTGGATGTGCTGGGAACGGTTGGAATAGATAGTGTGCGCATCCGTTGGGAGGACGTTGTGGCCGGGCAACCAGACGTAATTCTAATTATGCCGTGCGGATACGACTTGGAGGGGGCCGTTCGAGAGTTTCGATCAACCGGCTTTCCCGATGAATGGGCGCAGTTACCGGCGGTGCGAACGGGACGCGTGTACGCGGTGAATGCGACGGCGTACTTTTCGCGGCCGGGCCCGCGGCTGGCGACCGGCGCCCAGATCATGTCGGCGCTGCTGAAGGGAGCGCATGATGAGCCGCTGCCGGCGGACAGTTGGGCTCGCGTTTAGGACGCTGAGGCCACGTTCGAGCTTCTTCGAGCATTCGTACTTCAAAAAAAATCATTCGCACAAACCGTTGACGCTCCGGTTTTGATGGAGCTAAACTGACAGGGTCTGGTGCATTGGGAAGCGCGGTGTAAATCCGCCACTGCCCTCGCAACTGTAAGCGTGGAGAGCCGGGACAAGAAGCCACGGGAGCTAAAACTCCGGGAAGGCGTCTCGAACTCGATGAAGCGCAAGTCAGGAGACCGACCAGATACCAACCTGGGTTGTTTCCGCTTCGATGGGAGAGCGGGACGCGTTCTTTGTTATCTGGCGGGTTTCCCGCAGGTTCGTTAACGCCCTTTATTTTTAATCCCGCGTGAGGAGTGTCCGCGTTCGGACGCTCGTGGTGGTGCTTACGGAGAGAGTGATCACGTTCGTGCTGGGTGGAGTGCGCAGCGGTAAGAGCCGCTTTGCGCAAGCGTTGGCTGCCCGCCACAAGCGGGTGTTGTTTGTCGCCACGGCGCGTGAAAGCGACGATGAGATGCGCGCCAAGATAGCGCGGCACCGGGCGGATAGACCTTTCGATTGGGAGACGGTGGAAGAACCGCTTCATCTCTCGCGCACGTTGCGTGAACGGGCCGAGGGGCACGACTTTGTGCTGATCGATTGCTTGACGCTGTGGGTGGCAAATCTGCTGGCTGAGGGCGAAGGTGAATGGTTGGAGCGCGCTGAAGAGTTCTACCGAGCGCTGGGGGATGTGCCGTGCCCTGTGGCGATTGTTTCGAACGAAGTAGGAAGCGGCATTGTGCCCGCGTACGCGCTGGGGCGGATCTATCGAGACGCTTTGGGCGAGGTGAACCAGCGGATGGCAGCTCTCGCCGGGAACGTTGTGTTGATGGTTGCCGGCATTCCTTTGGCGATTAAAGGCACGGTGGCGCCTTGAACATGAGATGCGCTCCGCAGTTCCTCGTTCTATTGCTCGCCGGGCAGTGCGTTCGCGCGGATCGCGTTGTGACAGACGATCTGGGCCGGAAGGTGAACGTTGGAGATCATCCGCATCGAGTGATTGCACTGGTTCCGAGCGTGACCGATATTTTGTTTTCGCTGGGGCATGGAGCGGATGTGGCCGGGGTAAGTGAGTTCAGCAAATATCCTGCGGCAGCGATGCAGAAGCCGCGCATCGGGTTGCCGCTGAGCCCGAGCGTCGAGACGATTCTGTCGCTGCACGCAGACCTGGTGATTGGGATTGCGGATTTGAACAACTCCGAGACGATTGCGAATTTGGAGCGAGTGCATCTGCCGGTGGTGATGGTGAATGGCAGTAGCGTGGCGAACATTTACCGGTCGATTGAGACGATCGGAAACGCCTTGAACGATGCGGGCGCCGCGAGAGGTTTGAACAGCCGGCTGCGTGCCAGGGCGGAGCATGTCATGGCGGATCGCAAGAGCAAGACGCGGCCTACCGTGCTGTTTCCGATATGGGCGGATCCGTTGATTGTGGCTGGTAAGCACGCCTTCGTAACGGAATTGATCACGATGGCGGGCGGGGATTCGGTAACGGCCGATATTGCCCAGGATTGGATGCAGATCAGCATTGAAGCGGTGGTGAAGAAGCAACCGGCGTTGTTGATTCTGCCGGTTTCGTGGCCGGCGACGATGGCCCAACTGGGGCAGCAGGCGGGATGGAGAGATCTCGAATGTGTTCGGCGCAAGCAGATGATTCGGGTAGACGGCCGGATGGAGTTACCGAGTCCAGTCGCCTTTGATGCCCTGGAAGATTTAGCAAAGCAGTTCGATCGAATTAGCGCCGAGGAAGCAGTTCCAATACACACAACAAGATGAAAGTTCTTATTCAAGCAGTTTTGATCACGCTGGTCTCGGCGGCCACGGTAGCGGCGCAGGCGGGAGAGGTGCGGGGCAAGATAACCGACCCGCTAGGCGCCGCTGTTCACGCGGCAGCCGTTGATTTGATCCAAAAAGGCGAGGTGCTTCAAACCGTGCATGCCGATGGGGAGGGCAACTACCATTTGCAGGCGCCGGAAGCGGGCGAGTTTCAGATTCGCGCCGAGGCGGCTTCGTTCGGCGGGGCATCGACAGCGCCGTTTTATCTGGGCGGCAGCGCGACGCAGACGGAGGACTTGACTATTCCGCTGGGCACGTTGACGCAGTCAACCGTTGTGACGGATACGGGTACGCCTATGCCCGAAGCGGAATCGACTTCGTCAGTAGCGGTGGTTGCATTGCAGCCATTCCGGAACAAACTGGATCTGCAGGATGTATTGCGGCTTGTGCCTGGACTGCAAGTGACGCAAACGGGACAACGAGGGGGGACAACGTCGCTGTTTGCGCGCGGCGGGATGTCTGACGCGAACAAGGTTGTGATTGATGGGGTGACGGCGAACGATATCGGCGGCGGTTTCGAGTTCGGCAATCTTGCGCTGACATCGTTTCAGAAGGTGGAAGTGTATCGAGGTCCGAACAGCATTCTTTACGGGGCGGACGCCTTGGCGAGCGTGGTGGACTTGACGTCGACGCGCGGCACAACGCCGCTGCCGCAATTACAGTATTCCGTGGACGGCGGCAACTTCGGAGCGCGGCGGCAGGAAGCATCGCTTGGACAGGCGTGGAGGAGCTTTGATTACTTCGGCGACTTCTCGCGTTTCGACACAAACAACAGCCTGCCTCACAGCAAACTGAGCGAGACGACAGCAGCGGGAAACTTTGGTTGGCAGATTGATCCGAAGACGAGCCTGCGCGCGACGGTACGCCGGATTACGGCAGAGAGCAGTCTTTCGAACGCGCTTAATTTTTACGGGATTCCGGGCAACGAGATTCTACACAATCAGAATACGTTGGTGAGTGTCACGCTGGACAATCAGACGACGAACAAGTGGCACAATTTGCTGCGATACGGAGCGACGCGTTTCGATAGCCAATTTGACCAGCCCGGGCCTGCCGGGATTCTGGCGGATCCATTTAATAGCGGAGCGCCGACGGAGACGGTGGGGGCACCGGTTACGTTGCGTGGCGCAAATGGGTATAGCGTGTCCGGGCAGGCGGTGTACAACTACCTGGGAGTGTATCCGAGTCTTTACTTCACGCAGTCGAATCAGGATTTCGTTTACTTCGATTCACATTATGATTTTGCGTCTTACTTGACGGGCCTGTTTGGATTCCGCTATTCGGATGAGCGGGGCAATACTTACTCGCCGGCCTACGATACGTCGGCGGCGGCGCGGCGCGGGAACTACAGTTATACGGGCCAGTTTTCCGGGAATGTGCGATCGCGACTTTTCTATACGGCTGGGGTCGGGGTGGATGACAATGCAGTGTTTGGGCTTGCCGCCAGTCCGCGGGTTTCGGCCGCCTACTTTGTGGCGCGGCCGCGCGAGGGAAATTTCTTGAGCGGGACGAAAGTGCGCTTCAGCTTCGGGCAGGGGATTAAAGAGCCGGACATCACGCAGCAGATCGATTCGTTATACAGCGTGCTTGCCGCTTTGCCAAATGGATCGCAGTTGATTGCGCAGCATAACGTGTCGCCGATAGGTCCGGAACGCGCGACGAGCTTCGATACAGGCGTGGAGCAATATTTTTTCTCAAGCCGGGTTCGTCTGAGCGCCACTTTCTTTCACAACCAATTCTCAAACCAGGTGGAATACGTAAACGGGACGGCGCTACCGAAACTGGGAGTGCCGCAAGAAATCGCCACGGAGATTGCGAGCACTTCTTACGGCGCTTACGTGAACTCGCTTCGCTATCGAGCGTTGGGAACGGAGGTGGAACTAGAAGCGCGCTTGAATAGCCATATGGTGGCGCGAGGCGGCTGGACTTATCTGGACGCGGTGGTGCAGCGGTCATTCTCAAGCGGTGCGCTTGCGCCGTCGATCAATCCGTTGTTTCCCAGTATTCCGATTGGTGACTACTCGCCACTGGTGGGGGCGCGTCCCTTCAGGCAGGCACCGCAGACGGGATTCTTCTCCGCGGTCTATGCGCGCAGCCGCTACGATCTGGCAGTTACAGGAACGCTGGTAGGACGCCGTGACGACAGCACGTTTCTAAGTGACGAATACTTTGGCACGACGCTGCTGTTGCCAAACCGCAATTTGGATGCTGCGTATCAGGACATTGGTTTTACGGGCTCCTATCAGCTTTCACGGGCGGTGAGTTTGTACGCGAACGCAGACAACTTGCTGTCGCAGCATTACCAGCAGGCGTTTGGGTACCCGGCTACTCCGTTCAACTTCAGAGTTGGTGTGCGTTTCACGATTGGTGGTGAGACGTGGAAACATCTTTAGGATGAAGCGGCCGATGATGGCGCCGGGGGCGGCCGTTGTTGTGCTTGGGGCCTTGCTGATGGTGAGCATTCCGCTGGCAATATCAGTGGGCGCAGTGCCGATTCCGTTGCGAACGACGTGTGGTTTGTTGATGGGCGGTGTCGGCAGTCATCCTACTGTGGAAGTGCGCGCCGAGCAGATGATTCTGTTCGACATCCGTCTTCCGCGCGCGCTGTGTGCCGCGGTGATTGGCGCGGCACTATCGATAGGAGGACTGCTTTACCAGGGGCTGTTCCGGAACCCGATGGCGGAACCGTACGTGATTGGATCTTCGGGTGGAGCAGCCCTGGGCGCGATGCTTTCCTTTATCATTCCCAGAGTTGCTTTATTCGGTTTCAGCGGGACGGCCACTATGGCGTTCGCTTGCTCCATGGCGACGGTGCTTGCGGTGTATGCAATCGCCCGAGTGAATGGCCGGATTTCGGTTGTTTCGCTACTTTTGGCGGGCTTGGCATTTAGCGCCATATTGACGTCTGCGACCTCGTTCCTCGCCAGTGTTGATCGCGATGGGGCGACAGCTATGCGCCTGCTTACACTGTGGCTCAGTGGAGCGGTCGCTACACCTACTTACGGTCAATTGCTGGCCGCGTCGGCGGTCTTGCTGATCTGCTTGGTGATCTCAGTTCCCATGGCGCGGCAGCTGAACACACTGGCGCTTGGTGACGAACAAGCGCAGTCTCTGGGTATTCCGCTTGAATGGACGCGGGCTGGGATTATTGTACTTGGTTCACTCCTGACGGCAGTAGCGGTATCGCTGGGGGGCATTATCGGGTTTGTGGGGTTGATCGTTCCACATTTTTTGCGGCTGCTTTTCGGTCCCGATCACAGAAGGCTGTTGCCGTTGTGTGCGCTGGGAGGGGCGATCTTCCTGTTGGCTGCCGATACGTTGGCACGCACGGCGCTGGCGCCCGCGGAGTTGCCGGTAGGAGTGTTGACGGCGTTCATAGGGGTCCGGCATTTCTCTACCTGCTTCGCAGGAGCAAGCGGGAATGGATGGCATGAGCGGCGCCATCGAGGCGGTAGATCTCTGCTTCAGTTGGAACGAGAAAGCGGTGGTGAAGGCCTGGTCATTCAAGCTGTGTCAGGGTGAGTGCGCGGCCTTAGTGGGACCAAACGGAGCAGGGAAGACGACGCTGCTGCGGTTGTTGAGTGGGACTCTGCGGCCCGAGGGCGGCGAGGTTTTTTACGACGGCATGCCTGCGCGATCGTTGTCGCCACGTTCTATCGCGCGGCGGGTAGCGGTTGTTCCACAAGACTTTCATCTGCCTTTCAGTTTTACGGCGGCACAGGTGGTAGAGCAGGGCCGTACACCGTTTCAGCGGCCATTTCTATTTTCCGGCTCCGCGCTGAATCGGAACGATCGCGAAATTGTAGAGTCGGCGATGGAGAGCACCGGGAGCTTGGAGCTTCGCGATCAAGTTTTTAACGAACTGAGTGGCGGAGAGCGGCAGCGTGTGAGGATCGCGATGGCGCTGGCGCAGACGCCGGAGTTCATGTTGCTGGATGAGCCGCTGCAGAATCTGGATCTAGGTTGGCAGGGGGAGATTTTGTCTCTGATTGGCGACCTGAGTTGGAAGGGAGTGACGGTAATGGCGGCGATCCATGACTTGAACCTGGTGCAGTCATCGTGCTTTAGTTCAGCACTACTTATTGATCCGGGCCAAGGACTCCTGCATGGCGCTCTTAAGGAGGTTCTGGAAAAGACGAAGTTAGAGAAGGCATTTGGAACAGGCCTGGAATGCATTCAACACGGAAGCGATGTGCGTTTGGTGCTGCCGGCTTCGCTTGCCTCTGCGAAGAAAAAGACGGAGGCAGTGGCATGAACGCAGGCACTGTGGACGCGGTGTGCGAGCAAATCAGGCGGAATGGAATAGATGCAAGTTGGCGGGAGCGGGCGCAGGCACGCCTGGACTCGTTAACCAAGCCGGTGGGGAGTTTGGGGAAGCTGGAAGACGTGGCCGCGCAGTTCGTGAGTGCGCGTGAGCAGGGGGCGCCGAGGCTGGAAAATCCGGCGGTATACGTGTTTGCGGCAGACCACGGCGTGACGAGTGAGGGCGTTAGCGCTTACCCGAGTGAGGTGACGGCGCAGATGGTCAAGAACTTCCTGGCGGGCGGAGCGGGCGTGAATGTTCTGGCGCGTGCGTGCGGGATGGACGTGATGGTTATTGATGTGGGCGTCGACGGTGATTTAGAGCAGGCGCCGGGCCTGATAGACAGAAAGATTCGCCGCGGCGCCAGGAACTTTGTGCAGGAAGCCGCGATGACGGAGGGCGAGGTGTTTTCGGCGCTGGCGGTTGGATTCGAACAGGCCGGGGAAGCTGCGGCGTCGAGGCGGAATCTTGTGATCGCGGGTGAGATGGGCATTGGGAATACGACGGCTGCGGCCGCGATCACCGCTGCGCTCATCAGTGCGCCGGCTCGCGAGGTAACAGGGGCAGGTACGGGATTAGACACCGAGGGTGTTGCAAAAAAGGCCGCGATAGTGGAACGCGCGCTTGAAAGGCATTTCGGGAATTCCCGGGGGGTGAAGCTTCGGCCGCTAGACGTGCTGCGCTGCGTGGGAGGGCTTGAGATTGCTGCTATGACGGGAGTGATTCTCAAAGCGGCCAGCGAGCGAATCATGGTTGTGTTGGATGGCTTCATCTCTACTGCGGCGGGTGCGATCGCGTTCGCGCTTGTGCCCGCGATCAAGCCGTTTCTGTTTGCGGGGCACCAATCGACTGAGATGGGACACGCGAAACTGCTCCACTATATGGGGCTTGAGCCGCTGTTGAGCTTGCGAATGAGATTGGGCGAAGGGACCGGCGCGATTGTCGCCACTTCGGTGATTGACGCCGCGTTGAAACTCTACAACGAGATGGCGACGTTCGATTCGGCGCGTGTGAGTGGAGCGAGTGTTTGAAACGTACGCTGGGGGAGGTGGCGGCGGCTTTTCAATTTCTGACACGGCTGCCGTTGCCGTCGGTGTCGGCTTACTCGCCCGATATCGTCGGAAGGGCAGGGAAGTTCTTCCCGTTGGTGGGTCTGTTTATCGGGAGTGCCGGCGCTTTGCTGCATAAGCTACTGGAGCATGCTTTGCCTGCGTCGATTAATGCTCTGCTGATTCTGACGTTTCTTGTCCTTATCACTGAGGGCTTGCACGAGGACGCACTGGCCGATGCGGCGGACGGGTTTGGCGGCGGATGGAATCGCGAACGGGTTCTAGAGATTATGCGCGATAGCCGCATCGGGAGCTACGGCGGGATTGCAATCGGGTTGTCGCTATTGTGGCGCTATATTCTATTGGCGAAGTTACCGGACGGGCGCTTTGTTAGTTACTTCGTGGCAGCGCATGTTCTCTGCCGATGGACGACGCTGCCGTTGAGCTATGCTCTGAGGCCGGCGAGAACGGACGGCAGCGGGGCACAAATGGCGCAGCGGACTTCCACGATGGGGCTGGCTGTAGGTTCGATCTTCACGCTGGCCGCGGTGATTGGCTGTTTGCGAAGCGCAGCTTGGCTTCCTGTGCTTGTGACGGCCGGGCTTGTGGTGTTGAGCGGTTGGTATTACCAGCGCAGGCTAGGAGGCGTGACGGGCGATTGCTTTGGAGCGACCAACCAGATTAGTGAGATTGCAGTGTATTTTTGCGGCTGCGCGCTGTGGTAGGGGACGGGGCTATTCGCGCCGATCATTTGCAGGATCCACAGCAGGATGCGCGGCAGGCGATTTAACGTTGTCCCCGGGACGATTCCAATAGCTTGCGAATGGGCGCAGTAATGCGCCAGGAACGCGAAGCAAGAGCGGATTGCAAGACGTGTTGGGAAGCAGCGAGGTGGGAACGAAGTTGCTCTTCTTCGGCAGTCTTGCGCTTCAGATCTGTTCGACAAACATATAAGTCGGATTGCAATTTGCGAAAGTCTGCAAGCAGTGCCTCCTGTTTCCTGGCAGTGGCATGTCGTTCTTCGAGGAGAGAATTGCGTTCCTCGACGAGTGTGTTTTGTTCGTCGAGCAGCGCCCGGCCTTCCTCGACCAGCGTTTTCCGTTCTTCGAGCAGGGTCTTCCGTTCTTCGACCAGCGCGTCGCGCCCATGTACCAGAGCATTCAATTCTTGCGTTAGAGAATGCCGCTCTCCGGAAACGAGTTTCTGGTCAGCCGCGGCGCTGCGCGTCTCTTCGAGCGCGGATTCTAGCGCGGATTCGAGTACCTGAACGTGGGATCGTTGTTGATCGGCATCTTGAAGCACTGGCAGCAAGGAAGCCATGTCAGTCTGGATGCGAAGCCAGATTTCGAGCAGAAGCGGTTGATCGAAGCGCTCGCGATCGGGGATCGGCAGAAGTAGCTGTGGATCTGATCCGTAACTAAAGAAGCGGCAGAAATCGCGGCTCTCGGACTTATCAACTCGAACGAGGGTGCCGCCTGCCGACAAAGCAGCGAGCTCGCCGGGGCCTTTTACACTCCATATAATATGGCCGTCAGCAGGTCTGCGAAGCACAATGGCAGAGACATCCACTAGACCAGGCTGCTCCGCGGGATCAAGACGCAAGGGGCCGTTTCCGGCGCCTTGCACTAAATCGATCGAAAGATGCTGCCACTCTCCTGGCTTGATGTCGACTTTGATGGCAGTTTCCGCAGTATAGCCGGTGTTGCCGAAAGGGTAGAGATGAGCGACAATCTTTCCCTCAGGCGCGTAGTGATGACGCTCACCTTCATGCTCGTGCTGGAGCTTGGTTGCGCATAAGGCATAAAACTTTCGGGCGTGTTCTCCGATTTCCGGGGACGAATCGAACAGAATTTTCAGCAATCCATTGCCGGGTTCAGCGGAACCGGGTTTGCGAAAAACGCCCAGACCCCAGCTGTGTCTGAAGACGAAATGTTCACCTGAAGAGGCCAATTCGTCCCACAGCTTCCAAACTCCGAAGTCCGCGTGACGAACCATGACATCGTGTATCAATACGATGCCTCCGGGTTTCACCTTCTTCAGCCAGGAGCGGAGGTCATGGGAAACCGCTTGGTAGGTATGTAAACCGTCGAGATGGAGAAGGTCGACAGACTCATCCGCAAATTTTGCAATCGCTTCGTCGAAAGTAGTTCTCAAAAGATAAGAGAAGTCAGAGTAGTTGGCCGAGTTATACGCATCTACATCGTTAAAAACCGTTTCGCCGTAAAAGCCGGCTTGCGGTTCGCCGACCCAAGTATCGATGGCGTAACAGGAACAAGCGATGTTATTTTCACGCACGGCTTGGCAGAATCCGAAGTAGGATTCACCGTAATGGGTGCCAAGTTCCACAAAGAGACTTGGCTTGGCGGCGACGGTCAGATCACGTGCAAAAGGCAAGTGTCCGGACCAATTGCCGACGCCGCCGGGGCGGTAGCGCTTGGGCTGAAAACCGCCGTTGAGAGATGCTTCTAGGTCCATAAAAGACGAGTGTTCATCGATCCGACGGAAATGGCCGGATATACGCTGTTAAGATTACTTTCGGTGGGCAAGTTATTCTGCGGTGCAAAGCTGATTTACTCAAGGACTCAGTATAAAACGCGGGACTTGCGGCAAACTAATAGGCGCTCCATTACTGTTCTAAGCATTACGACGGGCCAGTGAACATCCTCTTTGTCTTGTATCACGATTTCACCGCAAACAGCGCCGGGCACGTTCGGTCCTTGGCGAATGAACTGGTCAAACTGGGAAATGATTGCTGCGTGGCAGTACCTAGTAACAAAGCGTCAGTCAGCAGTTTGGGAAATGTGCTGTTTCGTCCGCTGGAGTTCGAGGAAGCGTTCGCGACCGGCTTCGGCTTTCTGAATGGGCGGGGGCCGGACGTGGTGCACGCCTGGACTCCACGCGAAGGTGTGCGAAGATTCTGTGATCGCGTGCGGGAAGGATCTGCATGCCGTTTATTTGTTCACATGGAAGATAACGAATGGCATCTTGTAAGGTGTGCCTTTGGACAGTCCTTCGAAACGCTGGCCTTGCTGGACGAGGATGAGATGGATAGGCGCCTTCCCGATTCACTGGCGCATCCACATCGAGCAATGGAATTTTTGAAAGCCGCTGATGGAGTAACCGTCATCATCGACCGGCTGCGGGAAATTCTGCCGCCGGTACGAGCAACTTTGGAATTGTGGCCGTCCGCGGATGAGGAGCTGTTCACGCGGCAAGCTAACCACCCGTTTGAAAGGAGCATGCTAGGGATTGCGAAGAATAGTACGGTCGTTGTGTATACCGGGAATGTACACGGCGCGAATGGCCACGACGTAAGGAGCCTTTACTTAGCAATAGCAATCCTGAATCGAGAGGGATTTCCCGCGACACTGGTTCGCACGGGACGTGATTTTGTTTCGTTCCTTGGCCCTGAGGAAACCTGGGCGCGCCAACACTCAATTGAGCTCGGTTTAGTGGATCGAGCCCAGCTGCCGTCATTGCTCGCCATGGCTGACGTATTGGTACAGCCCGGGAAGAGTGACACTTTCAACGATTACCGATTCCCAAGTAAACTGCCTGAATTTTTTTCAGCTGGGCGTCCAGTGATTCTTCCTAACACCAACGTGGCGGTCTACATGACAGCTGGGCGGCACGGATTCATTCTCCCCGAATCGAATGCCGTTGCTATTGCGGATGCGATACGGGAAATCATGTCCGACCCTGAGCTTTACCAGCGTCTTGCCGCGGGGGCACTGGAATTCTTCAGAGAGCGCTTTAATTGGGCCGATAGCGCGAGGAAGTTGAACGAGTTTTATGCAAGCGCTGAGCCGAGCCTTAAGGCAGCCCACTGCGCCGCTTAAGGGGTGAGGTAGCGGCGCACTATCAAGGCCAACGAGCAATTTAGCAGTCATAGTAAGGCCATAAGGGAGGAAGTTTTCGTTGCGATGCTTCGTGACAGGATGTGCCGGCTTTATCGGGAGCAATTTAACAGATAGATTGCTTGCGACCGGCCACAGTGTTGTAGGATACGACAATCTTTCGACTGGCCAAAGTTCGTTTCTTCAGGATGCGTCGTCGAACAGCTCTTTCCGTTTTGTTGAAGGAGATTTGTTAGATGTGGATCGCTTGACATCCGCGATGGAAGCTAGCGAGTTCGTTTTTCACCTTGCCGCTAATGCGGATGTGCGTTTTGGAACGGAACACCCGACCAAGGACTTGCACCAGAACACAATCGCCACGGTCAATGTGCTTGAGGCGATGCGCGCGAATGGGACGAAACGAATCGCATTTTCCTCGACGGGGTCGGTGTACGGCGAAACGCAAGTCTTTCCCACACCTGAGAACTCGCCCTTCCCTATTCAGACGTCGCTCTATGGCGCCTCCAAGGTAGCGGCAGAGGCGTTCATTGAAGCATATTGCGAAGGCTTTGCAATGCAGGCCTTCATCTTCAGATTCGTTTCGATTCTGGGGGAGCGCTATACGCACGGACATGTCTTCGATTTTTACCGGCAGCTGAAGGCCGATCCCGCAAGCTTATATGTGCTAGGTAATGGCAGACAACGCAAATCTTACTTATACGTCCAGGACTGCGTCGATGCGATATTGACCTGTGTTGCAAAGTGCGAAGGAAAGGTGAACGTCTTCAACCTGGGATTGGACGAATACTGTGAAGTGAACAATTCAATTGAATGGATTTGCGAGGAGTTAGGTGTAAGTCCAAAGCTTGAATACGCGGGTGGAGATCGAGGGTGGATTGGTGATAATCCATTTATCTTTCTGGATTGCTCGGCCGTACGCGCGCTGGGCTGGCAGCCCAAGTTGAGCATAAAACAGGGTGTAATCAGAACTGTTCGCTACCTGCAAAGTAATCCACATTTGTTTGAGAGACGCCCATGAGAGTGACCGTTGCGGGGCTTTGGCATTTAGGGACGGTGACAGCGGCCTGTTGCGCTTCTGCCGGTCACGATGTGGTGGCATTCGATGACGAGGAAAAGGTTGTTGCTGGATTGCAGCAAGGGCGTCTACCCGTGGACGAGCCTGGCCTACTCGAAGCCATCAACTCCGCGACAGCGGCGGGCAAGTTACAGTTCACCAGCAACTTAGACGAGACTGGCGCGTGTGAGATCTTGTGGATCTGCTACGATACGCCCGTTGATGAAAATGACGTAGCCGATACCGCGTTTGTCGAGTCGCGGATTACACGTCTACTTGGCGTTCTGAAGCCGGGCGCAATTGTCTTGATCTCGTCGCAATTGCCTGTTGGTTCTACGGCGAGATTAGAGGAGTCGCATCCCGAGTTTTCCTTCGCGTGCTCTCCGGAGAATCTTCGACTGGGAAAGGCGATTGAGGTATTTACCAAGCCAGATCGCGTGGTAATCGGTATTCGGAAGCAAGAGGTGCGTGAGAAGCTGGCATCGCTATTCGCGCCTTTCACCCAGAACATCGAATGGATGTCGGTTGAATCGGCAGAGATGACGAAACACGCGCTGAATGCTTTTTTGGCAACGTCAGTCGCGTTCATAAATGAAATTGCTAGTATTTGCGAGAGGACGGGAGCTGATGCTCAAGAAGTGGAGCGCGGCTTGAAGAGCGATGTGCGGATTGGGAGCAGAGCGTATTTGCATCCCGGGGGCGCTTTCGCCGGCGGAACCCTTGCGAGGGACCTATCGTTTCTGATCGCGATCGGACAAGACTGCGGCATGCCGACAAGTCTGTTCGAAGGTGTCATGGTCAGCAACTCGGCCCATCGACTGTGGGCGCAGCGTCGCCTTTCCGAACTGCTTGGGAGCTTCGAAGGAAAAACAGTAGCGATTCTGGGGTTGACTTACAAACCCGGAACGAACACATTACGGCGATCGAGCGCGGTAGAAATGTGCCGGTGGCTGATGGATAAGGGTGCGAAGGTGCAAGCGTTCGATCCGGCCACTACTGAGTTACTGGGCGACCTAGAACAAGTTCACTTGATGAACCGGGCAGAACTGGCCTTAGGCGGCGCTGACGCGGTTCTAATAGCCACTCCGTGGCCCGAGTTTCGGTCGCTTGCCCGCGAGGCATTTACAGGGCGGATGAGACGTACTGTCATTCTTGACCCGGCACGACATTTGGAAAATCTTTTCAAAGGTGAACAGGCAGTGGAGTATCACGGAATTGGGATTTCGCGGTGAAGCTGAAAGGGAAACGAGCCGTTGTAACCGGTGCGAGCCAGGGGTTGGGCCGTAATATTGCGGAGTTGTTCGCCCAAGAAGGCGCGGATCTACTTATTTGCGGCCGCAACAAGGACGATTTGACAGCTGCACAGCAGCAGATCATGGGCAACTCTGAGCGGAGAGTATTCGCCGAGGCAGCGGATGTCTCACTCGAATCGGACGTGAAAAGACTCGCCGATGTAGCGGCGGGCCAGCTGGGCGGAGTTGACATTTTGGTCTGCAACGCCGGTGTCTATGGCCCTAAAGGAGCTATCGATGAGTTGAATTGGACGGAGTGGGTACAGGCAATTAATATCAACTTACTCGGAACAGTGTTGTGCTGCCGGTTGTTTCTTCGACTTTTGCGGGAATCACGCTGTGGAAAGATTATTCTACTTTCTGGCGGGGGCGCCACAAAGCCGCTTCCGTTCCTGAGCGCCTACGCGGCTTCGAAGGCGGCTGTTGTTCGATTTGGCGAAACTTTGGCGGAGGAATTGAGAGGTGACTCTATCGACGTAAACAGCGTTGCTCCCGGAGCTCTAAACACACGCATGTTACAGGAAGTACTCGATGCCGGGCCAGAGACAGTAGGTGCCGCTTTTTACGGCGCGTCTCTGAAGCAAAGAGATTCGGGAGGTACGCCGCTTGAGACCGGCGCCGGCCTTTGCCTCTATCTTGCTAGCGATGAGAGTAACGGTATAACCGGAAAGCTGATTAGCGCGGTGTGGGACCCATGGGCAAATTTTCAGACGTATCGTGACGATTTGGATAAGAGCGATGTCTTTACATTGCGGCGGATTGTTCCCGGCGAGCGCGGTCTGACCTGGGGATAGACGAAATGCCTGAACCTGAGGTGAGCGGTAACTTGCGGGTCGCAATCATTGGGTGTGGCCTGATCGGCAAGAAGCGAGCCGATAGTCTGGCCGGGCGAGCAGCCGTTACCGTTTGCTGCGATATCAATCTATCCCGAGCCGAGGCATTGGCCAAGTCATGCGGTGGCGCGGCGGTGAGTACAGATTGGGAGTCCGTCGTCACTTATGCCGATGTCGATGCGGTGTTTGTATGCACAACCCACAACTTACTAGCCCCGATTGCACACGCCGCTGCTTTGCAGGGCAAACACGTGCTTATTGAGAAACCCGGGGCGCGGCGTGCAGCCGAGCTGGACGCGGTGGACGTAGCCGCGCGGGCGACGGGCGCGCTTGTTCGTGTGGGATTCAACCATCGATACCATCGCGCGTTTCAGAAGGCGCGAGAGATTTATGACTCAGGTGCTTTGTCCGATGTTCTGTTCATTCGTGCTCGATACGGGCACGGCGGGCGCCTTGGGTATGAGCAGGAATGGCGTGCCGTGGCGGAACTTTCGGGCGGCGGAGAAGCGGTAGATCAGGGCGTGCATTTGCTGGACTTAACGCGCTGGTTTCTGGGCGATTTAAAGTTTATAGGAGGAAGCGCGCCAACTTATTTCTGGAAAATGCCGGTGGAGGATAACGCATTCTTCCTGCTTGAGACTGAATCTCGCCAGGTAGCCTTCCTTCACGCAAGCTGGACCGAGTGGAAGAATCTATTCTCATTTGAGATCTGTGGGCGGACTGGCAAGCTGGAGGTGACTGGTCTTGGAGGTAGTTACGGGACGGAGCGCCTGACTTATTATCAAATGCTTCCTGAACTAGGCCCCCCGCCCACCACTATTTACGAGTACCCGATGGCAGATAACTCGTGGGAGATCGAAGTGGGTGAATTTCTGCAGGATATTCAATCACGGCGGCAACCGCGGCCAGGTATTGCGGACGCTCAGGCGGCGCTACATTTGGTGGAGCGACTGTATAGCAGGCCAAAGACGTGATTATAACGAGGAGTCCCTTACGAATTTCGCTTGGCGGCGGCGGCACAGACTTACCTTCTTACTATCGTGAGTATGGAGGATTTGTTATCTCGGCAGCCATCGATAAGTATGTCTACATCACCCTCCATCAGACATTTGTCGAGGACCTGATTATCAAGTACTCGCAGCTGGAGCGTGTACGACGGCTTGAGGATATCCAGCATCCACTTATACGGGAAGCTCTCATGCTGATTGGCCAGCAGCCGGCCGCCCTCGAGATCACGAGCATGTCTGACATTCCTGCTGGTACGGGACTGGGGTCTAGCGGCAGTTTTCTGACAGCGCTGTTACAGGCGCTGTATCTGCAAAAGAAGATTATTGTTCCGAAGCACGAATTGGCGGAGCAGGCTTGCCACATAGAGATAGACCGGCTGGGGGAGCCGGTTGGTAAGCAGGACCAATATATAGCTGCCTTTGGGGGCATTACTTGCTTTGAATTTCGCGCTGACGACAGTGTGGCAGTTACTCCGCTGCAACTGAATCCGGAGACGTTGGCAAACCTGGAGGATAACCTCATCCTCTTCTATACTGGTTACACGCGGTCCGCGCCGGAGATTCTTCGCGATCAAGACGTAAGAAGCAAGGAACGCGACAGCGCAATGACTGACAATCTCCACTTCGTCAAGGACCTTGGGCAGCAGAGCAAACAGGCGCTCGAGGAAGGCGACTTACACGGTTTCGCGAAGATTATGCACGTCCACTGGGAGCATAAGAAGCAGCGTTCCAGGAGCATTAGTAACGGGACAATCAACGAATGGTATGACTTGGCGCGAGCTAACGGGGCCATGGGCGGGAAGTTGATCGGCGCGGGGGGCGGTGGTTTTTTGATGTTCTACACGGAAGAAAAAGCCAGGTTGCGGCACAAGATGCGAGAAATCGGGCTTCGAGAAGTGCGTGTGCGATTTGATTTTCAGGGGACAATGTTGGTTACGCAATCGTAAGCCGAATGCTATCGTGCGCCATACTTTGCGGTGGGTTAGCCACTAGGTTACGCCCTGTAACGGAGACCGTCCCCAAGTCTTTGATTCCTATCTCTGGCGAGCCGTTTATCGGGCATCAACTACGGCTATTGCGGTCACACGGGATTAGTGGCGCAGTGCTGTGCGTCGGATACCTGGGCGAATTGATTCAGGAATACGTGGGGGATGGATCGGAGTTTGGAATGAGCATCTCCTATTCCTTTGACGGCGTCCCGCTACTGGGTACCGCGGGGGCGATCCGGAGAGCGCTTCCACTGCTAGACAGGTCGTTCTTCGTTCTCTACGGCGATTCCTATTTGCCCTGCAACTATGAAGGCGTCGGGAAGACTTTTGAGTCATCGGGCAAACGCGGCTTAATGACTATCTACCGCAACGAAGACAACTATGATTCGAGCAACGTAGAGGCGGCGGACGGTTTGATACTGCGGTATGACAAGCGTGAGCGAACGCCAGCCATGCGGTACATCGATTACGGGCTTGGAGTGTTCGATAGGTCTGCGTTCGAAGAGTTGCCAGGGGACCAATTTCGAGATTTAGCTGAGCTTTATCAGCGATTGCTTGCCGCGGAGGACCTTGCCTGCTATGAGGTTAAGGATCGATTCTACGAAATAGGATCTCTCGATGGCATTCAGGATTTGGAACGGCGCATTGCCGGCGATCAAGCATGATTTGCGCTGAGTTATAGAAGCAAAAATGGACCTATGACTTTTTCTGAACAGTTCCTTACGGAAGCTCAAGAAATCTGCAGTAAGCTCGACACGGCTGCCATAGAAGCCGTCGCGTCATCGCTGGCTGCGCTGCGTGATGCAGGGGGGCGCTTATTCATTCTGGGAGTCGGTGGGAGTGCGGCTAATGCGTCGCACGCAGTCAATGACTTCAGAAAGATCGCGGGATTGGAATCCTATGCTCCGACGGACAATGTCTCAGAATTAACCGCCAGGACGAATGACGAAGGGTGGGCAACCATTTTCGAGCAATGGTTGCGCGTAAGCCGCTTGAGCAAACGGGATGGCATCCTGGTGCTTTCGGTGGGGGGCGGCAATGTGGAGAAACAAGTAAGTCCGAATTTAGTGACGGCGGTGCAATATGCGCGTTCGATCGGAGCTACGATCATGGGTATTGTCGGCCGCGATGGTGGATACACGGCGACGGTGGCCGATTGCTGCGTCGTGATTCCGACGGTGAATTCTTCCCATGTGACGCCTCACTCCGAAGCTTTCCAAGCTGTTGTGTGGCATCTGTTGGTGTCGCATCCCTTATTAAAGGCGCAGCAAACACGATGGGAAGGAATCTAATCCTGAACCGCGCCGTATTTCTGGACCGCGATGGAGTCATCAACAAGGCCATAGTTCGTAACGGCAAGCCATATCCTCCCGCAGGGGCGCATGAAACGGTGATCGTACCTGACGCGGAGTTGGCGTTGTCGCGGCTAAAACAGCATGGATTTCTGCTGGTTGTGGTTACGAATCAGCCGGATGTAGCTCGCCAAACCGTCAGCCGGGACGTTGTCGAGGGAATCCATCAATTTCTCTCGTCGCAGCTGCCTCTGGATGATTTTTTTGTTTGCTTTCATGATGACAAGGATAAGTGCGACTGTCGAAAGCCTCTGCCCGGGCTGCTATTGAGGGCCGCCGCCAAGCACCGGCTGGACGTGAAGGGAAGCTACCTCATCGGGGATCGATGGCGTGACATAGAGGCGGGCGTCGCGGCAGGGTGCCGCACCATTCTGATTGACTATCATTACAATGAACGGAGCGCCGCAAATAGGGCTGACGGTAATGTCTCTTCATTATCGGAAGCTGTAGACTGGATTATGAAGCGGGAGACAGAAAGCAACTGAGCAACTTACCCAAGTTACGAGTCAAGATTTTTGCGGATGGCGCTCAATTGGGCGAGATGTGCAAGCTTTACAGCCACCCGCTGGTATGCGGTTTCACAACAAATCCGACCCTGATGCGGAAATGTGGAATTACCGATTACGAGGGGTTCGCGCGGGAAACCGTGGCCGCTATTCCAGACCGTCCGATATCGTTCGAGGTATTTTCGGATGAGTTCGCAGAAATGGAGCGGCAGGCAGTAAAGATAGCAGGCTGGGGCGCGAATATTTACGCGAAGATCCCGGTGACGAATACACGCGGTGAATCGGCAATTCCGCTGATCTGCCGCTTGGCGCAACAAGGTGTAAAGCTGAACGTGACGGCTTTGATGACTCTTGAACAAGTGCAAGAGGTTAGTCACGCTATGAAGGGTTGTCCGGCGGGCTACATCTCCGTATTCGCCGGCCGTGTTGCCGATACCGGTCGAGATCCAGTTCCGCTGATGCGGGAGGCAGTAGAGCTGCTTGCCGATTTCAGCCATCTAGAACTGATCTGGGCGAGCCCACGAGAGTTATTGAACGTCTTTCAAGCTGATGCTATTGGCTGTCACGTGATCACTGTCACCAACGAGCTTTTGAGTAAGTTCAGCCTGGTCGGCAAAGATTTGAACGAGTATTCCTTGGAAACAGTAAAGATGTTTCGCGACGACGCAGTGAAGGCTGGATTCCAAATTTAGCAGCGGAATGACGCTCGCTTTAATCGCTGTTTGACCTGATTCAGATTCATCATTACGGAGCCACGTGCCTGATGCGCTAAAGATGCAACTCAGCAGGCGGACCAGAGGTCGTCGGGCCGTGCTTGCGTTGTTCTTTGTTTTTTGCAGCTGTGCTTTCACCACTCACGAGATCTTAGGCGGCTCGAAGTTGCAGCTGAGCCTGAGGATGTCGGTTTCCGCCCAGCTACCATCTATGGCGCAACTCTTCTATGACACTGGGGCGGGTTATAACGAAGCGGAATCACGGAAGGTACTTGTCTCCGCAAGCTCACTTGGAGACTTCCAGAAACTGGACTTTGAACTGCCGTCGAAGAACATCTCCGGCTTGCGCTTTGATCCGCTGACAACTCACGGCACCATCATCATCCGTGATCTTGCGATACGCGATCCAAAGGGCAGCACCGTCAGATTGCCAGTTTCTGATGTGTTGCCCTTCAATCAAATCATGACGACGGCGTTGGAAAAGAGTGGCCAACAAGTTACGTTTTCTACTCTACCGACCGCGAGCGATGCCGGCGTCATTATTCAATTGAAGAAGCGATTTCTTTATCGGCGCTTCAAGACAGCAGGTAGAGCGCCGTTCATCTTAGCCGGTAACGCTTTCCTGGTGTTGTTTGTTGTTCTGTTAAACGCAGGCCTGAGGTACGGTGAGCGGGTAATCCGTGATTCTGAAGGTTCTAGAACTTCCATCTCCGATATACTTCGGCTTTTTTCTCCTCCGCGGATCCGATCGGCCTACAGGCGGCTCGCTTTCAGGAGCATCTACTCGGATCACGTCAACACCCGTCGGCTGAGCCGCATTGGACTTGTGCTGTTTGTGGCCAGTCTGTCGTTTACATGTTTCGAAGCCGGGAAGGTTCCTGAGGTTCAATTATCGTTAGAGATGTCCTCGTCGGCATCGTCGATAGCTCAGCTGTTTTACGACGTTGGTCATGGCTACAACGAGAAGGATTCCCAGACGGCCGGCGCCCCCGCCACCAATCACTTTAATCAACTCTCCTTCAAGCTACCGCCTAAGAAGGTGATCGCTTTCCGATTTGATCCAATCATGACGGAAGGCACGGTGGTTCTCCGGCATGTTACGGTTCGAACGCCATATCGTTTGTTGTGGACAATACCCGCAACAGATATAAGGTCTCTCAACCAGATAAAAACTCGCAAGGAGAGCGGTGGGCAAGTTACGTTCTCAACAATTCCGGGCGCAAACGATCCAGGTCTGGCTCTCGCTCTCTACCAGCCATTAGATGTCAGTCAGCTTGGCCATGGCGAAAAAGTACGCTGGATTATCCTCGGCAATGGATTGCTGCTTGGCCTGGCTACGGTGATCTTTTTTGCTAGCGATACTTTACTCAAGCTCTTAAGCCGGCTTCGTCAGGCCACCAGAGAGGCCAATAGAAGGATGAAGCAAGTGGCCGCTTCGGTGTCCAACCCTCACTTCATTGAGTTTGATTCCGCCGCAATTTGGTTCTACGTCATTTGCTTGGTAGGCTTTGGCTCTTGCGCGCTGGCGAATTTAAACGGATCGTCGGTCGCCATTTACAACTACGGGTACGGTTATGGAGCGCGCGAGACTCCACTGCTGGGCCTACCTGCCGGGATCAGATCGGATGAATGGGTCTGTCACACGCCAGCAATCCTCAATGAGGATCTTTCCGCAGACCAATTTGATGCCGAGCACTCTTCGCTGGGGAACCATTCGATTGCGTTGCTCGCCAATGTGCCGGTTCGACACATTTCAACCATCTTCCGGCCGCAGTTTTGGACTTTCTTTTTCTTGCCGCTAGATTACGGATTCGCTTTCTATTGGCAGTTCAAGGGCTTAATCCTTGTCGCCGGCGTTTTCACGGCTTCGCTTTTGATCACCCGATCTAGCTTCTGGGCTATTACTGCGAGCCTATGGTATTTCTTTTCGGCGTTCACACAATGGACGTATTCGTGGCCGTCCGCGCTTCCGGAGATGGTCGGCTTGGGTTGCACGGCTCTGGTTTCAGCGTGTTATCTCACCGTAGGCAGAAGTCCGGTGGCGCTAGGTACAACTGTGTTGGTAGCGGCAATCAGCATAATCGATTTCATCTTGTGCGGTTACCCGCCGCATATGATTCCTATCTTCTGGGTAATGGCCTTTCTGTTTGTTGCCTGGTGCCTTGCTAATAGGGACGTGATCTTCAAGCGCGAAGGATCTTTGCCTAGGGCCGCTGCCTTCTTAGCTGTTCTGATGGTGTGCGCCCTCATAGGACTGGTTGTATATGAAGACGCCCGGGTTGCGATCGCCGCTGTCGCGAGGACGGCCTATCCGGGCAGGAGAATTTTTGCAGGAGGCACACTGCCGTTACAAACTGTCACATCACACTTCCTTCAGTGGACACAAACGGAAGCGCATTTCCCGCCGGCCTTAAGTAACATCTGCGAAGCATCGGGCTTTCTATGGCTGGCTCCCGTTACCTTATTCGGGCTTTCACGCACGGCACTTTCTCGATTTCAAAAGTTCGCTCTGGCCTCTTTATGGATTTCCTTTCTGTTTGTGCTTCTTTGGTTGGTGGTTCCTTTTCCGTCAAGTATGGGCATGATACTTGGATTTGACAGGACGGGCGGGACTCGCGCCTTGCCAGCACTGGGTCTGGCAAACATTCTAATTGTGGTTCTCTGCATGAGTGCGAGTGCTGAAGGTGTTCGAGACCGGAGGGGAGCCTCAAGAAGCATGTTCTTTTTCCGGGCCGGGGGAATCTTGTTGATCGTTTTCAGCATTCTCTTGCTGACTAATGCGACCCTGAAAAACTTTTTCTCGTGGAGTGAACTCTCGCTCGGAGCTGTGACTACAACCGCCTTAATCGTGCTGGTGCTTGAGGCGCGAAAAGTGCTTCTGGCACTTGCCTTGATTGTTCCGCAGGCGTTTCTTTTCGGCGCTGTTAATCCGATCGAGCGAGGACTTGGTGTGATCACTTCCTCCGACCTTTACGGGTTCATTCGAGCTCACGATGAGTTGCGGCATGCGAAATGGATCGTGTACTCGGAGGGGGTTGTTGGATCCGGATTTTTACGGTCGTCGGGGTGTGACGTCTTTACAGGATTCATGTATGTTCCTGTCATTGATTATTTTCCGATCTTCAAAGACCACGGTCTGGATTTGCGCGCGTTCAACCGTGATGGAATTTTGATTGCTCATGCGCTACCGGTAGGATGGAAGAGCTTTGCTGAAGTTCCGATCATTTACGCCGTGCGCCTGAACATAAGTCCGTCGGATTCAATGTTGAAACAACTCGGAATAAAATATGCGGCGTTCGAACAGAGACCTTCGGATTTGATCGCGTCCCAGTTGATCCCGCTTGCAAGCGGCCCAGTAGGGGGGATTTGGCTGTACCGGCTGAAATGAAAAGTACAGGAAGGCGTTGGGAGCTGGAACGGCGGTCAGCAAGGAGCCAGGTACATTGGGACGGGCGATGGGGCAGAGGAAGGAGTTCAAGGATGATAGGAATTACGGGAGTCGCTGTGGGTGAAGAAGAAGCGTCCCTTGCGTGCTGTCCAGTTTGCAATGACCGGCAGAATGTCTCCTTTCAGTTCGACCGGAACGGGTATCATATTCACTTATGCCGAGAGTGTAATGTGGAGTTCGCGTTTCCACAACCCACAGATGCAGAATTAGCCTCAATCTACACGAGCAGCTACTTTCTGGGGAGCGAGAGCGAAAGCGCAGCCCGGCAAGTAGCACAGATGAAGCGCGCCACAGCCAAGCTTTATCTGGATGCGATCGCGCAATTCATAGACGTTCAAAGACCAAGACTTCTTGAGCTAGGTTGCGGATCAGGTGATTTTCTGGTGGAAGCCCAGCATCGTGGATTCGGCGCGGAAGGCTTGGAATATTCGGAACACGCCGCCCAAGCCGCGAATGGTAGGCTCGGGCGAAACGCGGTTCTGGTAGGCTCTCTTGACACGGTAGATCTACCGTCCCAAGGATACGACGTTGTGGCAGGATTCGACGTCATCGAACATGTGCGAAGTCCAAAACATTCGGTTCGATCTATCTATTCTCTTCTGAAGCCCAGGGGGATTGTCGCAATCGTGACCCCTTCACTTGATAGTTGGTCAAGGCGCGTTTTAGGCAGGCATTGGATGGAGTACAAGCCCGAGCACATTACGTACCTAAGTCGAAAATCGCTACGGCGTTTGCTCGAGGGTGCTGGGTTTATGGAGTTTCATTTTGTTCCGAACTATAAAGTGCTGACATTCGACTACATAGTAAGACATTTTGATCGTTTCCCGGTGCCCGTTGTAAGTCCTCTATTACGGATGATTCGCAAATTGCTCCCTGCGGCATTGGCTAACCGCAGTTTCAAGATTGTGGCGAGTGGAACGATGGCAATCGCTAGAAGAGGATAGGTTTGATATAGCTTTAGGCTGTTCAGCCAGGCTCCGGGCGTGTGGTTTAGACGAAAGTACAGCATCACGTGACATCGACAAGCGCAGCTAAATTACAGCGAGAGGCCATTGGCAAAACTCATCGCCGGTGTCCCATCTGCCAATCGTCCCATCTGGAGTACGAATTCGTAGTGGACAGGTCGCCCGTTTGCGGATGTCAGGATTGCGGCTTACTGTTTCTCAATCCCCAGCCTGGAAGCTCAGCCGAGGAGACGGCGGCGGCGCCAGAGGGAAATGGGTTCTCTGGGATTTATGAAGCAAATGCTGGGGAAAGACTGAAGCGCCTCATCGCCTATTCAGGCCTCCAGGACGGCAAGCTCCTTCTCGTCGGGGCGGACACTCACCTCTCTACTGAAGCGCGCAGGCGAAACATTGAAGTAGTTTCGTATACCGCGGCCCAGTTCGAACTGATCCAGCCGACGCAATTGGGCGGACCGTTCGACGCATGTGTTTTGTTTTGCGCCCTAGAACGGATGAGGGATCCACTTACTGTGTTGCAGTTGATACGCCGCGCCTTGAAAGAGAACGGCTCCCTGATGGTTGTTTGTCCGACTACCGACAGCCGTAGTGCGCGGCTATTCCGAAGCTCATGGTGGGAGTTCAGCCGCACCAATCTGTTCTACTTTTCTGTTGACACGCTGCAGAGCTTGCTCATAAAGGCTGGTTTTGGAGATCCCATTATTGCTCCAGACCGAAGTCTTGTATCACTTAACTATCTGCAAAGAAAACTTGTGGAAAGGCAGAACACTCTTGGGTGGTATCGCTTACTACGCATAGTGACCTTATTAAGCCCAGTTCTGCGTAACAAGGCTTTTCGGATGTTGCACGGACGGACGAACTGTTTGGTCCGTTGTAAGCCGGAATCTTCTAAGCCGCTGCTGTCGGTGATTGTGCCTGTGTACAACGAAGGCGCTACCTTCTTAGAACTTATTCAGGAGTTACTCGCCAAGACAATAGAAGGCGTGGACATTGAAGTAATCATTGTCGAAAGCAACTCGACGGATGGAACACGGGATTATGTTCTTCAATATCAGAATCACGCCCGAGTGCGTGTCCTTTTAGAAGAGAGGCCGATGGGGAAGGGTCATGCCGTCAGAACGGGTCTGAAGATTGCTAGGGGTGATGTAGTGCTGTTCCAGGATGCGGACCTAGAGTATGACCTGAATGACTACGAGGCTCTTGTCTCTCCGCTTCTGCACTTTAAGAATAACTTTGTGCTTGGTTCCCGGCATGGGGGTCAGAAGAATAGCTGGAAGATTCGAAGCTTCTCCGATTCGCCGGGGCTGTCGGTTTTCTTCAACTTCGGCCACCTTTTATTTCTTACGCTCTTCAATACTTTGTACTCACAGCATTTAAAAGATCCCTTCACCATGTTTAAGGTGTTCCGGCGGGAGTGTCTCTACGGGCTGACATTCGAATGTAATCGTTTCGATTTCGACTTTGAGATCGTAATCAAATTACTGCGGAAGGGGTATCGCCCCTTGGAACTGCCCGTCAATTATCAATCGAGATCGATAAGCGAGGGGAAGAAGGTTACGGTGTTCCGTGATCCTCTGACATGGCTGAGTGCGCTTGTGAAATTCCGGAACAGTCCGCTGTATGGGGAGAGCCTTTCCGCGAACTCCCGGGAACGGTGATCAGTTACCGATTCTCGAACTACCAAAGGCGTCAGCTGCGAGAGTTACTTGTTGGGCGGCATTGGCAAAGCGGACGGTTCGGGTCGACGCGAATTCGACTCCTGCCGGCAACCGAGCGTTTTGTTCAGTCCTGCCAGTATGAAGTGATGTTGGACTGGTAGGGCGTGAGGTCAAGGACGTGGATGACTTTAAGCTTCCCAAGCGGGATTTTAACGAATCAAGTTCCTCTTTCTGCTGATCTAGTTCTTGACGGACTCTGTCCATGGCCTGTCTTTGCTCGTTGATGATTCTACGCTGCTTTTGTAATTCGTTCAGCAGCAGTGCGGGCAATTCGTGATACTGAACCGACTCAACTCGGCCATCCTGCCCATGAACGACAAGGTCCGGATATACGTTGGCGACTTCTTCTCCGATCAAACCATATTGCAGGGGAGTTGTCTCAGAATCTGCCGTTCGCGTATAGTGAAAAGTCACGGGGCGAAGTCGCATAAGGGCATCGCTGTTACTGCCCATGTCGCGAATATCCTGCTTATAACGCGCGGAGGACTGAATGGTTCCAAGCTGGCCATTTGAGCTGATCAAGACCATAGATCCACTCGAGATACTCACGCCGTTAATCCCAGCGATATACGTGCTCGTCTGATTAGCGCTGGACCCAATGCGTACGGTGTTGGAGTCGCTGCTCGTGCCTTCGCTGCCGATATCAATATTGTAGCTCCCGTTGTTAATCAAGTCGCCTGCACCAGCCCCGATTGCGATGTTTGAAGATCCGTCGCTGTTCACTAACAGCGCATTCTCTCCTAAGGCGGTGTTGCTGCTGCCTGTTGAATTATTGAACAACGCGCTTGCACCGCTTGCCGTATTATTGCTCCCGGTTCTGTTCGACCATATTGCCGAAAAGCCGGTCGCGGTGTTGGAGTTGCCGATCAAATTATTTAGGAGTGCCTGGCTGCCTACGGCCGTGTTCGCCGAGCCAGAAGCATTGAATTGCAGCGCGGCAGCGCCCGCTCCTACATTGTTGTTTCCGGAACTGTTGCTCGAAAGTGCATTTGATCCGTTTGCGACGTTTTGAGCGCCTGTGTTGTTCACTGCTAGAGTATTCGCTCCAAATGCAGTGTTCTGGTTCCCTGCGCTGGAAGCGCCTGTTCCAAGTGCGGTGCTCTGATTGGTGGAGTTAGTGGGGGAAATGAAATATCCGTTGAGGTCAAGAATTACGTGTGTGTAGTCGTAAGCAAAGACGTTTATGGCACTATTCGTGCCAGCGGCAACAATCGCGGCATTCGAGATAACCTGGCCGGGTGAGTCGATTGTCGCGGCCAGCGGCATCGGTTGCCCAGCAGGCCAGAGGGTAAGGTAATGCAGCACGCCGAACGGCACAACCGTTACGTTCAGTGAGTACGCAGTTGCGTTTGCCGGGATTCTGCATGAGCCAGCCGCCAGAGGAAAGGTGCGGGTGGAATTAGCTGCCAAAACGGGACCACCTAGGACACCTTCAGGGTTTCGCGTATCCAGAACGCGGCAAGGGGTAATTGGCACGAAGCTGGAAAGGGATTGCCCGATCGCGTTCGGGAAAGTGGCGATCGCCAGACTGATGGCGGCAAACAGACTCAGGTATTGATGTTGCTCGGAAGACATAATTGATCTTGTTTGCTGGTGGCGTGCATTGGCTGTTTGTCTCGTCGGAAAATGCCTGGCGTTCATCATCTATCGTCCTGTGCGCCGCGATATTCCATGATGTGCCGGGCTCGGACATCAACTTAGAAGGGCGCGCTCCGTTACAATTGCAGATGACTTTGGCTTCTGATTGCACGAACAAGCCGTCGACGTAGTCCTGAGTCTTACGAGATGCGAGTTCATTCAGAGAAGGCCTTAAGCGAAGCAGTTGGTGTCTTTAAGGACTTTTTCAACGGCAAGAACCCCCTGATTACCATCGTCACCCCCACTTGGAACACGAAACCCGAATGGTTCCTTGACTTGGCGTTGTCTATCTTGGAGCAGAGTTTTCTCGATTGGGAGTGGTGCATCGTCGACGACCACTCATCCTCTACAGAGTTCCACTCGCTGTTCACTGAGCTCGAGCGTTTGCCGAACGTAAGAGTCGAGAAGCTCGACGAAGGCAAAGGCATCAGTGGGGCCACCAACCGCGGGGTGGAGCTGGCAAAGGGCGAGTATGTTTGTTTTGTCGATCACGACGATCTTCTTTCCCGGAACGCGTTGATGCAATGCGCAAAGGCGGGGAGCAGGGGATTCGACGCCATCTATACCGATTCGGATAAGGTAGATGAACAGGGACGTCGTAGCGAACCATTCCATAAGCCCGACTGGTCGCCCGAATTCTTTCGCGGCGTGATGTATGTCGGACATCTTCTGTGTGTCCGGCGTACGCTGGCGCTGGCTGCGGGCGGGTTCAACTCCGCTTATGACGGCGTTCAGGACTTCGAATTTTTCTTGCGCTGCTCAGAGCTTACGGAAAAGATCCATCACATTCCAGAGATTCTGTACCATTGGCGAATGGTGGCAGGAAGCGTTGCGGCAGCGGTCAATGCCAAGGGCGATCTGGGCAAGCTGCAGCAGCGTGCCGTTCAGGCGCAACTCGACCGCTTGGGCTTCAACGCCCAGGCCGAGCCGGGAGATTATCCGCATCGGGTAAAGATAGTCCCTCGCCTCCGACGCTCTTGGCCAAAGGTGTCCATCATCATCCCGACGAAGGATAATCCGGACATTTTGCAGCAGTGTCTTTATTCTCTATTCTCGAGAACAAGCTACCCGGCGTTTGAGGTTCTGTGTATAGACAATTCCACCTCCGACGCTCGCGCGCTGCAAGAAATGAAAGAGGCGCCGGTACAGCGGATCCTGTTGACAGGCAAGTTCAACTTTTCTAGAGCTAACAATCTGGGGCTGGCACATTCGACGGGCGAGTATCTGGTTTTCATGAACAACGATATCGAGACGCTTAGTCCCGATTGGATCGAACAAATGCTCTACTACGCGGAGCAGGAGGATGTGGGCGCGGTGGGCGGCTTACTCCTCTATCCGGACCATACCGTCCAGCATGCCGGCGTGGTGCTTGGTTGCCGCGGTACTGCAGACCACGTGTTGCGCGGCTGCCCTGGAGATGCGGATGGATACGCCGGGTCTCTTTCGTGCGCTCGGGAGATCTCGGCTGTGACCGCTGCGTGTATGATGATGCGGCGAGATGTGTATGAATCCGTTGGCGGCTTCAATGAGCACTTCTTTACCGCTTATCAGGATGTGGATCTGTGCCTGAGGGTTCGGGAGCGGAGGCGAATCATCTGGACGCCGCGCGCGCGCTTCATCCATCACGAATCGGCATCGCGTGGCACTTACTACGATCACGTTGACCGGCACTTGCTACTGGATTTTTGGGAACCGTTAATCAGAGCGGGCGACCCGTATTACAATCCGAATTTTAACGTCGAGGCTTGTGACTACAGGCTGAACTGATGTCGTTGCCCTCCACAGTTGCTGAGATACCTTCTAGATGCCGACTAGCGCTACTGCAGTACGCTCTTCGTCCCGTCTTCACGAGGAAGCTGCCGCCAGGCGCTATCTTCGTCTTCTGCGCCGGTGCCTGGTGCGTGATCTCTTTCATGACTTGCGGTATGAAGGCGATGTGACGTCTCCGTTGCCCTATTCGGCGGAATTGCGATTTGATGGGCGCGATTGGCCTAGTGACGCGGAGACAATGGTCGGGTGCGTTCGACTCGAGCATCTTGAGGAATGCTGTTCGACGATTGTCCGCGAGGGCATCCCCGGGGATTTCGTTGAGACCGGAATTTGGCGGGGCGGGTGCGGCATTCTCATGCGAGCCGTCCTAGAAGCCTATGGTGAAACGCAACGATCCATCTGGCTATTTGATTCTTACGAAGGGCTTCCGAAACCGGACCCCGCTGCCTTTCCTCTGGATACAGGGGATTCTCATTGGACGCTAGCTCCTTACTTCGGTGTACGTCTGGAGCAGGTACAACTTAACTTTGCAAAGTATGAACTGCTGGATAGCCGGACAAAGTTTATAAAGGGGTGGTTTAGAGACACGATGCCTGCGGTCGAGGTTCGCGACATTTCTTTGCTTCGGCTCGACGGAGACATGTACGAGTCCACTTGGATTGTGCTGACACACCTCTACCCGCGGCTTTCCCCGGGCGCATTCGTGATTGTGGATGATTACGGAGCGCTGCCCAACTGCAAAGCTGCCATCGATGAGTTTCGAGCAAAGTACGCGATAGATGCGCCCATCACTAAGATCGATTGGACGGGAGTCTACTGGCGTAAGTAAGGCAAGGCTGGCGTTTCAGCGGCTGCCGGCGGCAATCATGCCGACTAAGGGGCTGCTGGCAACCGCATACTCGCGTTTCGCCATGCGTCCGGCCAGGAAGGCTGCACGCCCGGCCTCCACAGCAAGCTTCATGGCATGCGCCATACGCTCGGAATCGTCTGCTTCCGCGATCGCCGTATTCAGCAGAACACCATCAAAGCCGAGTTCCATGGCCAGTGCCGCATCTGAGGCCGTGCCTACGCCCGCGTCCACAATGAGCGGAACTTCCGTCAGCGCCTGGCGCAAGATCTTCAAATTGGTCGGATTCTGAATGCCCAGGCCTGAGCCGATCGGCGCCGCCAGGGGCATCACGGCCGCCGCTCCGGCGTCGATCAGCTTTCTAGCATTCACCAGGTCATCGGTCGTGTAGGGCAGCACCACGAAACCTTCTTTGGCAAGCACGCGCGTGGCCTGCAAGAGTCCTTCGTTGTCCGGGAACAACGTTTTCTGGTCGCCAATGACTTCCAGCTTGATCCAGTTCGACAGCCCCACCTCCTGCGCCAACCGGGCTGTCCGAATCGCTTCGTCGGCTGTATAACAGGCCGCCGTATTTGGCAGAATGTGAATCTTCGATCGATCGATGAAGTCCAACTCCGATTCCTTTGAACGGTCGGTCAGGTTCACGCGCCGGACCGCGAGCGTGACCATCTCGGTGGCCGACGCTGCGTGGCACCTGGCCATGAGAGCTTTGCTTCGGTATTTTCCGGTGCCCACGAAGAGGCGGGAGCCAAACGTTCTTCCGGCAATCGTCAGTGAATCTTCCATATCGTCCATTATGAAGCCGTGGCCGCGAGGCGAACGTGTAAGATGCGAAACGCAGGTGGTAAACGAACCGAATTAGGTTCGTTCGGTAAAAGGCGGAGCTATCCGAACATCCTATGATAGTTCGCGGCGAGAAAGGACCTTTCGCTGTGTTATCCTCAGTCCGTCAGATTTTAGTCGGACAGGTGGGTGAGTGGTTAAAGCCAACAGACTGTAAATCTGTCCCTCCTTGGAGGTACGAAGGTTCGAATCCTTCCCTGTCCACCATGCAGCGTCGGCCGTTGTAGCTCAGTTGGTAGAGCACTTCCTTGGTAAGGAAGAGGTCTCGGGTTCAAGCCCCGACAACGGCTCCAATCCTTTGCAAATCACTTAGGGTGAAGGTTTGCTCCTTCCAATAAAGCGCTGGTGGGCATCACGGTTCACCTTTGAATTTATCGGTTGGCCTATTGCGCCTAGGCTTTTTTGCCGATACGATGACTTTAAGTACCGCGAGGAGTAAGGCCACTCTGCGATTCTCTGTTCCGCATCCCATTCCTTATCAGGGCAGCAAGCGGAGGCTTGCCTCGGCGATCCTCAGTTATATTCCCGAGGCGCGATACACGCGCCTTGTAGAGCCCTTTGCCGGTTCGGCAGCGGTGACGTTGGCAGCTGCTCATCGTGACAAGTTTCCCTCCTATCTGATCGGTGACTCACTTGTGCCGCTTATCGAGCTTTGGCGAACGATTATCGCCGACCCGAGCGCGGTGGCGCTGGATTATGAAGCTCTTTGGCGCCGAGAACGGACCAACCCGATTAAAGCGTATTACGAAATTCGCGCCGAATTCAATGCCGACCAAAGCCCAGCAAAGCTCTTGTACTTGCTTGCACGGTGTGTGAAGAACGCTGTGCGGTTCAATCCTGCGGGGGAGTTTAATCAGTCTGCGGATAAACGTCGGAAAGGCACATCGCCCGATAAAATGCGGTCCGAACTGTTTGCCGCACATCGGGCACTATCTGGTCACTGCGAAGCCGTGCACGACGATTTCTTCTCTATATTTCTCAAAGCCAACGAAGGTGATTTCTTCTATTTGGACCCGCCCTATCAAGGCACGAGCGTGGGACGTGACGCGCGATACATCGGCGGTGTTAGTCGGGACAAGATTGGAGTGGACCCCAAAGATGAGACACGGAAAATAGAGACACACTGCAGCGAACGGAGGTTCGAATGGCAGGAGCCCGTGTACACACATCGGAGTTTCGGATTTCAGTGGCGGAACGGATGCGAGATG
>JAABUQ010000773.1_pt1 | contig 55046 bp, 48 predicted proteins | sample 5560001 | NCBI WGS metagenome assembly JAABUQ01 (sample SAMN10711888, study PRJNA513371) | rock metagenome | isolation source: Antarctica rocks | place: Antarctica: Victoria Land, Finger Mt nord | collected 2015-12-18
GAGGAACGGCTCCTGGATCACGATGCCGATCTGGCGGCGCAGGCTGGTCCGCGTCACACTGCGTACGTCGCGCCCGTCGACCCGCACCGCCCCGCCGCTGACATCGTAGAAGCGCGGGATCAGGTTGGCCGTGGTCGTCTTGCCCGCGCCCGTGGGGCCGACCAGGGCAACCGTCTGCCCCGCCTCGATCCGGAAGTCGACGTCGTGCAGCACGTTGCGGCCGCTAGTGTAGGCAAACTGCACGTGGTCGAAATGGATGTCGCCGCGAATCGGACCGATGGACGGCGTGCCCGGCGGGTCTGCCGGCTCGCGCGGCTCGTCCAGGATGGAGTAGATGCGCTCGCCGCCGGCCAGCGAGGACTGCAGTTGCGTGTAGACCTGCGAGATCAGCTGGATCGGACGGAAAAACTGCTGTACATAGATCAGGAACGCCGCCAGCACGCCCACCTTGATCTGATTATTATAGACCAGGTAGCCGCCAAATCCGATCACGATGGCCGTGGCCAGCGTGGAGAGCACGTCGATGGCGGGCGAAAAGGCCGAGGTGATGGCCACGGCGGAGACGTTGGCGTCGCGGTTAGCGCGGTTGCGCTCACGGAAGCGGGCGATATTGGCCGCGGTGCGGTTGAAAGCCTGCGCTTCGCGCACGCCGACGATCTCCTCCTGGATGTCGGCCGTGACGTCGCCGACGGTCTGGCGGGTGCGCCGGAAGGCCCGGCGCGACCGCTGCGCGAAGAAGACGGTCACAGCGACCATCACCGGGATGATCACGTAGCTGGCCAGCGCCAGCGGTACGCTGAGGAACAGCATGGCGATGATGATGCCGACGAGGCTGAACAGCGAGCCCAGCAGCTGCGTCAGGCCCTGCGAGAGCAACTGGTTGATCGTGTCCACGTCGTTGAGCACGCGGCTCATCAGGTCGCCCGCGGGGTGGGTGTCGAAGTAGCCCAGCGGCAGGTGTTGGAACGAGTCGAACAGGCGCGCGCGCAGCGTCGCCAGCACCCGCTGACCCGTGGCCCCGATGCGGGAGATCTGGCCGCGCGTGGCCACGACCCCGACGATATAAACCATGAATAGCACGGCCATGTTGAGGGCCAACCCGCCCGGATTGGGGTGGCGCACGGCGATGTCGTCGTCGATGGCTCGGCTGATCAGCCAGGGTCCCGCCGCCTGGGCCAGCGCGCCCACCACGATGAACAGCAGGATAGCCAGCAGTTGCGGGCGGTACGGCGCCAGCTCGCCCACCAGACGGCGCGCTGTCCGGCCGCGATCGCGTGCTTTCTCGTCACTCGCGCCGGCGATGGCTTCGATGCCGCCCGGCCCTCGTCTCATGGCCATGGTCAGGACCTCCCCGCGACAATAGGCTGCGCCTGGCCACGGTCCGTATCGCGGCCGGCGTCGGGTTGCAGCTGCGAGCCCAAAATCTCGTTGTACAGCTCGCTGTCGCGCAGCAATTCTTCGTGCGTGCCCCGCGCCGCGATGCGGCCGCCGTCCAGGATCAGAATGAGGTCGGCGTCGCGCACCGTGCTGATGCGCTGGGCAATGACCAGGGAGGTATGCCGGCCGTCGCGCATCAGGCGGTCCAGCGCCTCCTGGATCAGTACCTCGGTGCCGGCGTCGACCGCCGAGGTGCTGTCGTCGAGGATCAGGATGCGCGGGTTGACCAGCAGCGCGCGGGCGATGGCGATGCGCTGGCGCTGCCCACCCGAGAGCCCCACGCCGCGCTCGCCCACCACGGTGTCGTACCCTTGCGGCAGCGCACGGATGAACTCGTCGGCCTGGGCGGCGCGCGCGGCGGCCTCGACGTCGTCCTGAGTCGCGTCGGGCCGGCCGTAGGCGATGTTGTCGCGCACGGGGCCGCTGAACAGCAGCGCCTCCTGCAGCACGATGCCGATTCCCGCGCGCAGACTGGAGAGCGTGACCGTGCGCACGTCGTGTCCGTCGATACGGACGCTGCCCGCGGTGGCGTCGTAGAAGCGCGGTACCAGGTTGACCAGCGTCGTCTTGCCCGAGCCGGTCGTGCCCAGGATGGCCACGGTCTGCCCCGGCTCGGCGGTGAAGCTGACCCCGCGCAGGATCTCGCGCTCGCCGCCGGGGTAGCCAAAGTGGACATCGTCGAAGCGCACCTGCCCCCTGACCGGCGGCAGCTCGACCGCGTCGGGCGCGTCCTGGATCTCCACCGGGGCGTCCAGCACGTCGAAGATGCGCAGCGAGGAGGCGCCCGCGCGCGGAATCTGCGCGGCCAGGAAGCCGATGGTCAGCACGGGCTGCAGCAAGAAGCCCAGGTAGCTGTTGAACTCGACCAGCGTGCCGATGGAGAGGCCACGGTCGATTACTTGCGAACCGCCGTACCAGATGATGGCCAGCGTGCCCAGGTTGGCGACGAAGAACACGAAGGGGAAGTTGTTGGACAGCATGGTGATGGTCTGGACATTCTTATCCAACAGTTCCTCGTTGACCGTGCGGTAGCGCGCGGTCTCGTAGTCCTCGCGCGCAAAGGCGCGGATCACGCGCACGCCGGCCAGGTCTTCCTGCAGCACGGTATTGAGCCGCCCCAATGTCTGCTGCACCTGGCCAAAGAGCGGGCCGATGCCGCGCACGAAGCGGAACAAGAGGACGAGGATAGCGGGAATGATCAGCAGCGCCACGATGGCCAGACGCCAGTTGATGAGCAGCATCAAGACGGTGACCGCGACCAGCATAATGGCGGAGGACATCAGCTGGATCACGCCGTTGCCGGCGAACTGGCGGATCTGCTCCACGTCGTTGGTGAGGCGCGTCACCAACTGGCCGGTCTCCACCTTGTCGTAGTAGCTGAAGCCCAGCCGCTCGATCTTGGCGAAGAGGGCGTCGCGCAGGTCGTAGGCCACGCCCTGCGAGGCGCGCTCGGTCAGGAACCCCTGCATAAAGGTGAACAGGCCGCGCACCACGGCGACGGCCACCAGCCCCCCGATGGCGACGCCGATGACCGAGGCGTCGCGGTGCGCCGTCACGCCATCGATGACCAGGCGGATAAACTGTGGCGTGGCCAGGTTGGCCGCCGTCACGATCAGCAACGCGACCAGCGCCCCGGCGCTGTCCCACGCATGGCCGCGCAGGTAGGCCATGGCGCGCAGCAGAGCCTTACCCGCTCCGGGTGGAGTGCGCCCCGGCCCGCCGGGTCCGCCCGCGCCGCGCGGGCCACCGCCGCCCGGGCCGCCCGGAGCGCCGCCTGCACGGTTCGCGCCGTCGGGACGAACTCCCGCTCTCTGTCCTTGCGCCGTGGCCATGCCCCGTCCTCCCCGTTGCGCCTCAGCCGGTCATGTGTGCTCGTCGCAGCGACGAACGATACCACCCCGTGTCACTGTACCAGGCATGCGGCGCTACTGGGAACTGCCCAGACGGGCAGGTGTGCGCCTCGAGATTGTGATCGTGCGTACTGACCGCCTGACCTTGAAAGGTCATGGCAAGGACGGACCTTAAAAGGTCTGCCGGGGGGACCCGAGGCACGCTGGGCGCCCGGCCTGCGCCAGGCGACGAAGCCATGGAGACCCTTCAGGGTCAGCGCCCTGCCATGACCATTCATGGTCAGGCGGCAACCACAATCGCGGGGTCCCCAGACGGGCAGGCGTCAGATAGCAGTCCTCCTCCGGGTCAGAGGGTACGCGCGTCCGCGGCAGCGTGCGGCGACTGCGGCATGATCTGCATCAGCTCGATGCGGTTGCCGTCGGGGTCCGTGATCCAGTATTGCCAGTTGTTGTCCTGTCCGAGCGTCGCCGCGCCCTCGATGGGCAGACCGCGCTCCGCGAGTTGGCGCAGCGTGGCGTCCATGTCGTCGACCAGCAGGCAGAAATGGCAGTAGCCCGCGTCGGACGCCGGGCGCGGGGCGCCCTCGCTCGCGCTCGCCCCTGGGAATAGCTCGACGAAGTGGCCGGGCGCGACCTGCAGGTAGACGATCCAGGGCGATGGCTCGCCCTCGCGGTCGAGCCGAAACGCCTCGCGCAGGCCCAGCTTCGCGCAGTAGAAGTCGAGCGACCGCTCCAGGTTGGTGATCCGAAACGCGACGTGCCCTATACCCGTGATCATCGTCGTTATGCTCCCTTTATCTATTTATCTATCCCAACATCCGCGTCCATACCGACCGCTGCGGCCACATCCCTGCAGGCAGCGTAACGCCATCCGCGGCGTCCGTCAACGTTTGGTCGGGACATCATGCGGAATTAAAGTTCTGGGACCGTCTCACTGTCTGTGAAAAGTCGCTAGCGCGCAGAAGGTCTGGGGTCATCTGGGGGCGCGGGCGTCTCGCCCGTCCCCGCGTTGGACCTGGGACGGGCGAGACGCCCGCGCCCCCAGGACTTCCGCGCGTCTACGAAAAGTCGCCGGTGCGGTGATGGGAGAGGCGCTCTCAGCCCGACGAACCACAGACATTGGAGGTCGGACTGGCGACTGGCGACTGGCGACTGGCGACTGGCGACTGGCGACTGGGCGTATGCAATACGCCCCTACGGGCAACTTGGTATACTGTTCCTGTCGGCATAAGCAGGAGGACGAGGTTGGTAGACTAGCCGGGGTAGAGTACGGCGACGTGGAGGCCGCGGAAGGCGCGGCGCGTCGGGGCATCGCGCCACCGTGCGATGTGGGGCGCATGCTGGCCTTCCCTGTGGTCTATCGTCGTTGTCCCCGGCTTGCCGTCTCGTCCCTGCCTTTCCGTACAGGGCGCCCGGTTTAGCTCATCTCACCGCAGCACAGTACGCGGCGTCCGCGCCATCTCCTGTACTCTACCCACTCCACAGGCCATGAGCCAGCAAGGCTCATGGCCTTTTTGCATGTTCTCCTCACTCCATCCCCCTCAAGGGGAGTGAGGGGTAAGGGATAGGAGAAAGGAGCACACGATATGCTGCACGTCAGTAACCTGAGCAAATACTACGCCGACCGGGTCGTCCTGCGGGACGTGTCGTTCACCGTCTCCGCCGGCAAACATGTCGGGCTGGTCGGCCCCAACGGCGGCGGCAAGAGCACGCTGCTACGCCTCATTGCCGGATTGGAGCGTCCCGACGAGGGCTCGGTTGGGATCGATCCCGGTGTACGCGTCGGCTACCTGCGCCAGGGCTTCCTGGGCGATGAAACGCGGCTGGTCGCCACCGTGCTGGAGCCTGATGGGGCCGTGTGGGCGGCCTCCCTGGCCCTCCAGAGGGCAACGGAGGGGCTGGCCAAGGGCTACAAGGACGAGGGGCACAAGGATGCCGCGGGCGCCTACGACGCCTACGAGCGGGCGGCCACGCGCTTCGAGGACGTGGGGGGCTACGCGCGCCTGGCCGAGGTCGAGGGAGTGCTGCGCGGCCTTGGGCTCGACGGGCTCGACCCCGCGCGCGCTGTGGCCACCCTGAGCGGCGGGCAGCGCACGCGGCTAGCCCTGGCGCCGCTGTTGCTGGGTGCGCCGGGACTGCTCGTGCTCGACGAGCCGACGAACCACCTCGACGCCGACGCGCTGGCCTTTCTGGAGGACTACATTGCGCGCTACCACGGCGCCGTGCTGATGGCCTCGCACGACCGCGCGTTCCTCGACGCCACCGTCGATACCATCCTGGAGCTTGACGCCGAGACGCATGCCGTGACCGGCTACAGCGGCGGCTACAGTCTTTTCGTCGCGGCCAAAGAGGCGGCCCTGGACGCGCAGTGGCAGTCCTACAGGGCACAACAGCGTGAGCAAGCCCGCGTGGAAAAGGATATCCGCAACGTGCGAGCCCATGCCATGCACACCGAGCGCGCCACCAAAGACTCCTCGGCGCGCCGCCTGTCCAACAAGGTGATGCGCACGGCCATCGTGCGCGAGCGCAAGCTGGAGAAGCAACTCGACGCCAACCACATCGACAAACCGACGGCAGGCTGGGCGCTCAAGCTCGATTTTGCCGCCCCCTCCAGTGGGGCGCGCGAGGCGCTGCGCGCGGAGGGTCTGGTCAAACGCTACGGGGAGCATACCGTACTCGACAAGGTAGACCTTACCCTGCGCCACGGCGAGCGCGTGGTGGTCACGGGTCCCAACGGCGGCGGCAAGAGCACGCTGCTGCGCATCATCGCGGGCGAATTAACGCCCGACGCGGGGTACGCTCGCCTGGGGGCGGGCGTCGTCACCGGCTACTATAGCCAGGACCAGGAGGAGTTCGATCCGACACAGACGCCGCTCGACGTGGTGCGGAACGCCGCCAGCATGACCGAGACGGAGGCGCGCACGTTCCTGCACGGCTACCTGTTCGGCGGCGACGCCGTGTTCACGCCGCTGTCGTCGCTCAGCTATGGGGAGCGCGCCCGGCTAGCCCTGGCGCGACTGGTGCTCTCGGGGGCCGCCCTGATCCTGCTCGACGAGCCCACCAACCACCTGGACATCCCCTCGCGCGAGAGCTTTGAGGCCGCGCTCTCCACCTTCAGCGGCACGGTCCTGGCCGTGCTCCACGACCGCTATGCCATCGCCCGCCTGGCCACGCGCGTGCTGGAACTGCGCGACGGAGTTGTCAGCAGTCAGTAAGCAGTTGTCAGTTGTCAGTTGTCAGAAGGACGGAAGATGTGGTCAATGTCTAACTGGCAACTGGCAACTGGCAACTGGCAACTCGTCTAGCCGCCGACGTTGAGGATGCGCATGCGCATGGCGCCGCCGGGGGTGTCGAAGGACACTTCGTCGCCGGCGGAATGGCCAATCAGGGCGCGGCCGACGGGAGACTCGTTGGAGATGCGGCCCTCCTTCGGGGCGGCCTCTACCGCGCCGACGACCTGGTAGGTCATCTCACCGTCCTCATCCTCGACGGTCACCTTACTGCCCAGGGCAACCTTGCCATTGGTCTGTCGCTCGTCGATCAAGACGGCCCGGCGCAGGCTGGCCTGGAGCTGTCCGATGCGCCCTTCCAGGTGCGCCTGGTCCTCTTTCGCCGCCGTATACGCAGCGTTCTCCGAGAGGTCGCCGTCCTTGATCGCGCTATGCAGACGGGCGGCAATAGCGTTGCGCTCCACCGTCTTCAAGTGCTCAAGTTCCTCTTCAAGCCGGCGCTGCCCGTCGGCTGTGAGATAGACGGGCTCACTTTGATAGTTGTTGGCCATAATCCCTATTCGTCCTGTTCATAAAAAAGCCGCCACCCAGCCCACGCGCATCACCTGTCCGCGATCCACGGCATGGGATGTCGATGTATGACACGTGGAGTAACGATGCATATCCGATGCCGCGTCCATCCCCACTATTCCCGACATGATACCGCATTGCAGTTGCCAGTTGCCAGTTGCCAGTTGCCAGTTGCGTCACTCGTCACTCGTCACTCGTCACTCGTCACTCGTCACTCGTCACTCGTCACTCGTCACTCGTCACTAACCGGACGCGCTCGTCGCCGCTCATGTCCCAGCTCTCGGGGCGCAGCACCGTCACCTGCTTGGCATCCTGCAGAGAGGCGAGGGCTCGACCGATCAACGAGCGCGCCTCGTCGCGGTCGAGGCTCGCGTAGCGCCCCCTCAATTCGTCGGCCAGTTCGTAGCGTGAGCTGGCGCCCACGGGATTCTGGCGCAAAAACTCGAGCACCGTGGCGCGCACGGCCTCCATATCCGGCTGACTGCTCATGCCGCTTTCCTCACTCGTCACTAACCACTAGCCACTCGTCACTATGTTGACCAGGCGGCCAGGCACATAGATGACGTCGCGCACCTGCTTGCCGGCGATAGCCTCGCGGACGCGCTCCAGATCCAGGGCCACGCCGCGCGCCTCGTCCTCGCCGATACTGGCGGCCGCCTCCACGCGGTCGCGCAGCTTGCCGTTGACTTGCACCACCAGCGTCACCATCTGGGCGCGGGTCAGCGCCTCGTCGTAGGCCGGCCAGGGCTGCTGGTGGACGCTATAGGCCTCGCCCAGCAGATGCCACATCTCCTCGGCCAGGTGCGGCGCCAGCGGGGCCAGCAGCCGCGTCAGTATCCTCACGTGCTCGGTCCGGACCTGGGGGGCCAGGGCGGCGCCCTCCTTCAGCCACGCGCTATACTCCATCAGCCGCGCGATGGCCGTGTGGAACTTCAGGCCCGCGATGTCCTCGCCTACCTGCTTGATCGTGCGATGCATCATCGTCGCCGGCGGCGTCCCATGACCGTCTTTCCCGCCGTTGGCGCGGGCCTTACCGCCCCCGGATGACGCTCCCACGTCGCCCGCTCCCCGCGGATCGGCCAGGTCGTAGCAGCGCTCCAGAAAGCGGATGATGCCGGCGATGCTGCCCTCGCGGCGGATCTCGCCGGTCTCGGCGTCGCGCACCTGCGTAAAGGCGCCGCCGTCCTCGTAGGGGCCAGCGAACAGCAGGGCCAGACGCAGCACGTCGGCGCCGAAGCGCTCGATATACTCGTCGGGCGTGACCACGTTGCCCCTGCTCTTGCTCATCTTCTCGCGCCGCCCCGTCTCGACGTTGACCGCGTCGATCAGCCCGTGCAGGCGCAGGTGCGCGAAGGGCTCCTCGAACTCCAGGTGTCCCAGGTCGTACAGCGCCATGGTCACGAAGCGGGCGTACAGGTGGTGGCGCCGCACGTGCTCGATGCCGCCCATGTACATGCTCACCGGCAGCCATTTGCGGGTCAGCGCGGGGTCGAAGGGACGGTCGTCGTACTCCGTCGAGGGATAACGCAGGAAGTACCAGGCCGAATCCAGGAACGTATCCGAGACATCGGTCTCGCGGCGCGCCGGGCCGCCGCAGACGGGACAGGGCACGTTGACCCAGTCCTCCACCGCGGCCAGCGGCCCCGTGCCGGTCCCGGTCGGCCTGAAGTCCTCGATCGCGGGCAGCACGACCGGTAGGTCGGCCTCCGGGACGGGCACGATGCCGTCGGTCGGGCAGTAAATCATGGGGATAGGCGGACCCCAGTAGCGCTGGCGCGAGATCAGCCAGTCGTGCAGGCGGTAGGTCGTGCGGGCCTCGCCCACGCCGCGCGCGACCAGCCAGTCGATCAGCTTGCCGATGGCCTCGGGTCCGTCGGGCGTGCCGTCGAAGGGGCCGGAGTTGATCAGCACGCCGCCGTGGGAGCTTGCCTCGGTCATCGCGTCCGGGTGGGAGGCCACGCCGCCCTCGCCGTAGACGGGGCGGATGGGCAGGTTAAAGGCGCGCGCAAACTCGAAGTCGCGTTGGTCGTGCGCAGGAACGGCCATGATGGCGCCGGTCCCGTAGCCCATCAGCACATAGTCGGCGACCCACACGGGGATGCGCTCCTCGGTGGCCGGGTTGATGGCGTAGGCGCCGGTTGCCACGCCGGTCTTCTCCTTGATGTCCTCGGAGATGCGCTCGCGCTCGCTCTTGTTGCGCACCGCCGCCACGTAGGCCTCGACGGCCGCGCGTTGGTCGGGCGTCGTGATCGCGTCGACCAGCGGGTGCTCGGGGGCCAGCACGGCGTAGGTAGCGCCAAACAGCGTATCCGGCCGCGTGGTGAAGACATCGAAGTTCTCACCCTCCGCACGATCCGGCCCGTCCGGTCGATCGGCAATCCCGAAGGTGATGCGCGCGCCGTTGGAGCGGCCGATCCAATCGCCCTGCAGCTCTTTGCTCAGTTCGGGCCAATCCAGGTCCCGCAGGTTGTCGACCAGGCGGTCGGCGTAGGCGGTGATGCGGAAGAACCACTGCTCCATCTCGCGCTGCACCACGGGGGTACCACATCGCTCGCAGACCGTGTCGCCCCGGGCGTCCTTCTCGGTCTGCTCGGCGGCCAGCACGGTCTGGCAGGAGGGGCACCAGGTGACGGGCGCGGTGGCGCGGTAGGCCAGCCCGGCTTTGTGGATCTGCAGGAAGACCCACTGCGTCCACTTATAGTAGTCGGGGTGGCTGGTCACGACCTGGTGTGACCAGTCCCACATCGCGCCCAGCCGCTTCATCTGCGTCTCGCGGAAGCGGCGCACCGTCTGATCGGTCAGGGTCATGGGGTTCTGGCCGACCTTCAGGGCATAGTTCTCGGTGTGGATGCCGAAGGAATCGAAGCCCATAGGCTGGAACACGTCTTGGCCATGCATGCGCTGGAAGCGGCCGTAGGTATCGGCGCCGCAGTAGGTATAGACGTGGCCGACGTGCAGGCCCTCACCGGAGGGATAGGGGAACTCCATCAGGTTGAAGAACGGGCGCCGCGCGCCGTGGATGTCGGCCTTGTACAGCAGCGTCTCTTCCCAGACACGCTGCCACTTCTCTTCGATGCTTTTCGCGTCGTAGCGACTCATCGTGGTCCTCCAGGTTTGTCGTCCCACCGACATGCCACGTCTACGATATGGCGCGTGAGAGGAGACGAGTATGTAGGGTGGAAACAAAAAACCTTCCGGTCCACCAGCCGCGTGCGCTGGGGACGGAAGGCTCTCCGCGGTACCACCCCGCTTGACCGCCGGCCGCTCGCGTCGGGGACGCGGAGACAAACAGTCCTCTCGTGGGCGCGGTAACGGGCGCGGCCGGTAGCGGTGGTGCTACAGGGACACGCAGGCGAGTTCGGGCGTGGGCGCCGGCTCACAGCAACCGCCGGCTCTCTGACAAAAGGTGCGCCCTACTACTCCTGCCCCAGGTATCAGTGTAGAATGATAGTAGTATACCAGATACGGGCAGACGCGGCGGGTTGCCCTTGACCGTGCGACTACACGCGGCGACGTTGGTCGAAAAGCCGTCGCGCAATGGTTCACCCCCACGTGCGTAGGGACGACGAGCACTACCTGAGCGAGGACGGGAGCGTCAACGGTTCACCTCCACGTGCATGGGGGCGGCTAGCAGGAGAGCGGCTACAATCCGCGCGCGTACGGTTCACCCCCCGTGTATGGGGACGGCGGCGGCGTACATGACCGTGATCGGGCACGGCAACGGTTCACCCCCAGGTGCGTGGGGACGGCGGCTACCGCGTCCGCGCCCTCCGGCGGCTGCACGGTTCACCCCCACGTGCGTGGGGACGGCGACGTGACCGCCTCGGCCTGCGCGGAAGACGGCGATCATCGGGCGGGGCTTTCGCGGCGTCCTGAACGGCTCACCCCCACATGCGTGGGGACGGCCACCCCGCTAGTGTTGCTCATCGGAGAGGTGTCGGTTCACCCCCACATGCGTGGGGACGGCGGCGCAACGATTAGGTGGAGACCGGCCACGCGGGGTTCACCCCCACATGCGTGGGGACGGCATGCAATCGACGGCCTTAAAGTGCGGCATGTCCGGTTCACCCCCACATGCGTGGGGACGGCCATTGCCGACCAACTCATCGGCCACCCGCGCGACGGTTCACCCCCACATGCGTGGGGACGGCAGGTAACCCATCGACACGACGATCTGCGTCTTCGGTTCACCCCCACATGCGTGGGGACGGCTGGTGGGGGGCCGACCGTGGGCGCTCTCGCTGCGGTTCACCCCCACATGCGTGGGGACGGCACGATACGGCTACCGGTAAGGGTCGATTCTCTCGGTTCACCCCCACATGCGTGGGGACGGCCTGGTCCCGGCGGTCGCGAACGCGCTCCAGAGCGGTTCACCCCCACATGCGTGGGGACGGCTTGTCCGACACGATGCCGACCTCCAGGCCAGCCGGTTCACCCCCACATGCGTGGGGACGGCCGGCGCCGCCCGCGCCCGACGCCTACCCCGTGCGGTTCACCCCCACATGCGTGGGGACGGCCATGTCAGCGCGCGGGCGCGGGCTCAACATAACGGTTCACCCCCACATGCGTGGGGACGGCGATGCCCGAAGACGCGCAGAACGATCCCAAGGCGGTTCACCCCCACATGCGTGGGGACGGCTACAGGCACGTTGTCTGTTACCCTGATGTACCCGGTTCACCCCCACATGCGTGGGGACGGCGGTGCCGCGCTTGGCCATTGTGTCCCTCCTATCGGTTCACCCCCACATGCGTGGGGACGGCCCTACGTTGATTTCATGGTGGACGACCTGATCCGGTTCACCCCCACATGCGTGGGGACGGCCGGACATGAGCGAGAGTCACGAACTGCTGAGCCGGTTCACCCCCACATGCGTGGGGACGGCGGCTCGCAAGAAATCGGATCAGAGGAAAGACGCGGTTCACCCCCACATGCGTGGGGACGGCGTCAGATAGTTGACATCCCTGGTGATGACGCGCGGTTCACCCCCACATGCGTGGGGACGGCACGTGCCGACCGCGAACAGGAAGAGCCCGACGCGGTTCACCCCCACATGCGTGGGGACGGCGGTGTCGTCGGAGGAACGACCGTCTTGCCGTCCGGTTCACCCCTACATGCGTGGGGACGGCTCACGTTACCGGACGTGTCGGCCAGCACCATGCGGTTCACCCCCACATGCGTGGGGACGGCACCTGCCCCGCGAACGGCTCGGCTCGCTCCGGCGGTTCACCCCCACATGCGTGGGGACGGCTCGACACCTCGGCCAGCCCGACGGGCGGGACGCGGTTCACCCCCACATGCGTGGGGACGGCGCAACGGCAGAGGTTACGATGGCGGGGGAATCGGTTCACCCCCACATGCGTGGGGACGGCGACCTCGCTAACTGGGACGGCCGGCAGCAGAGCGGTTCACCCCCACATGCGTGGGGACGGCGCGACCGTGCCCGGCTGGCCAAACGGCACGTACGGTTCACCCCCACATGCGTGGGGACGGCGTTTCTTTTTCTTTACCATTCCACCCTCCTCCCGGTTCACCCCCACATGCGTGGGGACGGCACCTGACCCACCAACGTCAGACCCGCGCCCGCCGGTTCACCCCCACATGCGTGGGGACGGCATTGACGCGCCGCTGGGCGAGCTGCGGATGATCGGTTCACCCCCACATGCGTGGGGACGGCGTCGAGCACAAGTGTCAGGACGGTCGTGCTGTCGGTTCACCCCCACATGCGTGGGGACGGCCCTTCTCCAGTTGACCAAAACATCATCCGAACCGGTTCACCCCCACATGCGTGGGGACGGCAGGGTCAAACGGCTTGTTATCGCGCTCCCACTCGGTTCACCCCCACATGCGTGGGGACGGCCGCCGGCGTGTTCGCGCCCGGATGGGCAAACGCGGTTCACCCCCACATGCGTGGGGACGGCTTGTCACGCCGCATTGCGGGACTCTACGAGGACGGTTCACCCCCACATGCGTGGGGACGGCGGCAGAACGTCACCGATCAGGCGGGCCGCCCCCGGTTCACCCCCACATGCGTGGGGACGGCCCATCCGCGCCCTTGACGGTCGTGGCGGAAAACGGTTCACCCCCACATGCGTGGGGACGGCTCCCCGACCCCCGCTGTGATTGTGGGCTAGAACGGTTCACCCCCACATGCGTGGGGACGGCGTTTCCGTACCGTTCCACCGCTCGACGTTACCCGGTTCACCCCCACATGCGTGGGGACGGCGTTGTGCCTGCCGTCCGCGTCCGGGCCCTGAACGGTTCACCCCCACATGCGTGGGGACGGCAGCTTCAGATCGCGTCCGAGTTCTTGCGTTATCGGTTCACCCCCACATGCGTGGGGACGGCGGCGCCGCCCCGGCCGCGGCTGGTGCCCCCACGGTTCACCCCCACATGCGTGGGGACGGCTTGTCGCCCCACAGATCCATCTGCCCGATACCCGGTTCACCCCCACATGCGTGGGGACGGCACGGAAGCCAGCATCGACCATGAACTGCTCAGCGGTTCACCCCCACATGCGTGGGGACGGCGCATGTCTACTCGTGTACGCTGGTCAACAACGCGGTTCACCCCCACATGCGTGGGGACGGCGATAAGACCGCCCAGGCCGCCTGCGCGGATGACGGTTCACCCCCACATGCGTGGGGACGGCCAATTTCGGCCCAGCGCGCGGTGGTCACTAGACGGTTCACCCCCACATGCGTGGGGACGGCTCCATGATGTTGAGCGTGATGGTCTTCGGACCCGGTTCACCCCCACATGCGTGGGGACGGCCACCTCACCTAGCCCTGGAACGTTTGGACGTTCGGTTCACCCCCACATGCGTGGGGACGGCTTGTGCGGGGGCTAGAACCCAGAATCCCACTCCGGTTCACCCCCACATGCGTGGGGACGGCGAGCCCGCCGCACTATTTGACGATAGCGACGCCGGTTCACCCCCACATGCGTGGGGACGGCTACACATGTGTACCGGGGGCGGGGGGTATTACTCGGTTCACCCCCACATGCGTGGGGACGGCATTTTCTACAGCGATCCCACGAGCGCGTCAACCGGTTCACCCCCACATGCGTGGGGACGGCCAGGCATTGGGTATTCGTGCGCCGGGTGGTATCGGTTCACCCCCACATGCGTGGGGACGGCTGCAAGGTGTCAGCCCCAAGATGCAACTGAACCGGTTCACCCCCACATGCGTGGGGACGGCTTCTGTAACTACGTGCTGGGTGAGGGCCTCAGCGGTTCACCCCCACATGCGTGGGGACGGCGCGTCGCAAGAGTACCGCGATATCCCCTCACACGGTTCACCCCCACATGCGTGGGGACGGCGGCGGCATGAATAACGATCAGGTCAGCCGCTACGGTTCACCCCCACATGCGTGGGGACGGCTGACGATGGAACGACCGCGACAAAGGGACGGTCGGTTCACCCCCACATGCGTGGGGACGGCAAAATCGAACAGAAAGAACGGAAGATGGCCGACGGTTCACCCCCACATGCGTGGGGACGGCGTCCTCTCTTGATTTCTCCGCATCCTGTCTTTCGGTTCACCCCCACATGCGTGGGGACGGCGTCGTCGCGGCCGGAACATCCAACGCACCCAGCGGTTCACCCCCACATGCGTGGGGACGGCTTTGACGCCAGGAGCGCGCACGCGCCCCTGAGCGGTTCACCCCCACATGCGTGGGGACGGCCAACATATGTCGGTACATGGGCGGCCGCTGCCCGGTTCACCCCCACATGCGTGGGGACGGCGACGTATCCGGTCGGGTCCTCTCCCTCCGCTGGCGGTTCACCCCCACATGCGTGGGGACGGCGGGGAAGTGACCCCGACAATCCGAACAATTTCCGGTTCACCCCCACATGCGTGGGGACGGCAACGCGATCCGCTCATGGTCGCGAAAATGGGACGGTTCACCCCCACATGCGTGGGGACGGCGCGCCTGTTATGCGGCGACACCTTGGGCCGGACGGTTCACCCCCACATGCGTGGGGACGGCGAGGTGTACGACTGGGCGTACGAGGCGGACACCGGTTCACCCCCACATGCGTGGGGACGGCGACGCCCGCTGGGCACAGGTCAGCGCGGAACTCGGTTCACCCCCACATGCGTGGGGACGGCATGCCCATCCCACCCGTACCGCCCTTGCCCGCCGGTTCACCCCCACATGCGTGGGGACGGCTTGATCCCGGTCAAATCCTCAAGCACAAGTGCCGGTTCACCCCCACATGCGTGGGGACGGCGACGCTGTCGGGAGGGGCGATCCTCCCCGTGTCGGTTCACCCCCACATGCGTGGGGACGGCATCCCCGGCAACAGCAACATGCCCGCGCCCACCGGTTCACCCCCACATGCGTGGGGACGGCTGGTTCCCGGCCAGCGCCAGCGGGACATGTTGCGGTTCACCCCCACATGCGTGGGGACGGCGCGCCGTGCCCGCGGCCGAGCTGACCGACAGGCGGTTCACCCCCACATGCGTGGGGACGGCGGCGTGTGAGTGGCGGTCATCATGGTCACATCCGGTTCACCCCCACATGCGTGGGGACGGCCCCGGTACCATCTCCCGAACCCGCTTGCGTAGCGGTTCACCCCCACATGCGTGGGGACGGCGCGGCCGCCTTCCGTTGCTCATAGCTCACCTCCGGTTCACCCCCACATGCGTGGGGACGGCGACTTGTGACCCGCTATCAGCCCTGCTATAGCCGGTTCACCCCCACATGCGTGGGGACGGCTACATGCAGGCTCATCGCATCGCGCGTGACACCGGTTCACCCCCACATGCGTGGGGACGGCGGGCGGCTGGGCGGTATCGAGCAGATGTTGGCCGGTTCACCCCCACATGCGTGGGGACGGCGTCGTGACCTCGATTTCATTGGCCACGATAGTCGGTTCACCCCCACATGCGTGGGGACGGCGACAGGCCGCGTCGTTCGTTTATCATGCCCGCGGTTCACCCCCACATGCGTGGGGACGGCGACGTTGAGACGGACGAGGTAGACACCGACGACGGTTCACCCCCACATGCGTGGGGACGGCTGATCTTGCCTCCTATGTGGGATCGTTGCTGACGGTTCACCCCCACATGCGTGGGGACGGCTAGTTAGTGATATTGATACCCGGAGCCACGTCCGGTTCACCCCCACATGCGTGGGGACGGCGATCCAGAATCGCGCATACATCAGCCTCTAACCGGTTCACCCCCACATGCGTGGGGACGGCGGACATGCTCTACATGCCCGTGATGGTCCCCTCGGTTCACCCCCACATGCGTGGGGACGGCACGAAATAGTCGGGTATCATCCTCTCCCGCATCGGTTCACCCCCACATGCGTGGGGACGGCAGCGGCGCGCTTATTGTGCCTTGCTGATCGTACGGTTCACCCCCACATGCGTGGGGACGGCGGCCGTACCCTCTGCTTTATTGGCGACGCGCCCGGTTCACCCCCACATGCGTGGGGACGGCGACCTGCCGTAGGCGTGAAATGGCCGCTCGTGCGGTTCACCCCCACATGCGTGGGGACGGCCCTGCGACGGGGCGATGGGCAGGCCCCGGCCGCGGTTCACCCCCACATGCGTGGGGACGGCGGGCTATTGGCCGCGCCCCTCATTACCTCTAGCGGTTCACCCCCACATGCGTGGGGACGGCCCGCGAACGCGCGGCGCGCTGCGGGACGCTATCGGTTCACCCCCACATGCGTGGGGACGGCCGGCCCGTGGACACGCCCGAAGAGGACGATGTCGGTTCACCCCCACATGCGTGGGGACGGCAGTGGCGGGGGTCAGGTTGAGCCGGTCGGCCGCGGTTCACCCCCACATGCGTGGGGACGGCCTATTGCACCCAACCGAGCAGGTGACATACTTCGGTTCACCCCCACATGCGTGGGGACGGCCCCTCCCAGCTCTACCTGGACCGTTTGCGCACCGGTTCACCCCCACATGCGTGGGGACGGCGTTATCAACCTGCTAGAGGAAAGCGGACGATCCGGTTCACCCCCACATGCGTGGGGACGGCGCATGTTGCGCACAATGACGCGATCACCGACCTGGTTCACCCCCACATGCGTGGGGACGGCCATGCCGTCTTTAGCTTCAAGCGGGCGCGCTCCGGTTCACCCCCACATGCGTGGGGACGGCCAATCCATTTTCAAGATGGATTGCCAGGGCGTCGGTTCACCCCCACATGCGTGGGGACGGCTGCACATGCTTTGTCCGCGTCGACCAGGATCTCGGTTCACCCCCACATGCGTGGGGACGGCGGTGCATGCGCGTGTGTTCAATACCCGCCTCATGGTTCACCCCCACATGCGTGGGGACGGCGTAGCCGATCTGCCGGTAGACACCGCGGCCATCGGTTCACCCCCACATGCGTGGGGACGGCATCACGGACGCGGACATCGTCCAGGCTGACATCGGTTCACCCCCACATGCGTGGGGACGGCCTTCATTTCCTGACCGTCTCTTTCGCCGCGTCCGGTTCACCCCCACATGCGTGGGGACGGCACTGGCATTAGGACTGCGTAACCTGGTCCCGCACTTTGATGAGGGTCAACCCCTCAAAATCGACGACGGACCGGATCGTATCTCCATAATACCTGATGGCGAAGCCTTGCTCGTTGTCGGCACTGTGCACCAGCATGGCGCCGCTGCCGCCCGCTCCCGCGCCCGCACCGCCGGAGGCCGCGCGACGCGCGCGCGACGGCGCCGCGTCCTCGCACACCTTGTCCCACAACTTGTCGCGTACCATGGCCGAGACGCGGCCGACGAAGACTCCCGGTCTCGTCTCCAGCAGCCAGCGGGTCAACTCGCCCCGCAAGCTCGCGGGTACCCGCTCCAGAATCAAGACGATCATAATGGCGTCTCCTCTCCGCCGCCGTCGTGTCCCTCTCGCAGGTCGTCGGCCCGGTTGTAGCCGCCCGCGACCTCGCCCTGCTCGTCGTCCCACAGGCCTCCTGGCGTGGCGTCGTCCGTGTCGTAGTCCTCGTCAGGGTTGGGCAGGCCGCGGGGTCCGTCGTCGGGGGTCAGCAACCAGTGGATGTCGGGCACGATGCGCTGCAGCAGGCGCTCGTCGCGGAACGCGTCGCGGCAGGCCTGGCGCACGCGCCGCTCCAGGGCGTCCGTCCCCGCCGCCACCGTCCTAAACGACAATGGGATGGCAAGGTCCGCCTTGTAGAGGTCGGCAATGTCGTAGACGAACGACAGCATCTTGCCGGTGTGGATGAAGCCGAGCGCCGGCGAGTAGCCCGCCGAGACGATGGCCGCGTGGCAGATGCCGTAGAGGCAGCTGTTAGCGCACGAGAGTGCGCGGTTGATGGGGTCGGCCGACCCCCAGTCCGACGGCTTGAAATTGCGGCCCTGCCACGCCACACCCGTCTCTTTGGCCGCCCTGGCGTAGGCCTCGCGCACGCGCATGCCCTCCTTGCCGCGCATCTGTTGCAGCGTCATGTCCTCGTGGAGCAGTTCGCCGAAGCGCAGTTCATACATTTTGAGCACGACCCGCATACGCTTCTCGGGATCGGAGCACAGCAATGCCTGCCGTAGCATGCCGCGCGCCGAGCGCGTCTCGCCCATGCCCTGCGCGTAGAGGCGTACGCCTTCCTCGCCGCCCCACAGCACGAGGCAGCCGTTGTCGGCCAGCGCGCGGATAGCGGCGTGAGTCACGGTCGTGCCGGGACCCAGGATCAGCGTGGTCAGCGCGGCGCACGGGACGGGCGTCTTGCCGTCGACGTCCTGGACGGCGATGGCCTTGCCCTCCTGGTCGACGCGGCAGTGCTCGACGTAGAGGTAGCTGATGGAGTCGCGCACTTTGGGCAGGATATGTAGATCTTTGACCATGGCTAACCCTCCCGCTGCCGTGCCGGCGCCAACGAGAGCAGGCCGAAACCATAAGCCTTGCCTGAGCCAATACCGTCGACGAGCGCGGCGCGCAGTTTGTCCGCGTTATCGATGCGCAGCCTGCCCTCAAATGTGACGGCGCCGAAGGTGCGCTTATCCGGCGCGCCGCGTCCCTCCACCTTCTCGATGGGACTCAGGCGCACGTCCGGCACGTCCGGCCTGCCGCCGAGCGCCACGAGGCTGAAGCCTCCTTGCGCGCCCTTGCGGCGTAGCCACGCCAGTTGGTCCGCTTCCGTGGTCAGCGCGGCGCGCCGCCCGTTGCGCCGGTCGGGGGCGCGATCTTGCCGCCGATCGACCTTCCTGGTAGGGTTGGCGCGCAGCCGGAAGGCCAGGGTCATGCCTTCCCGCAGGGCGGCGTACGATGGGGCGATATCTTTGCGATCCGGCGCGCCGGCCAGGTAGCGCGGAAACTGCACGGACAGGCGCGACCAGTCGGGCTCCGACGACGATTGCACGAGCACGACGGGGGCGCCGCGGCGGTCTTCGTCGACGCGGTAGAGCACGCCGAACTGGCGGCGCGCGCCCGACGCGGATGCCGGGCGCCCGTCGAGCGCGTCGTCACTATCGTTGCCGTCATCGTCGCCCTCGTGGGGCGCGAACGCGGTATCCGCGCGTACAAGGGTCCGTTGCGCGCCGCCCCGGCCGAGTCCGAGGTCGGGGAAGGCGCGCAAGATCGTGCGGTGGAGGTCGCGGCAGTCGGCGAGGTCGTGCTGCACGGCGCGCTCACGCGGGTTGAGCGGTACGCGCGAGAGATAGAGCGGGCCGGTCATGGCGGCCGGCGTCGCGGCCGGCCGGTCGGCGATGGTCATGATGCCTCCCCTGTCGTACCCGGAATGGGCACGCTCTTGATCAAGACGTAGCGGACATCGTACAGGCGGTTGGCGGGGTCGAACGAGAGCGGCACGTCGCGCCGCATCTCGCGCGGCGCCCTGGCGTCGCCCGGCTTTCCAGGGTCGAAGCCGTCGTCGATCACCAGCGTGACCCGCTCGACCTGACGCGGGCGCCCGTCGCGCGCGGCGGCGTCGGGCGCGGGCGGCCAGTATGAGCGGAGCACGTCTTCGACCGTGCCCGGGCGGAGACCCGGACCCCAGGGCGGGTCGTCGGGCAGGCGGATCGGCTCGCCCGGCACAAAGGCGCGCCGTCCCAGGGACAGGGGCCACACGGGGTCGGCGAGCGCCGCGTCGAGCGCGCGCAGCAGCGCCTCGTCGCCTTGCAGGCCCACCAGGAAGCTGGCGTCGGCGAGGTAGTAGCGATGCGTGACGGCGGTGCGCCTGCCGCCGCCGACCTCGGCCACGCCGTAGGTGTCGCCCTTGCGGTTGGCGCCGCCCACGGTGTGGTAGTCGACGCGGATCGAGCCGGGCCGGTCGATGCGCACGCCCATGGTGAGCGCGGCGAGGTCGTCGACGGGCGCGTCGCGCGTCCGGCCCAGCGCGGCGGCCAGCAGGCCCACCACGCCGCTCTTAGAGGGCTCGCGGCCCGTGTCGCGCTCGTAGGAGAAGCGGCTGCGCGTGCCCCACGACTGCATGGGCCCGGCCAGGCGCAGCAGCAGGGTGTAGGGCGCGGACGTCTGCGTGGTTGCGTCGCTCATCGCGCGGCCGCCTCGCCCGCGGGCGCGCCAGTCACGGCGGATACGGCGCGCTCCACGAGCTCGTCGATGCTGGGGACGGCCGCGTCGCGGAGATTCTTGAGCGTCCCTGCCGTCGCCGCGTTGCGCTCGTCCGCCTCGTCGACGGCGCACAGCCACGTGCCGACGATCTGGCACTGGCCATACATGCGGGCGACGTTGCCCCAGTGGGTGTCGAGGCACGCGATGGACCGCGCCACGAGGTCGCCGTCCCGGTCGGGGCGCACGGGCTTCACAAAGGCGTTGGCGAGCGACCACAGGCCGCGCTCGCGCGCCACGGCCAGCACGAGCGAGGGTGGGTTCTGCGCGGCCATGGAGTGCTGCTTGCCCGACGGTACGGCGGTCACGGCCGCGCGCACGAAGGCCTCGACCGCGCGGCGCGTCAAGTCGACGTCGCCCTGGAGATTAACGGTTAGCTGGTCCACGTCGAGGTTGAGGTAGCGGTAGTAGCAAGCGGAGTTGAACTCGATCGTGCCCAGCATGTCGGCGCCGGTCACGTCGTCGGGCTTGAGGTCGTCGATGGCCGTGTAGAAGTCGAACTCGACGTTGACGGCGTTGGTGGATAGGGCGTGGGCCACCTGGCAGGAGCCCTCGACGTTGCGTTCGGGCAGGTCCGCGATCATGCGCCCGAACAAGGCGAGGTCGGCCGCTTTGCCCCCGCTCAGCAGGTCTTTGAAAGCGTTGGAGAGCGCCGTGTCGACGACGGGCGCGTCGGACGCGGCCTTCTTGCGCCCGCGCCCGGCCGGCGCCGCGGTCCCGCCGTCCGTCGCGGGCTCCCCGACAGGGGCGGGCTTCAGGGCGTCCCAGCGAGCCAGGCAGAGGGATTCGATGGCGTCGATCTCGCGGTTGCCCAGGAACAACAGGTACTGCGTCTTGGCGTTGGACTCCAGTTTGAGGCCGGCCGCGGCGATGGCCGCGCGCGCCACGCCCTCGGCCTCGGTCACGTCTTTGCCATGCTCCTTGGTGAAGCGATCCCTCAGCGTCGTGACGAGCAACTTGGTGCGCTCGGCGAGGTCGTCGGGCCGCAGCAGGCCGTCGTCCTTCATGGCCTGGCGCATGGCGCGCTTGAAGCACTGCGAGGAGATGCGCGCGCGGCGATGGCCGCCGAACTCGCAGTCCTTGGGTGAGCCGGTGTCGTCGCGGTTGAGATTGGAGGGCGCGAAGTTCTGGAGGATGTGCAGCTCGAGCAACATGAGGTCGTACTCCTTCTACCTACTATCTATCTAACGTCTGGTCTATCGTCGCTCATCGGTGGTCAAGGTCTATGAATTGTCGAGCTGGGAGCGCGGGGCGCTCCCAGAGACGCCTCTCCCATCACCTACGCGTTATGGTCGCCATCGCCGGCCGCTTCGTCGGCATCGCCATCGGCTTCGTCGGCCTCTCTGCCGTCGTCGGCCGGATTGGTATCCCGCGCGCCGCCAGCCCAGAAGTCGTGAGCCCATCTGCGCTGCACCCAGCGGTTGGGGTGTTCCCAGCCGCGTATGTCGCTCAGCAGCTGCGCCCAGTCGATGCGGCGGTCGTGGCTGTTGAGCAAGGTGACGGCATGGCGCAGATGCGTGGTGAACCCGTCGCCGCTGGCGTTGAGCAGGGCCACTAAGCGGCGCTCGACGGCCTCGTCTAACCTGCCCCCGGCGTTCTCGGGCTCATCGCTCGCGTCTCCGCCGCTCCGCGCATCCGACTGAGCGCGCGCCATGAGCCGCAGCGCGAGACCTAGCGATTGATGCTGCTGGCCGAGCCACGGCCGCGGATTGAGCGCGAAGAGCGAGGCGACGAGGTAATAGCGCTGCTCGTCCCACGGTTTCAGCCCACTTGGTAGCAGCGGTACCACGTAGGGAAAGGCGTCCAGCGCCTCGCCGATCGGTTTGCCGAGGGCGCGCCGCAAGGCGGCCAGCGCGGCGCGGTTACCACGATGGCCCGCTTCTTCGTCCGGGATGTAGCGGGTGAGCGCGGCGACAAACCTCTCTGCCGCCGTCAACTGTTGCCCCCTAAATGTCTGCTTGTTGGCTCCGTCTGCCTGCGTGTCTCCCGGTGGTTGCGTGGGTTGCGCGGTCGAACTCATCGTCTTCTCCTTTCACTACGCCGCTATGCCGGCGCGGTCGCCGGGGCATTGTCCGCATCGCTCTCCTGGCCGCCGGTATCACTGCCGCGAGGCCGGCCGTAGACGTCCAGCGCCTTCGCGACGAACGCCCGCTGGGCGCGCTGGCCCAGGGCGGCGGCCTTGAGCGCCCGCGCGGAGGTATCCAGTCCTGCCGTGGCCCCGTCGAACGCCCCGTTCGCCGCGCGGTGCAACTCCTCCGCCCAGCGGTCCAGCGCCTCGCGGGCATGATCCTCGAACGGCGTGCCTTGGGGCGCCCCGGGCAGGTCCATCAGGAACCGCGCGAACGGTTCGTCGAGCGCCGCCCAATAGACGCGCTCCACGCCGAGGCTCACCGCCAACCCGTTGACGTCGGCCGGCAGCGGCTGGCGGGCGCTCCTGTGGTCCGCTTCGCTGGCGATGAGCAGCTTGGCCAGTTCCCGGACGCCGTCGCGCAGGGCGCGGCCAACCCAGTCGGCGAGGCCCACGGCGATGCCGAGACCCTCGAACAGGTCGGCGTTGTCCGCGTTGAGGTAGTCCAGGGGGACCGCCAGCCGCTCGTGGTGCCAGGCCAGGACCTTGGCCTGGTCCGAGCGCATGCCGAGTACATCGAGTGGGAGGGCCTTCCTCTGGAGCTGACGCTTGAGACCCAGTTCGTCGAGCCAACCAAGGGTGGCGGGGCGCCACGACTTGCCCGGCTTTACCGCGAGCAGCGGGGCGCTGTCGCGCCACAGGGCGCGCTCGTCGCGGAAGACGAGGGGCGGGTACGGGTCCTGGCCTTCGGCCGTCTTGGCCTTCTCGTTGTGGCTGAACGGCGTCATGGTCTCGATGGCGCGGCGCTCGAAGCCCGGGGGGAAGGGATGGCCTTTCATGGCCGCGGCGCGCTTGACCACGACGCGGCCGCGCTCGTCGGTCTCGGGGAACAGATGCACGCGCCGCGACTGCCAGGTGAGCAGGTCGAGGTAGCCCGCCGGATAGCGCGGCAGAGCGGTCGGCTCGTCGTCGCGCTCCCACACGGGACGATCCGGCTCACCACTGGCCTGCGCCCACTGCTCGCGCGGATACCGCACCATGTTGAGCAACAGCGTCTCCCACAAGGTGTCGCCGCGCACCAGCACCACCGCGCCTTTGACCAGCGGGCCGGCCGACGCGGACTTGTAGACTTTGGGGTCCTGCCCCTTCTCGTAGGAGATGAGGCCGCCCACGGCGTAGGCCTGGTAGGCGACGAGATAGCGCGCCGCCTCGGCCGGCGTCAGGCCCGTCGCCGCCGCGCCCCACCCGTGGTCGGACAGCAGCACGGCGTTGCCGGTGTTGGCCTGTTCGTGCGTCAGCTTGGCGATCGAAGCGCCGTATTCGACGCCAAGCCGGGGCGCCTGGTAGAAAGGATGCTCGGCGTCGAACAGGTCGAAGCGCCCGCGCAGGGCGTCGGAGTCAAGATAGGCGTCGAGCCTTGCCGCGTCCGGCTGTCGGGCGTCCCACAGCTCCCGCCACGCCTCGGCGTCCGCCGGTCCGAAGACGCGGTGCGCCACGGCGATCAGCAGCCTGTAGAGGGCGACGGTGATCAGCGGCGAGGGAGTACTGAGCTCGGCGATCTCGTGCGCTCTCCCCAGCACGGCGCGCAGGCCCAGCTCGTCGCGGCGGACCGATCCGTGTGCGCCGGGCACGAGGCAGGGCAGCCACGGATCGTCGAGCAGGTTGAACGTGAAGCGGTGGTCTGTTGTTTCCGTTGTCGTCATTATCCTTGTCCCTCCGGGCTATGCGGGATGTCCGGGTTGTCTAAGTAGGTGTTGCTAAGTTCGTACAACTCATACAGGCTGCGCGAGGGATACATCCAGGCGTGCCGGCCGTGCAAGAACTTACCAGTGTCTACTTAGCCTGCATTATTCATGATGAAAACTCCCTGGGAGCGCTGGCTTCCAGCCGGCAGACCGCCGCGGCCAGCCTGGTCGCCGCCCGCAGGGGCGCGTCGGGCGACTGGGGCCGGCTGGCAGCGCAGCGAGAGACGGCGCTCCCAGGGGGACGGGTGCGGCCACTGCACCCGTCATGAATAATCCAGGCTAAGTAGGTGTTGCTAAGTTCGTACAACTCATACAGGCTGCGCGAGGGATACATCCAGGCGTGCCGGCCGTGCAAGAACTTACCAGTGTCTACTTAGCTCGTCGCCGGCCTCTCTGTCGATGCGCGTCCATCCTATTCGCCATCCTCCTCCCCTGCCGCTGCATGGGCCAGTGCGTCGGGGCCGATCAGCAGGCCCAGTGTCTCGTCCAGGCGCAGCGGTATGTCGCCGGCCATCCCATCTCCTTGCGCGTCGAAGACGACCAGGCGGTACGGCCGCAGTAGCGCGGACGTGCCCCACCCCGCCGGCAGGTGCGCCTTCACGCCCGGCGCGTCCGGGTCGCCGAGCATCTTTACCAGACCAAAATGCGTCACCGTGACCGAGCGGCGCAGCAGGCGCTCGGTCGTGTCAGGGTCCGGCACGCGGCGCGCGTTGTAGGCATGCGCGCCCGCGCGGTCGAGCGTCGGGCGGTCGGGCGTGCCGTAGAGGCAGATCAGGCCGATCGACGGCAGCGCCAGGCGCGTCACCGCCTGCACGGCGGGGTGCAACTCGGGCGCGTCTTCCTGGCGCAGGTGTCCGGCGAGTTCGTCGAGCGCCATGCGCTCGTAGGGGTGCTTGATGACGCGGATGTCGCCCTGGTACATCTCGCCCTCCGTCTCTTTGCATTGGGATGCGCGCGTCTTGTCCCACGCATCGTGCCATTCCAGCGCCAGGTTCGCGGGACACGACTCGTCGCCGTAGACAGCCTCGATCAAGCCCTCGACGTCGCTCGGCACGTCGATGTCGGTGCGGTCACGCACCCGCAGCCACGACCGCAAGAGCACGTGGTTGTCGTAGATGAGCGACTTTTTGCGGCGCGCGAAGCGTGGGACGCCGTCACCGTCGATCTCCGGCGCGCACAGCCACAGCGTTGGTCTCTCCAGCCCTGCGGGCCGCGCGCGCTCGTGCCGGTGCAGGCGCCCGCTGCGCTGCAGCAGCAGGTCGACGGGCGCGAGGTCGCTGACCATCAGGTCGAAGTCGAGGTCGAGGCTCTGCTCGATGATCTGCGTCGAGACCAGCACGGCGCGGTGCGGACGCCGCACGGTTCGCGTCGCGCCGTCCACCTCGACCTCGGCGCCGTGCTTGCCGAAGCGCAGCAGCGCCTCGTTCTCGCGCGCCTGGCGCAGGTCGAACGGCATGCGCGCGTGCAACAAGGCCAGGTCGGGCGCGACGACGCGCCCGGCGAACAGGCGCGCCAGCGCCCCGTATATCTCCTGCGCCCGGCGTACGGTGTTGCAGATCACCGCAGCGCACCCGCCATCGGCGAGGGCATCGCGCAATCGCTCTCCCAAGACGAAGGGCGTGCCGGGCGCGGTCGGCACGGCGCAGTCCTCCGCGGGCAGGTGCGCGATGCGCAGCGCCTTTTTGCCGCGCTCGGAGGCCGGCACGTGGTGCGACGTCACATGCGCGACTGGTGTCGCGGCAGGCGCGTCTCCCTTCCCCGTTGCGACCCAGGTGACGCGGGGATAGGGCGCGTCGTCGGGCGTGCTCTGCTCCTTGGGCGGCGTGCCCGTCGCGCCGCCGATGAATGCCTGTACCAGGGCGGCGCGCCGTCCGGCGGGCAGCGTGGCCGAGAGCAAGACGACGGAGCAGCCCAGCGCGCCGAGCCAGGCCAGCAGACGCTCCAGCAAGACGGACATGTAGGTGTCGTAGGCGTGTACCTCGTCGATCACGACCGTCTTACCGCCGAGACCGAACAGGCGCACGAACACGTGCTTGGACGACAGCACGGCCATCAACGCCTGGTCGACCGTGCCGACGCCATAGGGCGCCAGCAGGCCGCGCTTCTTGTAGGTAAACCACTCCGCGGCGACGACGGACGGCCGTCCCTTATGTATGGCGTCGTCTTTGTCGCCGTCGTCGTCGATGTTGGTGGGCGCGAAGGGCCTCGCGCCGTCGTCGAGCAGCAGCGCGAACTCCGCGGAGAGGGCCGCGTGCCCGTGCAGCAGTTGCAGCGTCACGGCGCCGTCCGCGTCGCCGTAGCGCCGGCGCAGGTAGTCGCGCACGCGGTCGAACATCTGGTTCGAGGTCGCCTGGCTGGGCAGACCGATGTACGCGCCGGCCTGCCCGCGCGCGGCGCTCCAGCGGTCGGCCAGGAAGAGCGCCGCCTCGGTCTTGCCCTCGCCCATCGGCGCCTCGATCACGGCCAACGTGGGCCCGTCGCCCGGCCCGCCTGCCCCATCGGCATCGGCCAGGGTCTCGACCTGGACCTGTACGGGCGCGGGCGGGTTGGCGGCGGGGAATAGCGCGGCAAACGAGAGAGGCTCCAGGCCGGCGGACGCGACGGTGTTGCCGCGCCAGCCCAGCGCGTCGAGCGCCCTAGCGGCAATCGCGCGCGAGCCTTTGTGGTAGCGGTCGAGGTCGAGCGCGGGCAGCGTCCCTCCGAGCCCGCGGAGGTCTGGTACTGCGAAACGGTAGTAGTCGGCGTTCGAGCCGATCCAGTCGGCCGTGGAGACGAGGCCGGCCAGCCACATCGCCGCGGCGTTGTCGACGCGGCCGGGCACGGCGTCGGCGGGTATCCTGTAGCGCGCCGCAAGGTCGCGCAGCAGGGTATGCCGCGCCGCGGTCCACGCGCTCGTCCCCAGGGTCGACGGGCCGAAGTCACCGACCACGCTCTGGCCGTGGAAGCGCCCGTGGTGGCCGCCGACGGACGTGGCGAGCGTGACGGCGACGGCGCGGGGCAGGTGGAACAGGTCGTGCAGGTCGTCTTGCAGCGCGCATTCCGAGACGGCCCCGTGCGAGACGGGATCACCGGTCGGGGTCTTGGCCTCCCTGAGCCCCGCCGCGTTCAGGAGCAGGCGCAACTCTTGCGGCGTCTCCCGCCGATGCTGAAACGGCGGGCACGCTTTCCCGATGTCGTGCGTGGCGGCGATAAAGGCGATCCACGCGCCGGCCGTGTCCTCGTCGGGCAGCCCGAGCGCGGCAGTGATGCGCCGCCTGGTCCAGGGGGACACGGTGTCGCGCCACATGGCCTCGGCCACGGAGCCGACATCGAGCAGGTGGCAGATCAGCGGGTGGTACTGCGGCGGGGCGTTGCTGTCGCGCGACAGCTTGGCCCACAGGCAATTGAGCGCGGCGATGTCCGGGCTAGCAGTCGGGGTTGTCATTCTGCCTCCTCTACAGGGACGTTTTCTTCGTCGTAGAACGCGAGGGTTTGCCGGAGCGCGGCGCGCACCGTGGCGCGCAACTCCTCGGGCGCCAGGACGCGGCAGTGCGGGCCGTACCAGATGATCCAGCGCACAAACTCCGGCGTCATCGTCGTGGCGAGCCGGACGAGGACCTGCCCATCCGCCCGCGGCTCGAAGGTCAGCGGCTCGGTCCGGCGCTCCTCTTGCACCCAGCGCCCGCCCTCCTCGTCGAACAGCAGCTCCACGGAGACGGGCTTGCCGCCCACGCCGCGCATGATGCCCCACGATTGGCCGCGATAGGCGGCGAGGTCGAAGCTCGTCGGGATAGTGTAGGTCGTGTCGAGCAACTCGACCGCGTGGATGCGGTCAATCTTGAAGTCGAGCAGCTTCTCCCGGTAGTGATCGTAGGCCGTGACCATCCACGACCGCTCGTAAGGGTAGACGGCGTACGGCTCGATTACCCGCTCGCCGATGGCGCCCCCGCGCATGGCCGTGGCGTAGACGATGCGCGCCTGCCGGCGCTCCAGCCTGGCCCGCTGCACCAGTTCGAGCATGGCGCGCCGCGCGACGTTCGACCGCGCATCCTTTTCGCGCCGCTCCAGTTCTCGTTGCAGCAGCGGCCGGCCAGCCTTGGGCAGCGTGTTCAATAAGTGCGCGAGCGCCGCGCCGAGGCTCGCCGTGTCGACGTCACCGCTGTCGCGCGCCAATTCCGCCGCCAGGGTCAGGGCCAGCACATCGGGCAGCGAGAACAGGACGGGCGGCAGCGCGGGCGTGCGGGCGAACGCATAGCCGTCGGTCTTGGAGTGGGTGATCTCGTAGCCCAGCCCGCGCAGCATCTCCAGGTCGCGGTCGATCGACCGCTCCGAGACCTCGAACGCGGCGGCGAGGTGCGGCCGTCGCCAGTAGTGTGGCTGGCTGGTGATCCGGCCCGCGATCCTGAGCACGCGCGCGAGGCGCTTGGTGGCTTCCGCTTTCCGCCCATCGCCGTCCATATCCGCGTCGTCGAACACCGCACCCCCCTGTCTATGCAACATGCGTATCTCGGTGGCCACGATGGGTAGCATACTGTAATCGTGCGCCACCAACGCGTCGCACAAAAAAGCTACTTCGCAAATAACGCGAACGCAACCGCCCTCTCGTCGCCGGGCGCGTCCTGCTCTCCTCTCCCGCGCACAGGGAGAGCACGCTGGACCGTTGACCCGCGGCTAGGGTCAAGGGGCCAGTCGTCATGGGGTGGGGGTGAGGGTGTCCCGGCGAGGATTTTCCGATATATGGCGCCTTGTGCTATAGTCATAAGTAGAAACTAAGGTCGTTATCCGGGTAGTATCGGGAGCAGGGCGTATGTGTGTGGAGGGTCGAGAGAGCACGTGGCCGGTTAGCCGTGCTCGCTGTTGCCAGCACACCATTCCCGGAGCGATCCGGAGACACCCGGAGATACAGGACAGACAAATACGGGATCGTCGTACGACGATGTGAGAGTGCGTGGCGCAAGGCCATGCACTCTTTTTTTATATCGCGCGGCGCCGACGATGCCGGCATGGCAGCGGTGATGCCGGAGTAAGGACAAAGTACGCAGGGTGAACGGACACGTAGGCGGGTCATGTAGGAGCTAGAAGCTGGAGGGGACGACCGTGAGCAGAGTGCTTGTACTCAATGCATCTTTCGAGCCGCTGAGCCTGATCTCGGTGCAGCGCGCGGTGGTGCTGCTGCTGCGCGAGAAAGCCGAGGCCATTGAAAATGACATCTCGCGCTTCCTGCACGCCGAGCGATTCTCACTACCCGTTCCGCTGGTGATCCGCCTGGTGCACTACGTCCCGATTCCCCGGCGACTCAAGGTACCGTTGACCCGCAAGACGCTGCTTAGCCGCGATGAGTATACGTGCCAGTTCTGCGGCACGACCGCCGGCCCCTTGACCGTCGACCACGTGATGCCGCGCTCGCGCGGAGGCGCGACCTCGTGGGAAAACTGCGCGGCGGCCTGCCTGCGCTGCAACCATCGCAAGGGCAACAAAACCCCCGAGGAAGCGGGCATGGTCCTGCGCAAGAAGCCGGCGCGGCCCGACTTCACGCACATGGCGTTCGTTATCCTTGGCGAGGCGCGTCACAATGAAGTGTTCCAGCGGTACATTTATTAGAGAGACGTCTATTAGAGAGGCGTCCAGTCGAAGTCGTCGGGCCATTGCTGCTTGGCATGCACCATAGCGGCGAGATGAACTTCTTGCCCGCGCACGCGGTAGGGGATGATGTAGCTTGTGCCGCCTACAACCAGTTCGCGCGTCCCGTCCACGCGACCCGGACGGCCCATGCTGGGCTGCGTGACGAGGCGTGCAACAGCCTGTTCTAAACGGTCCTGCACCCGTTCGGCGGCGGTAGGGCTATCTTTCGCGATGTACGCGATGGCTTCATAGAAGTCGTCGCGCGCGCGGTCTGACCATCGGACACGCATCAGGAGGTGGGGGACTGAGTTGTATGGCGCGCGCGCGCCTCGGCGATGATGCGCCGTCCTTCGGCCATGACGTCCTCGTGTGGCGTCATACGCCCCGCGTCAAGGTCCGCCAGCCCCTCCTGGATATGGGCGATCTGCCACCGCTGCTCGACGAGGTAGGCTTTCAAGGCTTCGTTCAGATGGTAGTTGCGGCTGCGCCCCGTCGCCTCCGCCAATTGCTCCAGTGCCGCGATGTCCTGCTCGTCGTACCGGCCGGGATATGTTTTCGTCGCCACACCGCTCGTCCTCCGCGCTCCATGTACACTCCGTATACATCAGTATAGAGATGTATACGTACGGTGTGCAAGCGCTGCGACGCGCTGCGCTGTGCAATCCGGCCCTCCTGAGTCTATGGGCCTGTCCACTGCCCACTGTCCATCCCACCTCACTCGTCACTAATCACTAGCCACTAACCACTAACCACTAACCACTCGTAAGCGTTCCGGCAGCAGGGCGGCGATGCGCGTCATGACCTCGGCGCGGGCCTGGCGGTCGGCCTCGTCGCGGGGGACGCCGCGCGTCCGGGTGACCGTAAAGGGCGGCCCGAAGCGCGCTACCGGGGTCGCGCCGTCCTCGTAGATCCCGACCGGCAGGAGTTGTACTCCCGCGCCGCACAACAGCGTGACCAGCGTGCCTACCCCTGGCAGCGCCTCCGAGAGATGCCGATGGTGGCCGCGGTAGCCCTCGGGAAACAGCACGCCCACGCGGCCCTGCCCGCGCGGCGGCGGCAGCACGGCCGTGGCCAGGCGTCGTACCGCCGCGCCACGCCCGCCCCGGTCGTCCTCGACCACCGTCATCGGCACCATGTCCCAGGCCACGGCGACGCGCCGGAAGATCCAGTGCGTCCCCGGCACGTCGGCCTGGCGCCCCTGCCTGTCCCAGGGAACCGGCGCCCGCACGCGGTCGATGACCATGATGCGTACCTCTTCCCCCCGGCGCCGCCACACCGCGTCGGCGATCAGCGCGCCGGCATAGCCAATCCACAGGCCGGGCCGCTGGTAGTGGTTGGACACAATCAGCAGCGGACCCGACCCGCTGAGCGGGATGTGCTCGCCGCCCTCCTGGCGCGGCGCGGGGACCGTCGCGGCCAACAGGGTCGCCGCGTCCGCCGCCAGCGAGCGGCGCTGCAGGCGGAGCATCGAGCCGCCGATGTCGGCCAATAGTGGCAGCGGTAAGAAGTGCGTGCGGCCTATATTCATCTATTCATCGTCTCACCCACGCGCCGTCTACCGGTAGGTGCGGCCCTTCCAGGACGCGCCGCGCCGCGCGACGAGGCGCCACGCCGAATCGGCCGTGATCAGCCCAAATACAGCCACCCCCAGGGGATGCAGCGCGGCGTAGCCCGACGGTACGCCGAAACGACGATACCATGGCGTCAGCAGCGCCGTTGCGATCGCGTAGTTCAGCGCCGCCAGGGCCAGCGCCGAGCGCCGGCGCGCCAGGACCGCCCGTAGCAGCAACGGCAGCGTCAAGCCCAGCGTGGCGCTGTAGAGGGCCGTGCCGGGCAGGCGTCGCGGGTCGTCCAGCACGTAGCGCGCGGCGTTCTTGCGGAAGCCGGCCCATACGTCGCCCAAGCTCCCGTACATGCGCACTCCCACCAGGCTCTCACCGCGGCAGAGCCGGTACGCGGCGCCCGCGCGCACCAACAGGCGGGCCAACGCGGCATCCTCGATCACCGAGCCGCGCACGGCCTCGTGCCCGCCCGCCCGCCGGTACGTCTCGGCGCGGCAAAGGATGTATTGGCCGTTGGCCAGCGGTGCCGGGGCCGCCGCGGATGGTCCTCGTGGACTATCGCTGGCATGGGAGATGCCGAGGCTGGCTTGGAAGCGCGTGGTGCTCGCCCGTCCCCTCGTTGGACCAGGGACGGGCGAGACGCCCGCGCTCCCAGGGTTTCCGTCCGCCAACGAACGATCGCCATTGCTCCCCTCTCCCGCGGTCGGGAGAGGGGTTGGGGGTGAGGGTTGCCCCGCGGCAGGGAGAGGGGCCAGGGGTGAGGGCCTCCCGTTGGTGCGGCGTGGAGAGACGCCGGCGAACAGGATGGCATAGGCCAGGGGCAGCAGCAGACGCTCGGCGGCGCTCTCGCAGCGCTGGCCCGTCAGCAGCGAGAGCGCGTCGAGGCGCTTGTGCAAGGCATAGTGCATGGCGGCGCGCAGCGAGGCCGGCGCGTGGACCGTATCGGCGTCGGCGAACAGCAGCCACGCAGCGTTCGCCGCCAGGGCGCCCTGGTGGCAGGCGAACGCCTTGCCGGTCCACCCTGGCGGCAGCGGTTGTCCCGCAAGCACGCGCGCCCCTCCGGCCTCGGCAACGGCCGCCGTTGCGTCGGTCGAGTTATCGTCCACCACGATGACCTCGTAGTCGGGGTAGTCGAGCGCGCGCAGCGAGGCCAGCAGCGTGGGCAGCCGGTGCGCCTCGTCGCGCGCGGGGACGACGATGGAGACGCGCGGCCACACGCGTGTCTCTGCGCCGCCGGACGCGGGCGCCGTGTCGTCGGGAGCCGGCGGCAGGACCGGAAGACCCTGGTAGTGACGCCATGAGAGGACGCCGGCCACCGTTTCCAGGGCCAGTGTCCGCGGCAGGGCGTTCACCTGAGGGCCGCGTTGGTCGTCGCGCATCGCTTCAGGATAGCAGGAATAGGCTCAGGGGGTTACGTTTTGGCTGCTCGTTCGTCTATGATGGGAGAGACGTCCCCGGCGGATCGGCGATCGCCCCAGGGCGATGAATGGAGGCAACGGTGCGGTATCTCAAGCTTTCGTATCTCTTGCGGATAGGTATCCTGGTCGCGGCAGCCGCGTGCGGCCTGCGCGGATCGGCGGCGCGCGGCGCCATCGCGGCGCCGGTTTCTCCTATGACGGCGGCGGCGAGTGGGATCACGGCGGCACGGAGCGCAGACTGCGCCGCGTTGGGACCATATCAGGTCGGCATGCTAGGGCGCTACCAACCGGTGCGGCCGGGGACCCTTGCTACCGCTACGTGGCCCGACCAGGGGTCCCGTATCGGCGTTCCGTATGGATGGTACGGCCAGTTGGTCATCTCGTCCTATAGCGGCTGTGGGCAGGGCGCGACCAGGGGCACGATGTTGGTCCGTCGTGGCTTCTCCGGCCCCCCGATTGCACAGCCCGAGCATGGCACGGTGAGACCTCTCGTTCCCTGCGCGGGGCCATGCGCCCGCGCTTCTTATGGCATCGTCGGGATCAGCGGAACGTTCACGGAGTCCTCGCTGTCGCAGGCGACTCCCGCCAGCGTGCGCCTTAACGTCGCAATCACCACCACCGTGCCCATGACGCGGCCCGCGACGGGACCCGGCACGCCATGCACGCCCAGCGGCGGTTGCATCGGGACGCGCACGGTCACGCGCACGGTCTCGTTGGCTGGCCTGGCGGGGCAGATCAATGTCCAGCCGGAGGAGCGGAGCGTGACACTGTCCTTCACTCTCCCGGCTATGGCCGGCAGCGGCGCCCCGACAACGATCGTCCTCTATGGCTCGCGGGGCGGCGCGCCCATCGTGCAGTAGCCGGCCCTATCAACTCCGGGTCATCCCTGGTCGAGAAAGCGCCCCAGGAACGCGCCATACTCGTCCCCGGCGGGCAGGTCGCGGTCGACCTTGACGCGGCGGCGCGTGGTGACGACGCGCTCGTCGCGCACGGGGTTGTAGCCCTCTTTCTGATACTCCTCCCAGTAGAGCCCCGTCCCGCGGCGCTGCCAGGCCGGGAGGTCGTCGAAGGCGATGCCGTGTTCCAACAGCAACGCGCGCTTGGCCGCCACGCTCTGCCCGTCGAGCGCGGCGGTCGCCTGGCGCACGGTGCGTCCCGCCTTGCGTAGCGTCCAGTAGCACCAGCCGTTGAGGGCGCAGCGCAGGGCGTCCGTCTCCCGCCAGCGGAAGTAGTCCGCCGCCTGAGCGGCGTCGGCGCCGAGCCAAATACGGCTATCGAAGTGCGCGGGTGTCGCGGCGGCGTGCGTGAAGGCGGCGCTGGCAATGCCCGCCGTGACCGACACGATCTTCTCCAACTCGCGGTCGAACATGTCCCACGCGCGCGGGCACAGCACCGAGATCTCGTCGCTCTCCGTATACGCATAGAGCGCGTTCAACTCCTGCAGCAGGGTCGTGGCCGTGCCCACCATCAACTGGTGGAAGCGCGGATCGAACGGCTTCTCGAACGCCTGCTCGGTGACGCGCGAGAAGCCGCGTCCGTCCACGCGCACCACGGTCCACGTCCCCGGCAGCAGCCGCAGCGCGTGGAAGTACTCCAGCTCGCGCATGCGCCGCTCGAACAGGTCGCTATCCACTGTTGCTGCCTCCCACCATCCCGTCATCCGTCATCCGTCATCCGTCATCCGCGCAATAACCATCGTCCGTGCCGTTGCAATGGCCGCCCCTGTCGCGTCGTGTTGCTCTGATTGTACTCCTCTCGCGGCCGCTACCCTCCCATCCCCTTCCGCTGCCTAGCCCTTGACAAGGGTATCAGCGGCGTTTATTATATCCGTAGAGATAATAGTCGATCCATTAGGGATACATACCTCGTCGGGTCAGATGGTACTGCCTTCCCTCGCGCCGCTGGCGCGGGGGTCCATTGACGATTGACGGAGGAAGGGGAGGCGCCATGATCCGGCCGTTGCAGCGGTTGTCGCGGATAGAACGCCTCTTCGTGGCGGTCATCGGGGTCGATATCGCCCTCGTCCTGGCCGGCCCTTTCGTCGTCCCCGCGACGTTCGACTCCCCGGCGTGGGTCGGTTCGACGCTCGGCGACGTGGCCATGCAAATCGCGCTTGCCGCCGTGGCGCTCGCCGGTCCCTGGTCCTTTCGGCGGCAGCAGCGCGGTATCGGGATCAGTGCCGTCCTCGGCCTGGTATTCGCCGCGCTCTACGCGGGCGTCATCGTGCTGGAGTTTCAAGGGGTCCAGACCGGCGTCAACATCGTGGCGCTCTTCGTCGGCGTGGCGTTCATGGCGGGCGCGGCCGTCACCTATCGTACGCGCCATTGGCTCCAGGGGCTGCTAGCGGCGATCTGGTCCCTGCTGATCGGCACGGCCGTATGGAGCGCCGCTGTCCTGCTCATCAACTACGTGACGTGGGGGAGCCACCAGCAATACCAGTTCTGGTTACAAGATGGGGCCGTCGACGAGTTCCGTCGCAGTGGGAGTCACGATTTCAACGCGTTCTTGCTGGAAGATCTCCATGGGGCATTGTTCTTCCACCCGTTGGTCGGCATCGTGCTGGGGTCTATCGGCGGGCTCGTCGGGAGCAGCGCGGCCCAAGGGGTCGTCGCGCTCCGACAACGGGTCGGCCGACGTGTCCGGGCACAGGGCTGATCACACCGTAACCGGAGGATGGCATGACCGCCGCAACGCTCTCGCCCGCCCAGGCGCCCGTCCCGTCCCCCCTCCCCGCACCGCTGCCGGCCGGCGAGCGCATCGAGGGTATCGACATCGTGCGCGGCGCGGCCATCTTCGGCATCCTGCTGGTCAACGTCACCACGTTCCGCCCGCACCCCGCGACCCTGCAGGGCACGCCCTGGACCGGCCTCCCGGATCGCGTCGCGGAGTGGGGCATCCTGTTCCTCGCGGCCGGCAAGGTCTGGCCCATGCTCGCGTTTCTGTTCGGGCTCGGCTTCGCCGTGCAGTTGGGACGCGCCCGCGCGGGGACGCCGATCCTGCTCCGCTACGCCCGCCGCCTGACGGCGCTGCTCGCCATTGGCCTGCTGCACAACGTGCTGCTCTGGGATGGCGACATCCTGGTGAACTACGCGCTGATCGGGTTCCTATTGCTCCCCTTCGCCCGTCGCCGCCCGCGCACCGTGCTGCTGTGGGCCGTGGGGCTCCTGGCGGCGTTCGTAGGGCTCATCGCCGTCGCCGCGCTCGTCTCCGCCGTCCAGGGGCCAGTCCATGAGGCGGCCGCGCCTGCGGTTCCGGCCCCCGACCCCATGGAGGCCCTGTGGCGCACCGGCACGTACGGCGCGCTCGTAGCGGCGCGGCTGAGCGCGCTCGCGGGCAGCGCCACGGAGAACCTGGGCGGCGCCCCTATCACGCTGGCCATCTTCCTCACGGGGCTGTACGCCGGCCAGCGCGGCATCCTGACCCACCCGGAAGCCCACCTCCCGCTGCTGCGGCGCGCGACCCGCTGGGCCTTGCCGGTCGGGCTGATCGGCGCCCTCCTCTTCACGCTCATCTCCGTCGCCGCGCCGCTCGTCATGGCGCTGCCCATCCCCGCGCAGACGCTGCTCGCGGCGGCCTCCGTGCCTGGCATCCTGGCGCTGAGCCTCGCGTACGTCGCGGGGCTCACGCTGCTGCTCCAGCGGCCCCGCTGGCGCGCGCGTCTGGCGCCGCTGGCGGCGGTCGGGCGCATGGCGCTGACCAACTATCTGCTGCAGAGCCTGGTCTGCACCACGCTGTTCTACGGCTACGGCCTGGGGTGGTACGGCCGCGTGGGGCCGCTGACGGGCATCGGCCTCGCCGCGCTCATCTTCGCGCTCCAGGTACCATTGAGCGCGTGGTGGCTGCGCCGCTACCGCTTCGGCCCCGCGGAGTGGGCCTGGCGCTCGCTCACGTACGCGCGTCCGCAGCCCCTGCGCGCGCCCACGCCGCAGACGGCAAGAGCGGCGCGGGCAACGGGAGCGGGCGGAAGGGGAAAAGAGGCTTAACTTACATGGGAGGAGACCATTAGCGATGTCGCGGGATGACGATGGGCCGGCGGGCGATGCGCCCCTGACGCCGGCCGTGCTCCATATCTTGCTGGCTCTGGCCGAGGGCGAGCGCCACGGCTACGCCATCATGCGCGCCGTCGCCGCGGACACGGGGGGCGCGGTGCGCCTGGGACCGGGAACGCTCTATCGCTCGATCAAAGGCATGCTGGCCGACGGCCTGATTGAGGAGTCCGAGGCGCGCCCCGACCCGGCGCTCGACGACGAGCGCCGCCGCTACTACCGCCTGACCGCCCTGGGCCAGCGCGCGGCGCAGGCCGAGGTGGAGCGCCTGAGCCGCCTCGTCGCCCTCGCCCGGTCGAAACCGCTGTTGCGGACCGCGCGGCCGCATCCGCGCGCGGGAGGGGCGTGATGGGGTCGCGGGGTGTTGCGCGCGTCGTGGCCCTGTCCGCGTGGGCGTACTGGCTCCTTCTGTGGGCCTATCCCGCCGCGTTCCGGCGCCGCCACGGCGCGGACATGGCCCAGGTGTTCCGCGACCTCTGCCGGGACACGCAACGGCGCGCGGGCGCGGGCGGCGTCCTGCGCCTGTGGCCGGCGGCGCTGGGCGATCTGGCGGCCGGGGCGCTGGGCGAGTTCCTTGTCCTCCTCGCGTCGCGCGCGGGGACGCCGGAGGGCGAGCGGCTCGCCCTCGCCGCGGTGGGAGACGGTTTGGGCCCGCGGCGGACAGGCGCGGGAGGGGTGGCTGTCCGCTACGGGACGTGGGCGGGGATCGTCGTCGCCCTCGGGCAAATCGCGTACGGCCTGCTCGTGCTGCACGGGCGCGGAGGCCTGGACGCCTCATCGCTGACGGGGGGCCTGCTGATCGGCCTCGAGCTCCTCCTGTACGGCGCGGCCGCGCTGCGCGTCGCGGCCGTGGCACGGCCGGGTCTGAGTCCGGGCTCCCTCTGCGGGCTGGCCGGCGGCGTTCTCTGGCTGCTTTATACCTTGCTCGTCAACCTCGTCGCGCTCAACAGCGCGACCTACCACGCCCTCAGTTGGGGGACGATCGGCGGCCTGTGCCTGTTGTACATGGCGGCTGGCCTGCTCGGCGCACGCGCGGCGGGCACGTGGGCGGGCGGCATCCGTGGCGGGGTGTGGGCCAGCCTCGTCGCGCAGTTGGCGTGCGTCATCGCCCTCTTCCTCGTCCAGGACGCGTTCGCGGGCCTCGCGGCCCGCACCAGCCTCGCCGACCCGGACTACCTGCGCAGCGGCCTGCGCGACGTGACGGTCTGGAACATTCAGGACGCGCTGGGCGGCGCCTTCTGCACCCTGCTGCTAGCGCCCCTATGCGGCGCCGCGCTGGGCGGCGTTGGCGCCCTCCGGTGGAAGGGCCGTGCCCGATTTGGGTGATGTACGACAACTTATGCCAACGCGCTGACCGTGTGGTAGCCTGTCGCGCCGCTGGGGTACTGGTCGTGTACCGCGTCGGTCTGGACGTGGCCGGCGCCGTCGATGGCGCGGGCTTGCAGGGTCACGGTCCCACGGACGGGCAGCACTAGCCGCCACTGCACCCATGTCAGCGGCGATAGCGCGGGCGTGTGCAACTCCGCCGCGCCCCAGGGACCGCGGTTGGCGCGCACCTGCACCGCTCGGATACCGCGCCGCCCGGCGAAGGCGACTCCCGCCACCAGCAGGCCTGCGGGCACGCGCCGCGCCACGTCGATGCGCGCCGTCGCGTGGACCTCCGGCAAGGCGACCCAGCCGTTGCGCTCCCAGTAGCCGGCGCGCGGGTCGTCGGTCAAGCGCACCGTGTCGACCCACTTGACGCCCTTGTAGCCGTAGAGGCCGGGCAGCAGCGCGCGCGCGGGGAAGCCGTGGGCCTGCTCCAGCAGGGCGCCGTTCATGCCGTAGGCCAGCAGCACGCGCGGGTCACGCGCCAGCGCCAGGGGGATGGCCTCCTCGTGCCCGTCGGGGGAGCGGAAGAGCACTGCCGTGGCCCCCGCCGCCACGCCGGCGCGGTCCAGCAGCGCCGCTATGGGGACGCCTGAGAACAGCGCGGTGCTGATCAACGGACCGCCCACGGGGTTGCTGACGCATTCCTGCGTCACTAGCTGGTCGCGGCGCGGCAGGGCCAGCAGGTCGGCGAACGAGAGGCGTTGCGGCCGCTGCACCAGCCCTTCGACCGAGAGGCTCCAGGCGCTGATGTCTACATCGGGCCGCTGCAGGTCCTCGTCCATCTGATAGAAGGCGTGGCCGTCCGCCGCGTCGCCGACCGCCGAGATTTCAGGCGCCAGGCCGGGGATGTTGAAGCCGGGCTTGCGCGGCGGCCGCGGTGTCCAGGCGAAGAGGCGCCGCCCGGCCGAGCCCGTGCGCAGGGCATAGGCCCACGGCGCGACGTAGAGCAGGGCGACAAGCACGCCGAGCCCCGCCACGATCCGCCCGTTGTGTACCAGGAACGCGCGGCGGCCGGGCGCGAACGGCGCCTCGCGCGCCAGCAGGTGTAGCCCTCCCACGTAGGCCAGCACCAGCACCAGCGCCACGACAGCATGTTCACGGGGCACGACCAGGATCGCCAGGTCGGCCAGCAGCCCCACGGCGATGACCGCCCGCAGCCACGCCGGCCAGCCCTCCCTCCCCCTTCCTCTCTGCCGGCCACGGGAGAGGGGAGGAGTAGACAGGGTATAGGCGCTGTTGTCGATGTCCCGACCGACTGGAAGCGCGGGCGGCCCGCCCGCTTCTATCGCCACCGTGCGGGTTGGTGTTGTCACCCGTCGTGGAGACCGAACCAGGCGGGCGAGCCGCCCGCGCTCCCAGTGTGACCGGACCAGGCGGGCGAGCAGCGCAGCGGGCGTCCCGCGCTCCCAGCGTGGAGCTGCATCCTCTCCCCTCTCCCGCGCACGGGAGAGGGGTTGGGGGTGAGGGTTGCCCGGGTGAGGGTACACGAGGGCGATCAGACCGCCCGCGACGAGGGCGATCATCGCCGCTCCCCATAGGGCCAGCGGTCGGGCCAGCGGACCCAGGTGGAGCAACAGCGGGATGGCGATGGACACGGGAGTGCGGTCCATCACCGTGTCCGCCACCGGTTCGAGCGGCGAGGGGGCGCGCAGCAGCAGGGCGGCGATCGAGGCGCAGACCAGCGCCAGGACCATGGCGACGTTCCCGTTCCGGTATGCTGAGCTAGGCCCTCCCGCGCCATGGCGGCGCGGCTCACGACCTACATTTTGTGAATGATCGCTAGGGCTCCCAGGCGGGAGGGGCGCTCGAGAGCGCGGGGCGCTTGCCGTGCTGCTCACCCGTCCCCGCGTCGTAGTGGGGACGGGTGAGCAGCGCAGCGGGCGTCCCGCGCTCCCAGGCCGATCAGTCGCGGGTTGTGTCTCGTGGTTGCCCGCGGTTGCGTCGACGCCGCGATCATCGTCGGAGATAGTAGGGGAATCGCCGTGCATCCGCTCTCCTTGTGGTGGCCCTGTCCGTGCCGCGCCTGCCAGGCTTGCTGCCTATGACCTATCTGGAATTCCTGGGTCTGTTCGTCGTCGTGCCCATCGCCGTGTTGTTGGTTTTGCTGCGCGGGCGGGCGCCGCGCATGGGCTGGGTCTACGCCGCGCTGCTGGCGCTGGCAGCGATGGTCTATACGGCCCCGTGGGACAACCTGATCGTGCTCAACGACGTGTGGACCTACGGCGCCCACCAGGTGCTGGGCCTCATCATCGGCGTGATCCCTCTAGAAGAGTACCTGTTCTATGTCCTCCAGGTCGTGGCGACAGTGCTCTTCTGCGTGTGGCTGCGCCGGCGCTGGCTGCCGGCGCGGGACGCCGCGGAGTGGCCTCCCAATCCCCCACGACGGTGACGGCGGCTCTCTGATGTTCGGCCACTACACATACCTCATCTTCGAGTTAGTGTGGGCGCTGCCCGTGGTGCTGGGTCAGTGGGCCATTGGCTTGACGACCTTACGACAGGCCAGGCGCGTGCTGCTGATCGGCGCGCTTGTCCCGACCGCCTATTTCTCGTTCGCCGACGCCGTGGCCATCCACGCGCACATCTGGACGCTCAACCCGCGCCGCATCGTCGGCATCCACCTGGGGCCGTTGCCCCTGGAGGAAGCCATCTTCTTCCTGCTGACTAACTTGATGGTGGTGCAAGGTTTGCTATTGCTGAGCAGCACGGAACAATGGGCGCGGGCACGCAGGCTGATCGCGCGAACGAGTAGGCGGTAGATAGTTGCCAGTTGCCAGTTGCCAGTTGCCAGTTGCCAGTTGCCAGTTGCCAGTTGCCAGTTGCCAGTTGCCAGTTGCCAGTTGCCAGTAGGGGCGTATTGCATACGCCCTGGTTGCCAGTTGTCAGCAGGATGAGGCGCTGCCAGTCGGACCGCAGGCGTCCATTGTACTAGCGCGTAGAGAGCGACTTTCGCGCCAACAACTGGCACCTGACAACTGGCAACTGGCAACTCGTTTTGACCGGCCTGCTTGCCTTCCGGTACACTACGACGAGTTGCGGCGCGGGACAGTCGTCGGTCACTCTCTTGCCCTCGCCTGTCGGTCTGTGTCGTCGCGCCTGACCAGCGCCCGTTGGCTGACCGGCAAACCGCGCACGTACCGGCCTGTCATCGGTCTGTCGACCGGTCCAGCGCGCGTCGAGGGAGCAAGGGAGCAGAAGGTCGCATGAGCACGAGACGCACGACGCCGGACGATCCGGACTTCGCGCGCGCGCAGGCCCATTGCGCGGAGATCATCAGGAGCAAGGCCCATAGCTTCTACTTTGCCTCTCGTTTTCTCCCTCCCGGCAAGCGCTCCGCCGTGTTCGCCTTCTATGCCTTCTGCCGCACGGTCGACGACATCGCCGACATCCCACGGGCCGGCCTGCCCGAGGGAGCGGTGATGCGCCAGCTCGAGCAGTGGCGCGACTGGCTGTGCGACGGCGCGCCCACCCGCTCCGACGATCCCGTCAAGTATGCGCTGGCGCACGTGGTGCGCACCCATGACCTGCCCCTGACGCCCCTTGTCGAGTTGGTGGAGGGCGTGCTGCAGGATCTGGAGCCGCGCCACCTGACCGATTTCGCGGCCCTGGATCGCTACTGTTATAGCGTGGCCGGCACGGTTGGCATCGCCATGGCCGCGCTGCTCGGCGCTCAGGACCCCCTGGCCTGGGACTATGCCCGCGATCTGGGGATCGCCATGCAACTGACCAATGTCCTGCGCGATGTGGGCGAGGACTTGGAGCGTGGGCGCGTCTACCTCCCGTCCGAGGAGATGGCCCACTTCGGCTATACGCGCCTCGACCTGGAGCGGGGTATCGTCGACGAGCGTTTCAACGCCCTGATGCGCTTCCAGATTGCGCGTGCCCGCGCCTACTACGCCACGGGGCTCGACGGGCTGCGTCTACTGCCGCGCGATAGCCAGTTCCCTATCGCCATCGCGGCGCGTACCTATGCCGGCATCCTGACCAAGATCGAGTGCGCCAACTTCGATGTGTTTAGCCGGCGGGCCCACACCGGCCGGCGCGACAAGCTGCTGCTCGCCGCTCGCCTCTACGCCCACCACTGGCGCGCGACCTCTCCTGTTAGCGCGTAACACGCTTACCCCCGCACGATACCACAAGCCCTAATGCACAATTCCCAACCGACCGCAGTCGGCGTGGTTTGCCCTGCGACACATGCGGACTAGCCCCCCAGACCCTAGCCGCGGGTCTGCCGGTCTAGCCGGGCAGTCGCAGGCCGGCGGTCATCTCCGATCCGGGATGCTCTCCGTCCACCTCCTAAAGTCCTATTAGCGGGCGGACGATGCGCCTATAGGCCCGCGCGCCGACATCGAGTACCGTGTAGTCAAGCGCGCGGTGGTCGTGCCCATCGTCCGCCCGCGCGTGCGTCGACACCGTACGTCGACACCGTACGTCGACACTGTACAGGGACGGCGCGTGTCGAGCAGGGCCAGGGCCGTACACGGCCTGCCCCTCGCCCAAACCGAGTGATGGAGGATGTGATGAAGCAGGTGTCCGGGTGGAAGCGAATCGCCCGTCGTCGTCCGACCACGCGCCAACCCGGCACGACGACCGCCCCGACTGCCACCACCGCCACGGCGGAGCAGTTGCGCGTCATCTACGCCACGATGGCCGCTGGGGTGGTGGTCCTGGACCCGACGGGAGCGATTAGCGCCGCTAACCCGGCCGCCGAACGCATCCTTGGCCTGTCGCTGACCGCGATGCGCGGCCTTGTTCCTTCCCGCGATCTATGGACGGTCATTCATGCCGACGGCACGCCGCTGCCGGACGACGAACGCCCGTTGCTCGCGGCCTTGCGCACCGGTCAGCCGCACTACGATAGGGTCGTCGGGGTCGTGCGGCGGGACGGTGAGCGCCGTTGGCTGCGGGAGGACGTCGTCCCCATGTGCGACGAGGATGGGACGGTCCGCCACGTCATCGCCAGCTTCACCGACGTCACCGCGCGCGTCTGCGCCGAGGGGGCGTTCGAGACCGAGCGCGGCCTGCTCCATGTCCTGGTGGACGCCATGCCCGATATGATTTTTCTCAAGGACACGCAGTCGCGCTTCACCCGCATCAATGCCGCCCAGATGGCCAACCTGGGACTTCAGACGGTCGAGGAGGCGTTGGGCAAGACCGACCTTGACTTCTTCCCGCCGGAGCTGGCGCGCGGCCTGTACGCGGACGATCAGCGCGTCCTGGCCACGGGCGAGCCGTTGATCAACGATATCGAGAAGCACGTCGACGCGATGCAACGCACCCGTTGGTTGCTGACCACCAAGATGCCCATCGAGCGCGACGGACAGATCACGGGCATCGTCGGCATCTCGCGCGACATCACGGACCTCAAAGCGACCGAGGAGATCATCGCGCACCAGGCCCTGCACGACACGCTGACCAGCCTGCCCAACCGCAAACTGCTCGATACCCGCCTCCAGGACATCCTGGAAGCCGAGACCGACGATGGGGTCGCCTGCGCCTTGCTGCTGATGGACCTCAACGGCTTCAAAGAGATCAACGACACCTTCGGCCACCAGTGTGGCGACCACGTCCTGCAGCAGGTCGCCGCGCGCCTCATGTCCGTCCTACGCGAGGAGGACACGGTGGCGCGCCTGGGCGGCGACGAGTTTGCCGTGTTGATGCCCGGCGCGGACCGGCAGGTTGGGGTCGGGGCCGCCGAGCGTATCGGAGAGGCGCTGGAGCGGTCTTTTATGGTCGATGGCTATCCGCTGGAGGTGAGCATCAGCATCGGCATCGTGCTGTGTCCCGATCACGGCGAGGAATCGGCGACCCTGCTGCGGCGCGCCGATGTGGCCATGTATGTGGCCAAACGGCGCGGCCATAGCTACGCGGTCTATACCACCTCGCAGGACGCCAACAGCCCCGATCGGCTGACGCTGATGGCGGCGCTGCGCCAGGCTATCGCGCACGGCCAATTAGTGCTCCACTATCAGCCACAGGCGGCGTTGCGTCATGGCCAGGTCGAGCGCGTCGAGGCGCTGGTGCGCTGGAACCATCCCATCCACGGGCTCCTGGCGCCGGACACGTTCATCCCGCTGGCCGAGCATAGCGGCCTGATTACGCCGCTGACGTGGTGGGTCCTGGACGCGGCCGTGCGGCAGTGCGGGCAGTGGCAGCGCAGGGAGCAACCGATCGGCGTGGCGGTGAACCTCTCGGCGCGCATGCTGCACGAGCCGCAACTCGTCGAGACCGTCGCCGAGACGCTGGCGCGCTATAGGGTCTCGCCAAAGCAGATCACGCTGGAAATCACCGAGAGCTCGCTGATGGACGACCCTAGCAAGGCGCTCGACGCGCTGCGGCGGCTGGCCGCCCTGGGGGTCCGCCTGGCCATCGACGACTTTGGCGCCGGCTATTCGTCGCTCGGCTACCTGCGGCGCTTACCCGTCGACGAGGTCAAGATCGATAAGTCGTTTGTGATCGGCGTGGGTCACAACAACCGTACGGCAGAGCTCAAGGACACCGCCATCGTGCGGGCGGTCATTGCCCTGGCTCACGCGCTGGGCCTGGAGGTCGTGGCCGAAGGGGTCGAGACCGAGGCGGCGTGGGCGGTGCTGGCCGCGCTGGGCTGCGATATGGCCCAGGGATACTTCCTGAGTCGAGCAGTGCCGGCCCCTGAATTGGAGCGCTGTGTCGCGGAGGCGGCCTGGACCAGGCGCACCGTCGAGACGGTCGGCGCCCTCCCTCCCGCCATTCGCTTCCCCGCGACGTCGACCAGGATATTGGACGGCAGCAAACTGCAGCGCCAGGCCCAATAACCCCGCGGCCATGTCATGCCGGCCCTGGATGGTCACGTTGAGGTAGGGGCGTATTGCATACGCCCTGGCTCTGCACACCAGGGCGTATGCAATACGCCCCTACCCCATGATCGACAAGAATGAGGCAGTCCTGCCAACCTCCCTCTCAAGCCGTCCTGTTGTCTAACGGTGTAGTACCCTACCGTTAGAGTAGTTAGAAAGGACGGACCGAGTGAGCGCCGAACCACGCTACGAGAACATCCTGACCGCCGTCGAGGGGCCGGTCGGGACCATTACCTTGCATCGCCCCAAGGCCCTCAACGCGCTCAATGCCGCGCTGATGGCCGAGACCCTCGATGCCTTGACGCGGTTTGACCGTGACGAGGCGGTGCGCTGCATCATCCTGACTGGAAATGAGCGCGCCTTTGCCGCCGGCGCCGACATCAAAGAGATGGCCGGCGCCAGCCCGGTGGAGATGCTCGCGCGCGACACTCTCTCGGCCTTCGACGCCGTACGCAAGGTGTCCAAGCCGATCATCGCCGCCGTCAGCGGCTACGCGCTGGGCGGCGGCTGCGAGCTGGCCATGGCCTGCGACATGATCGTGGCCTCGGAGACGGCCAGGTTCGGTCAGCCCGAGATCAACCTCGGCGTCATCCCCGGCGCGGGCGGGACGCAACGCCTGACGCGGGCCATCGGTAAGGCGCGCGCCATGGAGATGGTCCTGACCGGCGCGCCTATCGGCGCGCCGGAGGCCCTGGCGCGGGGGCTCGTCAACCGCGTCGTCCCGGCCGAACTCTACCTTGAGGAGGCGCGCAAGCTGGCCCTCCAGATCGCCGCGCAGGCCCCGGTCGCGGTGCGCCTGGCCAAGGACGCCGTGCTCAAGGCGCAGGATCTCTCCATCGAGGAGGGACTCGACTACGAGCGCCGCCTCTTCTACCTGCTCTTTGCCACCGAGGACCAGAAAGAGGGCATGGCCGCTTTTATCGATAAGCGCAAGCCCAACTGGACGGGGCGATAAGACGAGGAGAGAAGGAGGGAACGATGGAGAGTGCGACGCGCTACGCGGTAGCGATCTTGACGGTCAGCACCAAGGGCGCGCGCGGCGAGCGCGACGACGAGAGCGGCCGCGTGGCGCAAGAGCGTGCCGAGGGAGCTGGTTTCGTCGTCGCCGAGCGCCTGGTCGTGACCGATGACCGCGCGCAGATCGCGGCGATCCTGCGTACCTGGTGCGACGACAAGGGCCATGCTCTCATCCTGACCAGCGGCGGCACCGGCCTGGCGCCGCGCGACGTGACGCCCGAGGCGACCACGGACGTGATCGAGCGCCTCGTTCCCGGCCTCCCCGAGATGATGCGCGCCCTCACGCTGGCCAAGACGCCCACGGCGGTGCTCTCGCGCGCGACGGCCGGGACGCGTGAGAGCACGCTGATCGTCAACTTGCCGGGCTCGCCCAGGGGCGTGCGCGAGTGCCTCGACGCGATCATGCCCGTCCTCCCGCATGCCCTGGCTATCCTGCGCGGCGATACCGGCGAGCACAGGCCGCCACCGGCATAAGGGTGGTGTGCGCCGTACTGTGAGCGCGGATGACGCGCGTGGCCAGTCCAGGTGTCCCGCATGGGAGTTGGTCAGCGTCATCAGGCCGGAAAGGAGCAAGATAATGGCGACACAGCCCACGACGGGACGGCCCACGACCGGGGCACGCAGCGCCCCAACGGACGAGAAGCGCATAGCCACGGTTCCGCCCATCATCGCCCTCCACGCGCGTCTCTCCGAGAACACGCCGCGCGATCTCCGTGGGGTCGAGACCCTCATGCGTGTGGCCCAGGAGGCGCTGCACGTCGAACCGCGCGTGATCGAGGGCCGCCACGGCCCGTTCGGCCATACCGCCTGGGATGAGGACCTGGCGGCGTCGCGGGAGTCCCTAGCGGCGGCCGGAGCAGAGCTCGCCGAGGCGCTCGCATGGTCGCCGCTCCCGCCGCTCACCGTGGCGACGGATTGCGCCCTTGCCCTCGCTACCTTGCCGGTCATCGCGCGGCTGTACCCGGCGGCGCGCGTGCTCTGGCTCGACGCGCATTGCGACTACGATACCCCGGAGACCACCACGATCGGCTTCCTCGGGTGCATGAGCCTGGCGGGGGCGTGCGGGGCCTGGGCGAGCGGTTTCGCGCCGCCGTTTCCGGCCCAGCGGGTCGTGCTGTGCGGCGCGCGCCCACGCCGGGACGACTTCGACAGCGTGGCCCAGCAGCGGGTCGAGGCGAGCGCCGTGAGGCTGGTGGGGATCTCGGACACGACGACTGACGAGATCCTGACGGCGCTGGAGGATGCGCCCGTCTACCTCCACCTGGACCCGGATGTCCTCGACCCGTCCGTCAATCCCGTTCCCTACGCGCGTCCGGGCGGCCTCTCGGCGGAGGCGCTTCAGGCGCTGCTGGCCGTGGTAGCCGCGCGCCACGCGATCATCGGCGTCGAGCTGACGGCCTTTCACTCCCCCGACGACCAGAAGGACCGGGACGCGCTTGCCCGATTCCTGGTTGATGCCGTGGCTCCTCTGCTCGCGCTGCCCCGCCGCTAAGCGCACAGGGAGAAAGCGGTCATGGCATAATGATCGTGTCGATAGTCATGCCAGTGGCCGATAAGCGCGCGGCCGACGTATGCCACTAACCGCGCACGACGTTGGGCATGGGGTGCGCCCTGAGATTGTGAGACGCGACCTGCGACTGCGGTCGCATGGCAGCGCACGGACACTGCGGTGTCAGAACGGGGCCAGAGGCAGCGTGGCGGCGACCCACACCCGACCGCAGTCGACCGGTGGTGTGCCATGCGACCGCAGTCGCAGGCTTGATCGCACCCACGATCACAATCATGGGGTACACCCTTGGGCATGCGGCATGCGACTGGACCGACGCGGGACATGATACAATGGTCGTACCTAACCAACATCCGCGCCAGTGCTAGATAGGTCCCGCTGAGGATGCGGTCGCGCCGTGCTGGGTCTCCCTGCGCTACAACGCGGCGACGATTGGACGACAACGGAGGACAGGAGCAACAGATGTCTGGACACTCGAAGTGGAGTCAGATTCGTCGGCAAAAAGGCGTCAACGATTCGCGCCGCGGTCAACTCTTCACCAAGTTGGGCCGCGAAATCCAGGTGGCCTCGCGCGCCGGAGGACCCGACCCCGACGCCAATTTCCGTCTGCGTCTGGCCGTACAGAAAGCCCGCGAGAGCAATATGCCGCTCGACAACATCCAGCGCGCCATCGCGCGCGGCGCCGGCGCCGGCGAGGGCGGCAACTTCGATGAGATTACGTACGAGGGCTACGGGCCTGGGGGCGTGGCCATCCTGGTCGAGGCCATGACCGACAACCGTAACCGAACCGTGGCCGAGGTACGCAACATCTTCTCACGCAACGGCGGCAACATGGGCGAGACCGGCTCGGTGGCCTGGATGTTCGATCCGCGCGGCGCGATCACTATCGACGCCGACGGGCACGATCCCGAGGAGATCGAACTGGCGGCCATCGACGCCGGCGCCTCCGACGTGACCGTGGACGGCGGCGATGTGACCATCATCACCGAGCCCGGCTTGCTCGACGAGGTGCGGCGCGCCCTCGCCGACCACTTCAAGATCGTCGACGCCGAGAATACCGTGGCGCCCCAGACGACCGTCGAGCCCGATCCCAAGCAGGCGCCGCAGATCCTGAAGCTGATCGAGCGGCTCGAAGAACTCGACGACGTGCAGCGCGTGCACTCCAACGTCGATTTCTCTGACGAGATGCTACAGGAGTACGAAGGGGCAGTAGGCAGCCGATAGTTGCCAGTTGCTAGTTGCCAGTTGCCAGTTGCCAGTTGCCAGTTGCCAGTTGCCAGTTGCCAGTAGGGGCGTATCGCATACGCCCTGGCAGTTGCCAGTTGCCAGTTGCCAGTTATCAGTTAGGAGCCGATGTTATATGTGGAGCAGTTGGTCAGAGGCCGGTCCTGTGACTCTTGTTGCACTCAATGCGATTGCGGGAGAGGCAAAACTACTGGCAACTGGCAACTGGCAACTGGCAACTCCGTCGTGCTGACGCTCGGCATCGATCCCGGCACCGCGATCATGGGCTATGGGCTGGTGGACAGCGATGGCCGTCGCCTGAGTACGCCCGCCTTTGGCGTGCTGACCACGGAGAAGGGCACCCCGCCGGAGCAACGCCTGCGCCTGCTCTACGCGGGGCTGATCGAGTTGATCGCCCTGCATCAGCCCGCGGCCGTGGCCGTGGAGGAGTTGTTTTTCAACGTCAACGTGCGGACGGCGCTCGCGGTGGGCCAGGCGCGCGGCGTGGCCCTGCTCGCCGCGGCGCAGGCCGACCTACCGGTCTACGAGTACACGCCGCCGCAGGTTAAGGGCGCCGTGGTCGGCTACGGCCGCGCGAGCAAGGAGCAGGTGCAACTGATGACCACGACGCTGCTCGGGCTGCGCAGCATCCCGAAGCCGGACGACGCGGCCGACGCGCTGGCCGTGGCGATCTGCCATGCGCACAGCGCGACGTTGCTGGCCGCCGATCACGCGAACACGAACAGGGGAGGGGGTACGAAAGCGAGGACATGATCGAACGTATCCGTGGCCGCGTCGAGGAGCGGGGCGCCGATTGGGTCGTGCTCGACCTCGGCGCGATCAGCCTGCGCATCCATACGACGAACGCCACGCTCTCCGCCCTGGGCGATCGTGGCGCGGAGACCAACCTGCACACGCACCTCTATATGCGTGAGGACCTGGTCACGCTCTATGGGTTCGGTTCGCCCGACGAGCGCGCCCTGTTTGAGCGCCTGCTCAGCGTCTCGGGCGTGGGACCGCGCGCGGCCCAGCTGATGCTCTCGGTGCTCTCGCCCGCCGCGTTGAGCGACGCCATCGACAACGAGCAGGTCGACGTGCTGGTGCGTGTGCCCGGTATTGGGCGTAAAACGGCGCAGCGCGTTATATTAGAGCTTAAGGGTAAATTAGTGCCGCTTGGCACCAAGGCCGCGACCTCCGCCGCGCCCGCCCCCGTCGATACCGAGTTGATCGGCGTCCTCGTCGGCCTGGGCTACTCGGCGGCGGAGGCGGCCGATGCACTGCGTAGCGTCCCCACACAGGAGGGCCTGAGCGATGAAGATCGACTCCGCGCCGCGCTCCGACACTTTACCGCGCCCTGAGCCCCCGGCTCCCGACGCGCCCGATGCGACTGTCACGTCCCCTCTGGAGATGACGGAGGCTGCCGTGAAGCCGGAGGCCGTCGTGGCGCCGGAGACAATAGCAGCGCCCGCCGTCCCCGTGACGCCATCGCGGGCCCCAGGAGAAGGGCTATCGCGGCGTGCCCGCCTCGTGCTTGGCGCGGGCATCCTCGTGCTGGTCGGGCTCTTCCTGTTCAAGGTGCTGGGTATCACGCGTCCCTTCATCTGGGCGGCCGTGGTTGCCTACATCCTCAATCCCGTTGTCGGCATGGTGCAGCGCCGCCTGCATGTGCGGCGCGGTATCGGCGTGGCCGTGGTGATGCTGGCGCTGCTTGGTCTGGTTGCCTGGGGCATCGCATGGTCGGTCCCCACCCTGCGCAACGACGTCGTGGCCCTGTCGGACCAGGTCAATGGGATCGACTCGTATATGACCACCTATTTACCCAATGCCGGGACAGTGATGTTCCTGGGCATTCAGATCAACGTGCCGCAACTGGTGGCCAATATCCAGAAATCGATCGACGGTCTGCCAGGGGCCATCCTGCACGATGTCTTCTCGGTGGCCACGGGCGTGGTCGAGACGCTGCTGCGCCTGCTGACCTTCCTCCTTAGCACGGTCTACCTGCTGCTCGACGGGCCGCGGCTGGGGATCTGGCTGCGCTCGCGCGTTCCCGCGCGCTACCGCGACGACAGCGTGGCGCTGACCGCCCGGGTCAACACCGTGCTGAGCGAGTACCTGCGGGCCGAGGTGATCCTGATCCTGATCATGTCCACGGCCAGCTTCATCGCGCTCACCGTGCTGGGGATGCGCTTCGCCATCGTGCTGGCCCCCATCGTCGGCTTCCTGGAGATCTTCCCCATCATCGGCCCGTTCTTCGCCATCGGGCTGGTCACCATTGTCGCGCTGATCAGCCCGCCCAACTATAATCTCCAGCATGTTGGCTACGCCCTGGTGGTGGGCGCCGTGTTCTTCGTGCTGCGCCAGTTCGAAGACTACCTGGTTATCCCCACCGTGGTCGGGCACGCCGTCAAGCTCCACCCCGTCCTGGTGTTGTTCGCCTTGCTCTGCGGAGCGTCGCTAGGTGGTATCCTGGGGATGTTCCTGGCCGTCCCTGTCACCGGAGCCTTGAAAGTCGTGGGTAGTTTTGCATATGATCACATTGTCGAGCCTGAGTAGCGCGGCCCGCCCCGGCATCCTGGCGCGCTACGGGCATCTGCTCCCGCTCACCGCCGCTACGCCCTTGTTGACCCTGGGCGAGGGCAACACCCCGCTGGTACGCGCCCCATCGCTGCAGCGCCGGACCGGGCTCGATGAGGTGTGGCTGAAGTGCGAGGGCAGCAACCCGACTGGCTCGTTCAAAGACCGCGGAATGGTGATGGCCATGTCCAAGGCGGCGGAGGCCGGCGCGCGGGCCGTGGTCTGCGCCTCGACCGGCAATACCAGCGCCGCCGCCGCGGCCTACGCCACGCGCGCCGGTCTCGTCGCGCTGGTGCTGGTTCCCGACGGTTATATCGCCCTGGGCAAGCTGGCCCAGGCGCTGGCCTATGGAGCGCGGGTGCTCTCTATCGAGGGCAACTTCGACGACGCGCTGCGCCTGGTGCGCGAGCTTGGCGCGCGCGACGGCCGCGTCGCGGTGGTCAACTCCATCAATCCCTACCGGTTGGATGGTCAGCAGAGCGCCGCCTGGGAAATCTGCGATGAGTTGGGGGCGGCGCCGCACATCCTGGCTATCCCTGTCGGCAACGCGGGGAACATCTCGGCCTACTGGATGGGCTTCCGTCGCTACCAGTCCGAGGGCATCATCGACGCGTTGCCGCGCATGTACGGCTTCCAGGCCGAGGGCGCCGCCGCCATCGTGCGCGACGAGGTGATCCCCAACCCAACGACCCGCGCCACGGCCATCCGCATCGGCAACCCGGCCAGCCGCCACCTGGCCGAGCAGGCCCGTGACGAGTCGGGTGGGCTGATCGAGGCCGTGAGCGACGACGACATCGCCGAGGCCTACGCTATCCTGGCGCGTGACGAAGGTGTCTTTGCCGAGCCCGCGTCGGCCGCCTCGGTGGCGGGGGTGCTCAAGTTGGCGCGCCAGGGGCGCCTGCCGCGCGAGGGCCGCGTGGTGTGCGTCCTGACCGGACATGGGCTCAAGGACCCCGCCTACGCCGTGGAGCAGATGTCCCCGGCCACCGTCATCCCTGCCATCCTCGACGCCGTGCTCGACGCCGCCGGCTTGCCAGCGTGACGAAGGACACCCCTCACTCCCCGCCCCTCTCCCGTGCGCGGGAGAGGGGAGACGAGGGCAACCCTCACCACCCCTCCCACTGCGTGGGACCCCACCCCTCCTCCCGACTGCGGGAGAGGGGAGCGGAGGCCATCGTCGACTCGTCGACGATGGCGACGGACGCCAAGATCGTATCCCTGGAGCGGGCCGCGGAGGTGCGGGCCGCGGCGCGGGACGAGGGGCAGCGCGTGGTGCTGACCAACGGCGTGTTTGACCTGCTCCACGCCGGCCACGTGCGCTACCTGCAGGAGGCGCGCGCGCTGGGCGACCTGCTGGTGGTGGGGCTCAACGACGACGGCTCGGTGCGCCGCCGCAAGGGGCCGACGCGCCCGCTCGTCCCGCTGGAGGATCGCGCCATCGTGCTCTCGGCGCTGGCCTGCGTCGACCTCGTGGTCGCGTTCGGCGAGGACACGGCGAGCGACCTGGTGGCGCGCCTGCAGCCGGACATCTACGTCAAGGGTGGGGACTACGATCCGGCCGCCGCTCCCGGCCACAAGGGCTACCTACCCGAGGCGGCGGTCGTGGCCGGCTACGGTGGCCAGGTGCGGGTGCTTTCATTCCTTCCCGGTCGCTCAACCACCGACATCGTCCGGCGCGTCGTTGAGTCCGCCTATTAGCAATCCTGGAGCTAAGGCATACGGAACGCCCCCTAGTGGGTCAACCCTCAATTAACGCGGCATTCGCGGGAGCCCGATCACGCTCCGCGGACCGCCAAAGCATTCCCGGCTTATTTGAAGCATGACCCACTAGTCGGGGAGGTCGGTTTTCCAGGAGTATGTCAGCGCCGTGAAAGGGATGGCCCAGGACTGCAAGAGGTCCTCGAGAGCAGCTTCTCCGACGACCTCCGCCCGTCTGATGTCCCACTGCCCGTCGTTTGGAGCCGTATCCCAATCGTTCTCGATATGTCGTCGGCTGTACTCACGCCAATACAGAAAGAACGTACGGTTGGGTATGCTCGGCGTCCAACCCTCACGGCTAGCTTGATGATCCAGGTCCCCATGGAGCGGAACGATAGTTACTCCCGCTCTACGCTCGGGGTCGCTTGCCGCTACCTCGGCGGTCAGTGGCTTCCCCAGGCGTAGTGTCTCCATCAACGGTGTGGGGATGTGAGGCGCATCGCTCATGTGCTCGATGTCTCGTCTCGGCTAGCTCTGCTTGACCGCCTGGACCAGCTCGTTTTCGCGGGCGAGCGGCGAGAAGCCGATCAGCTTGTCGTCGACCTGGATGGTGGTGTCGCCGGTGGGGATGATCGTCTGGCTCCCGCGCATGATCAGAGACACGGTGCTGTCGGGCGGGAGCTGCAGGTCGCGAACGCGGCGGCCGATCAGCGGCGATCCGGCCAGCGCGTTGAGCTCGACGATCTCCATGCCGATGGACCGCAGCGTCACCAGCGGGATGAAGGGTCTGCTGGGCAGCTCCTGCTCGATCAGCGAGAGGATCAGCTTGGTCGAACTGACGGTGACATCGATGCCCAGGCGGTGGAACAATTCCTCGTTCTGCGGGTTGTTGACGCGCGCGATGGTGCGCGGGATGTTGAAGCGGCGGCGCGCCACCTGGCAGATGACCAGGTTGTCTTCGTCGTCGCCGGTCACGGCGATCACCACGTCGGCGCGGTTGCCGCCGGCGCGCGCCATGGTGGCCGCCTCGTCGGCCTGGCCGCGCATCACCGCGCCCTCGCCCAACTCATGGCCGATCTGTAGCGCCTTCTTGTGGTCGCGCTCAATGACCAGGATCTCGTGTCCGTCGGCCAGCAGCTCCTTGGCCAGATAGTAGCCCACCTTGCCGCCGCCCGCGATAATGATGTACATGACTGGTGCTTACCCCGCCGTGATAATCTCTTCGAACAGCTGCGCCCCGGCCTCGGTAGGGCAGATCGTCTCGAGGCCCAGATCGTGATAGGTATCTTCGCGCTCGTGGTCATAGATACGCGTGATCACGCGCGGCACGTGGAACAGCTCGCGGGCCATCTGGCTGACCATGATGTTGACGTTGTCGCGGTTGGTCAGCGCGGCCAGCGCGTCGGCCTGGCGGATGCCGGCCTGGACCAGCACGTCCGGATCATCGCCGGGGCCGACGACGGTGCGGCCGTTGAACTCGGGGAGGAGACGCTCGAACGCGTCGGGCGACCGGTCGACGATGGTGATGTCGTGGTCGCGGTACATTGTGTTGGCCAGGTGCGCTCCAACGCGCCCGCAGCCCATGATGACGATACGCATGCCCTAGTATAGCTCTATAGGCCAGTTGCCAGTTGCCAGTTGCCAGTTGCCAGTTGCCAGTTGCCAGTTGCCAGTTGCCAGTTGCCAGTTGCCAGTTGCCAGTTGCCAGTTGCCAGTTGCCAGTTGCCAGTTGCCAGTTGCCAGTTG
>JAABUQ010000498.1_pt1 | contig 55042 bp, 37 predicted proteins | sample 5560001 | NCBI WGS metagenome assembly JAABUQ01 (sample SAMN10711888, study PRJNA513371) | rock metagenome | isolation source: Antarctica rocks | place: Antarctica: Victoria Land, Finger Mt nord | collected 2015-12-18
CCTAAAATGGGTCATGACTTTTGCCGGCACCTGGTGGGAGTGTGTGCAAGTTGAGTCTGATGCGTTTAGCTGGCAAGGTAGGGTGTCGATCTCGCGTGTGAGCCAAGTGGATGTGGTTGGAAAGAGGGGGGTCGAGGAACGGGAGATGGCGTTGGGGCGAAGTTTTTTCATTCTCGGTTGGGATGATTGGTGGTAGGAGCGCATGGACTTTTGGCAGGGAGTTCGAAATGTGGCGTGCAGTGAGGTTCGATGGGGATTGGGGAAGCTGATGCATGGTGTGCAACATCCTGGGATGCTGGATTGAGCACGCAGGATTTAGATGGCAGGCCTTGCGAGAGCATGTTATGATATCAATTGCACGGCGGATGGCGAGGTATGTCAATTAAATATAGGCAAGTCTTGTAAGTCAATTGTCCATGTTGCCAGAACAGTGCTTGGAAGAGACGCAGTGATCAGTGCAGCGTTGGCAGTTACTGCTCTGACATTTTCAGCCCTTTTTGATCTCGAAGAGTCGTATTCTATGGTTGCCGGTGTTGCTGGAATCAACCCGAAAGTAGGCCCTCTGAAAAGCGGCAAGGTCCGCAGTCCAGTTGGACTTGAAATTCGAACTTGATGGGCACGAGATTGCGTTCGATTGGAGTGCGGGCTATGTTCCTCAGGGGGCTCCGTCGCTAGACATTACCCTACCATAACCTATGGGACGGAAGTTTTAGGGGCAACGACGACCTTCGGCAATTCGCCATCTCAGTTGCCAAACATGCTTCAGTGGTAGACGCATACGCTTCGGCCTATTATCGAGCACCTTCCTGAAGCCAAAATTCCAGGTCGCAACCATGAAGCCGAGCGTAATCGAGACAGATGCAGACGTAGCGTCTACCAAAGTTCTTTCCATGGTCATCTATTTTCCGAAGGGTTTCAGAAGTCTCCGAGACTGTTGACCGAGCGGCTAAGATATCTATGACACTATTGCTCAAGGAGACATCTTCACGATCGAGACGCTCTCAAGAGTGGCGCTCGATGAACGTTCTTACTTATCTCGTATTTTCATAATGAGCGCGAGCTCCAATGACTATCCATTACTCAGCGTTGAGCGTTATTTGTGCGCCGTGATCCTACTAGATCGTAATCATGTAAAGTGGATCCCAGTCCTCCATTGCTATCCCCAAACCTAAGACAGGGTTCGTCGCACATCTTGAGAAAGAGATGGACAGCCTTCGCCCTTCCACAGTGTCGCTGCATCGGTGGACGGAGTTCCGCTGCTTCAGCGAGAATGCGCAAAAAGGACGCCATGGCAGGTCCTAGGTATCGGACAGCTACCACACTGCGTTTCCCCTTCCAAGATAAGTATTGTAAATCTATAGGTCGTCCCAGTGCTTCTGAAAACCGTTGATCAGCTTCCAGATCCTGGTTGTTAGAGCTTTTTTTCCCTGAGCCAGGCATGACTGGGATCTTGGTGAGACCGTTGAATAGAACAAGACAGGGCCGCTCAAACTGAATCTCCCAGCAAAACATTAGCGTGAAGTTCTCTAGGTGAGGCAAATTGGCTGCCAGAGTCTTTAGAACTGTGGCCCAAGTACTACCATCCGCGACCGTGACTAATCGGAAGGAAAGCACACGAAGCGTAGCGCGAGTCCTTCGAAGAAATTCGCAGATAGTTTTCACATTGATATGCGCAGAATCGAGTTGGAAAAGCTCAAGCGCTGCGAATGCCTGCACGGAGATCAGGCGCTGCATGAACGAGTTGGTATGAAGGTGCTGTTTTCTGTGTAACATGAGCGATAAATTCCGCAGTCTGGGAGCATTCGAGATAAGGCCAAGAGCCCAATCGTACTGGTCCTCCGTAATCGAGTAGTTGAGAAGAAGCTCTCGCAGATGCGCCGACGCCACGTTAAAACCGCCTTGAGCAGATAAGGGCATGCGTAATCTGTTAGTGTCCAGCCTGGACTCGCCAGGCCGTCGGCTGCTTCTATCTGTCTGAATGACGAAGGACCTCATCGCAATGCTAGCTTTAGCGACAATGGCGATTACAATTCCAACAATATCCCCTGGAACCAGGAAATCTGTTCGCTTCGGCACATAGATCTCGTTGTAACGATCGATACGGAACGATCGACAATTGACAAGCCTATTGCTAAGAATATCCTGTAGCAGTTTGGCGCCAGGCAGGGATTCTGTCAATCGACCCGAAGGGTGGCGATGCCATTGGTAATCTTGCCCATAGATATGCTCCTCATCCGTTATGTGCAGGCTCTCCACGCGGTATGCAAGACACTCAGACTTCGAGATATTGTCTAACCTCTGCAAGCTCTTAGCGGATAAGTTCGTCTGGAGGGTGGTGAAAAACCTGATAGAGAATTCCTGCATGGTTCTTCTGTTGAGGTCTCGACAGACGAGGCGCACAGCGAGTAAATCGGTAGACTCTAGAGCGATTCCCAGGAGCTGGGTGATCTCCACAGGCAAGCTGTGAAGTTGATAGGGCATCTTTAGCATTGGATAGTCGGTTGCAGGAAGGCTGGAGGTGCTGGATAGTGGTAGTGGTAGTGGTAGTGTGTTCAATTAAGCGTCCCACCTCGAAAGGCATGCGCGAGAGTCTACTCCCGAACAAGTGCTCTCGTCCGGCTGTACCTCGAATTATATACAAATCGAGTTAGATCAGTCGAATTTCTCAAAAAATAAATAAACTATTAATGCAGATCGCAATACAGATAGACTTTTATCGAGACTTTTGATATACTAGAGTCTCGAGTAGCGTCTAATTATAAATAACAATTTATAACAATTAAACAGTCTAAAGCAATGCAAGAAACAAACAATAACGCTTTAAATAATTTCTCAAATTTTACAAGTTTCTTGTTTTTTAGTAACAAATTAATTCGAAAGTCTTTTAATAACTAGATACTAATTGTTCGAATTGTATATAACTTAATAGAGAATTACAACTAATTTTATAGTTGTTTATTGTTAAAATCTAATAGCTTGTTTTAGATTAAAAAATTATATACAAAAGTATATTTAATATCTAATTTGAAGTTGCTAGACAATAATATTTTTTCGAATAATATATATTTTAAACTAAGATAATCAACTTTTTTGCAATAGAAATCGAATAATTATTGCAACACAATTAAGATTGTTTAGAAATTAAAAGAGATTGTTTATTCTTAGATTGTTTTTTTAGAAAGTCTTTTTTTTAAGATTTGTATAGCAAGAATAATATAGCAATATATAATTGATATTTTTGCAATTTTTCTTACAATAATAGTTCGATAAGTTTATATCTTTTATCTACATTTAATGTAGATAATTATTAAAACTTATATTTATTGTCTAAATTTAAATTAGTATTAAATTTTGTACTCAATTTAAATAAGCAAATTTGTTAAGAATATATAAGTTTGATTTAGACTTTAGACATTTAATTGCATATTCGAAGATACTAGAATTTTGTTATTTCTTTGTTTATTAAATTATAATACAAACTTTTATGCGACAAAGCTTCGCAAAAACTAAATATTATAGATTCGATAATATAATAGCAATCTTATTTCTGCTATTATTAGCTCTTTATTTAATAATCTCTTTAATTAATTGATTTGCTAATTTGTTGTCTTCTATCTTAATATAAATTAAAATTTAGTAAATTTCGATATAATAATAAGAGCAAAAAATTAGCTTCTAAGTAATACGTTGTAATAGATATTAATTAAACAAAGTTTTAAGATTGTTAATAGCTCAAATAATTGTTTAATTATCGATAAAAATTATTATATTGCAATTATCTATCTTGTAATTGTATCGATTTTTTAGTTAACTTTTACAATAGTAATTTATCGATATTATTTAAAGAGTTATTAGAATATTGTAAAGCTTGTCGAAGTATATAATATAATTAATACTAAGATCGAGATAGATTTTGCGACTTTTTGTTTCTATAATTTTGAAAAGATTAATATTTAATTAATTTTAGTTCGAAACCTTAATAGTATATATTGTTAAGATATCAATATAATTATTAATGTTTTTTTCAATTAATTATAGAAGTAAAGATAATTGTTATCAACAATTGTATTGTAGAATTTTATAATCTTTTCTAAAATCTTAACTATAATAATAAGTACTTGTTGTTATTAAGGAGAAACAATATAGATAATCTTCTTTTTTAGCTTTTGAAATTTGCTCTAATATGTTGCAATATATTGATATTTTAGCTTTTGTAGAAAACTTAGCTTGTCGTACTTCTTGTTAATAATATCTCTCGAAATATAATAGTTAAATTAATTTGATATTTCGATTCGAAAATCGGCAATATAGTTGTAGAGAAAGCTCGAAATAACGCAAAAAAATATATAATTAAAAGCAATATTTAGTTTCTATTTTATAGATAGAAAATTAAACTTAATATTCAAAATATAATCGAAGATAATATAAAATATATTAACAACAATTTAAGTAACGTATTGTTGTATTTGTTGTAGCACAAAAATTATTCTATTTTTTCGATACTTGTATTTGTAACTATCTATAAATACAAACAAAATAAAATAGCAATAAAGAAACTAAGAAAGAGCAGTTATAATATATAGATAACATAGATTTGCAATATTAATTTCTTAAATCGATTTAATAAATATAAAGAGATATATTAGTCTTTTAATAATTTTAGCTTTTAGATAATTAAAATAATAGTCTTAGAAAAAACAACTATTTATAAGAATTCTTAGATATTTAGTTTTTAATATTGATTCGATAACATAGTTATTGATAGAAAGATAAATAATAAAAGAATTGTTCAATATTTCCTTATTTAGAAAGACAGAATATATTAGTTAAAATTTGTTAATATCGAACTTCGAAATATAGTATTTTGTCTATATTTGCGTTTGTTAAGTAAGATTTTACAAAAAGATTATAGTTATTTCGATTGTATTTCTTATTGTAAGATATATTATATTATTTACTTAGTCTATATTTATAAAGTCTAGAACAATATTGTTGTTTAGCTCTATTAGATTCTTGTTATAGAAGAAATATAAAATCGATAATAGTTTCGAGTTTTGCAAAATATTAATATTAATATTAAAAATTAAGAACTATTAATCAAGTAATCTTAAAGTACTTTTACAATCTTGCAAAAAACTTCTAATTTATCTAATAATATTGTTGTCGATTCTTTATTTGTGTAGATTGTAAAGAAATTGTTAATAAGAGATATTGTCGAAAACTTTAAATATATTTAGATAGACTAAGTTGCATATCTTGCTCTTAGTCTATATCGAATTTTTTTTTTATAAAAGTATAAAGAGATAGTTCAATAGAGACGCTCTTGCGTGCGTCTAAGTATTCGCGAGAGAGAAAATTATATATTTCGATTGTTTAGCTAAGCTATTTAATTATAAGAATTTCGAGAATTTTATTAATTGTTAATAAAAGCATAATAGAACAATAGATATTAATCTAAAAGTAATTGTTTTTCTCGAGCTTGCAAAGAGCAACAATAATAACAAATTTAAAAAAAACTAATTAGTACTTAGTCTTAATATAGACTCGAAAAGGTTAAATAAGAAACAAAATTAAAGTTGATAGTTCTATTATAAGTACTTTGTTAAAGCTTTTGTCTAGATCGAGAGTCTTATTTAATACAATTAATTTAATAATTTTCTTTAATTTCTCTTTTTAAAGATCTAAGAAATTAATTAAATTAGAATAGAATTAATTGTTATCGAAATCAATTTTTGCAAGATCGAAAAAATCTATAGACAAAAATTAAAAAAAAGAATTTTTGTATAATTGCAATATTAGTTTTTTTTACTTCTATAGTTTTATCGAAACATTCTAGAATAAGATTGAAAAATATAAAGAGAGATTTTTGATTTTTCGATTATTTATCAAGCTTTTAGACGCGTTTAATAATGTCTATAATTTTTTCTACAAAATTGCAATAATCTTGACGTAGAATTTTAACATTAAGACGCTTTTTAATATAGCAAAGCATCTTAAAATAATATTTAATTGCTTGCGTTTTTTTAATTTTGTTGTTTAATTATTTTTTGTATTTTTGTTTAATTCTTCTAACTTTGCATATTCTTTTGCAAATAACTTTGTACTTCGATATAAATTTTAAAACAATATATAAGTTGTAATAGTTCTATAGAACAATTATTTTAATAATATTGTGTATAGTTATTATTAGTGCGTAAATATAATAATCGAGAAATTTTCTTTATGCAATTAAAAATTGTAGTTTAAAACTTAAACATAAATCGAATGTCTCTATTACTAACGATTGATCGTAATATGCTTCAATCGTGTTCTATTAAAGATATAATAACTATCTTAACTTATTTTGCGACGTCTTACGTATTAAAATCAAGAATAAGAAGTATTTGTTTTGTAAACTTGCAAATATAGTAAATAGAATATTATAACTCGCGATTGTAAGAGACAACGCAACAATCTAATTTATAATAATAGTATAAAAAGATATTGTAGACATTACTATAAGATTTAGTTTATTGTATGTAGAATGTCGTTTGATTTGATTAATCTAATAGTTAGAACAATAAGCAATGTAGATTCTAAGTCGTTTGCTTAATTGATGTATATATACTAATAATGCTATGCGATTATAGATTCTATAAAAGTCTTTATAATAAGTTTAATTATATGCTAGTTGAAAAATCTCTTGTTTTAACGTCTACGAAACACAAAGACGTTCGCGATTCTTTTTGATAATAAAGTAAATAAGATTGTTACGATAATAAAAGCGTATCTTAAATCTTGTTTTACGCTCTTTCTTCGAGATGTCTTCTATAATAGAATTTTGCTTTAGTAAATCAAAAATCTTGTATTAATGCTAATTCTTAAAGTAAGTCTTCTTAAGTCTATTCTTGAACTTATTAGACATTTCGATTAAAATAATGTAACAAATAATCGTTTATTTTGATAAAGAAAACGATGCTCTTATAACGTTATTATAACAAAGCTATATAGAGTGTTCGTATAGTAACTTCAAAATCTTGAGCTTCTTTGTAGTTGCTACATCGACTTAAAGACGCGATAACGCATTTGACACAATGTTTAACTTTTTAGTCTTGTAACGTATTGAGAAATTGAAATCGAATAAATATTGAGAGACGCGTATTAATTGTAGATTAAGTTTGTTTATACTAAACGTAGTAAGAATTGTTCAATATAATATAGAAACAACGACGAAATAATTTGTATAAATATTAATCGATAATATCTTAGTTAACTTTATTATATATTTAATCTTTATTATCGCTTATACAATGTCGACGATCTTTAACTTCGTCGATTAATAGTTCTTTTCAACATTATTAAGATATTTGCTAAGAAACATAATTGATTAAATCGCGATTCGTAAGTATAAGACATTGTTAAAAGAGTTGTTAAGAACGTAATATACAATAACGACGAACTCTTATTGCTTTGACGCATTAAAATTTACGTAAAAACAACGATAACAATTGTAGTGCGTAAGAAACGTAAATGTGCTAAAAGCAATTTACAAGCTTTAAAACATATGTCTTTTCTTTAGAATTAGCTTATACAAGTAGATTTTTAGCGTCTTACGTTTTCGTGACGAACTTTTGATCGTAATATTACGCGTTAACGTAATCTCGCGCGTTAACGTAATCTCGCGCTTCTATAATAATAATGCTTGTTAAGCGTATTTCGATATTGATAATTTAAAATATTTAGTAAATTTTAGAAACGACTCAAGATTCTTTAGATTGTAAGAAAATCGCAATAAGATTATTGCGACAATTTTTTTCTTTAATGTAAACATATCTAGATTGTCGACGCGTTAATCAAGTAAAAAAACTAACGAATATTCTAAAAACAACTTGAAGAAAGCTAGATTAATGCGTTTTTCGCGAAACAATTGAAAGATTCTAATAAAATGTTATAGATATTCTTCAAAAATATGCGAAGAAATAACAATGTTATTTACGTAAGTATGTGTAAATTTCTTGTAAGAACGAAGCAACTTATTAGTTTGTCGTTGCATATAAGATAATAATCTCTTGTAACTTATAAGAGTTACGTTTGACTTCTTTTGATTGCGATAATTGATAATAATAAATTTGCTTCGATTAATACGTTTAACGTTAAATTAATAAAATTATTCTATTGCATTAATTGTAAAGATATAGAAATATCTCGCAACTATTGCGATAATATTGATTTGCAATAATAAGAGATATGTGTCGTTCTTAGTAATATTATTAAGATTTCGAATGTCTATAATAGCACGATTTTTACGATCAAGATTGCTAGGAAGATCTCGTTATATTACAAAGACAAAATAGCTAAAATGCATAAATTAAGTAATAAAATGCATCTTATTCTACTTATGTAATTTATCGAATGTCGCGTTAATTATCTTGCAATTCTTGTAATCTAATAAGTAGATCTTAAAGAATTTAAACATCAAATCGTTCTTTAGATTAACAAACGTTTACATCTTTTCTAATATATCGATTGTAATTTTAGCATCGACGAAGAGATCTTCGTAATTAATAATTATTGCTTAAATAGCAATAAACGTACTTGATTTATTATAGATTGTAACGTTGTTGCTACAAACGTATTTTAGAGCAAGATCTATAATAGAAATATCTTGTGCTACAATAATAAGATTTTTGTTATAAGTATCTTTAAGATTGCTTGTTGAGATCGCGTACGCAATTGCTATAATAGTAACAATCTTTGTTAACTTAATCTTTTAGAATTGCTTCTTTCACGTTTGATTTATAGAACGCGCTAATATTTATTTATACGCAATTATAAGTGCTTTATTAGACGTCGTCAAGAAGCACTTTTACTAATTGTATTTAATTACGATTTCTAGCTTTGTTTTTCGCGAGAGCATTACGATATTAGCGATAACGTTATGTATTTGAACAAAGAACAACGACGCGTTTATAATATGCGCGAAAACGTCTTTATCTTGATTTAGATAAGTAATATATTGCGATTTAAATAGAAAGTTATAATCTAATAAGTTATAATAATAGATAATAAGAATCTTAGTTGTAATATATGATTGTATCGTGAAAATCTTATATGTTCGAATAATTTGCTTAACATTTGTATTTTGTCGAGTAATAAGATTGATAAAAGCGATAATATCGCAAATATTGATACGTACTTTATAATGTTTAAAATCTAACATTATTTTCTAGAAAACAAGCACATTAATTGCGAAAAACACGTTTGTTTTCAAATTGTTTACAAGATATATTTCAATTATAAAGTGTATCGTAGTTGCATTATTATAAAGATTTATTTTACTAATGTAGACGTATACTAGAACGTACTTCGAAGTTTGAATTATTTTTTCTCTTACATCGCGAACTAACAAAGATAAGATTAATTAATGTATCTTTATGTTACTTAGTTGTTTTTGAGCGAAAATCTTGTCTTCAAATGTTACAAGACATTTACTATCAAGATAGTCTTTCTTTTTCTTGATGTTCTCTAGATAATTCTTCGAAGCGCGTTTCTTAATTACGTTATCTTTCGTTGCTTTTAACTAAAGCATAACGATTGCGTAATATTAATTTCGAAACGAGTAATCAATCTATTTTTTAGATTAATTAAGAATAATCTTAAATGTTATTATAAAAGATGTTGTCTTAATAAAAGATAATGTTATCGTAAATGCGTTGTGTGCTTTTATAGTCTTAGCAAGTTAAATCAAGATTATTGATTTTTAACATTTATCGCGAAGATATTTGAATAAAAGATTACGTAAAATAAAATTTGCGTAACAAGTAATACATTAATATTCTCGTAATAATTTGCATGTTGTTGTAACGAAATTGATATTTTAATCGTTATAATAGTAATTATTATTATAATTAAATTCTTACTTCGTATTGTTTTGATTGCTATAATTGATGCGAAAAACGCACTATAATGAAGGACACAATGTGATGGAAAGAATTAATTCTTTATCTAGGAGAAAAATCTTCTCTTTATATACAAGAGACTAGTCCTAATTAGAATTCTTGCTTAAGACAAGAAAGACCTAAGATAGAAAAGATCTCTACTAGGAAAAATCTATAGAAAATCGTAACAATTGCCCCACGCTTTTTCTATAAGTCACGATTCTCGATAACAATCTTTCTCGATTCTTGACGATCACTCTATTTCGTAATGATGTGTAATAACTAGAGCAAGAATCGAAATCTCGTAGTAATACGTTACATTGTTTTCGATCGTAAAAGCACAAACGTGCGTGTAATTTATAGACGACAAGAATTTCTATTATCGAAAAGATGAATCGACGAAAAGAATCTATCTAAAAAAACGATCGAAGTGTGAGAAAGATTATTAGTGTAATAGTGAGAAAATAGATAATTAAAGGCGGAAAATTCGCTAATGATACGTCTTTAATGATGCTAGAAAATTGTCGATTGACAAAAAAAGAATTTTTGATAAGTAAAGTAAATTCGAAAAGAAATTTCGTCTTCGCGACAAAATAAACAATCAAAGATGAAATTTTCGTTAATGATACGCCTTTGATGATGTTAAATCAAGAGATTTCTTGATAAGAATATAAGTTTTAGATGTGTTTCTTAAGTAGATATAATTTTCTTTTCAAGAATTTCCCAAAATTTTTCTTATGTGCGTAAGATTTCACATGCGACAAAGCGTTCTTTAAGAAGAAATTTTTGAGACGCGTTGAATTAAGAAAAGCGAACGATAAGTATTGTTTTACGATCTTTATGATAATTTTGTTTGCGAATTTCTTGATCGCATTGAGTGACTTGAAAACGTTCTTTTTGTTCGCTTTAATTAAGTTAGATATCAAGACAATCTTGATTAAAAACTACATGCGCAATTGATTCTTCTTGACAACGACAAAAGCTTCTATGAGCATTGTTATCATTTAATTCGTTTGCAATAAGAGCGTAATTAATAATAATTTAGAAGCTTCAACTTCTTTCGAGGAAATCTCGATGTTCAATTTTAGTTTCAACATCGATTTCAAGTTTTTGATTCTCTTGATTTTTTTATCTTTGCTCTTGTTCTTCGTTTTAATTCTTTTGACGTTGCTCTTGCGCTTCTTTCTTGTCTTAGACTTCTTTGTTTCTTCTTCGATGTTATCTTATTTAAAGAATTCGTCATTTTTGTTTTTGCGTTTCTTGTTTTTTGTCTTTTTTTTCGTCGCTTTGTTAGACTTGTCTTTAGAAGATTTGTTATTCTTGTTTTTGCGTTTCTTGTTCTTTATCTTTTTTCTCGTCGCTTTGTTGAACTTGTCTTCGAAAGACTTGTTATTCTTATTTTCGTCTTCACTAGATTTTTGCTCTAAGACAAGATCTTTAAAAAAAATCGTCAATTTCGTAGATTTGTCAACAATGATTTCATTTCTCTCTTTGACAAAAATATTGTGTTTATCTTTAACGCGTTAAAAATTATCTATGAGCTAGATGTTTTTGTATGCTACGACGTAATAAATCTTTTAAGTCGATGAATTTCTAAAAAGAATTAATTTTTCGTTATTCGACACATTGACTTTCATTGCTCTCTTGTTAACAAAATTCTTTTATTAATATAGTTCTTGCATCGCAATCTTAACGTTACGAATCTTATAAAGTTATTAATCAAACAAAATCGCGAAATTCTTCGAAAAGTATTTGATCAAAGAATTATTAAAATTGAGCTCATTTAAAATTGACGCGTCATAAAAGAGAGAACGCGACTTCTTATTCGTAGTCGACATATTTAATATTTAGAAATTAAAGTTTGTGAAATTCGCAAGATCAAAATTTGTAAAAATTGTAAAATTGAATTTTGATGTTGTGATGCAAATGTAGAGAAAAGATAAAGAAGAGTCGAAAGTTACGATCGCGAGATTGTAAGTTTTTTTAAATGTTAACATTAAATTGTTAGTAATATTGGGAAATATAATGATCTCGACAAATGCGCTAAAAAAGACGCGTGTTATTGACGATTTTAGTAGACGAATTTTTATCATTATCACATCGTAATGTGCAAAGAAAAGTAGAATCGCAATTAATTTAAAGTTATTATGTTCTTCAAATTGTTAAAGAACATTAATGGCGAATACTTCTCTCACAAATAGATAAAAGTCTTTGTTAACGTTTAGTATTTCGCGAGCTCTTAGTTTCGTGTTATATATGTGTGTAATTAATCGACGAAATAAAGAATCTTAAAATATTAATTTCGTCAAAGCTTTTAAATTAGCTTCGTGTTCTTAAAATGTTGCGACTACTTTTATTTTTAACAAAGTAATGAGTTCTCTTTTGAGAGATTTTATTCTTATTTTTCTCGAATGCACTTGAAATGGCAAGTGAGCAAAATTGTCAAAATTGTTATTTTAATCGAAAATTTTAAGTAAACTTAGACTCTAAAAATCAAGATATGTTTAGTATTTTTTTTTATGTCTTAGAAACAAAATGCGCAAAATTAGTAAATTCGTTACGATAATCGATTATTAACGAGATCAAAATAATGATTTCGATTTCCAAGTAAACAACTAAAAAGAGAAAAACTTTCGCGATTGTTATCATATCATAAATGGTTAACATCAACAATGCAAAAATCAATTTTTTTTTATTCTTGTTGTACGCTCTAAGTAGTTTCTTCAAAATTCTAACTTTACTCTTTAGATATTTGTCTTGTTCTATCAAGTCAAAAATGCGTTAACGATCGTTCGTAATTGTTAAAAAGTAGCGATTCTTAATAATTGAACGATTTCGTCAAGTAAATTTCTTCTTCGTTAATGATAATAATTTGAGTCTATGTTTGCTAAGAATCAAAGTAGCAATTAACTTCTTTTTTAAGTATAAGATTAAATTTGATAGATTTAAAATTCGTAAAACTATTTCTTTTATCGTTTCGACAAAAATTTCTTTAAGTTTGTCGAATTGCTAATAAAGTATATTAAGCAATCTATTTTTTGATAAATCTTCGTCGTAGTAAGGCAATTAACAAATTACGATAACTCTCATTAATGTAATATTTTATTTTCGAAAAATCTTAAGAGCAATTTCTAGCCTTATATCTTTAAAGACGACATTAATGATTGTAAGATCTTGCGTTGCGTTTTTTACTCTCGTTTTCTATATTATGCGTTTAATTAATTTGTTATAATATGCGAATTCTATGCGAAGCAAGACTAAATAATCGACTCTTTCTTTCGTTCGCACTATTAATCGTTTCGCACGTTTAAAAAAACGATTTCTTTAAGCTTTCGTTTCTCGATTGTTATTTTGTTTCGCAATTAATATTTCTTCATTAATTCGTTTTCGTTTGTCTAATGAATGTTTCTATGCGAGAGCAAAAGCAAAGAAATCCATTACTATTGCGTAAAGAATATTGATGTTAATGCTATGTTTAACTATAAAGCAAAGCTAACGCATTTTGCGCGTCTATTAGCTCTAAGAATTTCGAAATTTACTTGCAAGTAAAACATATAATAAGCAAAACAACATTGTAACACAAAGCAAATTCATTTTTATAAAACAATCTTGTGATAATACGTTTTCGACGAGCAATCAAAGCAAGAATCTTAAATTTTTGTAAGCAAAACACACTTTAATAGACTCGTTTATTGTTTTGACCCAAACGATGTTGCTTCACAAGCTTTGATACTTTTGTATTAATTGCGCGTCGTAGATGTTTAAGTAATTATTAATTAAATTTGACGTCTTCTTTAAGTTGACTTCATCGTATTATACGTTATGCGTTGAGCTCTAATCTTTTTATTTAACTAAATATTAAACGATTTTCTTTTTTCGATTTTTGCTATCGCGCGACGTTATACGTCTATTAAGCAATTTTTCGAGCTTATATCGATCATCTTTTTCGACATTATTTATAGACGATAATTTGATATTCACGATTCTAAAATACAAATCTTTCTTCTTTGGCGCAAATTCTAACATGACGATGAACATCACAAAATGAATTTTCTAGTTAAGAAACAAATCTAGTTTAAACGTCAAATGCTTATAGATTTTTAAAATTATAAAAGATCTTACTTTCTAATTCAAGAGTTTAGAATTTTTCAAATTTAGAATCTTGTATTTAAAATAAAGTTTAAGAAAAACCTCATTATTCTATCTTAAGATAAGCGATTAATGACGATTGTCATATTGAAGTCTCATTTTTACGTTGACAAAAGTCATAAATTTTGCGATTTCTTTTTAATTTTTTTTTGCGACGTAATCAATGTCTTCTTTGTAAAAATCAATTAATGATAGAACGTTGCGAACGATTTTCTCGTAGATTAGTTCGCTTGAAGATTTTCTCGTTAACGCATTCTTTAAGTTGTTCAGAATACTACGCAATCTAATGACAAAACGTTTTTAATTCGCGTTCGAATTCGTTGTAAAATAGTAACGTAATGTTATTTCAATTATTTAATTAAATTTTTTCGATTGATCATTTTACTATAAATAATAAGCAATAGAATATAGTTAATCGACTTCTAGCGAATGGAAAACTGCTTTTTATAAAGCGAATAAAAATTTTCTATCTTAATTAAAAATAATGCATAAAGAGAGATTTCAATTCGCAAAAACGTCGATAAGCTTAACGATTTATTTCTTGATTAAAAAAGTCGTCTTCTCGATTATTGTCGTAATTCTTTTGAAGAATTTGTTTGTTATTGACATGAGAAAATTTGTATTCGTTTGACAACTTCGACAACGCAAAAATAAAATCAATAATAATGATATAAAATATCTTCGATTTCGTGATAATAAATTTTAGTTGTTTGTACGAACGATGTCTAGCTATGTTGTTAAGTTAACATGATAAGTAGTGCTTTAGATATCTTTTTAATCGTCTAATCAAATTTCTCATATAATAGCTAGCTATAATTCTATTATAAATGCGTAAGAATTCTTCGTGCGTTTATGCATCATGCGATAGCTTAAAGATTCTCGCTTTCATAGCTTTAAAGATGCACAATCTTAGTTGTTCGTTCTTTTTGTCTTAAAAGTAAACGAATTCTTTGTTTAGTATAAATTGAATGCCTTTTACTTTGATTTTTTTTAACTTAATCGATTTCTTTAATGTCGTTAACTCTTTCAAGATAGCAATCTTTTTAGAATTTTTTAATGTCGTCGAAGTTGTCAAATTATAATAGTAGATTTTCGTTTTATCGTTTTCGACTTAATTGATTTTTTTGATGTTGTATCTATTGTATTGAGCATCAAGATTACGATCTAAGTTTTTGTCGTTAAAGTTAAAACTTTTGCCAAAATAATAATAGCAAAATTTCGTTTCGCCAATATTTGTCTTGAATTAACTAAATAGTTTTAACTTTCTCGTCGATTTTTATAATTTTTTTCGCGTTAACTAAGAAGCATTTCGTAGATTTTAAATTATTTTTTATTAATTTTGTAAATCTTCGTTAATTTTTTCTTAAAAAGTGAAGTTATCTTAATCAAGATAACGTAATACGTTAACATCTCGTTTAGAAATTCGTCATTTGTAAGATTCTTTTATGAATAATTCTTTCGCAATAATTGTGAAAGAGCGTCGAAAATAATGTTGTGTTTCTTGACTTTTCATTTAATGTCGAAGAAAAATTGTGAAATATATTGCGAAACGCAAATAAGTCGTAGATTTATTCAATTAGCAAAAAAAAAAATAGATTTGCTTCGCAATGTTGACGATCGCAAGATAATTAATAAAGACAATGATTAATTTTTTCGACGTATAATTTAATATGTGTTAAATTTTCTTAAATGTTTAAACAAACGTCGTCACTTCGAACTCTATCGATTAATATATCTTTTTAACGTTATTTAGTAACTTAGAAAGATACATTATAGTTTAAATATTAGTTGCTTGAAGGAAATTCGTATCAAAATTATTTTTTACGTAATAAACATGAATTTCGAACTTATATTTCTTAGATTTGTCTATGTTGATATACATTTGCCTTTAGAAATTATAATGATAAAAAATATTATTTTTTGTTAGTTGCTATTGAAGCATTTCAAAACTTTGTAATTTCACGTCGTTAAAAGTAATATTAATATTTTTGCAATATTGTGCGCGAATCTTTTCACTTTTAGTCGAAGATTTCTTTAGCAAATTCGTCTTAAGATTCTAAAGAACTTTCGTTATTTGCGCGTAATAAACGATTTTTAATCGAAGTCAATTCGTTATTCTTAAATAAATCTTTATATTTTTTAACGTTTTAGAAAAACTAAGTTCTTTTAACGCAACAAGCTTTTTTTTGAAAGTTTAAAGATCTAAATTATCGACACGCTATTTCAATAATGTTATGAATAAATATTCGACATACAATTTCTTGAATTTCAAAGAAATCTTAATTTGAGAAAACAAAGCGAAAATAATTTTAAAATGCGTCAAATGCTTAACAATACTACGTGAAAAAATTACAATATTGTCGATATAACATTTGTAAAACTCGCGATAAGATCTAAAGAATTTGTTCCTTTTATTTTGAACGTACAATATTAATTCTTTAAAACTCATAAGAGTTACGTTCGATCGTTCTTTTCTTTTGTGAAAAATGATCGTAAAACAATCTTGATACTTCTTCTTATTTAGAAATTAATAAAATTGATCGCTATCGTTCACAACGATAATATAAGAACAATCTTGTAATTTAATTATTACATCTTTTTGTAATAACAAAGAATACGAATTCGTAACGCTAATAGCGTTTAAATTTTAAATATTAACTATCTTTTTATCTTTTCGAATGAGCTTTTTGTTTAAATCAACATATACGATTTTTAACACTACGAAAATAGAAAATTTAAAGAATGTAAAATTTTCGAATTATTCTAGTTTATCTTGTGCATACATCTTGTCGAACTTTTTATTAATTAAGATCTTTAACTTTCAACTTAATGAATAAACTTTGTGCGCTAATTTCGCATTAACAATGATTTGTCAATTAATTATTATAGAAATTTTCATGTGCTCTTCGAGAGAAAGATCTATTGTATCGTCGATATTCTTTTAAATTCTTAAATGACAATTAATTATCTTGATATATTTTAAAACTAGATTGATCGCGCTAACCCGGAAATGTCACGTACAAATGTTAAGACTCGAGTCAAAAAAAATCGAAGAATCGAATCGCTCAAAGTAGTTTAGTCGATTACTATAAGTAGTTTAGCGCGATGCGCGCTAAATTACTTTGAGCGATTCGATTTCAAAAAATCGTCGCGACTCAATCTTGGCGTCGAGTCGAACTAGAGAGGTAATATCATAACTTGGCTCGACGATCAATCTATTTAAAACTTCGTCAAGTAATTCATAAATAATAATGTCGTTTTTCAATTAAGTTTTCATTTTTTTTGAGATAATCTCTTAAGAAAGACGTATTTTAACAAAGTTTAACTTAAATAAAATTAAATAATCTTTGGGAAAAAAAATTGTTACAAAAAAGTAATTCTTCTTTTTTACAACATAAAATTTTTTCTTTTCGTATTTTACGATACGTTTAATACGACAATAATTATCGAGTTCTTGCGAGATTTCTTTATTGTTGCGAAAGTTAATAAATTAAAAGTTCGCATTTACGAAATAAATATACACTTCTAGCATTGTAAATTCAAAAGAAAAATTACGCTTAAAAAACTTATTTTTTTTCTTCAAAGTTACAACAATCTTTGTTATTAATCTTGCGAAAATTATTTTCTTCTTCGTCGTGCGAATAGTTTGACAAATTCGAACGTTGTCTTAAATCTTTATTTCGCAAAATATTGAAATTTTTTTACAAGATTCGAATTTTAGTCTTTGACTTAATATATCTATAATTACTTGTTTTAATTCTAAAATGTTTATGCTTATAAGAAATTTCGTCTTAAGATTATTTATTAAGTGAGCTTCGTAACAAATGTGAGCAATTATTTTGTTGTCAACTTTGTTCTCGCTCTTCAAATAGACGTTTACAAAGAATTATTCGTTTAAAATATATTTTGTCGCATCGATGTTTCTTAATAAAACTAAAAAACATTTTTTAATCTTTATGTTAAATATTGTTACGAGCTTATTTAAGCTATATTAGTGATTTAAATTCTACGCGCTATTAGCAAATCTATTATCATGTTCGACATGTTCGAAGAGCGAACATCTCGAATATAATGTTCGCTATGTTCGATGAGCGAACATTGCGAACAATGATGTTCGTCATGTTTAACAAATGAACAAGACGAACAATCTATATTTTCTTAATATATAGAAATTAGAAATACGACTTTTTTATAAATCGTGTTCAACTTATCTTAAGTCTTCACTTATTGTTATTTTAATTCATTGAATTACTTATAAAGATTTATTAAATATAAGATTGTTTATAGTTGTAACTTTTGTTATCAAATGATTGCTTACATTGTCTAAAAACGTCTACAAATCTCTTTAATAACATAATTCGCTTTAATACTTTTTTCAAAAGTACTAGCGTAACACTTTGAACATTCTAAGAATGTCTATATTGAATCAACGCGTTTCTATCTTAAGCAATAGCTCAATAGCATTACGTCGATTCTTTGTTAATGAAGACGACAAGATAAAAATTAACAAGTTTAACGTTTATTATGAAGATCGTATCGATTTAAAGAATTAACTTATACAAATAAATATTTATTTCATTTTCTATTCTATTTTAGCAAACAAGAAGACGATTTTCGCATTAACATTTTTTAAAGAAAGAGTTTAGCATTAGCTCAAGTTAAACTTGCGCAAATATCTAAAGAATTATGACGAAAACTCTCGTATAATGTTTACGAATTTCGATAATTTCAAGAGAGAGCTTCGAAGAATCTTCGAAACATTTAACGAAAAACAAATCGCGAAAAGAATAATTTAACACTTTAATTTAACGAATTTTTGTAGTAGACTACGCAACAAAATTTCAAGAGTATGTCAATTTTATCGAATAAGACGATGTCGCATTTATGACAATATTTCGACGAGATCTTAAGAACAATCTTAAGAACAAAATTATGCGCGATGACAAATTCATTAGCAACATGTTCGATCTCATCGAAGTAGTTATCGATTTCGACGACAAACTATATAAAAGAGCTATGAAAAAGCGATACAATTAATTTTACGAAAAAGCAAAAATCTTCTTTGAGTCAACGATCAAATATCATTAGAAAGAATTTCGTTCTAATTAGAGATACAATAATTTAGATTATCGTAGACTTGCATTTATAAAATTAGATTTTACTTAACGACGCAAAGAAAAGAACTTTAGAGAAAAGCAAAATAACAAATCTTAAAAAACGTGCTATTTATGTGATAAATCGAGTCACTTCGCAAGAGATTATCAATTATAAAACTTAATAAATCGTCGACAAATCAATGTTATGTTAAGAGAGATATTTGATCGTCAAGACGACATTAGAAAGCAAATTAACACAAAGACGAACACTCTTAAGACTAAATTAAACGACAATTACTATTTGATAAAGAACTTAAATCAATTATAGAAAGTTCTAGATAAAATATTATTAGGCAAGACATTCGCATTTACGCAAGAAATTAATTAAGCACTTTAGAAAACTATTAAATCTTATAGTCTAGTTATTAACTTAAACGAAGAGTATAATTAAAAGAACTTTCACGAATGCATAAAAAACATCACGAATTATCTCGAGATTTTAGTTAATTCATTGAAGATCGTAAACGAATGCGAGAAGAAGTTAAAAAACAATGTTATTATAGAAAAGAACATACTTAACATTATAATGAAACAATTGAATTTTACAATATACGCAAGCCTTAATTAAACAATTTGTTACGACGATTTATGTTAAATTTATCTAGAAGAAAAGAATAAAATTAATTAATTTTCTAGAAAGTTAAAGTTAACAATTTAGCAATAAAAGAAAGCTTAGCGCAAACAAGCGTTTAAAATAGAAGTCACAACATAGAAGCAAAAAAAAAATCAAATTTCTTAATAAAGAGCATATTAAAGAAATGCAATATGTTAGTTTAACAATAGCAACTAGACTTAATAACGCACATACGATGTTTTATCACATTAATTAAGATCAACGATTGTTAACTTATAGCAATGATCGATTTTAATGCGATAGATAATTTTATAATTAGAGCTTTTGTAAAGAGAGAAGAATATTTTATTTAAAAGAAGTCTAACGCTTACAATCTAGTAATTGTAGATGAAAACTCATTATTCGCAAGAAATAAAAAAGTGAGCAAAAAAACGAAATCATTATCAATAACTATTTAACAACATTACGAAAAACTAATTTTTAATATAATGAAAATAATTATTTACGATATTGTTTTAGAAATGTCTTAATTAAAGCAACACAATTTAAAAGTTAACTAAAATATACAAGTACTCAAATTTACACAATGTGATCACACAATTCACATTTAATTTACGCATTAATAGCGTTTAATAATAAATGAGAAATTGAGTCGAAACTCGATCGCAAGTAACGAATTTGCATTTTCGTAAAAGAACGATTTAATGAAGTTCGATTTGACAAGCATCGACAAAGATTAACTAAATTACAAAGTCAAAATAAATAAAAAAAATTGCGAATCTTTTAAGAGCTCTAAACTATTTAATATAGCGAGAAGATCGCTAAAGCACATATTACGAATATACAACAATTAAGAGCATCTATTTTAAAAAGAGAAAACGATCAAGATTTTATTTAAACATTAATTATAAAATTACGAGATTAAATTTGAATTAAACAAGCAATTTACGTTTAAACTTATATATGCTTTATTCGAAAAAAAGCTAAAAACACTTCGCGAATATCTAGCAAAAAACGAAAAAAAAAATTATTAAAAAATCTTAATCATAGACAAGATATTCGATTCTCTTTGTAGCAAAAAAGAACAAAACTTTTCGTCTATGTGTTAATTATTAAAAGTTAAACAATATTACGATAAAAAATCGATATTCATTATTTAACATTAGCGAGCTTCAAAATTAATTATTCGAAATAAAGTATTAAATTAAATTAAATTTACAAGAAGCGTACAACTAAATTAGAATAAAAATAAAAAAATAATAAAAGATAGCTTTTCGCATACAATATAAACTATATAAATATACAATAATGTCGTTCGAACTTACGAACGTCTCGACGATGTGTCAAAAAATAATTAATGATGCATTACGACAATATTTGAATCGATTTGTCATAGTATACTTGAACAACATTATAATTTACTCAAATATTTTGAAAAAACATGTGAATCATGTTTTCAAAGTATTGAAATGTCTAAATAAAAAAAAATTACATTTTAAATTAAAGAAATGCGAATTTTATCGAAAAGAAGTTGATTTTCTTGAATTTGCTATTAAACAACATGAAGTACGCATAAATTTCGAAAAGCTACGAACAATTAAAGAATAAAAATTATCTATTAATGTTAAAAAAGTTTAATTCTTTCTAAATTTCATAAATTACAACAAGAAGTTTATTAAAAACTACTTCGTTAATGCAATATTATTGATGAATTTTACGAAAAAGAAGACGCCATAAATATAAAAATTAATAAAAGAAAAATCATTTTAAAATCTTAAGTTAAAATGTTTTAAAAAAATTAATATTAAAGATGTACGACTTACGATTGTCAAACAAGATTGAAATTAACACATTAAATTTAGTTATCGATGCATACTTTAATTAAGAGCATAAATACATATAACACTTAATGACATATCTCTCGAAAAAACTTTAATTAGTCGAATAAAATTATAATATTTACGACAAAAAGCTATTCGCTATTGTAGTCTCTCTAAAATTATAAAAAATATATATCGAAGAATTATTAAAACTTACAATTCTTATAAATCATAAAAATCTTTTACATTTCATTATTATTAAACAATTTAACAAAAGACAAATGCGATAATTAGAGCGACTCGAATAATACAAGTTTAAAATACAATATACATTAGACAAAGATAATGATAAAGTAGACGCACTTAGCAAAAGAAATGATTATATAAAAATAAAAAAGTCGTTTAATCACAACATACTTAAAATCAATAAAAACGAATTACTATTAACAAACAAATACGAATTAAATGCTATTTTACAAATACTTAGAGACAATAAGAAAGAGTTTCTAATAAAAAAAGAAAAACTTTAAATATTTATCAATAAAATCGACAAATGTATAAAGAAACATTATGATAAATCATTGCAAAAGCATTTGAGAGTGATCAAAATTCTTTAACTTTTACGTCAACATTATTAGTTTTCTTAAATGAGACAAGTTGTCGAGATATACATTAAACGATATCTTAGTTATTAACAAAACAAATATAATACATATGCGAATTATGACGAAATTTAATATTAGAAATTACTTGAATCGCTATGAAATAAAGTTACAATAAACTTTATTATTAAATTGCTTAAATCGACGAACTTAATAATTGAAGACAAATATAATTCGATATTAATAATGATTAATAAACTTATTAAGTATTCACATATTATCGCATGTAAGAAAAAATTCACAACAAAACAACTAAAATACATTGTATTAAATCAACTTATACAATATTACAATATACTTAAAGAATTAATTAGTGACAAAGACAAACTCTTCACATCTAACTATTGAAAGACATTTCTATCAATATTAGAAACAAGACTTAAAATGTTCATTGTCTATCATTCGATCACGAATAATTAAATAGAACGAACAAATTAGAGTTTAAAGCAATATCTAAGGCATTACGTCAACAATACTTACAACAATTAAGTATCACTTTTATTTATAACTTAATTAACATTAAATGCAAAGATTTCGAATATCACTAAAATAACTTTATTCTTCGCCAATTATAATAAAGAATTTAATCTCTTCAAGAAAGAGCGAAAGCATCTATTAGCTCAATTAGTTATCGAAAGAGTAGCGACACTAAAAAAGATATACGACAACATCTTAAAGATGCAAAAGAAGTCGATCAAGTATTAAAACAAGAAACGAAAAACGACACTTTAACTAAAGAAGAGAAATAAAATATATCTTTTTACGAAAAATCTTAAAACAAGAAAGTTAAACAAGAAATTAAATCATGTTAAAGTCGAATCGTTTCTCGTTAAGAAAGCAAAAAAATTAGTCAATTACGAACTCGATTTATTTAAGAACGTCAAAGTATTTTTAATATTTTATATCTTATTGTTGAAATCAACGAATTTAACTACGTCTTTACAAAACACATTTTATTTTCATTTACAAAAAAAACAATATAAGATTGAAAAAATTCTAAAACAAGAAAATCAAAAATATCTTATCAAATGAAAAAAATATTCTATTTCGAAAAATACATAAAAGTCAAAGAAAAATCTTAATTATTGTCGAGATCTTCTAAGAAAGTTTTATTAAAGCTAAATAGAAAGACGATAGCCCAATTCTAATTAATCGAAAATTAAAATTGTTCAAACGACATATCGAACAACAATTCGAGAGTTTTTGCAACAAACTTAATAAAAAGCGCTTTATTTATCTCTAAATCATCGATGTTCTTTCATTTCGTTACGATTATTTCTTTCTCTTTATCTTTTAGAAAATTTAGTTGTTTTTTTAAGCGCCTTAACTTAGCACGCGCTTCACGCATTTCTTTCTTTAAGCGTAATCGTTTTTCATAAATTTGTTTAATCGAAATAGACGAAATTGCTAAATCACAATTACGATTTAATCGCACACATTTCACACACTTTTTAAAATCATCGCTCACACAATAAACTTTATTAGACATCGCACAATTGCGACAAGAACTCATCGCTAAACATACAAAATCTAAAACGTTAAAAAGATCTTTTTTACGAAAAGAAGAATTTTTAATATTAATTTTTCTTGAAGACATTGTGAGAAGACATTAAGTTTTCGAAACGAAAACTCTAAAGAAAAGAGATAGTGTTACAAGCTTATTTAAGCTATATTAATGATTCAAGTTCTACGCGCTATCAACGAACTTGTTATTATGTTCGACATGTTCGAAGAGCGAACATTTCAAGTATAATGTTCGCTATGTTCGATGAACGAACATCGCGAACAATGATATTTGTTATGTTCGACGAACGAACAAGGCGAACAATCTATATTTTCTTAGTATATAGAAACTAGAAACACGCCTTTCTTATAAATTGTATTTAACTTATTTTAAGTCTTTACTTATTGTTACTTTAATTTATTGAATCACTTGTGAAAATTTATTAAACATAAGATTGTTTATAGTTGTAATTCTTGTTATCAAATGATTGCTTGCATTGTCTAAAGACGTCTATAAATCTCTTTAATAGCATAACTCGCTCTAATATCTCTTTTGAAAGTATTAGCGTAACAAATATTTTTGTCTTGACGAAAGCGCAATTTATTATAAACATGTCGCAATTAGAATTTACGCAAAAGAGACTTAATAAATCGTTAATGCTATATTTGATTATTGTTGTGATGTAATGTCACGCTTTAAATGTTATTTCATTTTCTTTGAAAAGTGTTGTCGAAAAAGTTATTATCTTTCGTACAATTATATTTGAAAAAGCTAATTTTAAGAATAAATGTTGCTAGACAAAGTTTAAAGACTTTTGCTAATTCTTTTTCTTGCACAATTGTATGTAAGCATAAAGCTTATTTTTAAATTCGAAAGTATTTTAATATCGTCAATAAATAGATTTTTTAACTATGTCTCTTTGTGAAAAGATATAATATGTTACGTTAACAAAGAAATTATTAACATTCTTGTTATTTTTCTTGTTATTATTCTTCTTTTTATTGAAAATCTTGTCACGAGAATTAGTTTCGCGATTCTAAGAATGCGTCGTCTTAATATTCGTTAACGCGTGATCGTAATATGCTTTTGTTTCTTTTTCTTTTTCTTAATTTTAATTTTCGTTTTAATTATTAAAGTATAATTAAACTTGCTAATGTGTTATCTACAAATTTAAGACTTAAAGAGAAAAAATTTGCGTTGTTTGTCTCGTAAGAGTATAAGAATTTTTTGCGTTCTCTTTTTACGATAAGAATTTTATCTTAATGATAAAATCTATTTTGATAAAGATTAACATTATTGACGATAATTATTAGCGATTGTGTTGTCGAAAATAAGACGATCTTTTAATTTTAAATGTTTTGAGCGTTTGATTAACTTAAGTAAATTTAAGTCGAATTCGACTTAAACATATTTGCGTTTTGCTAATTTGTATAAGCTCTTATTCTATCATTAACGTAAAAAAAATTTAAGTCTTTTTCTTAATAAAAAAAACTCTATTGCAAAGAAAAAAAGCTCGATTAATAAAGTAAAATATTTTGCTAATACGAAGAAAAGTAAGATCGCTAATAATTTGAACGAAAGTTATTTTATTTTTGTTTAAAATAACGATTAAAGAAAAAACGATTTATGAAAGTTCTCTTATTTGCTCGTGTTTACGAACGATTACGTCAAGATTTCTCGTTGACTTTAAATCTATTTTTCGATCTTTTCGAAAATCGACTTTCTTTCTTATTTTGTTTCTTATTTTTCTCTTAAAATGAAGCGATACGTTGTCACATTTTCTTTCGATTCGTCATTAATTCGTCGAATTTTCAAATTGCAATATTCGCTATTAACGACAATATAATTATTTAAAACTCTAACGACAAGTGATTTTAAGTTTAGATCGTCTTAACTAGATCTTCACTTAAACTTGCTTGTGTAACGTACAACTCTACATTTTGCATATACACGTACGATTTCTTTTCGTTTTATGAATTTTTCACGAAAAAGATTTCTTAATTTAGATTATTTTAAGTCGCTAATATAAAGATTTTGGATCGCTTCTTTAAACGACGAAGAATACAATTTAATTCATTAAACAAAGCGATCATTGTATCTTTTTTATTTTGAGTAAAATTATTTAACTACTAATTAAACGCGTTACTACGAAAGCATGTAAACATATGATTTCTAATCTTCTCTTTTTTAACGATGATAACATAGTTGTCTACTTTGCGATAAAAAATGTATATCTCTTAATAAATAATTTTCTTTTCAATAGTGACGATGTTGTTCTTGTCATAGAATTTCTTAAAATCTAGATGAAAATAGTCTAAATTAAAGACTTAAAACATGACGTTATCTCTTAAGATATTATTATTGATTAATTCGATTAATTTCGAAGAACCTTGTTGTTCTAAAGGACCTTGCTAATTGACAAAATCTACTAGATTCAAAAAATTAACAAACGAGAACAATTTATTTAATTGAGCATTATAGCTTGCTAATGCCTTGATTATCGCCTAATTGATTAGCTTCTACATTGTGAGATTGTTCACTAGATCTTCATTTCTTAACATGACTAATATGTTTACTCGAATGAACGAGATATCTTTTTCTTGATTGTTCTTCGACGTCTTGTTCGTTTCTCGTTTTTTCTTTTTTAAGACGTCGATAGTGCGAGCTTCGAAAGAGCTTATTTCGAAAGACGTTTAAGTAACGAGAAATATAAACTTATTTTAAAAGTCAAAAAAGTCTTCTAAATAAATGAAATAAGAAAAATCAATAAAATCGATACAAAAAAATCAAACGAACGTCGATTTCTTTCTAGTATAGAAGTATTGTTAACTTCTTGAAATCGTATAGCGATGCGTAAAGTCGAAGACTTCGAACTTTGCAAAATGCTTTCTTTCTTAATTAAACTCTTTAACTTTTTTGTTTGCGAAGAGAAAAAGAAGCTAAAGTAAGTTGACGTTTGCCAATAGACTTCTATGTTTATTACGAAAGTCTTCATAGCTCTTATAAAAGTCGATCGATTTACAACTTAATTTGATGAATAGTAAAACGACTTAGCAAATCTTAAACGCTTACTAATTTTAATCGTTGTATAGATAGTCACTAGCTTAAAAGTGTTGTTTAGTACACTTTGGAAGATAGGCAAGAACTTCTTGAGTCGTTTCGACGATAATTCGTTAATCTTTATTAGAAAATCGTTTAGCTTTCACGCAAATTCGATGATCTCATTTGGTAATTCTAGCGACAACGTCAAGATTGCTAGCGAGAAAATGATGATGTTTGTCTATAAAGCAAGCTTCTATCGATACGAAATACTAATGAGATATTCCCTTCTTAATAGACAATTCTTGTAGTGAAAAAGCAAACTTCATTGTGTGATAAAGTAGACTTCTAAGAAGTAAAAATGATGATAAGATAATTTCCCTCTAATGAGATAATTCTTTTTTGATAAGATATTCTTCTTTGATTGTAATTAATGTAGAAATTAATTATCGAATTCTTTGAAGCTACTAAATGATGCGAAAAACGCATTGTAATGAAGAACACAATATGATGAAAAAAATTAATTGTCTATTTAGAAGAGAAATCTTCTCTTTACATACAAGAGACTAGTCCTAATTAGGATTCTTGCTTGAGGTAGAAAAGACGTAAGATATAATAGACTTTTATTACTATTCTCAACTATATAAAATAGATAGTAGTAAGACTAATCGTTGAAGAACAACGAAAAACGAGCTTTCTTTCTATTTAATACTCGTTATAACGTGCAAGCCTACTTCTTGCTTTCTAACTAGAAAGAAGAATTGTGCGATTCAAGACTTTCATAGACAATTAAAATTATGTGTTCTATTATATCTTAAGACGCTAGCGCGTTAATAATGTTATAACATTACAGATTTGCAATTGCGATCTAAGTAATAATAATTGTTAATTATTTAAGAATTGATCTTGATCTTAGCTAGACTAGTCGCGCTAACCCGGAATTGTCACGTGCAAATGCCAAGACTTGGGTCAAAAAAAATTCGAAGAATCGAATCGCTCGAAGTAGTTTAGTCGATTACTATAAGTAGTTTAGCGCGCTTCGCGCTAAACTACTTCGAGCGATTCGATTCCAAAAAATCGTTACGACCCAATCTTGACGTCGGGTCGAGTTAGAGGGGTAATATTATAATTCGACTCGACAATTAGTCTAATCTTAGCTTTAATTATACTCTTAATCTTGAATTAATTCTTAATTATAACAATCTTAATTATCTTAATTGAATTGATAATTTTGTGGCTATTAAGAACACTAATTGTTGTAAATATTATTTTGTTAAAATTGGAATTAAAAAAAGAAAAAGAACTAATAAGAAAATTGATTGCTTAAATAAGATTAATTAAAATCAAATTTTTGCAATTGCGAATTACGATCTAAGAATTGATTTAAAGCATATTGATCGAAAGATAAAACATTTCGATTGCTACAATTGATATCTTTATTATTAGATAAATTAGAGATCTAAATAAGACAATTGTTTAACGCTTAATTACAAAGAGTCTTGCTATTATAATTTTATTAATTATGCTTCGTCTTATTTAGATTCTTTATTATATTGCTTAAGATAGCATCTTGTTTTATCTTAAAATGTTTAATATTACTCTTTCGCAACGTCGAGTTAATATTATTGTAAATTGTATCGAGCTAATTTTGTAATAAGGCTAAATTAACGTTCTTAGCAAGACGTACAATTTTTTGAACGTATTTATAAGATTCTCTACGACTAGTAACGTCGCGAAGAATATACTTCTTCTTAATTATTAACTTCAAAACTATATTGAACGATTTTTTAAAACGATTATGCAATAATCGTGTTTATTTCTCGATCTAATTATTAATCGCTTCAATAATTAATCGCATTATTTGTTTCTTATTTTTTAAAAATTTTTCGATTTATTATGCTAGTGTCGTGTCTCGCAAACATGTTTACAAATTTTCGCGAATCAATTTTGCATTCTTAATCGTAACAACGTTCTTAGCACGCTCGATAAAGAGATATACGTTACGAAAATAAGTGTTCTTGAAGATATGTTTTATAGTCTTCTTAATAATTACGATTTTCTCGTTATAATTGAAATCGAAGAAGTCAAGCTTAACAACGTTTTATCTAAATAACTCGTCAAACGTATTGTCGTTAACATTATTTTGATCAAATAATTTTAAGAATTTTAAGAATTTTAAGAATTTTAAGAATTTTAAATACTCTAGATTTGTCGAATCTAATTGATAAACTAAACTATTACTTGAGTTATAATAGCATTGATTGTTGCTTAAACTAAGAGATTAACATTGCTCGTCATAATTAATTCTATTAATTTATCGTAAATAATTTTTTGAGCGAATGTGACAAATGTGTCTCGAGTAATAGTAATTGGAGATTTTAGCGACGATGTAATATTATTAAGATTTAATAACAAAGCGAAGTCGTCGAAATTAAGAGATCGACGATCTCGAAATCGATTTAATCTTGATGCTTTCGTAACAAAAGCATTTGCTTCGATAGCAATATTCTCGTATTTAAGTAATAATTTCTTAATAAAGTAGTGATTAGCGAATGACAATAATAAGAAACTAGATAATAGTTGTTGACGATTAGATTTATTACGTATATAGAATTTAAAGTATTTTGTGCTTCGATATTTCGCAATGACTTGATAAAACACTCGATAAACTAAATTGAAAACAAATTTATCGATCGCTTAATACTTTAAATAGCTAGACAATTTAAGTGAAATAACTCTTGTTATAGTTCGAATAGTAGATCGTTTTACGATATAAGATCTTGAAGTACTAGAGACGATATTAAAGACTATTGTACGAAACTCGTTGATAAAATAGATCAATATTGTAGTTGTAATATAATTGTAGAATTTCTAGATTTTACGAATAAGTAAGACAATAAATTCTATTGACGAAGTCAATTTGTTAAGATATTGTTACAAAGATAACGATCGAAGCTCTTGATAACGACGCATTTGATTAATTAATTAATTCTCTACGAGATTATAATTATAGAAGAACTATAATACTTCATGAACGTAATAGAATGATGTTTATAAGACTAGAATCGTAACTCGTTGAAGCTATTATTTGACAAGAACTAAGTGATATAAAAGAAGAAGAATGTTTTATTGAAGCTATAAACGATGACTATATAGTTGGTTGAGTCGCGTTTGTCGTCATAATCGGAATCACATAACTAGATAGATTCACTAGATAGATTCTTAATTTATAACAAATAATCTTTGATTAATAAAGAAGTAAATATTAATATAATTTTAATTAAAGTATTTCAAATCTAAGTATATTAGATCGAAGACACGTCTAACTAAATAATAAGTTGTTTATATATATAGAGTCTTTTAGAATTCTTATATAACAATTATATTATATTGTATAATTTTCTTGTCTTTTAAAAAACTAATTATAACTCTATTCTTAGAGCTTAAATATTATATTGTAGAATAGTAAGTCTACAAGTTTTAATTTGAGTCGACTAAAAATTAATAAGTAAAAGTATAATAACTTCGATTACTTTAACAAATAGAGAATATTGATAATAAGATAATAGAACAAACTATAGAAGAGTGCGTAGAGACAAGAAAGTTATTGTTAGATTAAAACAAGAAAACTTTGTCGAACGCAATAGTACTAAAAATATTAAGCAAACGCTACAATAATAGTAGAGATAGAGTTGATAATTAATTGAAGAAAAAAGAAAACTTAATCGAGTTTAATAGTAATTTAATATTAAAATAAAGAGTAAACAACAAGTAAGAAGTAGATTAACTCGAGTCTTTAAGATGTAAAAACTTATTATTTAAATAGAAAGTTATTTTTAATTAAGAGATTAAATAGACAACGTCTTAACTCTTAATTTGTAGATTTATTCTATAAGTGTTGTTGTCAAAAATATATTTGTTTTAATCTACAACTAGTATATTTTTAATAATATAAGTGCTAGCGTTATTTATAAGATTAAAATAATTTCTATATTTATTTTGCTTTTTGACAAATTGTTTAAGAGATAATAGTATTTTCTTTGTACTCTTTTTAATAACTTTAATAACTAAGAATTCGAATAAGAAATTATATAAAATCTTGCGCTTGTAAGAGCAAGTAAACGCAATATTTAATAATATCTAAAAAAAATATATTGTAATAATTTTCTTAATAATAATTTGAAATTTGCGCTACTATTGCGTTATTATATTTATTATTGTTCTAATTGTAGAGTTAAGCGTAAATAATATTTCGATAAATAAAATTAATTTTGTTTTTGACTAAGTTTCTTTCTAAGAATTTCTAGCTATATTTTTCTCTTTATATACTGTTGCGCTTGCAACAAAAGAGAGAATTCTTGTTAAAAAATTAATAATCTAAAAACAAAACAATTTTTTTTTGACTTTTGTCTAATTAGAAATGTATCGATTAAAGATATTTACTAAGAAGAATATTTCTTCGATATATATCTTATTCTTCTTTTTGACAAGAATATATTTTTATTTAAATATAATATTTAATTGTCTTGCAAATACAATATCAAGAGATATTTGAAGTACAAGTTTTCTTAATATGTTTTTTCGAGATATATTGCTTGCACCTTTTTTCGAATAAATATTAAACTTCGATATATTTATAGTTAGAATAATTATAATACTATTTAATTCTGCAATTAAGTATATATCTTTTGCAATAATTAGATTAATTTTTCGATTCAATTTCTTAAATCTAGAAATCGAATCGAATTTCTAATTGTATTAGATTATAATTTAATCTAATATAGTTAGTATTTGTATAATATTTGTATTAGAAATCGAATTTGCATAAAATTTGATTCCCAACAATTAATCTAGTAGTAATAGATAATATTAGATTAGACTAATTCTTTAACTATTGTCTAATTAATTGTTATTAAATTCTCAAATTTAATAACAATAAAATAACATCTTTGCTTTTCGAACTTCTTAGTTAAATAATTTATATAAACAATATTTAGTATCTTTATATTATTAAATACAATAACGTTAATAGCTTTTAAGAGATATCTAATAGCAGACTTCTTTTAATCGATATTTAAGGATATAGTTTTTATATATATCGAGATTATAATAACATTAAAACTGATTTATTATATTATAGTTATTTTTTTAAATATCTTTAATTATTGTTTTCTTTTTGCAAGAAAAGAAATATTGTTTATTATATATATCTTAATCTAAAAGTTGTTACTTAATAACTAATAAATTAAATATATTAAAATTTATAAGTTGCTTTTTATATAAAAGTCTTTTAAGAAATTTGCGTTAGTAAAGTTTGCTCGAATAATCTTGTTTATATTTTTGCAAATTTTCTTAATTGTTTTTTCTTAACAATCGACAATAATTGCGCAATCGACAATATAAATATTGAGTTTGTAGTTAAACGCGTCGACTTTATTCTACGCGTTAATAGTAAATATAACAAAGAATATATTCTAAGTCTTAATTTCTTTTAGTTGCAAAACAAATTTAATCTAATTTTTAAGTATTTGTTATTGTTAACAATAAGTAACGCTTAGTTTCTTTGTTATTGCTAAAAGCATTAAAGCAACAAACTTTATCAAAAGTTTGTTGTATAACTTTAGACAATATTTGACTATTTCTAAAGAAACTAAACATGTCTTTTTGTCGATATTGAAGATTTTAACAATATTTTTAATCTTAAGACGTAGTTGAATTTCGTGTTTATGCAAGTTGTTTGAATGCAAATCGAACAAATCGAGAACGTCGAAGCTACTCTTTTGGATGCTATCTATAGTGATTGGGGTGAAAAGATAGCTAAGAACGTTCTCTACAACTTAATACCGGTTTGAGGATTTTATGAGGTAGTTAAGTGGGTTGAATTTCAAAAATAAGTTCTGAGCGTTTGATAATGTTTTTTGAGGTGCTGGATAGAGTTAGGGGTGTTACGGACACAATTTCCCCCGCGGCCTCAGGTACTCGAAATAACGTGTCGATCGTGTATCACAATTGTATCTGCAATGAGCTTCGTATCGATCACGTAAGTGCTATCTGCGATACTGAGGGGCCGCAGCCATTGATGCTTTCACTGCATTGCAAGTCGTCACTTCGTATTGAGCTGCGCCGCTATTGGCGAATCGTTGGAGAACGTCAGAGCGCAGCGCACATGAAGTGCTGAGACGGACCTGCTCGAAGCAAGCTATGAATTGAGTCATTCCATTATCTAGAGCACATCTACGAGTCAAAGGAAGTTGTTGCGTTGCCAAGACATCACTAGTACTCATTCGGAAAATCTCAATCTGAGCCCGAGGCGTGGACTAACGTCACGCTTTGGGCACCGCCGCTCAGACTGGATGAAGAGGCCAGAATCAAAATGTGGTACTGTCGGGAGTCTCACTTCAAGCTTGCGCTCTTCTCTCGGCCTGCTCACGTACGATGTCGAATGCAGATTTTGACCGGGGCCGCAACAATGTCACTGTCCAGCCTCCGTCAAGGAGTGGGTACAGGCGACAGCCAGGCCCAGGAGACTTTGGTCCTCCCAAGCACAGGATCAGCCAAGTGCCTGAAAACTCCAGGACTGACATCGAGATCGACCGCGCTGCATCCAACACCTATATTTCAAGGTCAGCAATTAGCTAATTCGGAGCATGGCACGGAGGTATCATATCACATCTATCAACAACGGTTAGATCCACACTGCTGCCCTCACGCAAAGCCCTGATCTTGTGCTTGCACAGCGGATTGGCGTTCGGATTTGAGCCTTTAGATGCGGCATCGAAGACGGTATGGCTGATGGATACGATGTTGTCGTTGTCGGAGGAGGTGATGCCGCAGGCACCCAGACCCGGCGAGTAGTAGGTCAAGTCGCCTGTATATGTCTGCGAGCCTAGCGGGAGGGTTTGATGGTGGCTGCGAAGGATACGGTCAACACCTCGTACAGCATCGAAAACTCGTTCTTGGGGGGTCGCATACCTGGAGCGGTTGCTGAGGCCAACAGCGAGACCGATTATTAAAGCAATGATTGCCAGAAGGACTATGAACAGGATTATGTATGTGGTTTTCTTGCTGAGACCGCAGTATCTTCGCTTGGGTGGCATCAAGAAGTTGAAGGAGGCCGCAATCCTTGCTTTGGACCTACCCCATGGTGTAAATGTTCTTGCAGGTGGCATTTCTCCACGATGCCGAGATGTAAGATCATATCGGTCCCTGGTTCCTCCCTCGCCTTGGGGATCCACGATTAGGGTAAAGGCATCTGACATTCAGGTCCGAGTACGGAGTAAGCACGTCTACTTGATCTATTAATAGAACTCTCAGCCCTATACTGCTTGGCATGATGTCTTAAGAACACCACCACCTTCATAGAAATCATGCATCAATTGTCAATTCATCAATCGCTGCAAGACGTCTTTGATGGTCTCCCCGGCAAATACATTTGCCTGCAAATCTCAGCTACTGAAAACACAATTCGGCTAGAAGCAGGACTCGCACACGAAGCACCCCTCGACGTCCGTTATATCAACCGTCCATCCATGTCAGTCGTCGCAACCATTCTTTCCATTCCTTCTGCTCTCGCAGCCTCTCTTCCTCCTTCTCTTCGCGCTCCTTGTGTCTGATCCTATGCTTAATTATCAACTGTCATCAGCACAATACGGACCGACTTACATCTGAATGCGATGACTCTTGTTAAATGGCGGTCCAGGAGTCTCTCGCAAATTGGCTTCCATGCAATTGCCGTGCTCGAAGAACTGCAAAGGCTTGCCCCGAACCAAAGTTTCCTTGACGCATCCAAGGCAAAGTCCTTTGCTCTGCAGCCTCGCTAAAACATCCTCAACTGCGCCGGCAAGGTCCCTTGGGGCGCAGTCGCACTTCGATTCTTCGATGAGCAACAAAGGCCTCTCAACTCGCTGTCTGCACTCACCGTCGCCAGAGGAGGGGTTTCCGCGTCTTACTTCTTCCCGCAAACGTGCTCTGATCGAAGATACCGTCGTTTCCCCATGTACGTATTGAGATCTTGGCCATATCTCAGCACGGCGAAGAAGCCGGAGAAAGTAAACTGGAACGGCATCCCGGCGGCAAGAGTCCGGGCGTTGGTCGTTACATCTTCAGTGCTTGTCATCCAGCCAAGCTACAAGGTAGCTCTCGATTTCATTGTAGATACTGTTCAAGGCGTCTAAGCGCATGGCGTCGATATTTTCTGAGCTTAAGGTAAACATGCTGAAATATCAACCTAGGCACGGACGAACCTCGCACGAATGATGCCAACTCGCCGACAAGCGTTCCGGAGAGGCAGGAGCTGTTATCTTCCAGCTTGTTCAGAGAAATGTGGTAGGTGAGGGTGTAAGTCAAATCATAGAAGGTTGAATGGTCCCCGAAGAAGTAAGCCACGCGAAGCAGAGTCCAGTGACGATTCGGCGTGTGACGGCCGTGAGGGGAGCGGTCTTCCCACTCTTCCACGACCTGCTGTTTGAACCATGACCGGCACTAAGCAGCTACGGTGCTCGTGCAGTCATACTTGTCAACCACTACGGCCAGAAAGCGTCAGTCTCCGCCAATATTATCATAGAAAGCAAAAGGCCCCACACAGTACAGGCCCGAACAGTACGTACGTAGCACCACTTGCATGAGGATCTCAAATGTGACGTGGATGTCGCTGAGGTCCGTCAGATGCATAGCATGGCAGATCAAGATCATAGCATCCGGGCTATCTTCCTTCAGGCTGATAATCCTAGGGCCGTATTGGGGCACCTGTCCTTCCTTGAACTCCGATGTCAGCATTCGCTTGAACACTGGAGAGGCGATGGTAAGCATGTGTGAAGACACTCGGATGGAATTGGATGCCGCTCCATCGGTAATATCTAACTGGACATCACCATCAGGATCTCGATTGTATCGCGGGAGAGCATCGAAAAGACACTTCATGTTGTCCATGATCGATCTGCAGGACTTATCAGATATGGTGCAGATAGCACTGGCAATGCCGAATATCTGCAAGGATTTTTAAACAAAGGGTGATGGATCAAGTACGGCTTTTATAGATAAAGGAAAATGTTGAGCACGAACTAAAATTTGCTAATTAAACAGGTGCCATTTCCTTGGAACCCAGATTGTGGGTCGACCACGAGTAATTTCCGCGGCTGTGACCAGTTACAGAGCGTCAATCAGAAACGAAATGCACGGGGTTCAACGCTCGTTGACACTTTCTATCAATACAATAGGAGCCAACAAAGAGAGGGCTTTTCTATTTAGTATCTTATGTCTGCATATAACGGCATTACAATCCTCTTGTCTGCATGAGCAGTCAAGTCCAACCTTATCAACAGCATAAGCAACACAGAATAATAATAACTTCAACAACTCTCAGAGAAGCTGCTGAAAGTCAGGAAAGGCTATAGCTTAAATACTCTCAGCTTATTTGTCTGCCCACTTGTTTGCAAGAACATTATTCAACTGCTCTCTCTCAATATTGAAAGTAGTCAAACACTCTCCAGAGTCGCTACCAAAACCAGCAAACTCCACCCGTCCCACCCCCATCCGCTAATCTATCGACTCACCATATCCCCACTTTCCTCCCGCCATCCTTTTCGGAGAATCCTAATATCCACTCCACCTTATTTGCTTCCCTCCTACAAATTCCCAGAAATATACTAATCTCATTCCAGATACTAAGAGACAAAGATGGAGTCTGTACACTTATACCACGAGTAAATTCTATATCTCACCTCTCTCAGCCGCTCACCTTTACGAAGTACTCGAAATACTACTACAATATAGAGCGTAGAAGACTAAAGAAGCAGGAGATCATTTGTGTGGCGTCAAGCCTGTAACCAATGCCCGGCACTTGAGACGAATCATCCGGTCCTGCCTTGACTTCGGGAGTGATGCTGGGGGTTTGTAGCAGTTAAGGGAAGGGCGCCTTTGGCTGTTCGTGGATATGGATTTTGGGAGGGATGGGGATGGGGTGGATGGGAAGTTGGTGGTGTATAGCAGTCGGTGGGATTGGGTGTTTATTGGAATGGGGTCTATAGGGATAGGTTAAGTGTTGGCGATGAGAATAGATGGTAATTTGTTGGTATTTGCATTTTATCTCAAGCTAATAGGTTATCGGTGAACACCTACTTCGAGGACCCATGCTTGATGATAAGTCGAGAGAAGGTCTGAGATCATTTGAGATTCGGTGGGCATATCCTCAGATAATGTTGATTGTTAAAGGGGGAAAGCTCAAGCTTTCGCAGCTCCTGCCTTAACAAGCAAGATGTCACCATCGACCTGGATGCGGTCAGCTCGGTAGACCAAATATATCAAGGCCAAACTCACCATCTCATAGTCTTTTCCTTTCGTCAAGATCTTCCCAGCCGATTTGACCTCCGCCTCAGTGCCGTACTCTCTCAGCACGTCATAGTTGTAGACAATAGCTTGAATGAAAGTCTTCTCAAAGTCTAATCAAGCCATCAGCACATCCGAAGAACTGATCGGAGGGAGGTGCCTCACCGCCGTGAATCACGCCAGCTGCCTGGGGGGCTTTACATCCCTTCCGGATAGTCCACTGCCGCACTTCGTCGGTACCGGTAGTGAAGAAGCTCGCGAGATCCAGCTTCTGCCTCATGGTGGTGATGATTTTTGGCAGAGCCGACTTCGTACCAAGCTTCTTGCACTCTTCCTCCGCTTCTGTATCGTTTTCACAGCGGGTAAGGCGTTCCTCGAAGGAAACGGAGACAGGGATTATGGGGTCACCGGCTGCGTGCTCCTTGACCCATTCGGCGATTTTGGGAAGATGCTTGTTCTTTTGGCGGACGTAGTCCTTCTCGCTGAGGTTGACGAGGTAGACAACGGGCTTGGCGGTCAGCAAAAAGAGCGGGTTGATAACCTCGACCTGAGAACTCGACGTGTTAGCCTTCGTCGCGTCTTATAGGACTTGAAAAGCAGCGAAGTAGCAGATTAGGGGCTTCTTTTCAGTGTTGGAATATTTCTCACGACGGTCTCGGAATTGTTATGTCGAGCCGTTCGACGAGCTGGGATTATAGAGCTTTGTAGCTCTTGTTCATCATGTGGAGCTGGGTGCTAAATGGAGGGTTCCAGTCCGACATACCTCCTTGGGGCCCCAGTTCTCTTTCCGAACGCCCTTCCCCTCCTTCAGCCACGCAAGGATCTTCTCCACAGTTGCTTCCTCTTCCTTAAGTTTCTTCATCTCCAGACTCTGACCACCTCGCCTAGTTTGCTTCTTCAGGTTTTCCAGAGCCTTCTCGGTGAATTCAATGTCTTTAATTCGTAGCTCTTCGCTAATGATGTCGAGATCTCGTACGGGGTCGACATCGCCCTCCACGTGAATGATCTCCGCATCGTCAAAGCAACGCACGACTTGGAAAATGGCGTCCACCGCCCGAATTTGTGATAGAAATGCATTACCCAAGCCAGCTCCTGTTGACGCACCCTTTGTCAAGCCCGCAATATCATAGACCGTGAGGTTGGCGGGTACCCTCGATTTGGGCTTGTAGTGTTCGCATAGCCAGTCGTATCGTGCATCTGGTACAAGAACGCGTGCTTCTTCGGGCTCGATAGTAGCAAAGGGGAAGTTCTGCAGAACATGAGCTTCTGTAAGGACTCGCGGGGTTGGCAACAGCGATTACAGCGGGGTTACCCAGGGAGCATTTGGTGATGGCCTGGAAGAGCGTAGATTTCCCGACGTTGGCAAGTCCGACCTATTGATATATCATGCGTTAGCCCGTATACAGCAAGCGCCTGAGCTGGGAATGTCATACATACGATACCGCTCTTGAGATTGTTTCCTGGCCTGCCCAGCAGTATCTTTTTCTCTGCAACCTGCTTTTTGGGAGGCATCTTCCGCTTGCTCGCAAACGACCGGTGAGATACGGTAGAGAGACCGAGTGAAAATGAGGTCCGAGTAAAGGGATTTTGAGGTCCGATTGCAGTGCTTGCCGCGAATCGTTGAAAAGTTCGGGGTGGAGAAAGGAAGAACAGGATGCTGGCCGGAGGCGTCGTCCTGGATGGTCACATATGTTCCCACCGGATTGTTCGTCCGCACAGGATCTCGGATTAAGAGGCTTTGAACGAGCTTTCTTGACGATCGGATCTTAAAGTGTGGTGGTGGTGGTTGACACGGCTTTTCCTTAGAATGTGCTAACCTTGGTCTTGGCAGCTCGATGCTTAATGAGGCGACCGGCCCCTTTTTCGATCAATGGGACTGTAGTGCGCTGAAGACAATACTCTGGATAGGTTCAAATCTTATAAGTTCGATCTATTCCATGCGCCCTATTACATTACTGAGGCTGTACAGTTTGCAACCTTTATTTCACCGTAGGCGGTCTGCCTTGCTACCTTCCTCTCGGCATTGTACTCTGTCTACCATGATAGCGACCCAGAAGCTACTATCTCTAGCCAGATATACCGCCAAAGAGCTCATGACTTCCGGCGCCGTAGTCCTGCTAGTACGTTGCAGTACCTAGTATGGTATTACGTCTGTTACAGTCCTCAGTCACTCCAGTCCTGTCAGTGTGTATCCGTGATATCCATCCCCACCAAACAACCGTTCTCCTTCCTGCGACCAGCCCTGCTTCTTGTCAAGCCAAGGACCGCCCAGGAATTGACGGATACAGCTGTCATCCGGCTTCTTTTGCGAAGATTCGAGCGGAACAAGCTTGTAGAAATTTTCGTCGATTGTGGTAGGCTCGCATGAGCAGCGGTGAGAAGATCGCGAAGGGCAGTGCCTGCGGAGATAGTCAGCATTACTGTCCAAATATATCTGGCGATCAAACATGCCTATTGATGTCATGCTGATACCCTATGTCCCTGAAGTACCATATCTCGCTCTTTGGCACGAACATGGCGACACTCAGCGTATGAATCGGAGCGTCTCCGAACCTTTCATAGTAGAAACCGCCTCCTTTGTCGAGCCAATCGAAGTACTTCTCATTCGCCTGCCCACGAAACCAATTTAGATCACCGACTTCGAAGTTGGAAAAGAATTGGCAGTTATTGTAGTCGCCACTGTTGTGCGCATCTAACAGCCAGTCCAGATCCGCTTCGGGGTGTATGAGCTCAGGATGCGCATTAATAAAGGAGCGCGTGCGTGACCACAAGGAAGGGAATGATCGAGCGTCATCAAGTATATTCATGTTGAAGCCGTATTTCATCTTATTGTCGCGCATGAAACGGAAGACGTCGTAATCAATGTCGCAATAGAAGTGCACCTGTCCGCCAATGTTAACGCAAGCTCTCTACATGCATGCGAAGCCTCACGTCTGGTTCCACACGCCAATACCAATCAAAGTCTTTGAGTCTGGGGTGCTTGTAGAAGAACCCACTGTTCCATCTGCACATATGACGGTAACTGATCATCCACCCCTTTCCAACCCCAATGGCTCCCAGATATTCTAGGCTGTTCATAAACCTTCCCTCGTCGATCCAATCCGGAAGTGACCAGTGCTCTCTTGGAACAATTTCATAGAAGCATTTGGCGGAGGTAAGGTTTTGGGTCGCGGCCTGCGTGGCTGTCAGCTGACGTTGATATTCTGCAGAGTAGGTTCCCTACCTTGAACTCGTCGCTGAAGGGCTCATCATTGAAGAAGACCCATGGGTACTGGTACTTGCGATTCCACTGATACTCCAGCTGTCGCATACTTTGCATGAGACCCGGTAGCTCCGAGTTACGAACCAGGCTGATAAGCGCAGCTCGAGGCTTTGTCGAGACTTGCCCGTACACAGGGACACTGTTCAGTATGTTCGATCCCACAGAAACGGCGTGCTTGTTGTTCCCATTACGCTCCAACCAACGATGGGGGTCCGATCGATGCTTGTGCTTGCTCTCCGAGATCGGCTGTCGCACCTGATATGGGTTGGATGGCGCTTGGGGTACTGTAACATGGACGACCTGCTGCTGCCAAGAAGCAGGAGGCGGCAATATCCAGACTGCCAAAGCCAGCACCAAGCATAGTATAACAGCAAGCTGCCTTTTGGACACACTGTTCCTGACCGTCGACGGGAGATATTTGGTGGGTGACCAGGGTGACTTGGCCGGAGACATCCAAAAGGCGGACGCGGACGACAGTGAGCTGGCGGACGATGAAGTCGACGACGACGACTCTGAAGGTAGGGAGAACTTGCTTACGGAGGTCCACGACGGTGTTGCCAGTAGCTTGGGAGACTTCTCGAAGAACGGATCCTTGGGCGGCGAGTTGAGCAGTCCCCATACTCTACCATCGAGGAACCCCATGGGAGCAGATCACCTTCTGATCCAATGGCCTCTGGGGGTTTAATGCAACGGACAACGACTTGCTGTAACGACAGGATGGGCCTCACGGTTGGCAATGCTGCTGCGAGAAACGAATGGCCTCCAAAACCGGGCGTCGAAGTAGAGTACCTTACTTTATGCAATGTACCCCTCCAACTGCTAGAGCAGCACTTGGCGGCGCCCCGTGTTCTTTGTGTCAGCGATTATCAAACTCTGAGATAACACCAATAGACGGAGCACGTCGGCCCGAACCCCAGTACTCGCTTGACAGATCAGCTGCCGCTTGCTTGTTCTTAGCTTGCGGCATGCTTGGAAAGTGTTGAGGAAAGGGAAGGAGCTGGGCAGTCCTTCTTGAGCATCTGCATCCAGGACCGGCATTGCTTTGGCAAGACGCACATTGAGGGAACTCGATGTCTACCATGCGACTTCAAGCATGACACCGTACGGCTGACCACTTCCCAGTAGCCGGCGTCCACGAGTCGATATCTATCGGCCAACCAATCACTCATGTATGCATAAGAAGCCGCCTTTACGAGTCTACGCTGCCTCGGTGGTAGGTTTTGGCCGTAAGTTGGCCCACAAAGCTTCCTTTCGTATGTCCTTCGCTATTGCGCATCACAGGCGCCTGCTGCAAGGTCGCATTCCTCCTATTGGCCCAATCAAAGCTATAAACGTTGCTCTCGAATCTTCATCAAATGAGGTGCTCATCTACGGCGACAAAGTGTAAGCTTTGAGAAAGAGATGTTGACATAACACTAGCCCAATGTTCCCACATCAGACTTGCGAGAATCGGGAAATGGGAGATGATTAACTTAGCGTACAAAGCATTAGTTTACAGCATGCCCTCCAGCATTGATCCTATATCGATCCTTGGGTATGCATGAGTCTCGAACGCCACGCTGGACAAGCTACAGTTCGCTATGACACCATGGCGTCGTCAACCTCCTCGGTTCCCTCCTCGATGCCCAGTATGCTCGCATACGGTACGGTGATACGCTGCAGCTCACGACTCTTGCCTGCTAGACGTCAGCTACTTATTATTGTGAGAAGTTGTCAGTATATACCGAGCTGTAGGATGACATGTCTCAGAAGCTCATTCCTAGGCCATCCACAAATCGTACCTATAGGGCTTCCCCATCTGCGATCTGATTCCTTGCCGGATGGCGATGCTGAAGCCAACAAGGGATCCATGTCGCCCTCATTAATACCTCCATGAAGTTCCCGGAGCAGTTCTCGTACTTTGGTCTTCAATCCCTCTAATCCCAAACTCCGTGCATACAAGCCGAGGTACATGCGGAACTCATCCTTAGCACCTAACATCAGTGCGGCCGCAACCCGATTCTCCAGATGCGCTACAGTGACATTCGATTCGAAGCCTTCGAAACCCTCTCGGGAAGGAAGCTGCTTGAGTAGTCTCGTGAGCTCGTAAGGACGGCCGCGGGTCAGCGTCGTGTATGCGGTATTGCGCTCGAGATACGGTATAATCCCAGCTGATAAGATGGATCGATCAGCGTCTGTTGACCGATCTGAGGACGATCGTAGGTTGCCGATCGATGAATCAGTGTTAGAGTTCCAATACTGACTGCCCCCCGCCCAGAAGGGTTCGGAAAGTCTCTGCCAGACGAACATTGACGAGGAATAGGCATAGCCATACCCGTTAGTTAATGTAACGACTATGCAGCCCTCAGAATTGATGCGCGCAGAAGTAAGAGCCGGGGCTCTTGTCGTATGGGTAGTCAGGCTGTGCACAGCGATATCTAATATGGGGGCGAGTGATGCCGGTGGATGAGGTGATGAGAAGTTGAGAATATCCCAAACGTAGCACATGCCGACTGCAGTGACGCACAATAGCCATTGCTCGTGGCAATCTAACATGACGGGTTGACTTTCCAGGACCATAGCATTGACTAGCCTCCGTCCAGCGGGAGTCCAGACGTGGATGCTACCGTCTTCACAAGCAATTGACCAAAAGCGTTTGTTGCCTGCGACAAGAAGAGCACTTCTCGGTAGGTAATCTTGCCAGATTGGTTGACCTCTTCTTGAAACGGTGACCCTGCAGGGGTCTTGATCCTGAGGCCTCCCTGTCGCTGATGAGTGGCTTGGGTTCCGGGCTTCTAGGACAACGTCGGTCTGTGTGGCTTCGTTTCGCGTCATTTCTTTGTCGCCCATTCCGTTAACTTGCGGAGCCGCCTGAGTGAAGGCTTCCCCACTAAGAGTCTGGACGATGCGAGATCTGATCCTTGGTACTGCTAACCTCAATTGACTAGTTGTGAGGCTGGGATTGGTGACCGCTGGTCGAAGGAATTCAGGAGTCATTTGCTGTCCTATCGGTGCGGTAACAGCCCGAGCCGGGAGAAGCCCGTCAGCAGTATTAGACATTATAGGGATTGCTCCATCCTTGCTGGCAAGAGCAATCCTTTTCTCTACATGACCGTCGTCGTCGCCTTCAATAGCCGCTAGTCTCCGCTTGTTGCCCAGTAAAAGCCCCGCCAAGCCCCCTTTTGGCAGGCCATCAAACGGTTTGGACAAGTCCAGAATCGTCTGGGGGTTGTCATTCGCACTGCCTTGCGACGTCGACGAGGGTAGCATCATTTGAGAGCGCGGAAGTGAAGATTCCTGACCTCGGGATGAAGAGACTAGCAGTGGGGCGATGCGCTTCTTGCCATCTTTGGTGATAGTCACTCGTTGCTTAAGCCTTGCCAATTTCTCGGCGTTGGCATCCATTGTTGGCTGTGGTTCTGTTGTTTGGGTCGTGGATGCTTGCGTAGGCTCATCACCAATATGTCCGTTCGGCATTGCTCTTTCCGATCCATTCACAAGCAGCCCACTGCTGCCGTTCGGGGCCGGTACTTGACTTGATGCAGCATCCCCCATCAACGCGCCCATGCGGCCTTCCACGCCGCGAAGTTCCCCTTCCTTGCTTTGTTCCTCGAGCAACAAGCCTGCTGTGCCTTCAAGTATGCCTGCTCCTTTCCTACCGGCGCCGAACTTCGCCAGCGACCTTTCGTTGTCTTCGAGTGATATCTCATACCCCAGTTCTCCGGGTTGGAAAGTCACTGCGAGTATGGTCCCATCCAGGCTGGTGAGGAAAAGTGATGTTCCATCTGGTGTCCAAGCAAGATCAGAGATGGATTTCACAGCAAGATCTTGCGTGATGACGAGAGGCCTTGGATTACTCGTTATCCAAATACTCAGTGCTTTGTCTTGTCCGGCACACGCAATAACCGTGCTCAGGTGTGATGTCAGGTTGCCTTTGGCATCGCGAGGAACAACGCTGGCAGGTGCTTGAGTGAAGAGTCGTGGGGAGAAAGCGCACACTTCCACAGGCCCCTCATGACCTATGAGATGGATATCGCCATCCCAAGTGCCACGATTTAGGATGGCTACTGAGCTGACAGGTCCATTCACGGAGTTTGCTGCCGCAATGTGATTACCGTCAGGTGACCAGGAACAACGTCGGAAGTAGGTAGTCAGTGGTGACGCTGTGAAAGGAGTTGATATTGTCTTCTCAAGCACAAAATTATTCATCTGGTCGTGAGGCATGGAGTTGGGCCCAGGGGAAGTGAAGCGCCAAATCTTGACCGTACGGTCATCACTGGCCGTTGCGAAGTACTTATTTGCTGGATCAAAAGCGAGACCTTTGACATGACTTTGGTGGCTTGATATTGTCTTCAACTTCTCGAAGGTATACCCTGACCAGACGACCACTTTCGAATCCAACCCAACGGACACCAAGATCGAGGAATCGTAAGACCAGCCCAGGTCCTGGACGTCGTTGTCATGGCCAATGAGTCTTCGGAATATTCGCCAATTTTCGACTGGCGGGGCTTCATTGCTGCCTACACCCACAAGTCAGATCCCATCTTGAAGAATTTCCAGCTCGTCGAACCCACCGAATGTGGCTGAATGGGATGGCGGATTTGGATCGAGGGTATAGACGCATACGATTTTGTCGTCTGCCCCTGAAGCCAAGAACCTGCCACTGGGTGAGAACCGTACGGTATGTATTGTGCCGGAATGGTAGCTCATTGAAGCAAGCTGCTTTGGCTTGGTGTAGCTAGGGTCCGCCGCATTATAGATCGCTTCTGTCGACCAGATCCGCACATGGCCATCTGCAATAATGTATCAGTATTCTCGCTACTGCATGGAACATTGGCGAACCTCCTGCGGCCGTGACGAGTCTTGAGCTATCCGGCGAGACATGGCAACTGTAGACCTCGAAATCCTTCTTGTCCCCACTATGGGTGAGCCAGACAGGCTTAGTAAAGCGCATCGCAAAGGGTGGTGGCTTTCGATCTTCGACGCATAACTCCGTGATACACCCAGCGTGACAAGATCAGGGCGGAAGTTAGCTATAAGAGATGCGGAGTTGTGATTCTCTCAACGCGTGAAACCGTGAGGACTGCCGCAGACCCTGGACTACTTTAGTGGATGATCATTGAGCAAGCCACAGGAGCGGGCCGGACTTTACCCTCAATTCAAGCTTTATGATCAACAGGCTAGCTACATTAGGCGCTCTGACTTCTCCAATCTTCATGCATGCATGTCTAGGAGGACTTTATGCTTCAGCCGGAACACCAGGGAACCGCTGAAGAGTCTGCCAAACGTCCTATCTGACCTTAACCCGGTCGTTCTTGCTGAGCGCATCGGAGGGGATACAAAGTCTATAACTGTCGCCGATGCGCGCGAAACAGCTGCCTCTCAGCTCCCTGCCGGATCTGGCCTCTTACCCGATGCGCTCCCCTCAGTCCCTCTTGCTGTCTTCGAGTGAATGCACTCTCTCAATCCATTCCTGCGAGGCTTCTTTAAGAGCTCGTTGCCGTCTCAGTGCAATCCGGTCAATAACCACGTAAGTATACCACGCGACCACAGGCGCAGATGAGAGAACTAATCCCTCTACAGATCCTACTTGTTCCGACCACAGAAGTCCTTCTGACATCCAGAGACCGTGATACGGGTACACTATACGCTGATCTAGCATCTTCTGAGGAGTTCATTGCCAGCCATGTCCTCCGCATCACGGCTCCCCCAGGGGCAGCCATTGTACGCGACAACAGGGGGAAAGCGAAGCAGTATACGACTATCAACGGAAGATCAATTGTGGTTAAAGAGTCTTTCGTCTATGGCAACAAAGGTATATGGTTTCTCACGTTGGCTGGTTGGTAGCGAGTACTGATCATATCCCAGGCTTCAAGAATCTAAACCAGGCGCAGCTACTCAGTGACGCTCTCTACTACTCGAATAACCTAGATACCCAACAATGGCTCATCTATTATATTTCAATGCCACTCATAGGCTCTCTGGAGCCGATGAAGACATCGCCGGCCACTCTTCCAGCCATCTACAACCGTGCGCAAAGCTCGCAAGACCGTTCGAAGGCCGATTGGAGAACCACCGCGGAAGATACCGGGTCTCCCTCGCGAAACAAAAAGGAAATCAAGTCTTTCAACGATCTGCTGAACAACTTCCCAATGATTGCTCGACAGATGCAACCTGGTTTGGAGCGAGTCTTTAAAGACTTTCGCACCGAGGTCAAAGCTCGAAATGGTGAGCCTATATCTCAGGCACCCTTGAAACCAACCCGAAGGCATTCTAGCTCGCGCTCTGGAAGTAACGGCTCGATCCACAGCAGATTCTCCAACGGTCATGCGAGACCCCCTTCCCTGACCACACTCCATGGAAACGAGGACGAAGCGCACCTACGTCGAACCCTTGAAGCAGCTGTCACTGCAGCTATCGATTTATTCCAGCTGGTCGATAAGCAACAACTGACGCTCTTGGGTACTTCAACTGACCTGACCGGGCCAATGGTAGAACGCCTCATTGAGCGTTATGTGACAGAGCAATTTCATGATTCTACCCTCTTTCCTATGCTTTGCAATAACAGGAAGCTTGAAGATCTGGAGCTCGAGTCGCGTGTTCACCAGATGCAATATGTGGACATCTCTCAGGTGGGAATTGCAATAGAAGACGGTCGGCAGGGTAAGGAGCAATTATCAAACCGGCTTCGTGAAGGGGTAAAGGAGTTTAGGAAGCTTGGGGTTGCAGGTAGCCCACAACAGATGATCGAGATCCTACTCTCCACGGTGAAGATGGTCACTTTCTCCGAGGCTGGGACTGAGACCCAGACAGATGGGGTTTCGGAGAAGAGCAAATCAGCAACGACGATGAATGCAGATACACTGGTGTCGCTGCTACTCATTGTGGTGATCCGATCTCAGGTACGCCACTTGCAAGCTGTATTGACGTATGTGAGGGACTTCGTCTTTATCGATGATGTGGAAAGTGGAGAGACAGGTTACGCGTTGAGTACGTTCGAAGCTGTGCTCTCGTATCTAGCCTCGGACTCTGGTGGCTTAAGGAAAGCAAGCAAACGAAACAAACGGTTGTGGCAGGCTACCAGGGAAGGAAATCTAACGGAATTGAAAGCGATCATTGGTGCAGACCTTCCAACACCTCGACGTATCAGTGCCAATTTGGCCTCCACTCAGCATGATGAAGTCGACGGAGTAAACGAGGAAGACGTGGATAGCGTACAAGACAGTGTTTCGGGGGCATCAAGCGAACATTCGCTTGATGATCGACTTTCACAGGCTCCGACCCAAACAAACACTCCTTCCGAGGGTTCGACACTAGCGCACGTCTTCCCATTCGAGGCATACAACAAAGATGAACGACCCACGTCCCCGGTACGGAAGATCAAGCGGGTTTCCATGGATATGCGAAGCCTATCGATATCCTCGGAATTCTCAGCTATCTCTCGTACCACGACCCTCGACTCGAGAGCTAGCGCCATCGAAGGTGACACATCAGTCGGAACGTTGACCCAGACGCAAGACGCTCAAGGAGATTCTATCCTCATGATGGCGGTGGAAGCACGCAAGCCGAACGCACTGACATACCTGCTGAGTATTGAAGATCATTTTCCCCTCAAAACTGTCTCGGAAGACGCAAATAGTGAAGGCACTACACTACTCAGCGCAGCAGTTCAATTGGCACACCCAGAGCTCATTGAGGTCATTCTTGCGCGTATCTTGCAGGAGCGAGATGAAGAGGCCATCCTAAGGTACCTCGCTCGGCCTGACATTCGAGGACGGACTGTGGCCCACTACCTCTTCAATGCACCATACCTGATACCTAGATTTGGAGAGGTGCTACCCTGGAGGTTAAAGGACAAAAGCGGCCAGACACCGCTGTTAGCTCTATGCAGATCCTACGACCACCCTCACTATTCGGACATGGTCATCGATGCCCTTCACTTCGCAAAACTGGAACAAAAGGATGGCCAACCGCTGCATCTAGACAATCATATCGATGGCAAAGGGAATACGCTGCTACACGCCATCAATGACTCCTCCCTAGCAACACGTATGCTACGGGATTGTGACTCGGATGCTAATGCAGCGAACGACAAGAAATTCACTCCACTCATGGTGGCGAGCAAGTATGGCCGGATTGACATGGTCAGAGCACTCTTCGGCGACCAAAGAGTGGATGTGCAGGCCAAGGACCTTCGTGGCATGACAGCGGTGGAGCTCGCAAAAGACGATGAAGTACGCAATCGCATCGATGATATGGTTCTGGTGTCAAATGTTCCTGCCGCCGATGGTCGCGTTACCTCTGTGGTACGATCGTTCTTTGTCGAGGATGCTTCGATACGTATGATCATCAGATCGGCTGTACGCAACGACAACGGCATGATAGGTGTGACCACCTGCAGAAGGTCATTGGCGGACTTCGAGAACCTAGCTAAATGGTTGTCACTGGAGCATCCAGCGTCATGGCTGCCTTCGATCTTCAATTTCCGTTCGCCCTACCAAATACCCTCAAGGCCATCACGAGCAGTGCTACAAGACGTCCAAATTCGCCTTGACAAATTCCTGAAGATCATGCTCGCTCATTCGACCTTCTCAACACACGAGCTATTATGGGAATTCATCCTCTTCCCCGAGATCCAGCCCGACATGATGGCCGAGCGGAGTCGCAAAAAGGCAGAGATCCGCTCAGAGAACATCCTCGACGAATACGAGCCCATCGAAGATATCAAAGACGTCGAATCCTTCGTCGGGTACGCACGGGAGACCCTACGACCAGTCAACCACTCCACCAACAGCCTGATCCGGCGCGTAACCAGCATCCACAACATCTCTACCGGTACCGACCCTCCCCCGCCCCCCCCACTCCCCAAACCCCAACACTAACACCCCCAGATTACTCCACCGCCCTCAAGCTCCTCCTCCAAACCCTTTCCACCTTCCCCTTCCTCCCCCCGTCCCACATCCACGCCTTCACGCGCTACACCACCACCATCCCCCCCCCCTCCGACTCCCACCCCTACACCCTCTTCCACGCCGACCTCCACGCCATCTCCTCCACCCTCCTCGCCATGCTCTCCTCCCTCTCGCGCCCCCACTCCCTGATCACCTCCCTGCTCACCCTCCAAAAAACGCTCGACCGCCACGCCTCCTCTGCGCGCCGCTCCGACCGCTGGCCCCTCGGCCTACTCGACGACACGCGACAAGGACTGCAGGAGAAGGCGGAGAGCGCGCGGGAGGAGCTGAGGAGTGTGGGCTGTGAACTGAGGTATACGCAGCAGACGGTGGCCGGGGAGTTGGCGGGGTGGCAGGAGCTGCATGCGAGGATGGGGAGGAGGGCGGTGAGGGAGTTGGCGAGGAGGATGGTGGTGAGGCAGAGGGATGTGTTGGCGGGGATGAAGAGGGCGGTGAGGGGGGTTGTGGATGTGGATGGGTGAAGGTTGTGGGGCACAGTGGGTATTTTCTTGGAATGTTGGGAGGGGTTTTCTTTTCGTTTTGGCAGTTGTGCTGGCGTTGCTGGGCTGCAGGTGCGGAAGATACCCGGATTATATGACCTTTTTGTTACTCTTCTTCTAGCAATTTCATTAAAACCATCTTGTCGTGAATACTAAACTCTCAACCGTCGTTTTGTGCATTGCCTACTTCCCTCAGCCCGGCCTTCCCGGTTTTCTCCACCCCTCGATCGAATATGCCCTCTACAGCATATCAACGAGCTCCATGCGCAATTATGCATTCCCAGCGCTTATGAGTGCCGTCGTCCACCCTAGCACACTAGCAAAGCTAGAACACCTACCGTCCGATCACCCCAGTGCTTATGACAACGCGATTCTGATTGAGAAGCATCATCCACATCAAGCTATTCAACTCGTTCCCATAATTCCGTTAGGTCGGATCATCGGACCATTCCTGCAAGATGCCAACTAAAATAAAGAGGGATGCAAAAACAAGAGTTGAGAGCCAGGATCACGGGCTTGAGAGGAAGCGTACCGGGCGTATTTCGAAATCTCTTAGAAAGGCATCAAGGTTATAAGTAAAATGGATAGGAGATGACAAGCAACGATCCATCGCAAATCCCAAGCTTTCGATGGCCGTTTCTGTGCATTAACTGCATCCCTCAGCTCAGCCCTCTCAACTGCTCTATATTCCTCGATCTCTTTTACTTCTCTATAGCACATCAAGTAGCTCCCTCCACAATAAGGAATCCAACGTGCTTAGAAGGATTTCAGCAGCAAAAGAAGTGACCAATATCTTAAAAGTCTCTTTTTTTCTGGGAAAGTTTGCGTCGATCCAATATTAATGGAACGATCTTACATGCTCAACGCCAATTTAGCGATAGACAATAGAGATCTCTTCAGGAAGACATTAAGGCAACGATAGGCCAGAAAGGAGACGATGAGCAGCGTAGAAAACACAGTCAATGTTCCTTTCCCTACGTCGAGTGGTGCAGCTCATGAGCAGTTTCATGGAACCAGGTGCAGGAAGTAGAAGGTCCGTTCAATTCCCTTTCTATCCGAGTTGGAAGCGCACGGATCAGCTTTGAGATGCTGCAGTCATTCATGAATGCCATTCGTCTCTTGCTCCAGAGATCTTGTCGATATACGATTTCAGCGAACCTCGTTGTGTCCGTCAGATGGTGCCGGATCTCACGAACTCCCAACGCGTGGAATGGTCCTCGATTTTATTTGAATATTTTAGAGTAGCTTATTGAAACCTTCGGGTTGATGTCCAAAAGAGATTGCTTGAAATGGTCCGCTGCATCATAGCAACTTTTGACGCAGGGTATCTCTACAGATCCATCACTGTATGGCCACACCTCAATGGAGACCAATTCGAGGCCGGGATAATTCTCTGGGCGAAGCAGCATCAGTATCCGTGGAACCTCGTCGGGATCGAGAGAAAGCCCGATGTTCTTGATAGCTTGTCGGAAAGCCGGAGCTAGAGCCTTGCTGAGGGTTTCTAGTGCGCGGATGTCATCCCCTATATTCAGAGCACCGTCGTGCAGTAGCCTATAGAGCGCATCATGCATATAAAATGGCTTGAAGGCGGCCAACGATGTGATAGACGAGATAAGTCCAGAAGGGCTTCTGGACGACTGCGGAAGACCAAGGCAGTTCTTTATCACTTGCATATGACTTGAGACTTGCTTCCTGCTTTTATAGCGTCCGGTAAGTGCTCCAATGATGTATGCGATGGTTTCGTTCTGGCCTCTGGGCTTCCTGCTTGGCACGAATATCCCACGACTTTGCAATACACGCGCGAAGTCCGCATCAATGCCTACAAGAAACCGTGCACCGCCAGGACGATATCTGTATGTATTCTCGATGCCTGTCAAGCGATTGTAAGTCAGAGGAGGATCCGGGTCGCGAACGAAGCCACCTTACCGTCGAAGAAAGCTTTCTCAAGATCATCCGGCCAATGTGCATCGATCTTGCGATGCTCAGGGTTTTGCCTGTAAGTTCGGTACGTCTCCTCCTCCAGGCAAGCAGCTCGAGGTGGAAGGCCGCGGTCCTGGAAACATTTTCTAATGGCTTGTGCGTTGTCAAAAACTTCGAAATTGACGGTAAACGTGAACGAGTAGATCATAAGACATAGTTCATGGGGTAAAGTGAGCCTGACATGTTCGATGAAAGACTCTGCCATTCTAAGGATATAAAGAAAGGTAAGGATCTAAAGAAAAGCAAGGATTTTAAGAAAGGCAAGGATCTAAAGAAAGGCAAGGATCCAAGGAAAGGCACATGCTTTCGACTACTTTGGAGGGCTCATATGCTCCATGAGCTAGACCCCTTGCTTTCCAGTCGCCCTTGCTCGACCCACCTAAGCGAGCGGTGACGCAAGGTTCTATTAGAGCAATATAATGGAACGAGTTGACAAACTCGTTCTTACTCGGAACGCCTTTGGAAAAACACAAGGAAAAGTCGGTACTGTAGTCTCAATCTACTTCTCCACAGAAAATGAAGGGGTATATTGAACATCGACAGCCCCTAAACTAGTCTGAGCTATAGCAGCCATCTCAGGTCGAGTACTCTCTGCTCTGCCTCCAAGCCTCTGATTAATATCATGTCAGCCAAACCAACGAAAGGGTCCAAGACAATATATAGCGGCGCTCCGCCACAATTGTCAGAGCCAGTGATTACTAAGACTCGTTCGTTGTAAGTTCCCGTGGCTCTAACGATGGTGGACTGTAGACTGATTGAACGACAAGAACTCGTCGGCTAGTTTCAGGTAGGGGTATTTAGATCATAAAAGTGGATCCCCCCACCCCGGGCCAACAAGCATCCGAGGACCTAAGGTACTTAGTAGAGTATTCAATCGTGGAGTACGAAAATTACATGTATGTATACTTGTATCTTACTTATATTTTCTGGATACCATAGCTTAAGAAATATCAAATGAGTGTGCTCTAGTATACTCCACATCCACCTGGCATCAACTATCCACCTCGTTCGAGTCGCGAGTTAATCTTTCTTACTCTGATGGGATCGCGTCTCAAGCAGACGCGCTGACAGCCAACCTCTGAAAGCCACCCTTGGCTGCCGTCTCCTTCTGCAGCTGAGCCATCCTCTTCTGATCACCTATCGGGTCAGCCGAGTCGCCCTCTAGCTTCCATTCCAGGAACTCGTTGGTGTAGTTTGGTGTGAAGTCCTCACCAAGGACTCCCAAGCGCTTCCCATACTTGGTGACCTTCTCCCAGTCACGCTGCACGTTCTTGAGATCCTTGGAGAAGTAGGCGTAGGACCTCTCAAAAATCTTACGATTGACTGGAGACGCCATCTCGGGCTTGACGGAGGTGTAGGTCTTGTATGCCTGCTCGGGCTTGGCAAGAACGTGGTCGGTCGCACGTTTGACCGCTTTCATGAATGCCTGGATCTTTTCGGGCTGGGCAGCTATGAAGGCGTCGTTTGCTGGCCAGGACAGGCACGTAAGCAAGGCAACATCATCTTCGAGATTAGTGTAGGCTCACCGATGTAAAGGATGGAGCAGAAGCAACAGCAGCCAAGCTCAGCAAGCTCATCGATGCGAAGCATCTGGACATCAGTGCGTGGACGTCCGTTGCTAGCAAGCCATTCTTCTAACTCGACCATCTGAACGTTTTCGAGACCGATGCCGGCATGAATGGTCCCCTCGATGATGGCCTGGGAAACATTCATGCCACATCTGACAGCCTCGTAATCGGTTGGTTTCATTCCATAATACTTGGTCAACTCATCAATTTGGATCTTTCGTGCAATGCCTGGTCAGTTCGGACTTTGGAATCGCAACATGGTTGGTAATTGTACCTTTCCAAATTCTCCGACATATCCGATCTTCTTTCCCTTCAAGGAGCTGAAGTCCGTCGTGATTCCACTGCCCTTGAGGTATACGACCCCAGTGAATGGCTCGTCAAGCAAAGATCCGATTGAGGTGACAGGGAAGCCACGAGCTTTAGCAGCCAAGGTATGGATCATAGCCTTGAAGCCCATGTCTACTTTGCCGGATCCGATGATCTCGGTGACATCTAAGCAATGATCAGCCAAGATTCAAAAAACAATATGAATCCAAAGAGAAGTCAAGACTCACCGCTAGGATCGTTAGGCTCGAGTAAAGCTACTTTGATGCCCTCATCTGCGAAGTAGCCTAGCTTCTGAGCAAGGTAAACCGGCGCATGGTATGGAGTGGCATGCCTGGAGACATATCAGTCTTTCTTGCCAACACTGAATACAGTGTTCCATTAGCCCTACCAGTTCATCAAGAAAGTGATCTTATCGGTCGACATGATGAAGACCAAAAGGCTAGACTGAAACGTCAGATTTCGGCTCTACGGGGGCAGGGGGAAGCATGTCCTTTCGCTGGAATTATCCGAGATCAAGTTTGCACGGTATAATCTCAGATCCAGCAATCTCGCAACCACCCTTCCCACCAGCTACCGTCGCATGGGATAGCAAACGGTAGTGGCAAGAGAAGCGCTGGAGAGTGCTGGAACACCCGTCATGCTTTTGAAAACTTTACCTCGAGGACAATCCATCGTGTATAAGGGCAGGCTTCTTGTTGGGAGAAACATACTGCCTGGGCTTGCAGTGAAGGCTTCGTTTGTCGGTAAAGAAGAAGACGATTAAAGTCAGAAAACCACGGGCGTAAGGTTCAACGAAGTAAACTCGAAAAACACTGATGTCGATATAGCTGGCTGAAAGTGCAGAGGATACCAACTTCTGCGGAAGAGGTATTACTGTTGGGATTCCCGAGACAAGAAGCGGGGCTCTCCTCATGCCGACATCGGATGACCCCTCAACCGAATTTCCCCTCCTTCCATCACCCATTTCCATCTCCGACTCCTGCTCCAATTTCACATCTGAGTCCAATTGTAGACTCGATTTGTCGTTACTAGAGCAAAGCTATCGTCGACACTCCTGGAAAGCAATCAGTGTGTATTGGGATCTCAGTCAGTTATGCATGCTAACATAGCGATCCAGACCTCAACAGTACGGAACCTTCCCCCATACCTACAACAACGGAAGTCATGTTGTCCTCACGCATGGAATATTATCCCCTCGAGAATCAAGGTATTCTATCAATATGTAAAAGAAGAATATGCATGAACCGGTGTTCGTTCCTGGCGTCCACCGCTGCTTTTCATCCACCAGCTCCTTTCGAGGTGAGATGAAAAGCCCGGTGGAACCACGCTAG
>JAABUQ010001281.1_pt1 | contig 54996 bp, 53 predicted proteins | sample 5560001 | NCBI WGS metagenome assembly JAABUQ01 (sample SAMN10711888, study PRJNA513371) | rock metagenome | isolation source: Antarctica rocks | place: Antarctica: Victoria Land, Finger Mt nord | collected 2015-12-18
CGACCCGTGGCTTTGCGCCCCACCCGCAACAGGCAGGTTGCCCTTGGCACCTTGGCTCTGGTACCCACCCTCATCGACCAACACCCACACCAACTTGAAACACCGCCAGCGAGAGTCCGACTCACACGAGCCGAACGCAAAGTGGGGCGCGCCTTGCGGCCCGCCCCACTTGAGGAAGACGCGTTCGGTGGCCTCTTTACCAGGTGCCCACGCCCCCGCCGGTGCCCTTGCAGCCGCCGGAGCCGGCAGCGCTGCAGGCCCGGCTGTAGGTGCCGTCAGTGGCGCTCTTGGTGATCGAGAACGTCGTGTTCGACTTCGAGGTGGCCGTGACCGTGTAGCCGGTCGTGCTGGGGTTAGTCAGGGTGACCCCGTTGCCCGGGTTGCATCCGACGTAGGTCTCGGTGTCGGTGAAGCACGACTCCATCTGCGAGACGGCGTTGCGCGCGTCGGACTTCGCGGAGGCGTCCTGGCCCTTGGTCCGCTGACCGAGGAACGACGGCAGCGCGATGGCAGCCAGGATGCCGATGATGAGAATGACGACGAGAAGCTCGATCAGGGTAAAGCCCTGCTCCTCCTCGAAACGACGACCAAGCTTATGCAACATGAGAGACCCTCCTTCAAGGGAACGATTGGGCATGAGCCAGCTCCGTAGTCCCTGCCCTCAAAGGAGACACTCCTCGGTGGCAGCCCGGCTACCGCTCCGACAGCGCGACGAAACGACCCGTGGCTTTGCGCCCCACCCGCAACAGGCAGGTTGCCCTTGGCACCTTGGCTCTGGTACCCACCCTCATCGACCAACACCCACACCAACTTGAACACCTCAACGACAATTCCACTCCGAGGGGCGCCAGCGCACCTCGAAGCGGCCAAGGGTGAGCCCGTCGCGATGGAGAAGGAGGGATCTAGGCCGGGTCACGACGCGCGGCTTGCGCGTCGTGCCCGGGCGTACGTCGGCCCGTGCCTGCGCACCACGGGCACGTCACCGGCCGCGGATCGCCGCCGAGGGCGGACAGGACGGTGCCCGTGCCGCGGCACGGTCGACACGTGTCCACAGGAGGGAGGGCGTCGTCGGTGCCGGCGTCAGCGGCCATCGCGGGCGAGCCTAGCGCCGCCCGGCGCCGACGCTACTTGATCGCGTCGTAGACCTTGAACATCGGCATGTACATGGCGATGACGATGAAGCCGACCATCGCACCCACGAAGATGATCATGACCGGCTCGAGAATGGAGGTGAGGGCCTTGACGGCGGCCGCGACCTCGTCGTCGTAGAAGTCGGCGATCTTGGCGAGCATGGTGTCGAGCGCGCCGGTCTCCTCGCCCACGCCGACCATGCTCACGACCATGCCCGGAAAGACGGGTGCCTCCCTGAGCGGGGCCGAGATCGAGCCGCCGGACTTCACGGAGTCGATGACCGCCCCCATCGACCGCTGGACCACGGTGTTGCCCGCGGTGTTGCCCGTGATCTCGAGGGCCTGCAGGATCGGCACCCCGGCGGAGGTCAGGGACGCGAGCGTGCGCGACCAGCGGGCCAGGGCGACCTTCTGCACGATGTCGCCGATCTTGAACGGAATGCGCAGCCGAAACGCGTCCCACTGCGCGCGCCCGCGGGTCGACTTCTTCCACTTGAAGAAGCCGACGGCGAGGGCGATGACCCCCAGGAACAGGAAGTACCAGCGCTTGGTCAGCACGTTCGACATGGTGACCGTCACCTGGGTGATGACGGGCAGCTTGCCGCCGAAGTCCTTGAAGATGTTGACGAAGACGGGGACGAGGAACGCGATCAGTGCCATCAGGACCACGATGGCAAAGGACATGATGACCGTCGGGTAGATCATCGCCGACTTGACCTGGCGGCGCAGCGAGTCATCCTTCTCGAGCTGATCGGCGGTCCGCGTCAGCGACTCCTCGAGCATGCCGCCGGTTTCCCCCGCGCGCACCATCGAGACGTAGAGGGGGGAGAAGACCTTCGGGTGGCGCTCGAGCGCGTCGGAGAAGAGCAGGCCGGCCTCGACGTCCTTGCGCACGGCGACGAGGGTCGCCTTGAGCTTCTTGGCCTCGGTCTGGGCTTCGAGCACGTAGAGGGCGCGGAGCAGCGTCATGCCCGAGGAGACCATGGTCGAGAGCTGGCGGCTCATGATCGTGAGCTCCGCGGGCTTCACGCGCTCCATGAAGGCCAGGCTGATCTCCTTGGAGCCGCCCTTGTCCTTGATGTCGACGACGATGAGCCCGCGGGCCTTCAGCTGATCGGCCACCGCCTGCTTGTTGGCGGCCTCCACCTCTCCCTTGGCGGGGGTGCCGGCCAGGTCGACCGCCTGGAAGGCGTAGGCGGCCATCAGGCGGCCATCGGCATCGCGCCGAGGAGCCGGCGGAGCTCGTCTGGAGTCGAGGAGCGCGACTCGGCGAGCTGGCGGGTGATCTTGCCCGAGCGCACGAGCTGGGCCAGGGAGGCGTCCATGGTCTGCATGCCGACCGATCCGCCGGTCTGGAGCACGGAGTAGAGCTGGTGGGTCTTGCCCTCGCGGATGAGGTTGCGCACCGCGGGGGTGGGGATCATGACCTCGGAGGCCACTACCCGCCCGGCGCCGTCGGCGGTGGGCAGGAGCTGCTGGGTGACCACGCCCTGCAGGGCGACCGCGAGCTGCACGCGGATCTGGGACTGCTGCTCAGAAGGGAAGACGTCGATGATGCGGTCGATCGTCTGCGGCGCGTCCTGGGTGTGCAGAGTGGCGAAGACGAGGTGGCCGGTCTCCGCCGCGGTGATCGCGGTGCCGATCGTCTCGATGTCGCGCATCTCGCCGACGAGGATCACGTCCGGGTCCTGGCGCAGCGCGGCCTTGATCGCGTTGGCGAAGCTCGTGGCGTCCGAGCCCAGCTCGCGCTGGTTGACGATGCACTTCTTGTGGTGGTGGAGGAACTCGATCGGGTCCTCGATCGTCATGATGTGCTCTTCGCGCGTCGAGTTGATCACGTCGATCAGCGAGGCGAGCGTCGTCGACTTGCCCGACCCGGTGGGACCGGTCACGAGGACGATCCCGCGCGGGCGGGTGGCGAACTCGTGCACGGCCGGAGGCAGGCCGAGCTCCTCGAGCGGAACGATCTCGAACGGGATGAGGCGGAAGGCGGCGCCGAGGGCGGCGCGCTGGAAGTAGGCGTTGACGCGGAACCGAGCGCGCCCGGGGATCGTGTAGGCGAAGTCGATCTGCCAATTGGTCTCGAGGCGCTGGCGCTGGTCGTTGGAGAGGATTGAGTAGACGACCTCCCGCGTGTCGCCCGGCGTCAGGATCGGGAACCCCTCGAGGGGAGTGAGGCGGCCTCGCACCCGCACCATGGGCGGGGCGCCGGCGGTGAGATGGAGGTCGGAGGCACGCCGGTCGACGACCTCCATGAGGATGTCCGCGAAGTCGATGTCCATGGTCGCCGGGGTTATCGGCAGCTCAGCTCGATCCCGTTACCCGGGCCACCTCGGCCATCGAGGTGCGGCCGGTCTTGACCTTCTCGAGGCCGTCGTCGCGCAGGCGGCGCATCCCTTCGCGGACGGCCACGGTGGCGATCTCCTCCGCGGGCGCGCGGGTGAGCACGAGGCGGCGGATCTCCTCGGAGACGAGCATCACCTCGTAGAGGCCGATGCGGCCCTTGTAGCCCATCCCCCCGCAGCGGACGCAGCCGTCGGGCTCGTAGGCCTCGAGGTCGAGCTGGGCGTTGAAGCCGTGCTCGCGCAGGACTGCGGCGGGGATGATCGTGCGCTTCTTGCACGTCGCGCACAGCGTGCGCGCGAGGCGCTGGGCGACCACGCAGTCGATCGCCGAGGCGACCAGGAACGGCCCGATGCCCATCTCGATGAGTCGGGCGACCGCGGTCGGCGCGTCGTTGGTATGCAGCGTGGAGAGGACGAGGTGGCCGGTGAGCGCGCCCTCCACCGCGATCTGCGCCGTCTCCCGGTCGCGGATCTCGCCGACCATGATGATGTCGGGGTCGGCGCGCATCATGGAGCGCAGGCCCTGGGCGAAGGTGAGCCCGGCCCGCGCGTTGACCTGCACCTGTGTGATGCCGTCGAGCTCGTACTCGACCGGGTCCTCGATCGTGATGATGTTCTTCTCGGGCGTGTTCAGGACCCCGAGCGCGCCGTAGAGGGTCGTCGACTTGCCCGAGCCGGTCGGGCCGGTCACGAGCACCGCGCCGTGGGACTTCGTGAACGCCCGCTCGAAGCGCTGGCGCTCTCTCGCCGCCATCCCGAGCTTGTCGAGCTCGAGCACGACCGAGTCCTTGTCGAGGATCCGCATGACCACCGACTCGCCGTGGACGCTCGGGAGGGTCACGACGCGCACGTCGATGTGGCGGCCCTCCACCGTCAGGCCCACACGGCCGTCCTGGGGCATGCGGCGCTCGGCGATGTTGAGCTCGGCCATGATCTTGATGCGCGAGACGACGCCGGCGACCATGCGCTTGGGCACCGTGGTGGCGCTCGACATCACGCCGTCGATGCGGAAGCGCACCTTGAGATCGCGCCCGTCGGGCTCGAAGTGGATGTCTGATGCGCCGCGCTCGGCGGCCTGGGCGATGATGGAGTGAACGAGCTTGACCACGGGCGCGTCGGCGGCGGACTCGTGCAGGTCGACGACCTCGGCCTGCCCCTCCTCCACGTCCTCGCTCACGGCCGCCTGCACGGTGTCCTCGAAGCGGTCGAGGCGACTCACGAGCGCCTGGATGTCCTCCGCCGAGGCGACCGCCACGCGGATCTCGAGGCCGGTGAGCATCGCGATGTCGTCGACGGTGACGATGTTCGCCGGGTCGGCCATGGCCACGAGCAGCATGTGCTCGTTGACGAAGGCGACGGGTACGGCGTCGTAGCGCTTGGCCGCCGAGGAGGACAGGAGGTTGGCCGCCGTCATGTCGACGGAGAAGGCGTTCAGGTCGAGGTGGTCCAAGCCGTTGCGCTCGGCGGTCGCCCGGGCGAGCTGGTCGTGGTTTATCGCCCCGCTCTCGAGCAGCACCCGCTCGGGCGCGAGGCCGCCCGTGCGGGCGACCTCGGCCACGCCGTCGGCCCGCTCGCGGGCGACGAACCCGAGGTCGACGAGCACGTCGGTGACGAAGCGCCCCGAGCCGCCGCGGCGGGAGGGCGGCGTGACGCCGTCGGCGGCCGATGGCGCCCCCGGGGCTGTAGCCGCGGGGGCCGCGGCGCCGCCTGAGGGCTCAGCGCCCACGGCGCGGAGGCGAGCACCGGGCGTGTCGGACACGGCTTCCTCCTCCACCTACGGGCGGCGCGCGGCGGCGCGCATCGCCTCAAGGGGAGCCGGGCGCCCCGTCCAGCGCTCGAACGAGAGCGCTCCCTGGCGCACGAGTATCTCGAGGCCATCGACCGCGGGCACGCCGAGCTGGCGCGTCATCGCGATGAGCGCCGTTGGACCCGGACGGTAGGCGAGATCGACCACGCAGTGATACCCCTGCAGGTGATCGGCACCCAGACGCCCGATCTTGAGCTCGGCGGCCCCGGGCTCCAGGCCGACCGAGGTGCAGTTCACCAGCAGGTCGGCGGGCTCCAGGGCCTCGACCGGACGGCCGCCGAGCTCGGCGCACAGGAGCTGTGCGCGCGCGGGCGTGCGGTTCCACACCCGCACCTCGGCGGCGCCGGCGTCGAGGAGCGCCCACACGGCGGCGCGGGCGCTCCCCCCCGCCCCCAGCACCAGGGCGGTGGCGCCGGCGGGCGGCTCGGGCAGGGCGGCGACCAGACCGGGCGCGTCGGTGTTGGCGGCGTGGACCCGGCCCTCGGCGGAGAAGGAGAGCGTGTTGGCCGCTCCGATCGCGCGGGCGTCGGCGTCGGCCTCGTCGGCCAGCGCGAGCGCCGCCTCCTTGTGGGGGATCGTCACGTTGGCGCCGACGAACCCGGCGGCGGGGAGGGCGCGGACGGTCTCGAGGAAGAGCGCGGGCGGGACGGGCAGGCGCTGGTAGCTCCAGCCCGCGAGGTCGAGCGCGACGAAGGCCGCCTCGTGCATGGCGGGCGAGCGCGAGTGCGCGACCGGATGCCCGAGGACGCCTAGGCGGGGCACTTCTCCGGCGAGCGCCCGCCGAGGCTCTGCCGGGCGGCGTTGTAGCGCGCGGAGTCGCTCAGGAATTGCTGGTAGCTCGTGGAGAAGACGTGACCGCCGCAGGCCCCGGGCTTGACGACGAAGTAGAGGTAGGGCACGCGCGCGGGGCGAGCGGCGGCGCGGATCGAGGCCAGCCCCGGGCTCCCGATCGGGGTCGGAGGCAGGCCGAGCTGCTTGCGGGTGTTGTAGGGCGAGGGGGAGGCGAGCTCGGAGACGGTCAGCGGCCGGTCGAAGTTGCTCAGCGCGTAGCGCAGCGTGGCGTCGATGCCGAGCGGCATGTGGTCGTGGAGCCGGTTGTAGATCACCGCGGCGATGAGGGGACGGTCGCGCGCGGTCTTGGCCTCTCCTTCGACCATGGAGGCGATGATGAGCACGTCGTAGGCCGTGAGGTGCCTGGCCCGCGCGTAGCGCAGCGAGACCCCGCGGAAGCGCGCCTTGAAGGCCGCGAGCTGCTGGGCGACGAGCGCCGCGGCCGATCCGGGCGCGCGGAGCTGATAGGTGGCGGGGAACAGGAAGCCCTCGAGCGAGGGCGTGGAGCTCGGGGCGCCGAAGGAGCGCGGGTCGAGCGCGGGCGAGCGGCGAGCGGCGGCGGCGTAGTCGCCGGGCAGCCCGGCGGCGCGCAGGCGCGGCGCCTCCTCGCGGATCGTCCTCCCTTCGGGGACGGTGAGCGTGACGAGGGCGATCTTCGGCCGCGGCGGGATCGTGGTCAGGGCGGTGATCGCGGCCGAGTAGCTCATCCCCCGCTTGAGCGTGAAGGTGCCCGAGCGCAGCTTGCCGCGCTTGCCCGAGAGCGAGGCCCTCAGATCGAAGAGGAGGCCCGAGTCGACGACGCCCTGCCGGGCGAGCTCGTCGCCGATCTTGCCCGCGCCGGCGCCCGCGGGGATGCGCACCACCACGCTCCCGTGCCCGGAGCCGGTGAAGGGCTGGAAGAGCTCGACGAGGAACAGCACCGCGGCGGCGGTGAGGAGCAGGGCGAGCAGCGCGAGGGCGCGCCCGGCGCGGCGGCGACCGGGCGCGGGGCGTCGCCGCTCGCCGCCGGGACGGGTGCTCGAGCGGCGCGTGCCGAGCGGGCGCTCCTCCTCGGTGTCCGAGCGGAAGCTCACGCGCCGACCCGCGGCCTCTCGGCGTCGCGGGCCGAGCGGGCGAGCCAGCCGTCGAGCAGCACCGCCGCGGCCCGCGAGTCCTCGGAGGAGGCCGTGCCCCCGGCCCGGCCGGCGAGCCTGGTCGTGAAGCGCTCGTCGTAGAGCTCGACGGGCACCGGCAGCGCGCCGGCCAGCCGCGCCGCCCAGGCGCGGGTCTCCGTGGTCTGCGCCGAGTCCTCACCGGAGAGCGAGAGCGGGAGGCCGACCACCACGCGCTGCACCGCGTGGGTTCCCACGAGCTCGGCGACCCGGTCGAGCCCGCGACGGGTGCCGGGCCGCAGGACCGGCTCGATCGGGGTGGCGAGCGTTCCCGTCGGGTCGCTCAGCGCGCAGCCACAGCGGGCGGCGCCGTAGTCGAGGGCGAGCACGCGCATCGCGGCCTGACCCTACGACAGCGCCGCGTCGATCGCCGCGCGGGCGGCGGCGAGCGCGTCGGGGAGCTTGTCGGGATCGCGGCCGCCCGCGCGCGCCAGCGTGTCTCGCCCGCCGCCGCCTCCGCCGGCGACCCGGGCGGCGGCCTTGACGACCTCGCCGGCCCGGACGCCGCGCTCGACGAGCGCCGGGGAGACGCTGGCCACGAGGTGCACCCGCCCCTCCTGCGCGGAGCCGAGCACGATCGCCGCGTCGCCCAGCGGGCCCTTCAGCCGGTCGATCGTCTCCAGGAGCTCGTCGGGGGAGGCTCCCTCGACCGCCTCGGCGAGGATGCGCGCGCCGTCGCGCTCCCGCGCCTTCGCGCTCAGCGCCCGCACGAGCTCGCCGTGACGCGAGCCGGTGTCCCCGGAACCGTGGTCGGCGCCGCGCTTGCGGCGCTCGCGGCTCTCGCGCTGCAGGCGCTCCACCGTCTCGGGCACCCGCTCGGGCGGTACGCGCAGCGTGGCCCCCGCCTCGGCGAGGGCCGCGTCGCGGCCGCGCAGGAGCGCCACGGCGGCCGGGCCGCTGAGCGCCTCGATCCGCCGCACGTTCGCGGCGCTCGAGGTCTCGGCCATGACCTTGAAGACCCCGATCTCACCCGTGCTGTGCACGTGCGTGCCGCCGCACAGCTCGCGCGAGAACGATCCGTCTCCGATCTCCACCATCCGCACCACGTCACCGTACTTCTCTCCGAAGAGCGCCATCGCGCCCAGTCGGCGCGCCTCCTCCTGGGTGGTGCTCAGCGCGCGCACGGGATCGTTCTCCGCGATCCGGGCGTTGACCTCGTCCTCCACGTCGCGCAGCTCGGCGGGGTCGAGGGCCTGGCCGTGGGTGAAGTCGAAGCGCAGCTTCTCGGGGCCGACGGCGGAGCCGGCCTGGCGCACGTGGGTGCCCAGCCGGCGGCGCAGCGCGGCGTGGAGGAGGTGGGTCGCGGTGTGGTTGCACTCCGTGGCGTGGCGGGCGCCGCGGTCGACCACGGCATGCACCCGCTCGCCGGGACGGAGCTCGCCGCGCTCGGGGCGCAGAGCGAGCACCTGGTCGTCCCCGACCCGGAAGACCTCCTCCACGCGGGCCACGCAGTCCCCCGCCGCGCACTCGACCCAGCCGGAGTCCGAGACCTGGCCGCCGCCCGCGGGGTAGAACGGCGACTCGAGGAGCTTGGCCAGCACGCGGCCGTCGCTCGCGGCGATCGCGCCCACGCTCGTCTCCTGGTCGGTGGCGGCGTAGCCCGTGAACTCCGTCGCGAACCCGGCGCCGCCCGCGAGCCGCTCGGCGGCGTCGCGCCCCGATTCGGCTGCGCTCGTCCGTCCACCGGCGCGCGCGCGCTCGCGCTGCTCGCCCATCAGCGCCTCGAAGCCCTCCTCGTCGGCGCCGAGGCCCGCCTCGGCGACGAGCTCGAGGGTGGTCTCGATCGGGAAGCCGAAGGTGTCGTGCAGGCGGAAGGCGTCGTCGGCCGCGATGCCCTCCGCCCCGGTCTCCTGCGCCCTGTCGATGAGCTCCTCGAGCAGCCGCGTGCCCTGCTCGAGGGTGCGGCCGAAGCTCTCCTCCTCCGCCCGCAGCCACTTGTCGATGGCCTCGCGCTGCTCCCCGAGCTCGGGGTAGGCGCCGCCCATGAGCTCGACGACGCGCTCGCCGAAGGCGGGCAGAAAGCTTCCCTCCAGGCCGATGCGGCGACCCTGCTGGATCGCCCGGCGCATGACCCGGCGCAGCACGTAGCCACGATCCTCGTTGGAGGGCACTACGCCGTCGGCGATGAGGAAGCTCATCCCCCGCGCGTGGTCGGCGAGGATCCGCAATGCCCGCGTGTCCTCCCCCCCGTACCGAAGGCCGGAGAGCTCCTCTCCGAGCTCGACGAGGGGGCGGAACTGATCGGTGTCGAAGACCGACTCGACGCCCTGCTGGATGGCGGCCATGCGGTTGAGGCCGAGCCCGGTGTCGATGTTCTGCGTGGGCAATGGGGTGAGGGTCCCCGCGGGGTCCTGGTTCAGCTGCATGAAGACGAGGTTCCAGTACTCGAGGAAGCGCTCGCTGTCATCGCCCGGCCGGTCCTCGGGCCCGCCGAAGTCCGGACCGCGGTCGAGGTAGAGCTCGGAGCATGGCCCGCACGGCCCCGTGGGGCCCGCCTGCCAGAAGTTCTCCGAGCGAGGCAGCTCGACGATCCGCTCGCGCGGCACCCCGACCGACAACCACGCCTCGATCGCCTCCTCGTCCGGACCGAGGCCGAGCTCCTCGTCCCCGGCGAACACGGTGATCCAGATGTCCTCGGGCCGGAACCCGAAGCCCTCGCGCGAGAGCGCCCACGCGAACTCGACCGCGCCCTGCTTGAAGTAGTCGCCCACCGAGAAGTTGCCGAGCATCTCGAACAGCGTGAGGTGACGGTGGGTGGTGCCGACGACCCCGAGGTCGACGGTGCGAAAGCACTTCTGGCAGCTCGTGAGGCGGGGATGCGGCGGCGCTTCGCGTCCCGTGAAGTACGGGATGAGGGGTTGCATGCCGGCCGTGGTGAGCAGCACGGAGGGGTCGTGGACCGACGGGATGAGCGAGGACGAGGGCAGCCGCCGGTGATCCCGCGCCGCGAAGAACTCGAGGTACGCCTCACGGATCTCGTCCGAGGTCATCACCGCCGCCAGTGTATGAGGCGGGTCCCTGGGCGCCGACGAGCGCGCCCCTCGCCCTCCTCTTGGCGACCCGCTACCCCCGGGTACCGCATCCGGTACCCCTGGGTAGCGGGCGGCGCGACCGCGCTCAGCCAGCCGCGGCGATCGTCCCCCACCCGACGACGAGATCGCCGTCCATGAGGCAGGCGAGCTGGCCGGGAGCGGCGCCGTCGGCCGGGTCCTCGAGATCGAGCTCGAGCCGGGCGTGGTCGCCGGCGAAGAGCGGCCCGCCGGCCACCCGGGCGCGCAGTGGCGTTGCCCGGTAGCGGAGCTTGACCCGGTCCACTCGCTCCCCGTCGCGAAGCAGGCGGGCGCCGCGCACGGCGACGCGCGAGCTCGCGAGCTCGGCGCGCGGGCCGACCACGACGCGGTTGCGCCGGGCGTCGGTGGAGAGCACGTAGAGCGGCTCAGGCGCGGACACGCCGATCCCGCGACGCTGCCCGACCGTGTAGCCGTGGTGGCCGCGGTGGCGGCCGAGCACGCGGCCGCTGCGGTCGACGATCTCGCCTCCTCGTTCGGCCAGGCCGCCGTGGCGGCGCAGGAAGCTCGGGCGGCTCGTGCCGGTGAGGAAGCACAGGTCCTGCGAGTCGGCCTTGGCCGCGACCGGCAGCTCGGCCTCCCGGGCGAGCGCGCGTACCTCGGGCTTCGTAAGCTCGCCGAGCGGAAAGCGCAGGCGACGCAGGCTCTCGGGGCGGAGCGCGGCGAGCATGTAGGTCTGGTCCTTCTCCAGGTCCGCGGCCGCGCGCAGCAGCGGGCCGGAGGGGTGGTCGCGCTCCTCGACCCGGGCGTAGTGTCCGGTGGCCAGCCGCGCCGCCCCGAGACGCTCGGCGAGGAGGAGCATGGCGTCGAGCCGAACCTCGCCGTTGCAGCGCACGCACGGGTTGGGGGTGAGGCCCGCGGCGTGGTCGGCCAGGTAGGGAGCGACCACGCCGTCGCGAAACTCCCCGCGCAGGTCGAGCGTGAGGTGCGGGAGGCCCATCCGGTGCGCGAGCGCGCGCGCGCCGCGAACCGCGGAGGCCGAGCAGCACGAGCGCTCGCCGTCGTTCTGCTCATCGGCCCAGAGCTCGAGGGTCACGCCGACCGCCTCCTCCCCGCTCCCCGTGAGGAGCAGCGCGGCCACCGCGGAGTCGACCCCCCCGCTCAGGGCCACGAGCGTGCGCCGCGGCGACGGAGCGAGTGCGGCGTGCTCGCGGGCGGCGGCGCCGAGTGCGCGGTGCAGCGCGTCGGCGGCGAGCTCGGCGGCGTGGAGCTTGCCGGGCGAGAGGCCGCCGAGCTCGGCGGCGATCTCGTGCACGCCGACGCGCGCGACCTCGAGCAGCGGCCGACCCGCCGCCAGCGCCACCGCCGCGCTCCCCGCGGCGTGCGCGGCGCCGCAGCCCGCCGCGTCGAAGCCCGCGGCGCTCACGCGCTCGGCCACGACGACGAGCGAGACCCGGACGAGGTCACCACACGGCGCGCCGCCGGCGGCGCCGGTGGCGGCGCCGGGCGGCGTCAGTCCCCGTCCGGCGGGGCTCTCGAGGTGGTGCGCGAAGCGCTCGGGGTCCACGCGGCCAGTATGCCGCGGCGCCGACGCCGGCTCGGGGTCAGGGTCCGGCGGAGAGCGCGTCGTCGATCCGCTGCTCGATCTCCGTCCGGTCGGCGAAGGCCACGAGCGTCGTGGGCTGGCCCGTGCGGTCGAAGACCACGACGGTCGGCGAGGCGAAGACGGAGACCACGTGGGTGACGACTCCGAAGCGGGAGAGCTGCGAGATCGGGGCGGTGGCGATGAGCACGCCGCGGCGGTGATGGCGCAGGTGGGTGAAGGCGGCCCGGACCGCGCGGTCGTCTGAGCCATGGCGGTTGTAGAAGAGCAGAGCGACCACCTCGTGGCGCGCGAGCGCCCACCGCACGCGGTCGGGGACTCTGCGGGGGCCCGGCAAGAGGCCCGCGAGGGGACGCGCGTCGGCGCGCGGCCTGACCGGCGCGGGCACCGCGGCGGCCCCGCGAGCCGGTGCGGCCGGCGCCGCGCTCGCACTGGCGCCCGCGGCGCCGTGGGCCTTGTCGATCGCCCGACGCAGTCCGGCCTCACCCGGGGCGTTCGGTCCCGGGACGGCCTTCGCGACCGCCGGGGTCGGGGGCGCAGAGCCCGAGCCGCCGCCCGAGCGCGGCTTCAGGGCGACGAACCACACCACCGCGAAGGCGAGGACGGCGGCCAGGGCGATCTGGATGGGGCGTGAGACTTGGCTCATCCGTACCGGTGATCGGCACGAGAGCACCGGACCGTTAGCCCCTACCGCGTGGAGCCTCCCCCGCACGGCGAAGCCCGAGCTCGCGGAGCTGCGCCGGGTCGACCTCCGCGGGCGCACCCGTCAGCGGATCGGCGCCGCTCGCGCTCTTGGGGAAGGCGATGACCTCGCGGATCGACTCCTGCCCGGCGAGGATCGCCACCATGCGATCGATGCCCAGGGCGATCCCGCCATGCGGGGGCGCCCCGTAGCGCAGCGCCTCGAGCAGGAAGCCGAAGCGGCGGTCGGCCTCCTCCGCGGACATGCCGAGCACCTTCAGCACCTCGCGCTGCACCTCCGGGCGGTTGATGCGGATCGACCCGCCGCCGAGCTCCCACCCGTCGACGATGAGGTCGTAGTTGCGCGAGAGCATCGCCTCCGGGTCGGAGAACTCCCCCGTGGGCGCGGTGAAGGGATGGTGGACGGCACTCCAGCGCCCCGTCTCGGCGTCGCGCTCGAACATGGGGAACTCGACGATCCAGCGCGCTTCGTGCGCGCCGGGCGCCACCAGGCGCAGGCGCCGGGCGAGCTCGAGGCGCAGCGCACCGAGCGCGGGCGCGGCGACCTCCGCGCCGTCGGCCACGATGAGCAGGAGGTCGCCCGCCCGCGCACGCAGGATCTCGCCCACGCTCGCGACCTCCCCGGCCGCGAGGAACTTCGCCACCGGCGAGCGCCAGCTTCCGTCCTCCTGCACGAAGGCCCACACGAGGCCCTTGGCCCCGTGGCGCCTGGCGAGCTCGGTGAGCGCGTCGAGCTCGGAGCGCGGGAGCTCCCGCGCGCCGGCGTTGATCCCCCGCACCACCCCTCCGGCGACCAGCGCCCCGGCGAAGACCTTGAACTCCGTGCCGCGCAGCGCGGCTCCGAGCTCGGCGATCTCCAGTCCGAAGCGGGTGTCGGGCCGGTCGGAGCCGTAGCGGGCCATCGCCTCCGCGTAGGTCATGCGCGGCCACGGCGGCACGCCGACTTCGAAGCCCGCGGCGGCGAACACCGCGCCCATGACGCCCTCGAGCGTCTCGATCACGTCGTTCTCGTCCACGAAGGACATCTCCAGGTCGAGCTGGGTGAACTCGAGCTGGCGGTCGGCGCGCAGGTCCTCGTCGCGGAAGCAGCGGGCGATCTGGTAGTAGCGCTCGAAGCCCGCGACCATCAGGAGCTGCTTGAAGAGCTGGGGGGACTGCGGCAGCGCGAAGAACGCGCCGGGCGCCATGCGCGCGGGCACGAGGAAGTCGCGTGCGCCCTCGGGCGTCGAGCGGGTGAGGATCGGGGTCTCGAGCTCCAGGAAGTCCCGCGCCTCGAGCTCGGCGCGGATCGTCCGGACCACCGTGTGGCGCAGCTCGAGCGCCTGCTGCATCGCCGGCCGCCGCAGGTCGAGCGCACGGTGGCGCAGCCGCAAGGCTTCGTCGATCGGCCCGTCCTCGTCGAGGGGAAACGGCGCGGTGTCGGACTCGGCGAGCACCACGAGCTCGCTCACCCCGAGCTCGACCTCGCCGGTGGGGAGCGACGGGTTGACGTTCTCCGGCGCCCGGCGCACGACCTCCCCCCGGGCGCTCACCACGTGCTCGGCGCGCAGGTAGTGCGCGGCGGTGTGGGCCGCGGGGGCGGCGTCGGGGTGGAAGACGAGCTGGAGGATCCCCGAGCGGTCGCGCAGGTCGATGAAGATCAGCCCACCGTGGTCGCGGCGGCGGTGCACCCAGCCCGCCACCCGGGCCTCGCTTCCGGCGCGGGCGGCGGTCAGCTCGGCGCACCACGCGTCGCGGTAGCCGTTCGGACGCGGGGCGCGTATCGGGAGGCTCAACGGTCGGCCCGTCGCCCGCGGAGCACCCGGGCGATCACTTCCCCGGGCCTGGACTCCACCTGATCCCCGCTCTCCATGTCCTTGACCTGGGCCCCTTCGTCGCCGAGGATCGCGACGTACCGGGCGCCCAGCCGGTCGGCGTGCTTGAGCTGGCCCTTGAGCGAGCGCCCGGCGAGCTCGACCTCGGCGCTCAAGCCCGCGCGGCGCGCCTCGGTCACCACGCGGAACGCCGCCCGCCCGTGCTCGGGCTTGGCCACCGCGACGAACAGGTCCACGGGCGGGGACGCAGCCGGCCGCTCGCCGCCGGCGAGGAGGATCCGCTCGATCCCCGCCGCCCAGCCGCATCCCGGCGTTCGCGGTCCCCCGAGCTGCTCGATCAAGCCGTCGTAGCGGCCTCCACCCGCGACGCCGCTCTGGGCGCCGAGCGCGTCCGAGGTGAACTCGAAGAGCGTGCGCGTGTAGTAGTCCAGGCCGCGCACGAGCGCGGGATCGACCTCGTAGGGCTGACCGGCGTCGTCGAGCAGGGCGCGGACCTGTGCGAAGTGCGCGAGGTCCTCCTCGGCGAGGGCGTCGATGAGGAGCGGCGCCCCGGCCATCACCCGCCTCGTGCCCGGGTGGTCGGCGTCGAAGGCGCGCAGGGGGTTCAGCTCGATCCGCGCGCGGACCTCCGCGGAGAGCTCCTCCTCGTGCGCGCGTAAGTAGGCGGTGAGCTCCACGCGGTAGGCGGCGCGCGTCTCCGGCCGCCCGAGTGAGCCGATCCGCAGGCGCAGGCCGCGCACTCCGAGCACGTCGAGCAGCTCGGCGAGCAGGAGGATCGTCTCGGCGTCGAGCGCGGGATCGTCGGAGCCGATCCCCTCCGCCCCCACCTGCCAGAACTGCCGGTAGCGCCCGGCCTGGGCGCGCTCGCGACGGAAGAACGAGGACAGGTACCACAGCCGCACGGGCTGGGGTAGCTTCTGCATCCCGTGCTCCAGGTAGGCGCGACACACCGGCGCCGTTCCCTCCGGGCGCAGGGTGAGCGAGCGCCCGCCGCCGTCGTCGAAGGTGTACATCTCCTTCTGCACGATGTCGGTGGACTCCCCCACCCCGCGCGCGAAGAGCTCGGTCGACTCGAAGGCGGGAGTCTCGATCCGTGCGTAGCCCGCGCCCCCGAGGATGCGGCGCGCGGCGCCCTCGACCTGCTCACGGCGCGCGGCGTCCGCCGGCAGCACGTCGAACGTGCCGCGCGGGGCCTGGAGCCGGGCGCTCACGCCTCGCGGCTGGCGCTGAGCTCGCGCAGGAACGGGTTGGTGGCGCGCTCCCGCCCGAGCGTGGTCAGACCCATGTGTCCCGGGTACACCGTGGTCTCGTCGGGGAAGGCCTCGAGCAGCGAGGAGATCGAGCGCGCGAGCGTCGGCCAGTCGCCGCCGGGCAGGTCGACCCGACCGACCGAGCCCTGGAAGAGCACGTCGCCGGAGAGGAGCGCACCCTCCTCCCGCAGGGCGTAGCTCACGTGCCCGGGCGAGTGGCCCGGGGTGAAGAGCACCTCGAAGCTGAGGCCCGCGAGCTCGAGCGTCTCGCCCCCGCTCACCGCATGGTCGGCGTCGTAGGACTCGAAGGGCCCGAACCCGGCCCACGGGACGTAGCTCATGATGTCGGCGAGCACGGGGACCTCGAGCTCGGGACACCACACCGGCGCCCCGGTCGCATGGGCGACCGGCGCCACCGCGCCGACGTGGTCGAAGTGCGTGTGGGTGAGGAGGATCGCCTCGATCCTCACCCCGAGCTGCTCGGCGGCGGCGAGGAGCTTCTCGGCCTCGTCGCCCGGGTCGACGATCACCGCGCGCTCCGAGCCGGCCGCGCGCACGAGGTAGCAGTTCTCCTGCACGAGCCCGACGGTGAAGGAGCGCACGTCGATCATCGCGCGCGGGGAGCGCTGCGGCGCATGCGGCGCCGGTGGACGAACAGGTCGGTGTAGTAGCCGAGCGGCACGTAGAGGACGAACGCGAAGACGGTCATCGCGAGCGACTGGGCCACGGGGAACTTCAGGGCGAAGATGAGCACGAGCGGCAGGAACGCCGAGGTGATCGCCGCGCGCATGGCGGCGGCCTTCCAGGTCGGCGCGCGCATGAGCCGCTCCTGCTTGGCCTGGGCGCGCGTGGCGGCCTTGCGCTCCTCGGGCTTGGGCGGGCGGCCGGTGCGACCCCGCGACTCGACCGTCCCCGCGGCGGTTCCGCGATGCTTGGAGCGGCGCTTGCGCTTGGTCTGGGCCATGGCGTCCAGCTTACCCGCGCGCGAGCGCCCGCTCGAGGAGGTGGCGATCCGGATCGAACCCGGGGATCGGCAGGTTGGCCGGGAAGCCGGCGAAGGCGGCCTCCGGCGCGAGCCCGACGAGCTCGGCGGCGGCCACCTCGGCGTGGCCCCGAACCGTCTCGAGAACCCGCGCCAGCGGGACGGCGAACGGATCCTCGACGTTGAAGGACACCTGCACGACCCCGCGGCGGGAGAGCGCGAGGCCCAGAGCGCGCACCCCGGGCAGCGCCTCACGCGCGATGGCGGCGACCCGGCGGGCGTCGTCGAGCGCGGCGGGCGGCGCGAGCTCGAGGTTGAAGGCCACGAGCGGCGGGCGCGCGGCCACGAGCGTCGCGCCGGCGGTCGGGTGCGGCCGTCCCGGGCCGAAGTCCGCGTGCTGCTCCCCGGCCACCATCCGCTCGGCCAGCGCTCCCGGGCCGCCACGGCGCAGCTCCGCGCGGGTGCGCCCGTCGCCCAGCTCTCCGTAGAGGAACACCGGGAGCCCGAGCCGGCCGAGCTCCTCGGCGGCCACGAGGGCCTCGGCGCAGGCGGCGCCGCGTTCGCCTGCGCTCAGGTGGACCACGGGAGCGACGTCGAGCGCGCCCACGTGGGGATGGACGCCGTCGTGGGCGGTGAGGTCGATCTCCGCGAGCACGGCACGGGCACCCGCCACCAGGGCCTGCGCCAGCCGGCCCGGCTCCTCGGCGAGGGTGAAGACCGACCGGTTGTGGTCGGGATCGCGGTGGACGTCGAGCACCCCGGCGCCGTCGGAGGCGAACGCCGCCCCGATCCGCGCGATGGCCCGCGCGTCGCGCCCTTCGGAGACGTTGGGGACCGCGAGCAGCATCTCCCCTAACGACTATCAGGCGGCCGTCGGGGTAAGAGCCCGGGGTTGATCGAGGTCACCCACTTCTCCGATCCGGGCTGCCCGTGGGCCTACTCGGCCAGCCCGGCCCTGGCGGTGCTGCGCTGGCGCTACGGCACCCAGCTCCGCTGGCGGCACGTGATGATCGGCCTGACCGAGAGCGCCGAGCAGTACGTCGCGCGCGGGTACACGCCCGTGCGCGCGGCGCTCGGCTACGGGCGCTACGCCCGCCGCTACGGGATGCCCTTCACCCGGCACCCGCGCGCGCGGATGATCGCCACCGGGCGGGCGTGCCGGGCGGTCGTGGCGGTCCGGCTGGCCCACCCCGATCGTGAGCTCGCCGCGTTCCGGGCGCTCCAGTTCGCCTGGTTCACCACCTCGGCGCTGCTCGACGAGGACGACGCGATCGAGGCGGTGCTCGACGGGGTTCCCGGAGTGGACGGCGCGGCGGCGCGAGCCGCCCTCGAGGACCCGCGGGTCCTCGACGCCTACGAGGCCGACCGCGCCGAGGCCCGCACCGCCGCCGGGACCCCGACCGAGCTCCAGGGCAAGGCCGCGCAGACCGACGGACCGGTGCGCTACACCGCCCCCTCGCTGATCTTCGCGGCGCCGAACGGAGCGCGGCTCGAGGCCGGCGGGTTCCAGCCCGTCGAGGCCTACGACGTCCTGCTCGCCAACCTCGACCCCTCGCTCCTCCGCGCGTCCGCGGCGGATGACCCGGTCTACGTCCTCGCGGGCTTCTCCGACGGCCTGAGCACCCGGGAGCTCGCCGCGACCATGGCCGCGGGCAACGACCCGGTGGACGACGAGCGGGCCGAGGCGGCCCTCGTGGAGGCACTCGGCGCCGGGCGCGTCAGCCGGTGTTCGGTGGGCGACGGCGCCCTCTGGAGGCCCATCGGCCCCACGGGCTAGAGGAGGAGGCGGCCGCCGTCGAGCACCCGCGTCGAGCCGATCTCGAGCGTCGCGTCGAGGACGACGACATCGAGGTGGATCGGCACGGACACCGTCCCGCCGATGCCCGCGCTCGCCCCGAAGGCGACGTGCACCGTGCCGAGGATCTTCTCGTCCTCGAGGACGTTGCCGGTGAGGCTCGCGCGGTCGTTGGTGCCCACGCCGAGCTCGGCGAGGTTCGTGCCCGCCGGTCCGTGGGCGCTGAGCAGGTCGACGAAGTCGGAGCCGAGCGCTCCGCTCGCGCCGGCGAGCCGCCCCTCCTCGACGCTCAGCGTCACCGCCTCGTGCGCGAGGCCGAGCGCGGCCAGCGAGGAGGCGACGAGCCGCCCCTCTCCCCCCGCCGGCGCGACGAAGCCCTCGCCGCACGGGAGGTTGCCGAAGGCACCGGGAGCGGTGAGGTCGCCGTCGTCGGCGATGCCCCGACGCCCGCGGAGGTCGAGCCTGAGCTCCGAGCCACGCGGGCAGGTGAGCCGGGCCTCGTCGGCGTAATCGAGGAGATCCGCCACGGCGCGGCAGCGCTCGGCCAGCGCATCGAGGTCGACGTCCATGACCCGCGCGAGCATCTCGGCGGTCACGCCGGGCATCGTCGCGCCGCGCACGCCCGCCTCCGAGGCGCGCTTACGCGCCTGCGTGTGCGAGAGCGAGCGCGAGGTGGGAGCGATGAACACGTCGGCGGCGGCCATCGCGGCGGCGACCGGTGGCGCCGGCTCGCTGCCGTCGGTCGCGCGCTCGGCCATCAGAGCGAGCACCGCGTCGGCTCCGGCGTCCTCGGCCTCCGCGCGGAGCGCCTCGGCGAGCTCCCGCGCACCCGGGTCGCCGATGACGAGGACGTCGAGGCCCGGGCCGACCCCCAGGCAGCGACGCACGACGGTCGCCACGGCGCGGTCGAGGCCCTCCACGAGCGGGAACTGTATTGCCGGATGCGCGATGCTCCGCGACGATGAGAGTCCTCGTGCCCGACGACCCCGAGCGCCGCGAGCTCGAGCCGCTCCCCGACGGAGTCGAGCTCGGAGTGATCGGAGACTCGGAGCCTCACCTCGACGATGTGGAGATGCTCGTGGCCGCGCCCCACGTCGATGAGCTCGGCAGGCTGCTCGAGCGCCTGCCGGCGCTGCGCGTGGTGCAGGCGGTGAGCGCCGGAGTCGACTGGCTGCTCCCGCTCGTCCCTGAGGGCGTGATCGTGTGCGACGCGGCCGGTGTCCACGACATCCCCGTGGCCGAGTGGGTGCTCGCGGCGATCCTCGCCTCACTGCGGCGCATCCCCGAGTGCCGCGACCTCCAGCGCCGGGAGCGGGTCTCCCTGCCGCCGCAGGCCGAGCTCGCCGGCCGCCGGGTGCTGATCCTCGGCCACGGGTCGATCGGGCGGGCGGTGGAGGCGCGGCTGGACGGCTTCGACGTCGAAGTCACGCGGGTGGCGCGGCGCGCGCGCGAGGGAGTGCGGGCCACGTCGGAGCTCTCCGAGCTGCTCCCCCTCACCGACGTGCTCGTGCTCCTCCTGCCGCTCACCGCCGAGACCGAGCGCATCGTCGATCGGGAGCTCCTCGGCCGCCTGCCCGACGGCACGCTGGTGGTCAACGCCGGTCGCGGCCGCCTCGTCGACCAGCCGGCGCTGCTGGCCGAGCTCGAGGCCGGCCGCCTCCACGCCGCGCTCGACGTGACCGACCCCGAGCCGCTGCCCCGCGGCGATCCGCTATGGAGCGCCCCGGGCACTCTGCTAACGCCCCACGTCGCGGGCGATTCGCCGCAGTTCCCGGCCCGCGCCTACCGCCTCATCCGCGACCAGATCGCCCGCTACGCCGCGGGTGAGCCGCTGCTCAACGTCGTCGAGGACGGCTACTGACCGGGGCTAGACTTCGCCTCCCCGCCGGAGTAGCTCAGTCGGTTAGAGCAGCGGAATCATAATCCGCGTGTCGGGGGTTCGAGTCCCTCCTCCGGCATGGCTCTACCTCGGCCCCAGGAAGCCGCCGAGCCCCGTCAGACCAGGCTTCATCCGGAGTAGGGCCGCCTTGAGGCGCCACGAGCCCACAGGGCCCACCGGCGCTTCTGGCCTCTCCCTTCCTGGAGCAGAGGCGCCTCGGAGCAGCGACGGCGTAGGTAAGTGCCGCGCGACACGCCCGCGAGCGTCCGCATGGATGCCCCAGCCATAGCGCTTGCCGAGCTCCAACGAGCGCAGGCACGCCTGACTGCGCGAGTAGAACTCCTCACGCGCCGCTGCCCCGTTTTTGCTCAGGAACGCCGTTTCGGTCAGCGAAGACGGAGAAGATGACGTCGCCTGAGGTGAAGCGGTACGGGTGCTCGGAGATCATCCGAAACGTACGCGCCGCGACCGTCGGCTTGTCCTGCTTGACCTGCGGAACGGTCCCCGCGACGGCCGTGCTGTCCTCGGCGACGGCGATGAACGTGTCGAGGTAGTCCACCCGCTCCACAGTGGGAAGGCTAACGGCCCGAGCGTCCCGCCGGACGTCTTCCGCCGGCCCGTACAGTGCTTCGCATCCGCAACCGCAGCACCCCCTACTTCCCGTTCGCGATAGCGGTCATCTTGCCGCCGACGGGGTTCATCCTCGGCGCGGTGGCCATGGCTGAGGGCGACCGCGAGCTCGGCCGGCGCCTGATGGTGATCGGCCGTGCTTGCCGCTGCGGTCTGGGCGTTTCTCTTCTGGCGCTGAGCGCGGGCGCGCTCAGGCCGTGCCTACGCCGGCAGGTCAGCGGTCCAGCACGGCGTGACGATCCTTGGACAGCGGGCCGATGACAAGGGGTCTGGGCCGGCGGACCATGTGGCTCATGACCGAGACCAAGTCAGCAGCTCGCCGTTACCTCCTCGTCCGCTCCTCGCCGGCGGCTCGGACCCGGCGCTGGCACGAGGTCCCCATTCGCATCGTCTCGGCGCACCCGCCGTTGCGTCCGGTCGCAGGAGCCGTCGAGCGGTGAGCGCCTCGGCCAGTGACCCGCTCGGCGCCGTTTCCAGGGCCCGGCCGTCCGCGCCTGCGCGCTTCGCTCACAGCATCCTCGTCCTGGCGGACCAGACGGCGACCTCACCTGGTCTCGCGGCCGCTCTCACCGAGCGAGCAGAGCGGGGGCCAACGCGGTTCACCTTGCTCGTGCCCGCCGGCCCCCAAGCGCCTTCGCGGCTCGAGGCGGCGGTCGAGCAGCTCTCGGCGATCGGCCTCAGGGTCCGCGGGCTGATAGGGGACCAGGACCCCGTGGTCGCGGTGCAGGAGAGCTGGGATCCCCGCCACTTCGACGAGATCATCGTCTCGACGCTGCCCACCCGATCCTCGGCTTGGCTGCGAATCGGGCTGCCACAACGGATCCGACGTCTGACCGGAGCTCTCGTGGCTCACACCGTCAGCCCGCCGGTGGTCGAAGCACCTGCCCTGCGATGACCAGCCTGAACGCTTCGGTGGGTTCCGCGTATCGCTCCCGGTTGGGTCGAGCCACCTGGCTCTAGCGATCTCCGCCGGCGCCGTCTTCGGGCAACGGCTCGATGCGCTCCATGAGCGTGCCGGCGGCCCGCACGATCAGGTCACGGTCGTAGCTGACTCCGTAGTCGAAGCGCCGGTCGGATTCCGGGCCGGTGTCGCCTACGTCCTGGGCGACCAGAGCACCCGCGAAGTGCTGGCCGATCACGAGGACGCTCCACTCGCCGCGGAGCGGATCGCGTGGATCGAGCTCGGCTCCCCGCACCGCGGCGACGGGCTCGCTCTGGAGCCCCACGGCGAGCGCGGCGACGAGCGCGGCTCGACGCCCGAGCGCGGCGTAGCGGCGGCCCATCGCCGGCGTGAACCGCTCGGCGGTCTGGAAGGTGGCGAGCACGAGGGCGCCGGGCCCCAACGTGGCCGCCTCCTGCTCGAGGTGAAGGGAGATGGCGATGAGAAGCGGCTTGGTCGCACGATGAACCGAGAGCCGGTCGCGGAGGACCTCGAACGGGGTCTCGCCGGGCAGGCTCTCCGCGGGCGGCCGGTGCGGTAGTCCGACCTGAGGGTGTGGGAGCTCCGGCGGAAGCGGGCCCGGCCGGCCGAAGAGCCAGCCCTGGCCCAGGGTGGCGCCCATCCCGAGCGCGGCGGCGGCGTGCTCCTCGGTCTCGATCCCCTCGGCGAGGATTAGCGCACCCGTGCGCTCGCGGTGAGCGCTCACCGCGTTGACGATGGCGGCGATCTCCGGAGTGGGCTGCTCGTGGACCAGGCGCAGGTCGAGCTTGAGCACGTCGGGGTCGATCAGCGGCATCAGCGCCAGCGATCGGGTGTCGGCGCCGATGTCGTCGAGCGCGATCCGTCCCCCGCGCCGGCGGACGCTCGCCACCGAGCGGCACAGCTCGGCGGGGCGAGCGGTCAGCGCGCGCTCGGTGATCTCGTAGACCACGTTGCCCTGCGTCCCGGCGCGGTCCCACGTCTCCTCGTACCGGTCGGGACACGGCGCCTCGAGGGCCAAGGGCTCGACGTTGACGAAGAGCGAGAGGGGAGCGGTGAGCCCGGCCTCCCGGGCGCCGCTCACAGCGGCCGCAAGGCACGCGCAATCCAGATCGACGAGCAGGCCCTCCCGACGGGCGGCGGCGAAGAGCCGGTCCGGACGCTCGAGCGGAGAGCCCGCCGGGCCACGGGACAGCGCCTCGTAGCCCACGACCGTACCGGTGTGCAGGTCGACGATCGGTTGAAAGACGGTCCCGATCTGCCCGGCGTCGAGGATCGCCTGTAGCGACACGCGACCAAGCTACACGCCGCGTTCCGGCGCAGCATGGTGGGCACCGCTTCACTCGTGTGCCGCGTCTGCCGATACGGAGGGGTGGCCGCGCGATCGCCTGGCCAACCGATCGACCGAGTGGAGTGTTCCGTGGGCACCTTTTTCATTCGCGAGGAGAAGCTCGACGGCGAGACCAGCGCCATCGTCGTCGACGGTTCGCTCGACTTCGATGCCGCTCCCGGGCTCAAGGAGTCCGTCGGCGGCCAGATCGGCACGGGCAGCCGGCACCTGATCATCGACCTCTCCGCGACCGACTTCATCGACTCGACGGCGATCGGCGTGCTCGTCGGCGCCCTCAAGCGCGTCCAGGAGTCCGGCGGGTCGCTGGGAGTGGTGTGCACGAGCGAGAACGTGCGCAGCGTCTTCGAGATCGTCGGCCTGGATGACTTCATCCCCGTGCACGGCACGCGCGACGAGGCCGTCTCCGCGATCGCCAGCGCGGCCTGACGCTCGCTTCGCCGGATCCGTTCCGTGGCCTTTCCTCCCCGTGAGCTCCGGCTTCCGGCGCACGCGTCGGAGCTCGCGCGCGCACGCGACTACGCGAGCGAGGCCGCGACCGCGTTCGGGCTCGGCGAGAGGGATCGCTTTCAGTTCGTGTTCGCGGTCAACGAAGCGGTGACCAACGCGATCAGGCACGGAACCCCCGACGTGGCCGGAACCATCGGCCTGCGCATCGACGCCACCGGCGACCGCCTGACCCTCGCCGTCTGCGATTGCGGACCGTTCGTGGTCCCCGCCGCGACCGAAGAGCTCATGCCGGACCATGGCCGGGGGCTCGAGCTGATGGCCACGCTCATGGACGACTTCGAGGTCAGCGCCGAGCCGGCGGGCACGGTCGTGCGCCTCGGTAAGCGCCGTCGGGACACTGGCGAGCAGGCCAGGGGGGATCGTGTCTAGCCCTCCTCGCTCACGGGCGCGTCCTGTCGCGACGGTGCTGGTCGCGGGGTGCGCCCTCCTTCTCGCTCCGGCCTCCGCGCCGGCCTCCGGGGTCCTCCCGGTCGCGCCCGCGCTCCCGAGCACCGCGCTCCCGGCCGCTCGGTCGCTTCCTCGCCTTCCCCCGGTCGGCGTGCCCGCGCCACCTAAGCCTCCCCCCGCTCCCCTGCCCGCGCTCGGCCCGCCAGCGCCGCCCTCCCCCGCCCCCCGTTCGCCCGCGCCCCCGGCGACGTCCGGTTCGAGTACCCCGACCGACCGCTCCACCGGGGGCCGCGCGGGGGCCGGCGCCACCTTCACGCGCGCGGGCGCTCGCCCCGTCCCGGCGGGTCGGGCGGCGCCGGCCACTCGCCGTATCCCCTCGACCGCCCCCGGGCGCCCTCGGCCGCGCCGTTCGCCGAGTCGCGCGAAGGTCGCCTCGGCCCGGTTGGCATCGCGCCCCAAAGCCTCCCCGGCTGCCCGAGGGTCTCGGCCCTCGGGGGCCGCGACTCGCCCCAAGTCGAGCGATCCTCTCTCGGCGATCGGCCGGTTCCTGCCCCTGCCGCTGCCCGTCCCGGACTGGAGCAAGCCGATCATCCTGCTCCTGCTCGTGCTCGCCGGCGGGCTCGCGGTCAGGTCCCGACTGGCCACGATCCGCGCCCGAGGCCTCGCGGGCGAACGGGAGGAGCTGGTTCAGGACCTCGACGCCATGCAGGCCGCTCTGGTCCCCTCGGTCCCCGCCCGGCTCCGGGACCTCGGCCTCTCCGTCGCGTACCGACCGGCCGATGGCCCGGCCGCCGGCGGCGACTTCTACGACGCGTTCCCGGTGGGCGAGAACGGAGTGGCGATCCTCCTTGGGGATGCCTCCGGGCACGGCCGCGAGGCACTCGCTCGCTCCGCGCTCACGCGCTACACGCTGCGCGCCTACGTGGAGGCGGGACTCGAGCCGCGCGCGGCGCTCAAGCTCGCCGGCCAAGTGCTCTCGGGGGAGAACGGCGAGGAGTTCACGACGATCGCCGTCGCGCTCTACGACACCGCCGCAGGAACCCTCACCTACGCCGCGGCGGGACACCCGCCGCCGATCCTGCTCGGCCCGAGCGCCCACCAGCCCGTGACCGCATGCTCCTCCCCGCCCGTCGGCTGGGACGCACCCACCGGACGTCGCCAGACGACCGTCGCCCTGCCGGCCGGCGCGCTCGCCTGCTTCTTCAGCGACGGTCTCACCGAGTCGCGCGCGGCCGGCCGCATGCTCGGACGCGACGGCCTCGCGCGGATCCTGGCCGAGCTCGGTCCGGGCCCCTCGGCCGCTGCGTTGCTCGCGCGGGTGCGCGCGAACGGGGACGAGGCGCCCGACGACATGGCCGCCTGCATCCTCCTCCCCGGACCGGGCGCGGGGTCGCCGGCGCCCAGCACGCGAACCGAGGCGCTCGAGCTCGATGCGGCCGAGCTCGCCGGGCCGAAGCCCGAGCGCTTCCTCCTGGCCTGTGGGATCCCCCGTGGCGAGACGCCCACGGTGCTCGCTCAGGCTCGAGAGACCGCCGGCCAGCACGGCGCCGCGCTGCTCCGCGTCCACCTCGACGCGGCCGGGTCCTGCGCCAGCGCCGTCTCGCCCACGCCCGCCAGGACGGGGATCGGCGCGGACTCCCCGGCAGGCTTGGGCGAGCTCCTCAGCGCCTGAGCGACCGGGCCCCGGGGTCGAGCGCACGCTCTCTCCACGGGTGCGAGACTCCGCAGGGGTGTGCGCAGCGCTACACCGCACCCTCGTCCCCCTCAGAGGAGGTCCCCGTGAAGAAGCTGCTCGAGCTGCTCGTCTGCATCGTCCACCCCCTCGCCGTGGTCCCGGGCTGGGTCGACCTGGCCACGCGCCGCCGGGACCTCACTCCCGTGGGCAAGGGCGCATGGGGGGTGGCGATGCTCGTTCCCGCCGCCCCCTTCCTCTACGTGCTCACGGGAGGAAGGCTCTGGTAGGGGCCTTCCTCCCGCCCGACCCGGTGCTCGTCGAGCCCTACGAGCGCCAGCTGTGGCTGTACTCGCCCAGCGGCCCGTCGGGCAGGCCGGCGTCCTTGCGCAGGCGCTGGGCGATCTCCACGATCTCCTCCGGCTCGTAGCTCGGGGCGAACACCGCGCTCTGGGGCGGCAGGTCGTTCGGCGCCACGCCCTCGGGGGCCTCGTCGACGACCTCGAGCTCCTCGCCCGTCTCCGGGTGCGGCCCGTTGAACACGGCGACGATCTCGCGGTAGTCCTCGGGCGAGAAGCGGTAGAGCTTGAGATGCAGGCCCTGCTCGATGTGCGGCCGGCACTCGGGGATCTTCTCGGTGGGGATCCGCGGCGAGGGGAAGAGCTTGGACAGGTCGGCGCCGGTGAGCTTCTCCACCGCGCGGGCGTAGGCGACCTGGTGGACGCCGCCGCGCACGAGGAGGTAGCCGGTGAGCGCACGGGCGGCAGGGTGATCGACGCTCTCGTACACCTTGAGCGTTGTTGTTGCGCGCCCCGCACTCGAGGAAGAAGTCGTGGGTCAGGTCCTGGACGAGGTCGCCGGAGGAGAAGACGTTGTCTCCCGTCCACGGATTGCCGCGGGAGTCCTGGGGCAGCGCTCCCAGGCCGCCGGCGATGTAGTGATGGGCGTTGCCCACCCCCTTGAGCCCGGCGAGCGGGGTCGCGCTCGGGTCGGGTGCGCCCTCGGACGGCGAGGAGCCGGTGAGCATGGTGTTGATCGCCGCCGCGACGAGCTCGATGTGTCCGAACTCCTCGGCGGCGATGTTGGCGATCAGGTCGTAGAACGGCCGCGCACCCTGCCTGTCGCGGAAGTTGAACGACTGGAACGTGTAGAGGGTCGACATCTCGCCGAAGCGGCCGCCCATGAGCTCGTGGACGTCGCGGGCGCCCTGTGGGTCCGGGTCGCTCGGCGGTGGCATCTCGGTGCCCCACCGGTCGATGCGCAGAATCATTTGAGGCTCCTCTGATGGGAACGATGTCCTTGAGGAGTCTCCCGCCCAGAGCCCCGGCAAACGACGGATGGTGCCCAGCCCGGACGCCCTCAGGGTTCTAGGTCGCGGCGCAGATGACGTCGTGGAGCTCGGTGGTGAGCCTCGCGACCTGCCGGGTGAGAGCGGTGTTCTGCTCGAGCATGCGCGTGTGCTGCTCGGCGAGCTCCTTGTCGCCAGCGAGCTCCGCGGTCTGCCGGGCCTCGTAGGCCGCCTGTCGGCGCGCCTCCTCCTCGCGGTGCGCCTGAAAGGCGTCTTCTCGCACCTTGTCGCGGTCGGCCTGACGAGTCTGTGCGAGGAGGATCAACGGAGCTGCGTAGGCAGCCTGGGTCGAGAACGCGAGGTTGAGCAGGATGAACGGATAAGGATCCCACCGGAAGCTGAAGGCCGCCGCGTTGAGCGCGATCCACACCGCGACAAGCACCGTCTGGCCGAGGATAAACGCCGGGGTGCCGAAGAATCGCGCAAAGCGCTCCGCCAGCACGCCGAACCGATCGCTTCCGAACGCGCCGTGATGACCTTGTCCCTGCTCGCCCATCTCAAAGCTCTCCCCGTCGCAGTGCCAGACCGGGCAACTTAGACCCACGCCAGGACGGAGAACCCCGGCGCGCTACGCGCTACGAGGCACTACCCCGCCTGCGCGGAGGGGCGCACGAGCACCTCGTTGACGCTGACGTTCTCGGGCTGGCCGATCGCGTAGAGGACGGCGCCGGCGATGTCGTCGGCCTCCAGCGGCGTGACGCCGGCGAAGCGCTTGCGCATCTGCTCGAGCACCTCCTCGCGGTTGTGGCCCGCGAGCTCCGTGGCCACCGCGCCCGGCTCGACCAGCGTCACGCGGATGCCGGCGCCCGCCGTCTCCTGCCGCAGCGACTCGGAGAACGCGCCCACGCCGAACTTCGTCAGGTTGTAGACGCCGGAGCCCGCCCGCGCGACCCGCCCGGCAACCGAGGAGACGTTGACGATGTGTCCCGAGCCCTGCGCACGCATGAGGGGCAGGGCCGCATGCGTGCCGTAGAGGACGCCGAAGAGGTTGACGTGGATCATGCGCCGCCACTCCTCGGTGGGCGCGCCCTCGATCGGGCCGAGGAGCATCACGCCGGCGTTGTTGACCAGCACGTCGAGCCGACCCAGCTGGGTGTGGGCCTGCTCGACGAAGCGTCGGGCCTCGTCCTCCTCCCCCATGTCGGTCGCGACCGCGATCGCCCGGCCTCCGTCACCCGCGATGCGCTCGGCGAGGGCCTCGATACGGTCGCTGCGCCGCGCCGCGAGCGCGACCGCCGCGCCGGCCCGGGCACACGCGAGCGCGGTGGCCTCCCCGATGCCCGAGGAGGCGCCGGTGATCGCCACGGCCTTCTCCGATAGATCGACGTCCACGGGGCTCACCTCAGGCGTCGATGCTCGACATGTCCGGGTAGCGCTCGCCCGCGGTCGCGCCGTGCGGCGCCGCCTCGTCGATCCGCTCGAGGTCCTCCGAGCTCAGCGAGAGCTCCGCCGCACCGACGTTCTCCTCGAGGTAGGCCACCCGCTTGGTCCCGGGGATGGGGACGATGTCCTCGCCTTGGTGGAGGACCCAGGCGAGGGCGAGCTGGCTGGCGCTCACGTGGCTCTCCTCGGCGATCTCGCGAACGCGCTCGACCAGCTCGAGGTTCCTCTCGAAGTTCTCGCCCTGGAAGCGGGGGTTATGGCGCCGGAAGTCGTCCTCGGGGAGGTCCTCCGGGGAGCGGAAGCGGCCGGAGAGGAAGCCGCGCCCGAGCGGGCTGTAGGGCACGAAGCCGATGCCCAGCTCGCGCACGGTGGGCAGGATCGCGTCCTCGGGATCACGCGACCACAGCGAGTACTCCGTCTGCAGCGCGCTGATGGGGTGCACGCCGTGGGCCCGGCGGATCGTGTCGGGCGAGGCCTCCGAGAGGCCGAGGTAGCGGACCTTGCCCTGCGCCACGAGCTCGGCCATAGCTCCCACCGTCTCCTCGATCGGGACGGTCTTGTCGACCCGGTGCTGGTAGTAGAGGTCGATGTGGTCGACCGCCAGGCGGCGCAGCGACGCCTCGCACGCGCTGCGCACGTAGTCCGGGGAGCCGTTGATGCCGATGAAGGAGCCGTCCTCGCGGCGCTCGTTGCCGAACTTGGTCGCCAGCACGACCTCGTCGCGCCGATCGGCGATCGCCCGGCCGACGAGCTGCTCGTTCGTGAACGGCCCGTACATGTCCGCGGTGTCCAGAAGGCTCACGCCGAGCTCGAGCGCCCGGTGGATCGTGGCCACGGCCTCTCCCTCGTCCGCCTGCCCGTAGAACTCCGACATGCCCATGCATCCCAGGCCGAGGGCGGAGACCATCAGACCCTGTGCTCCCAACTGGCGCTGCTGCACTGACTCGCTCCTTGTCGAATGACCTACCGGGACTCTGCCCAATCGTTGCGCAGGCAAACACCCGAAAGCGGGATCGCCCCCGCGCGGCGCCCGGTATCGTCCCGGCCGCATGCCCGAGCCGCTCACCCTCTACACGTGCCACCTCGACCGCGGCGGCCCGAAGTTCCATCCCTGCCGGCAGGTGCACGAGGCGCTCGACGCCGCCGGACACGACTACGAGACCGTGGTGTTCGACAGGAACAAGCCGATGGGCTTCTTCACCAAGGGCAAGCGCCCCGAGCTCGAGAAGATGAGTGGGCAGGAGAAGCTTCCCGTGCTCAAGATCGGCGAAGACCGGACCATCGCGGGCTCGGGCGAGATCAAGAGGTGGGCGCGCGAGAACGCGCGCACCGCGTCCTGACGCGGCGCGCCCGCGGCACGAGGGACCTCGTCCGAGTCGCCGGCTCCCGCCCGTAACGCCGGGGCACCTGGATGGACGGGGAGCGCGTCAGCGACGAGCCCTCGTGTCTATCCGGGCCCCCGAGGAGCTGACGGGAGACGACGCAAGAGCCACACGAAAGGAGCGCACATGTCACGCGAAGCGAACATCGCCGCCCAGGAGCACCTGGCGGAGAGCATCAACGCCGGAGACATCGATGGCGCGGTGGAGACCTTCGCCGAGGATGCGGTCGACCACGACCCCGCCCCCGGCCAGGGGCCCGGGCGCGAGGGCTTCAAGGGCTTCTTCCAGACCCTCGCCGGAGCCTTTCCGGACGCACACATCGCGCCGGCCCACATGGTGGCCGACGAGGAGCACGTCTGCATCGCCTACACGCTGACGGGCACCCATGAGGGCGACTTCAACGGCATCGTCGCTACGGGTAGGAAGATCGAGGTGCGGGGAGTGCAGATCGGACGCTTCGAGGACGGCAAGATCGTCGAGCGCTGGGGCTCGAGCGACGAGCTCGGCATCCTCCAGCAGCTCGGCGTCGACCCGACGGCGGCCTGACGTGCCGACAACACGACGCACGCCGCTTGGCGCCACCCTCGGCGGCCTGGCGGCGGGCGCCGCCGGCACCGGCGTGATGACCGCCGCCCAGACCGCGTACATGAAGGCGTCGGGCGGCGAGGCGAGCACCACGCCGGCGGAGGTCGGCAAGCGCATCATTCGGGGCGTCTTCCAGCGTGAGGTGGACGAGGCTCGCACGGAGCAGCTCAACAACGCGATGCACTGGCTCTACGGGACGAGCTGGGGGGCGGTGTACGGGATCACGGCGGGGGGCCGCCACGCGCGCGCGCTGCGCAGCGGCCTGCTCTTCGGCCTGGGCGTGTGGGGCGCGAGCCTCGTGCACCTGCCCGCGATGGGGCTCGCGCCGCCGGTATGGGAGTACAGCCCCGCGAGCATCGCTCCCGACCTCGGCTTCCACCTCGTCTACGGCATCGGGGTCGCCGCCGCCTACAAGGCGGTCGAGCGCTGACCGGCGTCCTCGCGGAGGGCGTGGCTCGGGTGAGCGCCGGGGGCGCGGGCGTGCTCCGCGGCGGCTCATGAGCACGGAGCTTGCCCTGCTCGCCGTGCTGAGCGTCGGCGTGGGCCTTGTCGTCCTCGCGCCGAAGGTCGGCGTCCCCTACCCGATCCTCGTCCTGGCCGGAGGGGTCGCGCTCGGCTTCGTGCCCGGCATGCCGGCGGTGGGCATCGCCCCCGACGTCGTCCTCCTCGTGCTGCTGCCGCCCCTGCTGTACTCGGCCGCGTTCTTCCTCCCCCTCGGAGAGCTGCGCGCGAACCTGCGCCCCATCGGCGTGCTGGCGGTGGTCGTGGTGGGGCTGACCATGGCCGCGGTGGCCGCGGTGGCGCACCTCGCCCTCGGACTCCCGTGGGCGGTGGCCTTCGTGCTCGGCGCGATCGTCTCGCCGACCGATCCCACCGCGGTCGAGGCGATCGGGCGGCGCCTGGCCGTGCCGCGTGGCCTCATCTCGGTGATCCAGGGCGAGAGCCTCGTCAACGACGGCACGGCGCTGACCCTCTACGCGTCCGCCGTCGGCGCGGTCGTGGCGGGAAAGGTCTCGGCTCCCGCCGTGGCCGGTCGCTTCGTGCTCGGGATCGCCGGCGGCGTCGCGATCGGCCTGGCGGTGGGCTGGGTGATCGCCCGTATCCGCGCCAGCATGGACAGCGCTCCCGAGGAGCTGGCGCTCTCGCTGCTCGCCGCCTACGCCGCCTACCTGCCCGCCCAGTACATCGGCGCCTCGGGCGTCCTCGCCGCGGTGACCGTCGGCGCCTACCACGGCCGGCGCCAGCACGACCTCATCTCTCCCAGCACCCGCATCCAGACCTTCTCGTTCTGGGAGCTGCTCGTCTTTCTCGTCAACGCCGCGCTGTTCGTCCTCATCGGCCTGCAGCTCCCCGCGATCCTCGACCGCCTGCACGGGCGCGGCGCCGGCGAGCTGCTCGGCGACGCGACGCTGATCATCGCCGTGGTCGTCCTCGTGCGGTTGGCGTGGGTCGCGGGCGCCACCGGAGTGCTGCGCCTGCTCGACGGCCGCCGGGCGCGAGCGCTCGCTCTTCCGCGGCGGTACGCCGTCGTGGTGGGCGCCACGGGGATGCGCGGCGCCGTATCGCTCGCGGCCGCGCTCGCGCTGCCGCTGGGCGCGGGCGGCGGTCGGCCGTTCCCGGACCGCGACCTGCTCGTCTACCTCGCCTTCGCCGTGATCGTCGGCACCCTTCTCCCCCAGGGCCTCGGGCTGCCGCTGCTCCTCCGGCGGCTCGGGCTCGAGGGCGACCCACGGGTGGAGCGCGAGGAGGACGAAGCACGGCTCGAGGTCGCCCGCGCCGCGGGCCGGCGCCTCGAGGAGCTGCGCGGGGAGTCGTGGGTGCGCGACAGCACCGCCGAGCGCCTCGCCGGCGCCTACCGCTTCCGCGAACGCCGCTTCGGTGCGCGCCTCGAGGACGGGGTCGGCGACGGCGCCGAGGAGCGCTCCGCCGACTACCAGCGCCTGCGCCGCGAGCTGCTCGACGCCGAGCGCGCCGCGCTCGTCCGCCTGCGCGACGAGGGTCGCATCGACGGCGACGTCATGCGCCGGGTCGAGCGTGACCTCGATCTCGAGGACAACCGGCTCGAGCCCTGAGCGTCCTCACGGTTCTCCTGCGGGGCGTCGCTACCGCGAGCGGCCCGGGCGATGGCCCGACGCGCGCAGGAGGCGCTGAGCGAGGCGCTCGATGACCCGGCCGCCGGTGCCGGAGAGCAGCGGCGCGTTGAGGTGGGGCACGTGCCAGAGGCCCTCGAGGTCCTCGTCGATGACCGGCACGCCGGCCGCCCGCGCCCGTTGGGCGAACCGCAGCCCGTCGGCGCGAATCAGGTCGTCTTCGCCGGTCTGCACGACGAGCGGCGGTAGGCCGCGCGGATCGGCGCGCAGCGGGGAGACGAGGGGGTCCCGCGCGTCGGCGCCGCCGGCCAGGTAGGCGCGGACGAACCGGCGCAGGAGCCCCTCGGTGAGCACGGGCTCGCGCGGAGCGCGACGGCGCCCGGCGGGGGCGTCCGGCGTCAGGTCGAGCCACGGGCACGCGAGTCCGAGCGCGGCGGGCCCGGGACGGCCGGCGTCGCGCAGGACGAGCGCCAGGGCGATGGCGAGGCCGCCTCCCGCCGAGTCGCCGGCGAACACGACCCGCGCCGGGTCGGCTCCCCCGCCGTCGGTCAGCGCCGTCCAGGCGGCGAACGCGTCCTCCAGCGCGGCCGGATATGGGTGCTCGGGCCCCAGCCGGTAGTCGGGCACGATCACGCGGCAGCCCACAGCCGCTCCCAGCCGCGCGGCCAATGGGCGGTAGAGCCGGGGCGAGCCGACGGTGTAGCCGCCACCGTGGAGGTAGATCAGGGCGCGCTCGTCGTCGTGGGCCCGAGAGGGGCGCAGCACCTCGCACGAGACGCCGCCGAGCTCGACGTGCTCGACCCGCGTGCCGCGCGGGGGTCCGGGGAAGCGCAGGCCGAGCTCCGCGCGCTTGCGCGACTCTGGCCACGGGACGCGCGGCGAGAAGGCCCATCGGGAGAAGGCGCGCAGCTGCGGGCGCACCAGGGCGGGAGGGAGGCCGGCCATCCTCGGCAATGCTCTTCCCCGGATCGCCCGTCGCGAACCTGCCTTGCCCGACTCGCCCGCGTTTGACAGGATCGACGCCATGTCAACCGCTGATTACGTCATCGTCGGGGCCGGCTCGGCCGGCTGTGTGCTCGCCAACCGCCTGACCGAGGATCCCGACGTGCGGGTGCTGCTCATCGAGGCGGGCGGCAAGGACCGCAGCCCGAACATCAAGATTCCCGCCGCCTTCTCCAACCAGTTCCACACGAGGCTCGACTGGGACTTCGCCACCGAGCCCGAGCCGCACTGCGACGGGCGCTCGCTCTACATCCCGCGCGGCAAGTCGATCGGCGGGTCGAGCTCCATGAACGCGATGCTCTACGTGCGCGGACGCCCGCTCGACTACGACCTCTGGAAGGAGGGTGGAGCCGAGGGGTGGGGCTGGTCCGACGTGCTCCCCTACTTCCTCAAGGCGGAGCACAACGAGCGCGGCCCTTCGGAGTTCCATGCCGTCGGGGGCCCGCTGAACGTCGCCGAGCAGCGCTCTCCCCGGCCGCTCGACCGCGCGCTGCTGGCCTCCTCCGAAGCCGCGGGCATCCCACGGGTCGCCGACTACAACGGGCCCGAGCAGGACGGCGTCTCGATGTTCCAGGTCACCCAGAAGAACGGGCGGCGCTGGAGCGCGGCCGACGGCTACCTGCGCCCGGTCATGGAGCGTCCCAACCTCGAGATCGTCACCGGCGCGCTCGTCTCCGGCGTGGAGCTCGAGGGTACGCGCGCGGTCGGGGTGCGCTACCGCGCGCGTCGCGGCGGCGAGCAGGTCGCGCGGGCCGAGCGCGAGGTCATCCTCGCCGCGGGCGCCATCGGCTCGCCCCAGCTCCTGCTGCTCTCGGGCATCGGGCCGGCCGACCACTGCTCCGAGGTCGGCGTGCGAGCCCGTCACGACCTACCGGGCGTCGGACAGGAGCTCCAGGACCATCCGTTCGTCACCGTCCTGTGGGAGGTCTCGGACACCGAGACGCTCTACGGGGCCGAGAAGCCGCGCTACATGGCGGAGTGGCTGCTGCGCCGCTCGGGCAAGCTGACCTCCTCGGCCGCCGAGGTGGTGGCCTTCGTGCGCACGCGCCCAGGACTGCCCGCGCCCGACATCCAGTTCCACATGGGCGCGCTCTACTACGAGCGCCACGGCGAGGAGGAGTTCGACGGCCACGCGGGCGTGATCGCTCCCGTCCTCATCGCTCCCCGCAGCCGCGGCAAGGTCTGGCTGGCCTCCGCGGACCCGCGGGCCAAGCCGCGCATACTGACCAACTCCCTGGCCGAGCCGGAGGACGTCGCCTCGCTCGTGGCCGGCATGGAGATGGCGCGCGAGATCGCCCGGCACGAGCCGCTGGCGGGCAAGATCGTGCGCGAGCTCAAGCCGGGTGCCGGGGTCACGCACCCGGCCGACCTCGAGGCCGACCTGCGCCGGCGCTGCGAGCTCATCTACCACCCGGTCGGCACGTGCCGCATGGGCCGCGACGAGCGCTCGGTCGTCGATCCGCAGCTGCGCGTGCACGGCCTCGAGGGCCTCCGTGTGATCGACGCGTCGGTCATGCCGATAATCCCCGGGGGCAACACGAACGCCCCCACGATCATGGTCGCCGAGCGGGCCGCGGATCTCATACGCGGTCGCGGCGCGGTGGCGGCCACGACCGCTGCGGCGTCGGTCGTCGCCTAGCCGGGCGGGAGGCCGGACGGCGCCCGGCCTCCCGCATGCTCAGCCGCTCAGGCGTGGCTGAGATCGCTCTCGGCGGCCTTCAGGACGCCGGCACGGTTCTTGTGGGTGCGCTCGTAGCTGCGCACGCTCTTGATGCGCTCCTCGTCGGCGTTGTCGAGCGCGGTGCGGACCTCGGCGGCGGTGAGCTCGTCGTAGCCGGGCCAGGGCTCCTCGCCGCGTAGCGAGCTGAGCTTGCTCGTGATCGTCGAGCGGTTCTGGTTCTTGCGCTCGTAGGAGTCGACCTTGGCCAGGTCGACCTGGGAGAGATCGGCGAGCTTGCTCGTGACCTCCTCGGCGGTGAGCTGGTCGTAGCGGGCGAGGGGCAGATCCTCCTCCGAGGCCAGCGCCCCCTTGACCTGTCCCTCGGCCTGGGCGACCCCGGGCACCTTGCGAGCCTGCTTGGCGCCCTTCTTGGCCCGGGCGCCGCCCTTGCGCGCGGTCTGCTTGGCTGCCGCACCGGCCACGCGCGCGGCGTCCGCCGCCCCCGTCTCGGCCAGGTCGTAGGAGCCCTCGCCGTGCACGTCGGCGCCGACGACCGCGTCGGTGAGCTTGGGGATCTCCCTGAGCACGCGCTCGAGCATCTTCTCCTCGTCGGCGCGGATGGAGGCCGCGAGCTTCTCGGTCCTCTCGTCGCCCACCGAGCGCGCGAGCCGCTCGAGCGCGGTGTAGGTGGCAATCTCCAGGGCCTCGGTCGCGCAGGCGTCCTTGGCGTTCTTGAGGACCTTCTCCTCTCCGCCCGTCCCGCGCACGAGATCCAGCGGCGTCTTGGCCAGGGCGAGGCCCTGGCCGAGGACGCTCTGCGCGGCGCCGAGGCCGGCCTGGAGCGTGTTGCCGCCCTGACCGAGGTCGGTCAGGCGCTCGCGCACCCGCTCGGCGTGCCGCTGGGTCTCGCCCAGGTGCTTCTCGAGCCCCTGGCGGTAGGAGCCACGTGGAGTCATGGCGATCTGCGACTGGAGCACCCGGACCAGGCCTACCTCCGTTGCGTGGGCCTCGTTCAGGTACTGCACTACCTTCTGCTCGGACTGACCCATGGGTCGGCCTCCTCGAGATGGGGTTGGGATGGATCCGTGGGGCCCGGCGACACCGTGCCGGGGCCCGGAAGCCCACGTCGCGCCGCCCTGCGCCGAAGGCGCCGGCGGGCCGCCCTGCTCCCCCCACCATAGCGAACACCTGTTTGCCCGCACGGCGCCCGCGTTGTCGCCCTCGCGATGCGGCGCGCACGCCTGATCGCGGTGGCGCTGGGCGCGAGGATTGGGCTTCGGTCGGCGGGGAATCCCCGCCCCGTGGGCGTCGCGATCATCACCGGCTCGAGCTCCGGCATCGGGCGGGCGACGGCGGTCGCGCTGGCCGCCCGGGGGCTCGACGTGGGGCTCACCTGGCACGAGGACGAGGCGGGGGCGCGAGCCACCGCCGAGGAGGTCTCGGCGCTCGGCCGGCGCGTCGAGGTGCGCCGGCTCGAGCTCACGCGGTTGCCGGAGGCGGGCGAGGCGATCGACGAGCTCGCCGACGCGCTCGAAGGCCTCGACGTCCTCGTCAACAACGCGGGGACCGGTCACTCGACGCCGTTCCTCGAGCTCGAGCTCGAGGAGTGGCGGCGCGTGCTCGCCGTGGACCTCGACGGGGCGTTCGTTTGCGCCCAGCGCGCGGCCAAACGCATGGTCGCCGCCGGGCGCGCGGGGCGCATCGTCAACGTCACCTCGGTGCATGAGCACGTGCCCCTCGCCGGCTCGTCGGCCTACTGCGCGGCCAAGGGCGGCCTCGGCCTGCTCACGAAGGTCATGGCGCTCGAGCTGGCCGAGCACGGCATCGCGGTCAACGCAATCGCCCCGGGTGAGATCGCCACCCCGATGACCGGCGCCGCCGACGTGGACCCCGCCACCGAGGAGCGACCGGGCATCCCCCTCGGGCGCCCGGGCGACGCACGCGAGATCGCCGCGGCGATCGCCTTCCTTGCCTCGCCGGACTCGAGCTACGTGACGGGTGCCTCACTGGTCATCGACGGCGGCATGCTCCTCATGGCCGCCGAGGCCAACCGCCGGGTCTCCTAGACGACGGCGGTCGGAAGCTCAGCGCCCGCGGCGGCGACGCACGACGCGGGCCGCGATGAGCAGCGCCGGGCCGGCGAGTAGCGCGCGCGCCGGCCACGACCGCCGCCCCGAGGTGGACCCGGGACGGGCGCTGCCGGCCGCGGGGATGGCGAACTCCTCGGCCGCGAGGGTGTCGTGCGGCTCGGCGATGCCCGCGGCGTCACTCGGCAGCGCGCGCACCTGCGCCGCGGGCAGGTGCGGGTCGGGCCCTGGGATCGCGAACGAGTCGGCGGCCAGTGTGTCGTGCGGAGCTTCGATCCCGCTCGGGTCGACGGGAGGATCGCGATGGGATTCGGGAGTCATGAGAGATGGGCCGCCCGGGGATCGAACCGCGGGTCTCCCGTACGAAGGGTACGGTGCTCTGCCACTGAGCTAGCGGCCCCCGGGGAGACGGAGCTACCGGTCGCTGGCGAGCGGCTGCTCCATGGCCTTGGTCTCCGGCGGGTTGATGTAGGGCTGCTCGGGCTCCTCGTGCTCCTCGTGATAGGCGCTCTCGGCGTTGACCGCCCAGATGTCGTGCGCCGTGCCGTCCACCAGGTTGTCCACGGCGCGCATCGCGCTGAGCATGGAGTGGTCTGAGTTGTTGTAGCGGTGCAGGCCGTTGCGTCCGACCTGCGTGAGGTTGCCGATGCCGTCGAGCCACGCGCGGATGACGTCGACGCGCTCGGAGTAGTCGGCGTCGTACATGGGATAGGCCTTTTGCACCCGCACGACGAACCCGCGCTCGACGCGATCGGCACGGGCGAGGCCGAGCTCCTCGAGCTCGCGCTTGGCGAGCGCGACGAGGTCCTCGTCGGGCATGGTCCACAGCTCATCCCCCTCGAAGGCGAAGAACTCGAGGCCGACGCTCGCCTTGTCCACGCCCGGCGGCACCATGTCGGGGCTCCAGGACTTGAAGTTCTGGATGCGGCCGACCGTGACGTCGGGCTCGTGGATGTAGATCCAGTTGTCCGGGAAGAGGTCCTGACCGTCGATCACGAGCGAGACGGTGAGGAAGTCGCGGTAGCGCAGTCCGCGCGCCGCGGCCTGCACGGCAGGGTCGGCCGCCGGCTGGGCGATGCCCACCGTGGTGCGCAGCGGCAGCGAGGAGATGACGGCGCTCGGCCGCAGCGTCTCCTGCGGCGTCTCGACGCCCACGACGTGGCCGTTCTCGATCAGCAGCGCGGTGACCGGCGCGTTCAGCCGCACCTCGCCCCCGAGCTCGGTGATGTCGGAGGCCATCTGCTCCCACATCTGCCCCGGCCCGAAGCGGGGGTACTTGAACCTGTCGATGAGCGACTTGATCTCATTGTTCTTGTTGCCGAAGAACGCCGACTTGGCGGCGGAGAAGAACGACAGGCCCTTGATGCGCTGGGCCGCCCACTCGGCGCGGATCTCCGAGGTGGAGACACCCCACACCTTCTCGGTGTAGGACTTGAAGAAGAGGTTGAAGAGCCGCTTGCCGAAGCGGTTGGAGACCCACTGCTCGAAGGTGTCCTCCGGCCCCTTGGGCTTGAGCTGCGCCCAGAAGTAAGAGAGGGTTGCGCGCGTGAGCTCGACCGGACCGAGCTTCTTGATCACGTCCATGCCCTGCAGCGGATAGTCGAGGAACTTCTTGTTCCAGTAGATGCGTGACTGGCGCGGGCGCAGCAGCCACTCCTCCCGCCCGCTCTTGGCGCTGGCGTGGGACATGATCTCGTCCCACAGCGCCTCCACCTCCTTGGCCTTGGTGAAGAAGCGGTGGCCGCCGAGGTCGAAGCGGAAGCCGTCGCGCACCTCGGTGCGCGCCAGGCCGCCAAGCTGGTTCTGGCTCTCGAGCACGATCACCGGCTTGCCGCGCTGGGCCAGCAGGTAGCCCGCAGTCAGCCCCGCGGGGCCGCCCCCGAGCACGACGACGGGGCCGTCATCGGTGAGGGCGGGAAGGTTTCCGTTCTCTGCGGGCATTGGCTCTCGTCCTGGTCTCGGGGTCGGGCGGGGGTGGGCGTCGGTCCGGCTCAGGCGGTCTTCGTGTAGAGGACGGCGCTGTTGCCGACGGTCGAGGCCGCGTGGTAGAACTGCGGCGCGATCCCGCTGCGGCGAAGCGTCGGATCCGTCGCGAGGATCTGGCTCCACTGAGCCGAGCGTCGCCGGACGAACCGGGTCCACGGCGCGGTCCAGTTGTAGCTCCCCTCGGTCAGCGGGCGGACGAGCACCACGTGCTGGCCGGGGCGCAGGGTGGCGAGCAGCCCTCCGAGCGCCTGGCGGGGATCGGAGCGCTCGATGCGCGTGAGCGCGTCGGCCCAGTTCATGTAGCGAGGGTCGGCGACGGGACCGCTCGTGTCCGCGTAGCGCAGGCCCGGCGGCATGTAGTACTGGATGACCGGCGTCTGCTCGGGCTGGCCGGCGATCACCAGGTCGCCGGGGCGCAGCTGTGGAGTCAGGTCGGCGGCGATGTCGCGGACGTTGCTCTTGTACTCGGGCGCGTAGGGCTTCGGATTGACCCAGAACACGCACATGAGGGCAAGGGCGACGAGGCCGAGTCGCCGAGCGCGGGCGAGCCCGAGCGCCGCGATGAGGAGCAGGGGGCCGACGATCGCCGCGAAGTAGCGCACCGTCCACGCCGGGTTGACCTGGGAGAGCGCCCAGGCCACGGCCAGGGTTCCGACGGCGAGCCCGGCCAGCCCCTTCAGCAGGGCGAGCTCGCGGGGCGAGCGCTTCTCGGTGACGAGCGCGGCGATCCCCAACCCGGCCGCGAGCGCGAGCGCCACACCCGAGCGGTCGCCGCCGAAGACGCCACGCGCGATCTGGACGGGGGCCCCGAACCGCGGTGCGTGACCCCACGGCGCGCCCGTGTGCGCCGCCTGGAAGAGCAGGGTCGGCAGCCAGGGGAGGAACAGCAGGGCGGCGCCGCCGAAGCCGAGCAGCACATCGCGGAGGAAGGCACGTCGGTCCTCCGCCGCCCGCCAGAGGGGAACCATGGTGGCCAGGGCGGCGACGGCGAAGAAGAGTCCCCATCCGTGGGTGTAGAGCATGGCCGCCAGCCCGACGGCCACCCCCGGCAGGTAGCGACGCCGGCGCCCGACGTAGGCCTGCACGAGGCAGGTCGCGGTGAGCAGCCCGAGCAGCGCCATGAGCGAGTACATGCGGGCTTCCTCGGCGTACTGCGTCAGGAACGGGTTGAGCGCCGCGAGCGCCGCGCCGATGAGGGCGGCGCGGCGGCCGAAGAGCTTCCATCCCGCCCACAGCACGGCCGGGATCATGAGCAGCGAGAAGATGAGGGAGAGCGCGTGCGCCGCCACCTCCGTGCGCCCGAAGGCCGCCATCCAGAAGTGGAGCAGCACGTAGTAGAGCGGCGGCGAGCCGTCGTTGTGCAGCACCCCAGGGATGGCGCTGAGCGGGTGCGACGCGATGCCGATCGAGAGGCCCTCGTCCATCCAGAACGACCCGCCAAGCACGCGCGTGCGCAGGACGAGCGAGCCGAGCAGGAGCAGCGCCACGAGCAGCGCGGTCGGTGCCGGGCCGGAGAGCGGGATGCGCCGCAGCCGCGGGAGGGCAGGGACGCGGCGGGCGGCTACGGTGGCCATGCTCGGGGCAGGATAACGGTGCCAGTACAGGCGTTTCGTTAGGCGCGCGCGCGCAGCGAGCGGCCCGGCACGCAGTGCGCGAAGACGTGCCACGGGCCACTGTCGGCCACGGGCTTGAAGGCCGGCGGAGCGATCGGGACGGGGTCCTCGCGCCGGGTCGTGCGGGCGCTGAGGACGACGCCGGGACGTGCTCCCGGGGCGGCCGGGTCGAACGCGATCTTGATGCCCGGTGTCCTCAGGTACCAGGCGACCATCGGGATGAGGAACTTGCCCGCGTAGGGCTTGCCGCACGCGAGCACCGGCTCGTGGCCGCCCATGCGGTCGACCACCGCGACGAAGCGGTCGCGCACGATCGCCTGGTAGTGCAGCGCGACCTCGATCTTGTGCAGGAGCTGGAGGCGCCGGTAGGTGGAGGGAGTGAAGGCCCCGACCACGAGCACCGCGGCGATGGCCGTGGCGGCGGTGGCCCTCGCCGGACGGCCGGTCCGGCGCGCGAGCCATCCCCCCTGGGCGGCGAGCCAGCCCCAGCCCGCACCGCCCAGGACGCTGAGCATCCCGCTGGCAGGGATGAGATAGCGGGGGTTCCCCGAGAAGTGCGCCTGGGTCAGCGCGGCGACGGTGAGCAGCCAGAGGGCGGCGGAGAGCGCGATCACCAGCTCGAGCGACAGGCGCCGGCGGCGCGCGGTCGCGACCAGGCCGACGAGGATGGCGATCACGGCGCCGACCTTGCCGGGGGTGAAGAGCACCGGCCGGGCGTTCTGGAGCACGGTGAGGGCCGGATGCTTGGAGTAGGCCGGGCTGTTCGGGTTGGGGTTCGAGGCTCGGCTGGCCGCCCGGAACAGGTTGCCCGACCCCCAGAGCTCCGGGCCGAGCCAGAGGAGGGGGAGTACCGCGAAGAGGCCGAGCACGAGCTTCCACGCCCCGCGGTCGCGCCACAGCAGCCAGAGGCCGTAGAGGAAGAGGAACGGCCAGGTCTCCGGGCGCAGGAGCGCGGAGAGGAACCCGAGGGCGAAGGTCTGGCGCGGGTGCCCGTCGACGTGGCGCTCGATGGCCAGGAGCATGAACGCGACGAGCAACCCCTCCGAGTTGCCCAGGGCGACGTCGCGGACGAAGTTGCCGGTCGCGCAGACCGTGACGACCCCGAGGAAGCCGGCGAGCAGCGCGGTCTGGCGCGGCGTGAGGCGCACGGCCAGGCGGAAGATCATGACCATCGCGAAGAAGCCGCCCGCGCGGGCGACGACGAGCCACAGGTCGGGCGCGGCGGGCCCGAACAGCGCGAAGACCGTGGTGAAGAGCACGGGCAGCGGCTTCCACGAGGGGCCCTGCAGCGTGTTGAGGTCCAGATGGAGGATCTCCCGGCCCCACGTGAGCCAGGACCAGGGGTCGTACGTCGGCGTGGAGGGCAGCAGCACCGAGAGCACGGCCACCGCGACGCACCCGGCGAGCATGACCGTCCCGTCCCGCCGGGTGAGCGGCCCGCTGAGCGCGCGAGCGCGCGCCGAGAGCGAGCTCCAGGTCAGCGCGCGCGACGTTCCCGCCGCCGTCGGCGCGGCGGACCCGGCGGGGACGGGGGTGCGCACCGGCGGGTCGGTCAGGCTGCGGCCCGAGCGGCCTGAGCGGCGCGCAGACGACTCAAGCCGCCGTAGCGCGCGAACAGGAGCACGAGGCCGGCCAGGGTGATCGGCACGAAGAGGACGAAGCGCAGGAGGAGGATGTAGGCGGCTAGGACTCCCCCGCCGACGGTCACCGCGGCCTTGACGGCCAGCCCGACCGCCACGTCGTAGGTGCCGAGGTAGCCGGGCGCGGCGGGCACGAGCGCGCACAGGTTCGAGAAGGCGACCACCGAAAGGCCGCCGCGCACCCCGAGGTGCAGGGAGATCGACTCGCCGACGACGACGTAGACACCGGCCTCCAGGGCCCAGATCCCCACGGTCAGCGCCAGGAGCATCGCTCCCCGCCCGCTCGCGAGCGCTCGGCACGGCCCCAGCAGGGGCTTCAGGGCGCCGGTCAGGCGGGCGGACAGGGCCGGCGAGCGCAGGAGCGCCACCACGGCCAGCACGCACGCGAAGGCCAGGCCGCCGGCGATGAGCACGAGCACGTGCGCACTCGGCAGCGCGATGCTCGAGAGGAGGTTGAAGGCGGCGATCAGCAGGATCACCCCGAGCGCGGCGGCGTCGAGCACGCGCTCGGCGAGCACCGTGCCGAGGATGGTCCGCTTGCTCGATGGGGTGCGGGCGCCGAGCAGGAAGACGCGCAGCACCTCTCCGCCTCGGGCGGGCAACACGTTGTTGCCCATGTAGCCCACGGGCACGAGCGCCCAGGAGTCACGGCGGTCGGCGTGGACGTCGGCGTCGCGGAGGATCTGGTGCCAGCGCTCGGCCCGGCCGAGCGTGGCCACGGCGTAGACGGCGATCGCGCCGACGAGCGCGAGGACCGCGCCGCTCGAGTCGGGAAGCTGAGGAGGCGGCTGGCCGGCCGCCCACCACACGACCGCGGCCAGCGGCACGATCCACAGGAGGATGCGCAGCGGAAGGAGGCGTCGGGAGGCGAGGAGGCTCATTGATGGCGGGACGGGACGGAAGGACGGCCGGCACGGGCGCAGCCGTTCGAGCGTCCCTCACCACGCCTTCATGCTCGGGACCTCTGATTACGGCTGCAAATGCTACCGGCGCGCACGGCCGCGACCTGTTCGCGCTGCGTTAGGACAAGGCCTCCGAAGGCCGCACGGGCTCAGGAGAGACCGCTGCCCGCAAGGCACGTCTCGACCTTCTTCAGCAGTGCGTCGGGAGCGGCGTTCGGATAGAGCAGCGCGTTGCCGATGACCTCCGCTCCCTCGGCCCGGCCGTGGAGCTGGGCCGCCTGGGCGTCGCCGGGCGTGGCGGCGAAGACGATGCGCGGGCCCGCGCCCTTCGGCACGATCTGGATGCCGTCACGCCCGTCGTGATGGGCACGCAGGCCGGCCTGCCGCAGGCAGCGCAGCGGGCCCGTCACCGGGTTGTAGGGCTGGGAGGAGTAGTGGCCGGGCGCCGGCGCGCTCCCGCCGCAGCCGGCGAGTCCCGCTCCGAGCAGGCAGAGGATCCCCGTCAGCAGCGCGCGCGGCACGGTGCCAGAGCGTAGTGCTCGCCGCGGCCCGAGCCGCAGGGCGCTCCCGGAGGGCGGCCCTAGACTGCGAGCGGCCTTGGCGCCGCTCGTCCCCCATCTCGCCGGTGCCGCGGCGCGCGCCTCGTGACGACTACCTTCGCCCTCGCCGGGCCGGTCTCCGTCGCCGGAACGGTCGCGCTCGCGGCGTGCGCGGCGGCCGCGCTCGCGTGGCCCTCGGGGGCGGGTCGGACGCTCGGCCGCGGGGGCGCACTCGTGCTCGCCCCCGCGCTCCTCGTCGCCGAGCTCGCGTCCTCCGCCGCGCTCTCGCGCCTCACAAGCGCCTCTGAGCTCCTCGCCGTGACTGGCGCCCTCGCGGTCACCTTCGCCGGCCTGGCGCTCCTCGCGCGCGTGCTCGCGCGCCATCCCGATGCCCTCCCCCCGCTGGCCGTCCTCGCGCTGCCGTTCCGCATCCCCATCCATGCCGGGGGCTCGACGGCGAACCTGCTCGTTCCGCTCTACGTCGTGATCGCCGCCGGAACGCTGGCGGAGATCGCGCCGGCGCTCCGCTCGCTTCGGTCGCCTCCCGGCGCCGCCGCGCCGAGCTCGGGGCGGCCATGGCTCGAGCGGCTGCTCGCCGCCTTCGTCGTGCTCTACGCGGTGCAGGCCGCGTACTCGAGCGACGCGACCAAGGCGCTCCAGCAGGAGGTGTTCTTCTACGCGCCCTTCGCGCTGCTCTTCGTCCTCCTCGCTTGCCGCCGCTGGGACCCTCGCCAGCTCGTCCGCTGCCTGTACGCGCTCGTCGCGCTCTCCGTGCTCTTCGGCGCGCTCGGGCTCTACGAGTGGACCACGAAGACGCTGATCCTCAACCCCCGCCTGCTCGTCTCGAACGACTTCCACGCATACTTCCGCGTCAACTCGTTCTTCTTCGACCCCAACGTCTACGGCCGCTTCCTGGCCGTCGTGATGCTCGCCGTGCTCGCGGTGATGCTCTACACCGCTCGACGCCGGGTGCTGATCCCCGGCGCCGTGCTGCTCGCCGCGCTGTGGGGCAGCCTTCTGCTCACCCTGTCGCAGTCGAGCTTGGCCGCGCTGCTCTTCGGGCTCGCGGTGCTCGCCGCGCTGCGCTGGAGTGCCCGCCGCACGCTGGGGGCGGCCGGAGCTCTGGTCGCCCTGGTGCTCCTCGTCGCCGTCCTCTTCCCCTCGGCGCTCGGGGTCAGCCTGTCGAGCTCGCGCGCGCTGAACAACGCCACGAGCGGGAGGGTGCAGCTCGTGCAGGGTGGGCTGAGGCTCTTCGCCGCCCGACCGCTCACGGGATGGGGGTCGGCCTCGTTCGCGCGCGAGTACCGGGGTCGCGAAGGGGAGCATTCCGGCGCCCAGGCGGTCTCCGCCTCGCACACGATCCCGATCACCGTCGCCGCCGAGCAGGGCGTGCTGGGACTCGCGCTCTACCTCGCCCTGGTAGCGGCCGCGGTCGCGCGCCTCGGGCGCGGCGCCGGGCGCACGGCAGGACGCGCGGCGATAGCCGCCGCGTTCCTCGCGCTGGTGCTCCACACGCTGACCTACGCCGACTTCCTCGAGGATCCCCTGACCTGGGCGCTGCTCGGGGTGGGCGCAAGCCTCGCGGGCGGAGGGAGCGAGCGCCGCCCGACCGAGGCGGTCGCGCCCGCTGGCGCCGCCGCGGCGCCCGAGCCCGTGTGAGCTACAGCGCCGATATGAGCAGCGCCCCGAGCACCAGGCCGAGCAGGATGAGCACGCCGAGGAGGGCGCCCGCCTGCACCCCCGCCACCGCGGAGAGCCCGACCGCGACGAGTACCGCGACCATGAAGGCCACGGCCGCCCCGGTGCGGGGTGAGCGGCGGGAGGGCACGGCAGGTGAGCCTATCCGTGCGCCGGACGGCGCGGGGCGCCGATGAGCGCCACCGTCCACGGTGAGCGGACGGCGAGGAGCCGCCGGGACGCGGGCAGCCGCCCGAGCCGTGGCAGAGGCCCGCTGTAGCGGCTGTAGCTCGCCGCGAACACCACCGAGCGGCCGCCCCGCGGGTGGTCGCTCACCGCGCGCAGCGGCACGCGCAGCTCCCACGCGAGCGTGGTCTCGAGCGGGCCGTTGACCACCGGGCGGCCGAGCGCGCGCAGCCGAGCGGGACCGCCCGCGCCCCGGATGGCCGCCTCGAGCGCGGCCACGACCGCTCGTCCACCGGATCCCGCGCGCACGTCGCGGGCCGCCGCGTCAAGGCTCCGCAGCTCGAAGGGCGCCGCCGCGCCGGCCAGCGCGAGCGCGAGCACGGTCGCGGCCACCCGCGGACGCACCGCGCGCAGCGTCCAGCTCACCCCCACCCCGCCCAGCACGCACGCTAGGGCCGCGGCGGGCAGCGCGAAGCGCCCCAGGCCGGCGTACCCGAAGAGGGTCATCCCGGCCACGAGCGCGATCCAGGTGAGCGCGCCGGCCACGAGCGCGAGCGGGAGCGCCGCCCGCCGGCGGGCGGCGAGCGCGGCGGCGACGAGCGCGGCCAACCACGCCGGCGCGGAGAGCACGGAGCCGATCCGGCCGGCCGCGTCGAGCACGGGAGAGGAGGAGAGCTGCACGGCGCGCGCCTCGCCGCCGGCCTTGGCCAGCCGGCTGCCCGTGAACGGGTCGCCGGTGCTGTACCAGTCGGGGCCGAACCACAGCGCCGGCACCGCGAGGAGCACGAGCGCCACGAGCCAGCGCGGCGCGGCCCGGTAGCGCCACGCCCACGCGGCGTAGAGGCCGAGGAACGGCCACGCCTCCGGTCGCATGAGCGCGGCCCCGAGCCCGAGCACGAGGGCCGCGCGCCTGCGACCGGCGAGGTGACGCTCGACCGCCCAGAGCACCGCCGCGACGAGCAGCGGCTCCGCCTCCCCCCAGGCCAGGTCGAGCGGCCAGCTCTGGGCGAGCGCCAGCAGGGCCGCGGCGAGGAGCCCGGCGCCCACTCCGGCGATCCGGCGCGCAAGCCGGAAGGCGCCGACCAAGGCGAGCAGCCCACCGGCGCGCGCGACGACGAGCCACAGCGCGGGCGCCGCCGAGCCCAGCGGCGCGAAGAGGGCGGTGAAGAGCACGGGGCCCGGCTTCCAGGCCGGCCCGCCGGCCGTGTGCAGCTCGAGCCGGGGGTCGACGACCTCGCGTCCCCAGACGAGCCACCCCCAGGCGTCGTAGTGCGGCCACGCGGAGAGCAGCAGGGAGAGGCCGGCGAGCGCGAGGCAGCCGACAGGCAGCGCCGCGCTCACCGGCCGCCGGGCGCGCACCGCGCGCTACGGGCCCGCCGCGCGGCGGCGCCGCCGGGCCAGGCGCTCGAACGCGGCACTCGCCCCGAGCCCGGCCAGCAGCAGGCCGAACGGGTCGACCGGCGCGCGGAACCGCGGCGCCTCGCCGATGACGAACACCGCGGAGACGAGCAGGAGCGCGGGCGCCAGCCACAGCGCGACGGGCGCCCGCCGCGCTGCCCGGGTGAAGGCCCCGACCAGGGCCAGCGCCAGCACGATCCAGAAGGCGATCGCCGCCACCACTCCCCAGCCGACCGACACGTCGATCGTCCGGGCTCCGAGCGCCCACCGATGGCTGCCCGCGAGGTGGAGGAGCTGGCGCACGTTGAACCACGCCACCTGGGCGACGTAGCCCGGATGGCGCCGCACGAAGTCGAAGGCCTTCTTGCGCAGGTTGCGGTCGAGCTCCGCCCCGCTGTGCGCGCGCACGATGAGGTAGTGGTACTCCGTGCGGCGCACGAGGGTCCAGGCGCCGGAGTCGCGCGGGTCCGCGCGCGAGAGGCGGTTGTAGGTGCCCGCAAGCGTCCCCCCCGCCTCCGTGCTCACGGGGATGAAGGCGTGGATCTCGACCGCATTGCGGATGGTCCACGGCGCCACGACCGCGACCGCGACCGCGACCGCGGCGAGGGGGCGCAGGAGCGCCGCCGGGCGCCGACGCGGCCGGCCGGTCCACACGAGCAGCGCCACCGGGAGGAGGAGCGGTCCGTTGAAGCGCGTGAGCGAGGCCAGGCCCACGAAGAGCCCGGCGAGCAGCGCCCACCGCCAGCCGCTCGCCCGGCGGCGCTGGGCCAGCGCGGCGGCGAGGGCCGCGAGCTCGAGGAGGACGAACAGGGTCTCGGAGAGCAGCGAGGAGCCCAGGAGCCCGAGCGGGACGTAGAGCGCCGCCAGTCCCGTCGCCCACAGCGACGGCCGCCGGCCCCAGAGCTGGAGGGCGATCAGCCCGACCAGGGCGGCGACTCCCGCTCCGAGCACCGCGAGCACGATGCGGGCGGCGGTGACGTCACGGCCGAAGACGGCGTAGATCCCCCCCAGCACGTACGGCCAGCCCGGCGGACGGTAGGCGGCGGGAGTGACGATGTGCCGCTCGCCGACCGGCTCGAGGCGGTCGCTCGGGTAGCCGTTGCCCCGGGCGACCGAGCCCGCGATGCGGTCGTAGTCGCGGTCGTCGTGGATCGGCGTGTAGTTCGGGGTGGCGAGCACGAACGCGACCCGCAGCACCAGGGCAACGAGGACCAGCGCCCAGAACACGCTCCGGAAGCGGGCGCGGCCGGGACCGGAGGGCGCGTCCTCGGGCGCCGGGGCCGGGGGCGCCGCCAGGGGCGCGCGCTCGGTCTCCAACACGGCTCGCAATCTAGTGAAGCCCTCCGTCGGGACGCCCGCGGCCGGACCGCGCTTCTCGGAGTCCTAACGCGACCCGAACGGGACCGAGGTTCGACCGGCGCACGGACCGGGAACAGGATTGACGGACCGCGTCATCGCTTCTCCTCCGCTCGCCATGCCCTGCCCCGCCCCCACCTCCGGCCCGTCGCGCACCGCCGTGGTGCGCCTGCCGCTTCCCGCCAGTCCCGACGCCCCCGGCCACGCACGCGCCGTGGTCGCCGGGCTTGGGTCCTCGCTCGACGCGCGGGAGCGCCACGCGCTGGAGCTCGTGGCTTCCGAGCTCGTCACCAACTCCGTGCGCCATTCGGGCGCCCGGCCCGGGCAGGAGCTCGAGCTCGCCCTGAGCGCCGAGCCCGGCGTCGTGCGGCTCGCGGTCGAGGATCCGGGCGCGGGCTTCGATCTCGACGCCCACGGGCCCACCCCGCGGCGTCTCGGCGGGTGGGGCCTCGCGCTCGTCGCCGAGCTCGTCGACCGCTGGTGGGTGGAATGCGGCCCGCCCACGCGCGTCGTCTGCGAGCTCGACCGCTGAGCGCCGAGCGCCGGCTCAGAGCTCTGACGCGTCGTCCACGAGCAGGAGCTTCGCGTCGAGGCCGGTGAGCTCGATGACCCGCTGAACCGCCTCGGGCCCGCGGACGATCGCCAGCCGGCGGCCGTGCGCGTGCGCACGGGCGTCGGCGGCGACGAGCAACCGCAGCCCGGTCGAGTCCATGAACGTGAGGCCGGCGAGATCGATGACCACCGTGCCGCTGCCGGCGTCCTCCTCGGCCTGGTGGAGCTCCTCCTCGGCGCGGGGCGCCGTCGCGATGTCGAGCTCCCCCCCGAGGCGGACCCGAACGGAGTCTCCGTCGCGATCGGTGGAGATCGAGAACGAGGTCATGAGGGCCGGGATCCTAACGGTCGCGAGAGGCCGTCCCCCCGAGCGCTACACTCGCTTATGCCGAGTAAGCAACTACAGAAAGCGGCAGTTATGAGCCGACTGCTTCTCATCCCCCTCGAGGACTCCGTCGTCTTCCCGCACATGACGCTGTCGCTTGCGGTCAAGACCGGCGAGGAGGAGCGCGTGCTGCTCGTCCCGCGCCACGGCCAGGACTTCGCCGGCGTGGGCACGGTGGCCGATGTGGTCGAGCACGTGCGCCTGCCCGGCGGCGGCCGCGCCGTCGTGCTCTCCGGCCTGCACCGCGCCACCGCGGGCGCCGCGCAGACCGCGCCGGACGGTGAGCTCTACGTCGAGGTCGAGGAGCACCCGGATCCGGTCCCGGTGGACGGACGCACACGCGAGCTCGAGCGCGAGTACCGCGCCGTGATCGAAGAGCTCCTCGAGCTGCGCGGAGACGACGGGCGCGTCTCGGCCTTCGTGCGCTCGATCACCGAACCCGGCGCCCTGGCCGACACCTCGGGCTACTCCCCCGACCTCTCCTTCGCGCAGAAGGTCGAGCTCCTAGAGACGCTCTCCGTGCCGGACCGTCTCGAGCTCGCCTTGAGCTTCCAGCGCGAGCGCCTGGCCGAGCTCCAGGTGCGCCGGCGCATCCACGACGACGTGCAGTCGGGCGCCGAGAAGCAGCAGCGTGACTACTTCCTGCGCAAGCAGATGGACTCGATCCGCAAGGAGCTCGGCGAGGACGACGGCTCGGTCACCGACGAGTACCGCCGCAAGATCGAGGAGGCGGGCATGCCCGATCACGCCCGCGAGCAGGCCGAGAAGGAGCTCGGTCGCCTCGAGCGCGCGGGTGAGCAGTCAGGCGAGTCGAGCATGATCCGCACCTACCTGGACTGGTTGGTGAGCGTGCCGTGGTCGGAGCGCTCGGAGGAGAAGCTCGACCCGGTCGCCGCCCGCGAGGTGCTCGACGCCGACCACGCCGGACTCGAGGACGTCAAGGAGCGCATCACCGAGTACCTCGCGGTGCGCAAGCTCCGCCAGGACCGGGGCATCGTCGAGGACCGGCGCTCGGGCGCGATCCTGACGCTCATCGGTCCTCCCGGCACGGGCAAGACCTCCATCGGCGAGTCGATCGCCCGTGCCACCGGCCGCGAGTTCGTGCGCATGTCGCTGGGCGGCGTGCGCGACGAGGCCGAGATCCGCGGCCACCGGCGCACCTACATCGGCGCGCTGCCGGGGCGCCTCGTGCGCGCCCTGCGCGACGCCGGCACGATGAACCCGGTGATCATGCTCGACGAGGTCGACAAGGTCGGGGCCGACTGGCGCGGCGACCCGAGCGCCGCGCTCCTCGAGGTCCTCGACCCGGCGCAGAACCACTCGTTCCGCGACCACTACCTCGACCTGGAGCTCGACCTCTCGGGCGTGCTCTTCATCGCCACCGCCAACCTGGCCGACACGATTCCCGGACCGCTGCTCGACCGCATGGAGGTCATCCGCTTCGACGGCTACACCGTCGAGGAGAAGACGGCGATCGCGCGCAACTACCTGTGGCCGCGCCAGCTCGAGCGAAACGGCCTGCGGCCCGAGGAGGTCGCGGTGAGCGACGAGCTCCTGCGCACGGTGGTCGCCGAGTACACGCGCGAGGCGGGCGTGCGCCAGCTCGAGCGCGAGCTCGGCACGGTGCTGCGCAAGACGGCGACGAGGATCGCCTCGGGAGCGATCGAGCCCCCGGTCGCGGTGGGGCCCGAGGTCATGCGCGACGCGCTCGGACGCCAGAAGTTCTTCCAGGAGGCGGCGGTGCGCACGGCGGTGCCGGGCGTGGCGACCGGCCTGGCGGTGACCGGCGCCGGCGGCGATGTCCTGTTCGTCGAGGCCACGGGCATGCAGGGCGCCCGCGACTTCACCCTCACCGGTCAGCTCGGCGACGTGATGAAGGAGTCGGCGCGTATCGCCCTCTCCTACGTGCGCGGGCACGTCGAGGCGCTCGACATCCCCGAGGACGCCTTCGAGGAGCGGGAGTTCCACCTCCACGTCCCGTCGGGCGCGATCCCCAAGGACGGGCCGAGCGCAGGCGTGACGATGGTCACCGCGCTGGCCTCGCTCCTGAGCGGCCGACCGGTGAAACACACGGTGGGCATGACCGGTGAGGTGACCCTGCAGGGTCGCGTCCTGCCGATCGGCGGGCTCAAGCAGAAGGTGCTCGCCGCTCACGCCGTCGGCCTGACCGACGTGATCCTGCCCGAGCGAAACCGCGGCGACCTCGACGACGTGCCGCAGGACGTACGGGAGAGGATGACCTTCCACCCGGTGATGACCGTCGACGAGGCTCTCGCCGTGGCGCTCGAGCCGGCCCGGGAGCCCGTGGGGGCGGCGTAGGAACCTTCGCGGGGCGGGGCGGCGGGCGCGGTCGCCCGCGCCCGGCGCTGCGGGGTCCCGGCGGCCACCCTTTCCCGAAGCCTGGTGTCCCTCCAGGGGGTACAGAGCTTCAGAGAACGCGTGCGGGGCGGGCGGTGCGGCGAAAACCCTGGGATGATCGAGTGATGCCGCTCAACCACGTAGCCCTGACGGTGCGCGACCGCGAGCGCTCCGCGGCGTTCTACGCGGAGCACTTCGGCCTCTCCGAGCGGGTGCACGACGACGGTCACCTGCTCATCCTCGCCGGCGCCGGCTCGCTCCTCGCGCTCACCGACGGTGCGCCTCCGGCCGAGCTCCCGCGCACGAATCACTTCGGCTTCCAGGCCTCCGGCGCCGCGGAGGTCCGTGCTGCGCGCGAGCGCCTGCGCGAGGCGGGCGTGCCCGAGACCGAGTGGCAGGACGACGGCCGCTTCGTCCGCGTCCAGGTGACCGCCCCCGACGGCTACCGGGTCGAGCTCTTCGCGTACTGAGCCGGCGGATCGTCACGAGGCGGCCGCGTGCGCCGTGCCGCCTCCCGTTGAAGGCTCGGGCCGGTTGGGGTTGCGGTCGCACGGGGTAGCAGGCTCCCATGAGCGCGATCACCTCCTCCCAAGAGCACGAAGTCCTCGAGAAGGTCGACACGGCCCTCTTCATCGGCGGCGAGTGGCGCGAGGCCTCGGGCGGCGCGACGCTGCCCGTGGAGGACCCCTCCACCACCGAGACCCTCGTCGAGGTCGCCGACGGCACCGCCGAGGACGCCACGGCCGCGCTCGACGCCGCGGTCGCGGCTCAGGCCGAGTGGGCCGCCCACCCGCCGCGCGAGCGCGGGGAGATCCTCCGCCGCGCCTTCGAGGCCATCACCGCGCGGGTCGACGAGCTAGCGCTGCTCATGACCCTCGAGATGGGCAAGACGCTGACCGAGTCCAAGGCCGAGATCTCCTACGGCGCGGAGTTCTTCCGCTGGTTCTCCGAGGAGGCCGTGCGGATCGACGGGCGCTACGCGGTCAACGCCAACGGGCAGGGCCGCACCCTGGTGATGCGCCAGCCCGTCGGCCCGTGCGTCCTCATCACGCCGTGGAACTTCCCGCTGGCGATGGGCACGCGCAAGATCGGCCCGGCCATCGCGGCCGGCTGCACCATGGTCATCAAGCCCGCCCGGCAGACGCCGCTCTCGATGCTCGCCCTCGCGCGCATCCTCCAGGAGGCCGGGCTGCCCGACGGCGTCCTCAACGTGATCACGAGCTCGTCTTCCGGGGAGGTCATGGCGCCGCTGATCGAGGATCCGCGCACGCGCAAGCTGTCCTTCACCGGGTCGACGGAGGTCGGCCGCAAGCTCATCGAGCAGTCGGCGCAGAACATCCTCAAGGTCTCGATGGAGCTCGGCGGCAACGCTCCCTTCCTCGTCTTCGACGACGCCGACGTCGACGCCGCCGTACAGGGCGCCCTGATCGCCAAGATGCGCAACGTCGGAGAGGCGTGCACGGCGGCCAACCGCTTCCACGTCGCCGGCCCGGTGGCCGACGAGTTCACCGAGAAGCTGGCGCGGAAGCTCGGCGAGATGAAGGTCGGCCGGGGCACCGAGGAGGGCGTCGAGGTCGGGCCGCTGATCGACTCCGACCAGCGCGAGAAGGTGGCCGACCTGGTCAAGGACGCGCTCGGCAAGGGAGCCACGGCGGTCGTCGGCGGCGAGGCCGCGGACGGCGCCGGCTACTTCTACAAGCCGACCGTGCTCAGCGACGTCTCCGACGAAGCCGAGATCCTGCGGGAGGAGGTCTTCGGACCGGTCGCGCCCGTGGCCTCGTTCTCCGACGAGGAGGAGGCGGTGGCCGCCGCCAACCGCACGGAGTACGGCCTCGTGGCCTACGTGTACACGCGGGACCTCAAGCGCGCGCTGCGCGTCAGCGAGGGCCTCGAGACGGGGATGGTCGGCCTCAACCAGGGCATGGTCTCCAACGCCGCGGCGCCGTTCGGCGGAGTCAAGCAGTCGGGCTTCGGGCGCGAGGGCGGCGACGAGGGGATCAACGAGTACCTCGAGACGAAGTACGTGGCGATCAACCTCTGAGTGGGTTAGGAGATAGCGCGCGTGAAGTGTCCCCCCTGGGCTCGGGTGCCGGTTCGCCTCGGGCCCGGGTCGGACGCCTCGCGCCGGTGTTGCGTCTGCCGTCCGCGCCCGTCGCCTACGCGAGGGTTCAGGAAATGTTCCTGAGGACCCCACCCGAGATCCTGCCGTTGGCGTGAGGTGCCCTTTCTGCGGGGTCAGTCAATGAGCCGCAAGTAGGCAACCCCACGGTTCGCAAGTACCGGCTTGATGTCAGCGGCCGCGGGGGAGTAGTCGACGTTGACCTTCACGCCAAGCGCACGCGGTCCCGCGCGATCGAGCATCGTCTTAAAGGCCTCGGCGGCTCGGTCGCTGTTTTCTTCGAGCACGGCGTGCCCAGCACGTTCTTGCCCGTCCAGCGTGATCCGGACATCGGCACCGCCGCGGAGGTTGTGGCGCCAGTTGCCGCCCGCCGATAAGACGAACGATCCGTCTGCCGACTCGTGCCGTCCGACCGGCACGGTGTAGACGCGGCCTGTCTTCCGGCCTGTCACCGTCAGCAGCATCAGATTCTTGCTGAGCAAGCGATGCAGCGGCGAGCGGAGCAGTGCCTTCATCACGGGATTGACGAACCGGATGACGTTCCGAGGAGGCCGGGCGTCCTGCACGGCAGGCGAATTCACAGTGCGACCCATGACGCGACCATGATAGGACGGGCTGATTAAAGCGCTCAACTCACGTCGCGAAAGCCCCCACAGCGTCTCCGCCCGCGGCGCAGAGCGCCGGGCGGTGGGAGACAACACTCGGATGCGCCACGTTTGCCTAGCCCGGGACGCCCGCGACCTGTCCAACGCATCGCGCGGCGCGTGAGGGGTCGAGCCTGCCACGGAGGATCAGGGCGCGCAGGTCGGTCCTCGCGATGTACCGCATGACTAGGAACAGTTGCCCATGGTCTCTGAGTCGGTCAACTCCCGCTCGATCGAGTAGGGTGCCGCAACGCCGAATCCTCGGGCCGAACCCGGGGACCGGGGGACCCATGTTGTTGGGGCTAATCCCGCGCATCGTCGCGGGAGGCGCCGGCTCTTTC
>JAABUQ010001282.1_pt1 | contig 54977 bp, 24 predicted proteins | sample 5560001 | NCBI WGS metagenome assembly JAABUQ01 (sample SAMN10711888, study PRJNA513371) | rock metagenome | isolation source: Antarctica rocks | place: Antarctica: Victoria Land, Finger Mt nord | collected 2015-12-18
AACCCTAACCCTAACCCTAACCCTAACCCTAACCCTAACCCTAACCCTAACCCTAACCCTAACCCTAACCCTAACCCTAACCCTAACCCTAATTACGAATAATAATAATATATGGAATCTCGATTAGAGAAAAAGCTTCTTCTTTAATAAATATAATTTAAGATTTTTCTATAAGATATCTAGTCCAAAACTAATTATTAAATATAATTAGTATTTTTATATATATACTATCTCCTATATTATTATAAAGCAACAGTATAGCTATATTTATTACTCTTACCGATATAGGAATCGGGTTAAGATAAAGATTCGGGTTCGAAGGAAGCAAAGTATTTAAATTTTACAAATTAATATTTATAATATTATATTATTAAAATAAGTTTAAGTAATAAATAGGCTTTTATTACCGATTAAAATTTAATAATATAGTCCTAGATAAGTTCAATTTTATATATTTATCGGAAATATTAGCCCGAGATAGTCCTAGGTTATATTAGGTAATATATTTTATATATATTTATAATTAACTATTAATAAAGATAAGAAAAAAAATCTTGATATATTATATTTTAGTCAAGAAATTAACTATAAGCTATATTCTCTTTTTGAATATAAGGCTATTCCTTTTTTAAGCTATATAGAATACAAACGGTATTACCGATTTTTCCTATACTATCGTTATAAAGTTCTATCCTCTGTTCCCAACTTATATTAAAATTATTATATATAATATTTCGCAACCTATCCTTTTTATATATAAACTATTTAATATTAAAAATATTTATATTTAAAAAGATAAGATTTCAATAGCAAAATAGAAATAATCCTTTTAAATATTTGATTTTTAGGAGTTATCGGGCAAAACAATCCCGGATTCCTTTATTTAAAACTAAATTATATTAAATAATATTCAAAATATATAATATTATCTAATATTATTTATATAAATAATCGAGCCTTTTTGGCAGTTAATATAGCAATTATTTATTTTTAGATTATACCCCTTTATTTATTATAAAATTATAATCGATTACTCCTAATTAATTTGCAGTATATATACAAAGGATTGAAAAATATAAAAAAGCTTTGCAGAATCTATTAAATATTAATAATTAAAAGATTTAATATATATTTAATATAAAAGAATAGGCTATTTATTTACCTAACTCGATTATAAGCGTTCTTATAGAATACGAAGGCTATATTTAAAATTATCAAATTAAACGAATAAAACAAATAAGATAGGGTATAAGACGAAGTTTAGGATAAAGTTAATCTGTTTCTAAGCAGGCAAGGAAGGTTATTATAATTATTATTATTAGCTATAGATTCTTATAACGTAACTTGTATTAGCGAAAAGCGTAAATAGTAATTAAAACAAAGTTAACGTAAACTACTCTAAGAATAATATAAAATAATATAATATTATTGCCTCTTATCTCTATATAAGAAACTCTATTTGAAGCTTATAATATAAATTTAATATTAAATTATTATAATAGGAATCAATATAGTATTTTATAACCCTACTTTGTTTTATTTTAAATATAGAAATTGGTAAGGTAATTTGACCTTTTTATCGGTATATTATCAAATTAGTACGATTTTATTAAACGACTTTGCTTATTATAAATAAAGCTATTTATAAATATAAGCTTAATTTAGGGGTAGTTGATAATTACAATTTATATATTACTTAATAAATATCGTTTCGAGGTTTATAAGGAATAGCCGACTCTATTATACTTTGGAGTATATTTAATTAAAATATATATTTTTACTCCTATAATAAGCCGATCTAGACTTTTTGTTATATTATTTTCCGTTTAATATTTACGTAATATTCTTAATTAATATATTCTTAAGCGATATAGGATATTTAATTAAGGTGTAATTATATTATTAAGCGATAGCTATATTATTATAATAATATTAATATTGTAATTATATTTAACTTAAATAAGTTTTCCCCTTTTATTTGAAGTTTTAATTATTAATATTTATTATAACCCTAAATTAGAGGTCCTTCAGATATAATTCTGAATAATATATTTTAATTACCTTGAAAGATTATTTATTATATATTAAAAATCTTATTATAATAATTTATTCAAATTAAGAAGCCTATAATAATAGCGGCAAAATCTTATTACTCTTCCGAAATAAATAAATCTTTTTAATATTACTTTCTATAATTTAAGAGTAAATAAGCTATTACTTGCGAATATTCGGTTTAATCCTTGCTCCCCTAATATATTTTGTTATAGTAAAATTAAAAATATTATAAATTAATTAAATTATATATAATCCTTATATAATATAAAGCAAAAAGTACGATTCTAATTAAATAAAAAACTAATAAAACTGAAATAGTAATATATCAGTTTTAATTAGTAATATAATATCTTAGCCGAGAATTATTATATAAATAATTAAGCTTACTACGAATTTGACAAAGTATTCAAAGAGTTATAAACCGATTTATCTCGTATTTATTAAAATAATCAAAATATAAAATAACTTCGGGACTATAAGCAGGATCGCTTGGATATTTACCTCGGCCAAATTTTAAATATTATTAGAATACTAACTTAATCCTTATACTCCTTTTATATAAATAAGTCTAAATATTCGGAAAGATAAAAGTAAAAACTTAAGGAAAAATATAAAGCTTTCAAAGCCGTTTTAATTAAAAAGAGAAAATTATATTTATAATATTTATTAGGAAGGGTTCAATATCGTATATTATAATAGAAAGAGTCGTAAAACTTATAAGTTATATATTAAACTTATATATAAGTTAATCTATTATAAATATATATCGAATATATTTAATTGCAACGAAGCTTTATTATTTATTTATTTATCTTTATTACTTTATTATAGTTTATTTCAATTTATTATATTTATTCTTCTTTAGAATAAGAATCCCAAAAGCGTAATTGATATTTGTATTACTATAATAATTTATAATACGACTTTCGAAAATATTACTTTTAAGAAAAAAGAATTATTATCAGAACTTGTTCCGGTACTTGGGGTAAGAAATATTAAATTAAAATATTATATTTTCGAAGATATACTAAATATTTTAATATTATTAAATAGCGGAAGCTATAAGCTTCCACAAATAGAAAAAATATTGATTAAGGTTATAATATTTGAATATATAATATTAATAATTAGGTTTTCTATATTAATTTAACTTATCGATAAGTTTTCTATTAATATATATCGTAATAATTAATAGCTTTTTTCGTTATTTCTGCTCGAAATTATAAATATTAATATATAATTACTATTTATTTAAGCCTCCGAAATATTCGTAAAAATAATATTATTAGGAGGTATAATAACCTTTAGAATATCTACTTTTATAATAATCGGAATTATTGTTATTCGTATAAAAGAGAATATATCTTACGTATAACAAAAGAAGAAGATCTTAAATAAAATAGAGAAAATAAATATAATTTTATTAAATATTATAATAATTCGTTAAGAGTAAAATATAAAACGCTATTAATAATTCTCGTAAAACCTTTTGAACTAGTTATAATAAGAAACTTAAAAATTAAATATAATTAAATTTTAAGTTAAACTTAAGAATATATTAATATTATATATATGGCTTATATAATATCGATCTAATAAATTATAAAATATTAAACTCTTTTCTTAAGAATATATTATACCGATTAAAGTAAATTAAGGAAACTCAAAATACCTCTTAAAGGAAAAATAATATTAATTAAGCTTATAAATATTATAAACGAATCTAACAATATAATATTATAGGTTATAATATAATATTTTTTTAATTCGAAAAGAAAAGGAATATTAATTAAATCGAATAATATTATAAATAAGTTTAATAATATAAAGCTAAATATATAAGCTATAAGATAACTTCTGTTTAAGCCTAAAGACAAAAGAGCTTCCGAAAATAATAAAGTAAATAAAGGGTAAAAAAAAGAATAGAATAACTAGGACCCGGAAAAAAGAGCTAATAAAAAAGGCTTTAAATAAAAAAACCTTAATAAGAAGGTAAAAATAGCGTATAAGGAAGAAAATAATAATAATATAAGAAAGAGTACCGAAACCTAGAAAGAGGACAAGGATAATAAAGATAATATTAATAACGAAGAAAAGAATTCCAAAAACCAAAAAAATAATAAGGAAATAGAAAATAAAGCCGGTATTAAAGAAGAGAATTTAAAAGGCTATATAAAAGACAAACCTAACGTTAAAGGAAGCGATATTAAGCCTAAAATAATAATAGCAAAAGTTTTCAAAAACTTGATAGGGATAAGAGCCAAAGGAAATATTATAATATAAAAAAATAAAGGTAATAGGCAAGGAGATCAAACTATTATTCAATATAGCCTAAGATCATATATAAAATATAAGCTTAAAAATATAATAAAATATTCCTTTAATTATAAAGAAGTCCCGAATATCCTTGATTACGATTATAAAGGGCCAAATTAACTATACTAATTAAATAAATATAAAATCGAATATAATTTCAAATATAATAAAAAGCAATTTATTATTATCTTAGCAGTTATATAGAATATAAATAGATATCCAAATCGCAATAATATTAATAAAAACCTAGATTTAATCAATTTAGATCTAAAAAATATATTATTTAAACAATAAGGAAACTTTATATAATTTATAAAATAGAAGTTTGAAGACGGTATTATTATTAATTAATAAGAAATTCGAACAATTACGAAATATATTTTTTTAATATATAATATAAATAAGGTTATATTCTATCAAGCTTTGTTTGCGGAGGGATCGTATATAAAATAATAAAAGTCAAAGGATCTTAGGAGAGATAAGACTTTAGCTCTTATTCCTAAATATTTCAATATAATCCAGAATTATAGGCAATTAACAAAATTACCTTTAATACCCCCTTCGGATAAAAATAAAAAAACTTTATTAATTAAAGACTAAAACTATTCTACGTTATTTCTTTTATTAATACTAAACTAAGCGCTAGCCAAGATAAAAGGGAAAAAGAAAGGAAAAAAGACGAAAAATATTAAAATAATTATAAAATTACCGTTAATAAATAAAGATAAATAGCTTATATAATACTTAAATATAATATACGAAGGTAAGAAGAAAACGGAATTAATAACCGAGGAAAAGAGAGAAATAATTAATTCTTAAAGAATCGAATAGGAGTAGCAGAAAGCGGATAAGTAATAAAATAATATAAAAGATAACTTAGCAAGCTAGGTAATATCGAAATATATTCTTTATCTTTTAAATAATATATTAATTATATTAATAAATATTTATTTATATCTTATCGAGGCTTCAAATAAGAATATATTAATAATAGGCTTTACTTCTATAATTAATAATAATAATCTTGATATTGTATAGGAATACCTAACCGGGTCTAGCTTCTTTAATAATAAACTTTTCCTTAATAATAATAATATTAAATAGCCAAATAATCTCTTTAGAAATTAATAATACTCTAAGACGATTATATATATCTATTATATACCTTATTTAACTAGATTGAAACTAAAAAGGATATATTTATAATTATTATAAAGTAAAGAGTTAATTATAAAACTGCCTTTGAAAGAACGCGCAGAAATAGGATTATATATTAAATTATAAATAATAAATTATATATCCCTATTATAAGTCTTTATATATATTAAAAAATAGGTAAATATATTATATTTTTTGCTCTTAATTTTAATATCTCTTATAATTATTATTATAATCAAGCTCTTCCTTTATTTGGTTCTAGGGGCTAAAAAGTTATATATAAAAGATTTTCTTATTTTATTATTTAAGTCAAAGTATTTATTAATATTATCGGTTATATATTTAAAGATTAACTTATTAATAACTATTTGTTTATACCCGAGTAAGAGTAAGTCTAAGATACCAATCTTATAATAAATAAAAAAGAATATAAATATAATTCTCTCTGGCTCTATCTCTAATATAGCGTATATATAAATTTTTATTCTAATATTAAATTCGTTTATTATTAATTTAAGTTGAAACTTAATTATATAAAGATATTTCTTATTAACGTTAATCAATATAATATACGCTATTTTTGTTATTATATATATTTAGGTTATAGCAACCCCGAAACCTTATATACCGCTATTTATTATAGCAATTTTAGCCGTTATTAGATATAAACGAAGACTTTTATAAATTTCGATAATAAAAGATTAGCTAATAGCTTACTAAACTATTAAATATAAAAAATATATAAATAATAAATAATTTTTATAGTTTTAGGTTTCGTATATTATAAAATAATTATTATTTGTTTTATATAATTACGATTCTATTTTAAAGGATAAGATTTAAAGGAGTTGCTAAATAAAACGACTTAAAACATTAATAATAATAGGATATATTATAATTAATAGATAACTAGAAATACGAATAATTATTTTGTAATTAATAATATATTCTAAATAAAGTCCCTTAATTATTTTTGCCCTTATTATAATTTAAATATTATATAAATAATAAATAATAAGATAAATAATTAGAAATTTGCTAAATTGAACAATTCGATAAAATAAATCTTAATTCGATTCCGATATCTTTTATAATTAATATTATATCCGTTTAAAACTAATATTTATTAATATTAAATCGAGGTTTAGAAAGGTAACCAAAGTAATAATACATTAATTATATTATTAATTAAATAAATCTTAAAATACCCCCTTTTCTAATAAAACAAATTAAGCTTAAAATATTACCTTAGGACCTTTGTTTTAACGGTAAATAAAGTTAATCCTTAATATAAATTTTTTATTTAACCGGAAACTCTTCGAATCAATAAATATATTTAAAAGGTTTATTTTTGATTTTAATAATAAAAATTATTAGAAGAAATAAGGTTGTTTTCTTAATAGGAGATATCCTAAATTAATAAATATTTTCAGATTATATTTTCGATTTTAATAACAGGGATTATTAAGTAATTACGATTCCGATTTATAGCAGGGTTCTTTACTTAGTAGGGGATATTCTAGATTAAATAATAATAACTATTTTCGATAGGGATTTTATAGAATAAGGTTTATATTTTGCTTTTAATTAATAACAGGGTTCTTTATTTTAACAGGGGGTATTTTTGAAATATCCAAATTATTCGATAAATATTATTTTCTATTTCGATATTTATTTAATAATATTTTTATAATATTATTCTTAAATAAAATAAAATATTAACCGAAATTACCTATCTTATATAAGATTAATATATTTCTAAAACTTATATTAGAATATAATAATTTGATATAATCTATAAAAAGCCCGAATATTAAAGGTAATTACCGGGCCGGATATACTCTAGCGATTTAAGCAAAACAAATAGATTTAATAAGCTAAATCGCGTATTATAAAAAGCTACTTTGTTTAAAGGTATAAAGGCCTGAAATCGACTTATAAAGTATAATTAAAATATAATAATAGAATAATCAATATATTATTTACCTTTATTAAATATAATTATTTCTTTTATTAGAATATATTCTCTTTATATCTACTCTGATATTATAAGACCTAATACCTTATATAACGTTGCTCTAAAATCGCTATTCTTCTAATAACTTCTATTAATATCTTTTGCAATATATATTAAAATATTTTAATAACTTTTAATATTTTTATAAGAATTTCTTTAATATTTTTATAATAAGTTAATTCTTGTTTTAAATAGCTATTTTCCCTTTAAAATTCCTTAATATATTATTAAGGGCTTATTAACAGTTATATTTTCGAAATACGTAATTAATATAAAAGATAATTTAAAGTCAAAATAAAACCTTTACCTCGAGTAATTTAATAGTTTACGGTAATAATATTATCCGCTTTATTAGAAATAGGTCAACGGTATATAGGATAAATCGAAATAACCTTATATTTAAAAGAATTCTCTTAGAATATTATATAATAATTTTAATTTTTTGTAATAAAGCTATTAGCTAAGGTACGAAGTTTATTTTTAAGATTTTCAGATACTGCTTTATACCTCGTTATACGGTTATCGGAAAAGCCTTTAAATTTCTTAATATTTTATTTATTCGGATAAATATTATAATTTTATTTATAATAATTATATATTTTATTTATAATTAATAGAATATAAGGAAGAAACAAGACCGATTATAAATTAGGATAACCTTTATAATATTAAGGATAAAAATATAAGCTAATATATATTCAAAAATACTTAATTTAGTTATTTATTATCCTTTATAAAGCCTAGCTACCGCTATTATAATAATAGACTTTAATATATATTTAATAATTGACCGAATATAGACAGCAAATATATTATATAATTATAAGGAGTAAACGAATAATCAATTATACTAATAGACTATATAAATCTTATACGATAAGTTATAATAATAAGAGGTAATATAGTTAATAAGGAACCTATTCATAATACTCGCCTAGTAGTAAATAGAAGTACCCCTCGAGACCTTCTGCTAGGTACTAGATATAGAATCGATACTCTTTTTAATAATATATTTTATTTAATATAAGCCCTTAGAAGCTTAAGGATAAAACGAGTATTACTTATTAACCCAAATCTATTATCCTTCGAACTTAAAATACGAGAAGAAAAATCAGCAAAATATATCTAAATTATTATTAGAAAAGGGCCGGCCAATTCCTATTATCCTTTCGTAATATCATATTAAGCTAGATAAATAATAATAGTTAATAATAACTTTAATTCCCTCGTAGTTATTAAAAAGATAAAAGTAAATTTAAAAAATAATAATTTTCCTGAGGTTCGAATATTTTTTTATAAAAATATTATAAATCTAATTGATATATTCTAAAAAGATTATAATATTTATTTTATATATAAGAAAATAGATATTTTTCTCTATAACGTAAATACGGTAATATTCGTTTGTAATAGATAAAAGAGCTTCGAGATTAATAAAATATATAAAAAGGTTAATTATAAGAGTCTGAATCGGTTATTGCAATTCGTATATTAATAATTATAATTAAATATTTAATAATATTTATTATATTTATAAGAATAAATATTATTATAAATAGCTTGATTATAATACCGTATTAATTAGCTATAATAGCTATATAAAGTTAAATATAACCGCGGACCCCAAGGTTTTATTACGAATATTAATTAAATATTAGCAAATATAAAGGAATATTTATTAAAATAAATATAATTAATAATTAAATTTGGATTAAAAGACGTTCGGAGCCTTAAATTTATATTAATAAAGTTAATAGAGCCCGAAACCTTTAATAAAGATCCTTAGACTATAACGTTAAAATATTCCGAATTATAAAACGAAAATATAAATATTAAAGAATTTTTAAATAATATTTAGATATTGTATTTATTAGAGTTATATAAAGCTAATTACCCAATCCGCAATTCTGAATATATATACTAAAGGATTATAATATAACTTTCTCCCTATTAAACCTTACCTTATATATTATTTAAGGCCGAATATCTTTATAATGTTAATTTCTATATAGAATTAGATCTTTGAAATACCCGAATTATTTAAGATATAAAGAATAAACAAAAAATAAGGTTTTAGAATATCAAGATCGCAATATATTAGAATATATATAAAAGAAAGCTGGCTAAATTAGATAATCGGCTCCTAAAAAGGCTTATTTAGACTAAATTTTATTATTATTACCTGAGATAAAGCGAATAATTGCTAAATATATATATCAAGTTCTACTTCTTTCTTATATTAATATATATAATATTTATAATAAATATAACTTTTATTCTTAATATAAATAAAACTATTATAATATCTCTTATTATAGGAGTAAACTTATAAGGAAAGCTATTACAATTATTTGTATCCTCTATTATTATTACGCTTATAATTTCTATTATCGAAGTTATTATATTTTTATTTCTTTATATTTAATATCGAGGTTTATAATAAGTTTTTATCGCTTAAAATATAACCTATTATTAATCGAATTACTTAAATATAATTTATATTTTTAATAAGAGCCTAAGATTATAGAGGGAAGCTACTCGAAATATATTATTATAAATAAAGAAGATTATTTCGATATTAAATATAATTATTATCGAAATAGACGGCTTTAATATTTTATTTTTCTTGAAATATTTATATATTATTCTCAAAATCTTTATTCTTACGATTATTAAAGTAATATTACTCTTATTACCGTTAAATATAATAAGCTAAAACGATATCTTATCCCAAGCTTAAGGCCTAAATCGGCTTATTTAGGCTAGGATTAGGCCTTCTTATATTAATTATTATTAAATATATTTAATAATCGCTTTCGGTATTATTATATTATTTTATTATATTATATATTATAAGTTATTATATTATATTCAAATCAGGCGGAAATATCTTATTTGTCTTTCGATAATACGTATATTGCTTATATCGAATATATTAGAATATTATCGCTCTATTAATACTCTAGCCTTTCTATATAAAAATATTAATTATAAAATATATAATATATAACTTAATCGCAATATTAATACTTTATTATAAAAGATATAAATTCGGGGCAAACTTATAACTTATTTAGAAAATATAAAAATTATATTTATATAAGGAGTAATAAAGAGTTATTTAATATTTAATATTAATATTAGCAAAAGCGAAATAGAGGATTATTATATCGGAAATAATTATATTAAAGAGAATATAAAGAATTTTCTAAATTATTATAAGTCAATATATTTTCCGATATTATTTTAGCTATTATCGATCCCTCTGCTAGGAAGGAAAGTCGACCTTATTAAATATTACTAAAAAGAAATAATATATTTGAATAATAAAATCGAACAAAATTAATTTAATAAAATTAAATTCGATTTGTTTAACTTAGCGTTTATTTAATTTAAAAATTTAATAAATACCTATTTAATATATTAATCCGTTATTTCTTATATCCCTAATTATCTTTTTGCTATATTTATAAGTATAAATTAGGGAGTTATAATCTAGGAATATATTTAAATTTAATAATGAATATATTATATCTGTACCGCTATTGTTATTAGTCTTATATTTATTATCGTTATAGGGTAAATTATCCCTATCGCCTTTACCGGCTTCTTATCTTAACTTAATTATTTCGAAATATTATTTTTATAATTTAAATATATACCTCTTTAATTATTCAATCTTATTTAAGGTATTTTACTTTAAATAATATTAATAATTCTTATTTTATAATTATTAAATATTATTCGATTATTAGCTAATTAATAAGGTTCGGTTTTTGCCCCTATCCTTAAGGAATTTATATAAAAATATTATTTTTATTTTTTATTCTTATAAATCTTTTTGATAATTGCTATATCGTTTAATATTATCTCTATTCTAGAATATATTTATTATAAGTTTAATTTTATATTTAAAGTCTTCGTAATAAATTTTTTAACTTCAAATAATTATTTTCTATTTTATCTATTATTATAAGTATTTTCTATAAATATTAATAAACTGCTATAGCTTCTTGCTTTAGTTTAATATTTTTTATTATTACCCTTTTTAAACAAGACTCTTAGATAACTTGCTAATCGAAGACAATCTCTATTAATAATTTATTAAAATACGGTATATCCTATTTATACCAATCTGGCTTATATTAATATAAGAACCCTTTTATATTATATTCTTAAGCAAGATATTTATTAAAGATTTAAAAATAGTTTATAATATTATAATATTATTAATAGCTCCTTTTACGTTTATCGCCTTTGCCCTTTTTTTGATTATATATAATTATAATATATTATATATTATTAAATACCTAAATAATACGGGAGGTTATTTATATTCTATAATATTAAAGTAGTTATTTAATAATATATATATACTCAAGCTTTATTTTAATTAAGTTATTTCTTCTTATTCGAGGAGAAAGCCAGATATAGCCGTATATTAATTAAGTAATTATAATAATAATAATAATAGCTACGATACTTGACTACTAAATCCTATTAAATTATATATTTAGTCTTTTCTTATTATTATTCCTTACCGTAAGCTAAATTGATATTAATATTATATTAGAGGAGTATATTAAAAACTTATAATATATAAATATAAATCGGATAAACCCTAATAGTTCGGAGGATAAAAAGCTAGAATTATCGATATATTTAAAATATAATTGCCTTTTTAACTAAAAACTTATTATATTTATTTTAAAAGATAATCTAGGATTTAGCGATTTCGAGATATCGAATTTATAAGGTTAAAATAGAAATATTAAAATAAATAATAATAGAGTTATAATAGACGCAAAGGGACGGCTAAAGTTTACGAATTATTCTAATTAAGACGAATAATATAAGTTTTAAAATAATAATCTTATAGCTCTATTATCGAGATTCGATTATATATATTTTATATTATTATAACTAAATTATTAATAAATTTTATTACCTTTGATTATAGGAATAGCAGTCCTTTATTATTTTCGATAGAATATAATAATAATATATAAATTTAAGGAGTCAAAATTAGAGATATTTATTTATTATAATAACAATACATTATTTCGGGAATTATATTTAAAATAGAATTAAAAGAAGCTAAAATAAGTTATATTTTAATCTTATATATTTATTTTAATCTTTCGAAAGGGTAATTATATTTAATAAGTTCCTTATTAATAAAATATAGGTTTTTAAAGCGAAATTAACAGTAAATATATAGGAATTATAAGGATAGACTTTAATCGATATATTAACTAATTTAAGGTTAAAAAAATAAAATTTTATATAAATTAAGCTTCTTATTTATTCAACTTAAATATTTCTAGTATTTTAAAATATTTAGCTAATTATCTTTATTAAATTATTTGAGTTATTTAATTTACCGAAATATTTATTATAATATAAATTGGAATCCTAATAAGCTTATAAAGCAATAAGGAATATTAAATATAGAAGAAAATATAGAAGATAGTATAAGCTTTATTAATCTTTTATAAAGAAAACCTCTATAATCGTAAAATATTAAATATAAAAACAGAAAGATTTATAAAACTTTATTTAAAAGATATTTATTTTTTTGCCGCTATAATAATCAACCGGAAGCCTATTTTAATTAGAATATTTAATAACGAAAGATTTGCTTAAGCAATCCGGGAAGATATAAAAAATATAAATTATCTTAAACGAAATATATTTGAAAAAGTATAATTTAAAGCCAATTATATTCGATTTTATATATTATAATAAATAACTCTAGCTTCAAATAATAGAAGATATTAATATAAAAAAAGGAATAAATTAAAGAAAAGAAAAGGAAAATATTAATAAATTAAGAAGTTCCCCTAATTTAAATAATATTATATATTTATTAAAATTAATATATAACGAATATATTTAAAGACCCGAGCAATCGAATACCCCGATTAAACAAAATATCCTTTGCTAAAATTATTAGGAGACTTTGCCTTAAATCTTCCCTCGAATTATTATTTTATTTTTAATAATATCTCTATAAGTAAGCAAATAAGGATAAGGTTTATAATCTAGAATACTATTCTGAAGATATATTTAAATAGTTTTGGTTCTATTAAAATTTATAATATATTTTAATATATAAATTTATTATAGCAAATTTGAATATATTTAATATATTATAAATATTTCTCTTTTATTAAACTATAAGTATTTAATTGGATTATTTGAATATTATTATTAAATTAAAATCTTTTACGATTATTCCTATTAAATTTCTAGCTTTAAAGCTTATTTTACTTCTTTATTATCTTTTTCCTATTTATTTTTTATATAGTTTTAATTTAATTAGCCAAGTATCCTTAAATTATTAATATCGAAATTATATATAATTATAGTAATAGTATATAATATATATTAAAGGGCTAGGAAAAAGTTACCGAATTTTGGTAATAGGAACTGGTAAATAAGGCAACTATTCTTAAAGTAATTTAATTATAAGCTTTTTTATATATTATATATTAATTAAAAATAAAATTATTATTTAAAATTTTAATAGAATATAAAAACCTGCGAATATACCTGTAGCCTTTCGAAACTATAAATATTTGCTATAACCGTAAGTATTTAAATACCTTTATAGGTTTGTTTCTTCCGATTCGTTTAAGATAAATAAAAATTAATAAAAAGGTAATCTAAACTCGAGAGGATCCAAAATAATATAACTCTATTCCTTAATAAATATAATAAAATCGATATACGATTACTTCGATTAAATAATATAAATAATTTATAGCCTTTGGTTAAATTATATATATAATTATTATATAAATATTATAATCTTTTTATATTCCTAAACTTACTTATTAAAATAGACCTTATCGAGTATATTAAATATATATAACGGTATAATATAATATTACTTTATATAATTTTCGAATATAATTAATATAGAAATATAATATATCTTCAATTCTTATATAGGGCCTATTTTATATTTGTTCTTTTCTATAAGAATATAAAAAATTAATAAAGAGTTTAATTCAAATTCTTTAATAATACCTTCCTATACCTTTATAACAAGTATATAAACTTATATCTTTATCGCTATATAGAACGCTTAGTATACTTTCGATATAAACTCAATAGCGACCTTAATTAGGACGGTATTATTAAATATTAAATTTATAAAAAAAGAACTTAAGAGAAATTTTAAAAAAAGAAGAAAATATCGATATATTATATTTTAAAAAAGGGCTTTTAATATAGGATCTTTTAGATCTAGGTTACTAAAGATAAATAATTATAAACGCTTATCAGACTTAGAATTAAATATTAATAATCAAGAATAAGATTATATAAAATTGGCGGATTATATTTATATATTCGCTAATATTTTCTAAATATTAATAATAATATTACAAAAATATAGTTTACCTCGGTTTATTTTGCCCTAGCTAACTTTTCTTAAATAGTATATTATATTTCCTCCCCTTTTCTTAATATTTATTTTTATATTTTCTAATTATAATAATAGCTATCGATCTTTGCTTTCTATTATTTTTAAAGTTATATTTTGAAAATATTTAAATTTATTATTTTATTCTTGAATCTTCGTAGTTATATAGAATATCTTTATTATTTGTTATACTCTGAAAATCGAAAAATACCTTTTATTTCTATAATCCGAGGCTTCGTATTAATATTACTAGTATTTATTAATATAAATTATAATACGGATATTATAATTAATTCAAGTTCTTTGAATATAATATATATATTATAATATATTTCCTGCGCTTAACGGATATAATATTAATATAATATAGAACCTCGATTATAATTACTATATTTTTATTAATAGGAGTCAATTTTATAATAAATAGCTTTTAGATCCCTTTTTATAATTTTAATTATATTAAGCTTTTTGCTCAGAATATCCCCAAATTCAACTTATAAATTATAAGTTTTAATATACTTTTCTAAATAAACTTTCTAATAGGCTCTGCTTCCGGTAATTTAGGTATTAAAAATACTCTGAAAAACTTAATAAAAAATATAAATTCTTATATAATCGAATATACAAAATAGAATATTATAATATTATTTTATAATAACAAGATAGTTCCTTTATATATAAGGGTCGTTTTCTTCCTTGGTAAATCGTATTATTTAAAATTTAATCTAATATAAAACTATCAGTTGTAGCCGAATAGCAATATTACTATTGCTATTCTATATTTAATTTAAGATTAATAAATTAAATAGCTTCTAACCGAAGATATTTACTTTAAATAAACCTATTTTTAACTTTGAATCTAATTAAAATATAACCTAACAAATATTATTTCTAAAAGATAAATAAATATTAATTTAATAATATTTTATATATTTTACCTTATATAAGAGCTATTGATTTTATAAAAACAAAAAGAAATATTTTTTAATAATTTAGGCAGATTCTACCGTTAGGTAACTATTACTGCTAATAATAAAGTAATACCGTAAGGTATAAATATTCCCGGTAATATAGAGGTACCTTATAATATTAATATTCCTTATAATATTTATATACCTTAGGGTATATATTAACCCTAAGATTTGTATATTTTAAAATATAATCGTATTCTAAGGTATAAATCTCTCGTACGGTATAAAGATTATACAGTATTAACTACTTTTATAATATAAAACTACCGTAAAGCTTCAATATTTTTTAATATATTATTATACTTTATAGCCCTAATATACCTTAAGGATCTGGAAAATATATAACGTTATATTAATATTATAATAAAATATAATAAGCAAAATTAATAGAAAATTAATTACGTTCTTACGTTATTACTCTTATTTATTAAGAAGATATTAATAAGTATATAAAGGTAATATATATAGCGTTATAAACGTACTTATATCTATGCTTATATCTAATTCTATTTACCTCGATCAACGATTATAGTTTGAATTATATAACTTATTATCGATATTGAAAGGGATAATTCCTAGACCTTAAAGAAACCTATATAAATCTATTATAGGCTATTATTATAATATAAGGGATTAGCTAATTACTTAATAATAAATATCTACCCTTAATAGAATATATATCAATATTATAGCAGATCGAATATATTATACTTTTCAAATATTAAGTATTAAAAAAGATTGATTATATAATTATAGGAAGAAGGGACTACATTTAAATAAAATAGCAATAAAAATAATTATAAAGATAAAAGTAATATTAATATAAGAATAATATAATATTATTTTATTAGATTATTAAAATTAGAGTTAATATAAAAGCAAAGGGCAAAAGCCTTTTATATTAATATATTTAGAGATCTTTATTCTTTATTTATTATAGACTTTCTAAATCCGGATAATATTAAGTTTAATTACTTGCTTTTTAGGAATCGAAATATAAATTATTTAAAAACCGAATTCCTATATATATTATACCCGTTATTTATTATTAAATTATATTAATCTAAGAATATATTACCTCTAAAAGAATCGAATAAACCCCTTTATAATTCTTATACTCCCGGTATTAAAGATTCTTTATCGTATTTATACGAAAGTTTCTTTTTTATAATTTTAATAAAAGTAACAAGTTCAATCCTCGAGTAAATAGATTAATAGAAAATTATAATAGATATAAAAAGGGAGGTAATAACTATAATATATCAAAAAATATTCGAAAATATATTAAATATTAGAATTAAAGAAATAAGTTTTTATAGGAAAGGTTATTATAATAAATATAGAATAAATAGGAGTATAAATAAAGGTTCTCGAAATAGCTATTTTATAGAAGTAGGTATCGACAATTACTCGAGCGAAGATTACCGTAACAGAATAGAAAATAACAAAGAAACCCGAAAATACGGATTCTATAATAACGAGATTGATAAAGGTAATAACGATAGTTAGGTAAAAGAATACCCTTTTATATAATAAATAATCTTTTCTTAAATATTAAAGTATAAAAATTATTATATTATAATATTAACTTTATTTATTATATAGAAGATTAATAAATATTAGGAGTAATTATTTAGCCCTTTCGATCTTACCCTTAGGTTCTCTATTATAATATCTGCTAGAAAGATATAAAGAGGTCGAATTAGGAATATTAAGATTAATTAATAAAAGCAAACTAAATTAGGCAAAGAAAAGGGCTAAAATAAACTAGAAGAATAGTTAAAGTAAATATTATAAGGTGGTATTTAATTATCTATATACTAATTTATTAATTTATTAGAATATTATTTAAATAGCTTCCCTTAAGTCGAGTAATCTTGACTATACGAATTATCGAAATAAATACCGCAAGAAATTATTAATATATATTTATAATATTATATATATTAATAAGGTTATATTAAATATTAATAATATTTAATAATAATAAAGCTCGGAATCGTAGTTAAGCTAACAGATATAAAATTAATAATAAATAGAAACGACCCGTATATTTAATAAATATTACCTAAAAAGAAATATTTATTTAAGAAATATATAAGTAAATATTCGATTAAGGTATATAAGGATTTATATCGAGAAGTAAATATATTATTTAAAGCTATTTTAATAATAAAACTAATTAATATAACAAAAAAGCAATTAGAAAAGGAAAGACGGAAATAATAAATTTTTAATTTAAATTTATTAATAGGATTAATAGAATATCTTAAGTTCTGAGATTAGCTTTATTGCAATTATTAAGTATTTAAAAGCCGAAAACGTTTAATTAGCGGAGGAATTATATAATTTGAAGGCCTATTTTATATAAACGATTAAATTAAAAGATAAAACCGAGGATAAGGTTATTAGATAAAAATTAATAATATAGACTTAGAAGGTATAAGAATAGAAATTATAAAAAAAAATATAAAAATTATTAACGATTATAAATATTTTAAAAGATATTATATATAAATTAATAAATAATTTTATAAATAGGTTTAAGATTAACTTATAAAAAAGCGTAGCTTAAAATAGTCCAAGCTTATAATATATAATACTTATAATATATTATAAAATAATCTATATATTGCAATTAAATCTATATAAATATATATTTAGCTATTTTATAATTTGTTTAATTATTTTATAAAACTTTATAATTAAATTTTTTAATTCGCGTTTTAGCGAATAGATTTACAAATTATTTCGTAATATAATTAACTTAATCGTAATATTTTAAGCTCGGGTCCTAGCTTAGGCTAACTTAATTTAAATATAATATAAGTTTTGGAATTGACCGAATTTCTCTTAAAATTAATTATATAAGGGTTAAGCAAAGCTACGATATAAAGGCGGTCTTCTAGGAAGAAGTAGATATTTTAAAGATTAATTATTAATAGGCTTACGGTTAAATCTTTAATAGGGTCGCCTTTAATACTACCTTTAAAATATAATAGGGATTAAGGGTATAAAATTCAAAAGAAAAGGGTATCTTTATTTAATAATTATAATATTATATTATTTATATCGGATTTTATTATATAATTTAATAAATTTTATATATTATATTATAAATTCTGTTAACCGCTTCTAATTATACCCCTATTATTTGACGTAGGTAGGATATTAATATTTAATAATAATAATAATAAGTTAAAATTTAACCTTAATATTTCTAAAATACTAATTAGGTCAAGCTTGTCTAATATATTAAAATATATAGATAATATTAGTATCTTTATAATACCCTTTCTTTTATCTGTAATAATAATATTTGATAGAGATATATAATCCGAGCTAATTAAAAAAGATCTTAATATTCTAATATTATATTAACTATATAACTTCGTTATCTTATTAACGAACTTATATATAAATTAGGGTAACGAGTCAAGCTTTATATTCGATTTATAATTCTTAATCTTTTTAAACTTTTTCCTTTATATCGATATAGCGTCCCTTTTGCTATTAGATTTATACTTCTTAATACCTTTGGTAAATTCAATATAATAAATATTTTAGAAGTAAAATTTTATTTCCAGAATAAATAGGAAGGCGTTAATATATTTCAATCTTAAATATAAATATTTAATATCTTTATAACTATTTAGCCCCTCGATATATTTATAAATATATACTTTTTATTTTTTTTAATTAAAGAATTGCTATATTTATATAAGAGCTAGAAATATAATATCTTTTAAACAGAAAAAGCAATATTTAAAGCAAATAAAGGTTCTACCGTAAACGAAAGGATTATATTAAATAGGCAATATTTTTAGCTTTTATAAGTAATTTTAACAATAATCGTTCTATTTATCCTTATTAAGAATCTATTTATTATAATTAAAGCAGAACTCGGCAAAACTATAAATAATCAAAAGTTTCTTTTTATAATAACCGTAAATATACCTTTATTTCTCGGCCGCCGATTTATTATAGAGAAAAAACCTTATTAATTATTTTCTTTATTAAAGGAATATTAAGAAAGGGAATATTATAAACCTTTTAAAGTTTAATTTATATTCGGCTATTAAATAAGTATATTTTTCCGGCTCTAAGCCTAGGCGGAAAGGAATTTCGATATTCTATTAACAAAATATAATTATATTATAAAAGATAAATTGATTTTTAATACTCCGGATTAAAATAATAAAAAATAGATTTAATATTAATTAGTCTTATTTAAGTATAAGATAGTAAATATAATAAAATTAAATACAGTAATAACTTATTATATTAGTATTATCGGCGTTAAAGAGAAGCTTACTCGGTTAGAACTTTTAATACTTAAAAAGTTTTTTAAAAATTAGCTTTTATTTCTTTATTATTAATATTTTTTAATAATTTTTTATATTTAAATCGGTTTTCGTTTCCGGTATTAAAGTATTAATCTTATTTTTAAAGATAATAAATTCTAGGGTATTTTCTAACTCATAATATTTTTTAATTAATAATATTTATAATAGTTTAGGATTGTAATAGAAAGTCAGTTTACAAAAACGATTATTTATTATATTACGAAGTTTTCTATTAAAATAACCCTTTTAAAAGTTAATTCTAGTATTATTTAACTAATAATTATTATTATAAATCTGCTTATTTTTATATTTATTATATTTTATCTTTTAAATTATCGAATAGAGCTTATTTATAATCCAAATTAATATAAGAAATTAAGGGAATAAATAAAATAATAAGAATATATTAATAAAATATAAGCCTTTAGCCCTAAAGTCGTAAATAATCGGGGAAAAAAATATCTAACGTAAATTCCTAAATCCCTTAAATATTAACTGAAAATATCGGCCTTTTCTATTTCCTTATTAAAGATTACTTAGAAAAAGGGCTTACTAAAAACGCTTTTATTTTGCCGGAAATAATATATCTTATCTTATAAAGATTTGATTTTTAAGAGTTCTTTTATAATATTATAATCTTAAAATATATAATCTGTAATAATTCTAATAAATATTATAAATATTAAATTATAAAAAAATAATCAAAGTTCTAGTTTTTTATAAACTAAGTATTTTAGCCTATTTATTATAATAATCGTTAATAAAGCTATAATAATTCAGATATATTAAATAGGTAAATATAAACTATTTCTCTAATATTTATATTATATTTTTAATATTTTATATAATTTAAATAGTAAATTTAATTTTTCCGCTTTTATTATAAAAGACTTTAAAGGTTATATCCTATATAAGATAATCTTAATTAATTAGATTATTACCTTATTTTATAAGTTATATTTATATAATAATAAAGGCTATAGCTAGAACCGGTATAACAGGTAAATTTGATATATTTATTTACCCTTATTAAAATAAATATATAAAGCTGAATCTTTGCTTATATATTTATTCGGATTTATAACTTATTATATATTTGTTAATCCTTCTTTTATAATTATATTCCTAAGTATATAAAATAATTAATAATATTATAATATTTAAGTTATTTTCTATAAATAAGGCCTAGCTCCTTTTATAAGGGTATCTTAATAAATTATATAATTATTAACTTTAATATTAATAATATAAAAATTATAGGATATTAATATTTATAACGGATTATATTATTTTAAGAAATATAAAAGAAATATACTTTTATTAACTAATTATAAAGTCTTTTTAATATTAAAGAACGGTTTTTTTATTAATTATAAAATTATTATAAATATTATTAATTTTATATATAATATCCCTTATAAAGTCTTTTAAGGTTTCTAAATTATATAAGTTAGTACTAAAGTAGCTTTATATATATTTATTTAAAATAAAATAATATTAAATAAATAAACTTCTTAAAAAAAGGGCAAAAGGGTTAAAATAGTAAACTTATTTATTTTATAAGTTTAATAATTATATATAATTTTTCTTAATCTTAAATTAAAAGGGTTTTTTAATTATAATATTATTAACAATTATTTTATTAATATTAAAACCTTTTTTATAAATTTATTAAAAATAATCTTCTGGAGACTTCTTCTTCAATATTATTAATAATAAATAAAATAATTTAAATAAAATAAAAAATATATATATAAAAAAGAAGCAAAGGAAAAAAGAAATAAATAAAGAGAAGGTATTTAAGTATTATAAAAGTATATTTTACAAAAAGCAAAGAAGGCGCTTTAAAAATATATTACAAAACAAATAATAAAATAATATAATTAAAATAAATAAATAAGCAGGAAGAAATAGAAAGAATAAATATAATAAATAATATTTTATATAAAATCGGTAAGGGAAAAATATAATATAAGCTTTATATTTAATTTAATACCCTAGGAAGCTAACTTAGGGCTGCTTCTATCCTATAGGGATTCGCTATCTAAATTTGATAATATCGAGGCAAAGGAAGTAGTGCCTAAGCAATAAGTACGCAAAGGTAAGCAAAGGTAAGCAATAGATAAAGCGAAAGTACGTAATAGGTAAGCAGAGCAGCGGCAACTAATTAACCCTCCTCGGCGGGCAAACAGATTCTCGTAGGCCAGACTACCTTATTATTTATAGGGCCTAGATTGATCAGCCGAGTATATAGATGAGCCTGTATTCCTAGGTAGATAGAGCAATTGAAATCTCCTAAGCCAACAGCTTTCGGAAGGAGCCATCCCAAACAGGCTTACACCGTACGAGACCACGCTTTTCACGGCTGCAAGCAACCGCCACCCAAAAATTGTCAGACGTCTACTCGACATTGGTAAGACTGAGGACAACAGAATTCGCGATGCTAGAACCCTTTGACAGGAGCCGTCGAGAATGGACGCGAAGCATTAGTCGAAGTACTCTTTACGCATCCAAACTTCCCCCAAGTAGACACCAAATGGCTGGGTATATTGCGAATCTCGAAGGCCATTCGAAGTGGTAATAAAAATCAGCTTGAGAAGCTTGTGAGACAGCCGGAGTTGCTGCTTGAGTTTGAAAGCTTTGGAGACTCGGTCGGTATGACGCCCCTCATGCTTGCTTCTGCGAAGGGACATATGGATTTGGTAGACTTCGTTCTGTCTCAGGAATCATTCGATCACATGGGCTGTAAAAAGGGGACACATGGATGTGACAGGGAAGCTTATCATCACCGGAGCATTTCTCGGAGTCCAGGACAGCCTCAGCAGCACTCCTGTCTCAATTGCTCGGCAGAATCACTGCGACGACATGCTCGAATGGCTAGATCGCGCATGAGCAGACCTTGGGTATTATGCGCTCAGTCAACGCTCTGATCTCTGGATGGCATCTCCAGGCTAGGAATGAGAGTGAGGTTAGGGTTGTGGTGGCTCAAGGCAGCACCAATGTCGATGCCCAAGACAGATTTTAGGGCCAAACGTCTCTCATCCAAGCTATCACAAAAGGGCACGACCAAATTGCGGCCCTGTTGCTTGATGCCGGAGCTGCGCTCAACATCCAAGACTCTGCGGGAAAGACGGCTATGGCATGTACGGCAACAAAGGGGGCAGAAGATGTCGCGCAAACGTTGATTGATATGGGAGCAATTCCTTCCATCCAAGATCAGCCTGGCCAAAACGCATTATGGTGGGCCGACAACACCAACGATGCGCTTGAAGGTCTTGCGAGTGGAAACGAAGGTATTGCTAAGCTTCTCTCTATAGCCTTCGCAACGAGGGTAACGTCAGTGGTTGGTAACGGGTGATGAGTGTGGAAGGCCACCGAGAATGCTATAAGCACTTCTCCATGCCCGAGATAATTGGGCAAGCCTCGGTTACAGTGCAAGGGAACGATTGCGTATTCTGGCCGCACGGTAACGCGAACACAGATAGGCTGGCTCTAGGGGCTATGTAATTGATTTTAATTTCGAACCAAAAGGCAACAACTTTCCTTCCTCAATGCGAAACAATCAACTTTGGGCCCTGAGTAATCTTACTTTGACCTAGAAAGGTAATTATACAACTAAGTTCATTACAACGAAATTCAACGCAGAGCCCAGGCGTATTGTCTGGCAACTGTGTAATAAGCTACTATAGATACCTTTGATATAAAATATCCAAAGTAGGCTGCAGCTTCTTCCCGTTGATGCAGTCAGAATGTGAGGAAACAAGACGTTCTATCGCCGAGTATTTTCTATCTCCATTCGCTTCTAAACCCTTTTCCTGAGCTACATTCAGCTCAGTAAACAATGCTTCTCATTTCTTTGCTAGTAATTTGCCCGTATATATTGAACGCACTTGCGAATGATCAAGCTACCCACTTGAAGCCAGAGAACGCGGACATTGTGGCGCGAGCACCTTCACCGATTTCTTCTATACCAACAATTACATTGCCTACAGCTTCATCTGCGTTTGCGCAAACAGCTGTGAGTTTGACCTTTTGAAAAGAGAGTAAAGATGTTAATGACAAACAGTCCGACCTCAAATTTTCACATGGAGCCAGTGCGACAATCATGACCTTGACAGCATCATCAGGGGTCGCGCTGGCAATTAACTCAGATGCCGCAAAGACACTCGAATCGGTAATCTCAGCAAGTTGTGTGCCCAATCGTCTGGCAGACTGCGTGAAGGAAGCTCAAGACCTTGTGATCCAGGCTGAAGGTGCGACCGACGGCACGGAACTTCAGCCTCGAAGTCCAATCACAGCCGTGCTAGTAGGCGTCTTTGCAGCATTGCTAGCATTGAATAGATGGCACTCACCGCGCCCTACTAAGCAGGGTGAGCTGTACCAATTAAAAGATCAGCCATTTCTGGACAATGTTGCGAGCTCTAAGATCCAGAATGCAGATATTGTAATCATCGAAGGTGGAAATGAACCGCTTACAATGAGCAATGGATATATCCTGGCGCCAGTGTCTACTTCCGCCCCATCCCCTGTCGGAGGACTTCAAGATTTCAGTTTTTCCATGCAGGGAGACCAAGTTGTTATTCAGATCCCGATTTCGATGCAGCTTGCGCTCAAGCATTCAGGTGCCATTCCTTCCATTTGCAGCGAGGCTGCAGCATCAAGCACGGCACCTGAAGCTCTTCAAATGGACTGTGTAGACGCATTGGCGACGGACGTTGCCAAAGGATTTGCACCTGGAGGTCGATACGTCTCCCTTTTGGACTCAATCTGGAGATGGACTCAGCTTGACCGAGAGACAAACATCTTCCTTCCTCTTGCGAAGAAATTCGATGCAAATAACAACAATTTCCCACATTTTCCTCCTTTTAGCAACGACATCCTATGGCAGATTAACATGACACATCTGAACACGATCGTCATGTCGATTGCTTGGGCCTTATACAACTACCTGCGAAAGAACGCAAATCCTGTACCTACGTTGAAAGACGTCCCAAGAGTTCTTGTCATCCCAGGAAGCGATTTGCTGGATCCAAGACCAACTTCAAGTTCTCATCCTTTAGACATCGCCGTCTCGCCCGCTGTCCCACTTTCTGTTGGTACCGTATATGGTCAAGTCTCACAAAATTCGAAGCGATTCTTCACCTTACTCTTCCATCGAACACCTGCTGATACCCCTGATTCTGACTTAGAATGGGCTGTCAGTGTAGGCCGTCAGCCGGCGTCAATATCATCTAACAATGTGAAATCGGAAAACTTCGAGATACCAACCCAGCCGGGATCATCATTTTTGGTTCACTGGAATCGCTACCAAGATATCAATACACTCGGCTTCATCCATACTGCCGAGAACGGACAGAGGTCTTATTGGGACGAAAACCACAACAAAGGCAACAAATTCAGCTGCACAAACACAGTGTGGGGGTGGAACGGTAATGATCCATCGACTAAGATCACGGAGTGCTTACTACGTCCTCTACCATCAGCCGATGATGACCAATTCATGCTGCAGGTGCACGAACAGATCTTGAATCCTCCACCTGCTCTTCCTCACAAGAAACCAGGGCCAGTCACGGCCAAGCTCACGTACTCTTTGTTCACTGCCACGAATGGCGAGCTCCTCAGCACGGGCTCGTTCGGGGCTGAAAAAAGATACGAGGTCACAAAGGCCGAGCCGATGCCCGGTCAATTAAAAGTATCTCATTTCAATCCCACAAATGAGAAAAAGGCTCTGGTGGTCCTAGCTCACACGGATGCCAAGGGCGTCAACATTCAATGGACTAATGTAAATGCGCGCAAAGACTCGGGTAACTCTGGGGTGTGGTGTGATCAAGCTATTTGGACAGATATCGACAGGAATCAGAGATCGGCGGGCGGAAAAGAGAGGACTTTTTACTGCTTTTGGCCTGGCACACACAAAAAGTACTAGGCAGTTCAGCGCAGCAAATCTATCACTTATTGTGTTTTTTGTAAGTTCCGGCTTGTGCTCTCGCGCAACAGAACCTGCGGATTGCTCCATCCGTTAGCTAGAAAGTGACCCTCTATGCCTATAGCATAGTATCTACACACCGCGGATGCTTTGAGTAATGATTTTTGATCGAAACCTAGGGCCTTACGTAGGATTTCGTTCACTTTCCCACCAGTTTTTGAAAGTAGTGAGATGCTTTGTATTAATTGTCCCCACGCCGTCGTTCCAAAGCGTATTCCATATCTGCTTGGCATGGAGACTTTGATCATCTGGTACATCCCAATGTCTTACTTTCAAGCTTATTGCTTGCATCTATCTGAGCTTTGATCTCGCTATCGTCCTCGCTTTTGGTATAATTCGTTGAGGCGTAGAACGAGTTAGATGGGTTGAACTGATGGCTGGAACCAAGGTCCCAGAAAGGAGCATCCAAGAGAATATCTCTTACTTCCTTGACAATTAGTAGTTTGTTCAACTTCGTCGAAGGCGGCTTTGCCTGATGCAACCATGGTGATCGCTCCTGCTCGAAAGATTTGTTTCTGAATGTCCCAGGTGCTCAACCAGCCTTCGCTCCTCAGCGGTTCCAACGTCCTCATCAACGTCGACCATGTGGCATCCCCACCGGGTTTGAAAACAATGAGTAATACCATTAACTAAGTCGTATCATTCGAAAAGAGCCCTTTCCACTCCTCTTGGGTATGATTGATGTGGTATGACCCCTCGTTCACGGCTTGAAGTCTTTTGGTGATCGGGTCAACGTACAGGATTTTTAACGTTTTGTCATCTTTCAAGTCTCTTTTTTCATGAGCTACACGCAAATCGTCTCTCGTGTCATCCCTCTGGAATGTGTCTGCTTCGATACTAATACAACCGTTATCCAGTGCGTCGATTAAGGGATGAGTTCGCTGGTAATCGTTGTGGCTGTGGCAAAGGATAGGCTGGATGTCCGCAGTCTCGGGGAGGATATTGCCCGGTGAAAGATTCCTCGGCGTTGTGACTCTCGCTGCTCGGATGGAGACAAGCGATGTTTGGCCACAACACGCAACCAGCACGATGAACAGCCCCAGTATACCTGTCATCTCCTGGACGCAATCAAGGAAGCGCAAGCGTCGAGTTACGAGGATCTTGAGCAATTTTGGTTCCCTCTGCTCCAATCAATTTGTTTCAATGTAGAGAAAGACTGATTGCTGTAATAACCATAATGGCCTAGGTGGAAGACTTGCACTCATGAAAGAGTAGGACGAGAACGGAGTATTTCCTCGACAAACAAAGCACCACTTAATAGCAACGAAATGAAACAGTGTACGTGTATCTAAATGAGAGTACTCAAATCCAACAGTCCATTGTGGGAATTGACTTAATGATGGCAGCGAGGCAGAGATCCATTGCGCCAAGGCATTGTGCTCCAACGAGCCTCCTTCCACACCAACTGCATACGCCACCGAAAGTGCCTCGAGATAGGATTATGCAAAATTCAGGACAACAGGTAGGACTCAACTGAACAATTAATTTGAAGTTCTGTGCCAAGCCTCCCACAACCTGGCGTTTGCAGATACGGTTGCGTTGGTGGAGTGGAATGCGGCATCCCCCATCATTCACAGAAATCTTTTGGGGGTGCCGTGAAAATCTTGAGTCGTTTCAGGAGTTCAACATTAATACCGCGGATATTCTGATTCTGTAAAGGGTTAGAACTTTTGTGCGCTGAGGTACAGTAGGTGATGGAGACCTGAACATAGTGATGCAAGGGGGACGATTGCGACACGATAGATTTCCAAATGCGCGCCAAGATCCAGAAAATACGGTAACAATACATCTAGAGGTATTTCAACCTACACCATCTTGCTCGGTACCACGCTACGCTTGCAACATATTTTGGATGCGTTGAGTATAGCATCAAGTACTAGCTGATGGTTCCTAATCGTCTCTCAACTCATCAGATATGCCAGGAAAGGCATAGACATCTGACGAATAGGAAACTTTTGTTCGAGGAAGTGCAGCCCCTAGCATGCGCTCGTGACAGTGGAATTCGAGGATTTCTTTCTTCTTCGCATTCTCTCTGCATCTGTAACTCAGAAAGTGGGCCCACTCGAGGAGGACTTCCCCATGAGCAGAAGCCAAAGATTGCGTCGTTCCTCATCTTGGTGTGTCTTCACTATCAGGAACGTGACTTGAAGGTGCGGAACAAAGAAATTCTCCGTAGTGAGTCCGCACCGAATCAAGAATCTCCATGACCTCCAAGAGAACAAAGCACATCTCCGAAAGAATATGTGACTAGGTAAGAAGCGTATTGAGTCACGTCTGGACCAATTTACATGGCAGGCCCTCAAGTTCAACACACACAAAGAAGTTGTCACGAGAAAAGAGGTTACTAGGTAAGAAGCGTACCAAGTCGTGTCTAGACCACTTTACATGGCAAATCTCTCACGCTCAACACACACAAAGTAGACATCGTCTCTCGCCGCTTGCGAACGCTGCCCCAGGCCTTCCCCATGGCCACGAGGCCCCACTCGTGCCTTTTCGAAGTCTGGAAAACGCCATGCGACCTCTCCAAATGTCCCCTGTGGACAGGAAACAAAGAAGACTGTGAGTCCAGCCATATTCTGTGGCAGAAGAGGGCACCAAGAGACCATGCCTGGACCGTCGTGCCTTCTCTATAAAGTACAGACCTATGCTCGCCATTTCACTACTCCATCTTCTCGACAGCACCTCATTTTTTAAGTCCCCAAGACCTACAATCTCGTCAACGCAGACAAAGTCCAAAAACAAAATGCTTCTCACACAAGTCTCCGTCATCGGCTTCGCGGTCCTAGTCTCCGCGCAGAACCCATTCTACAACGTCCCCGTCTGCGCCCGCTCCTGCGCCATCAGCCTCCCCGCCAACTGCGGCGGCAACCCCAAGTGCATTTGCCAAAGCCAAGCCTGGATGTGGCAAGTCGAATGCTGCATCGCCAAATCCTGCTCCGCGGCCGACCAAGTCACGAGCTTCCAATTCGCCAACCAGCTCTGCAGCTACGTTGGGGTCGGCCTCACCCAACCAACCAGCTGCGCAGCCACCACCAAACTCGCTAGCAGCACTACCGCTCCCATTGCTAACCCGACCAAAGTGGCTGGCTATGTATCTCAAGGATGCTATTCGGAGGCTACCAACGGTTACGGCAACAGAGCTTTGAACGTGACGGACTACATTGACCAGACTGGGATGACGATCGAGTCGTGCGTCAGCTACTGCAGTGGCAAAGGCCAGACCTACGCCGGTCTTGAGTACTCCCAAGAGTAAGTTCGCGTGTCTCTGAGTGTTGGGAAGGGAAAGTAGAGCTGACAATGTCATCTAGATGCTGGTGTGGCTCAGCGATCGGCAACGGCGCGTCCAAGTTGTCGGACCAGTCCGGCTGCAATCTGCCTTGCAAAGGCAACAGCGCCGAGTATTGTGGTGGTCTGGCGAAGCTGAATGTGTATGAGAAAGTGTAGGCGATATGGCTTTTCACCATCAGTTTGCTTGGCCGGTGAACGAGCTTCTGAGGGTTTCATGAAAAAGGGGTGACGATATGGGATCATGTTGATTACAATGGGTTATGTCGGATGGCGCATTCTAGATAGGTACAAATAAGACCGAGGTTCCATTCGTTTGGTCATTGCTCATGTTGAGTTGATTAATTATTATCTACACTGAATCTAGTCTAGCTATATACAGTTTCTAGTCATTGAAATAGAAACACTGCCATCACACCAAGCACTAGGCACAATTTGCCGGCCGCAAGCCGAGACTGCCCTCCCACCACCGGCTTGCCTTGAGCCGGTGAATTTGGTTTAGTGCCACTACCACCAGTCGCAATAGGAATTTCAGTGCTGCCAACTTCCAGTACCCCAGATGGCTCCAGCACAACTGGCGTGCCGGATATAGTCATGGTCACGCCAGGCGTCATGGTAGTTCCATCAAGTACAAAGGAGGAAGGATTGGCTGTGAAAGTTTGCCCGCCGACGGTGAACACGGAAGAAGGCAAAAGCGCTTCGGTGGTTGAACCGACGACTGCCGTGGACCCATCTGGGGCAAGCGATATCGCGGTACCTGAAACCGTTATCTTTGCTCCAGGGCTCAGGGTCTGGCCATCGATGGTGTAGTCCGACGAAGCATCTGGGTGGAACGTGGTGCCATCAAATGTCAAAACTGGCTGTGGAGGAGCTGTTATAGATGCAGGCGACAGATTTTCCGTACTTGAGCCTACGACTGCTATTGACCCGTCTGGGGCAAGCGAGATCGGGGTACCGGAGACCGTTATCTTTGCACCAGGGGTCAGGGTCTGGCCGTCGATGGTATAGTCCGACGAAGCATCCGGGTGGAATGTCGTACCGCCGAACGTCAAAACAGGCCGGGGAGCGGGCGTCACAGGTGTAGGCGCCAGATTCTCCGTGCTTGAGCCTACAACTGCCATCGAACCGTCTGGGGCAAGTGAGATGCGAGTGCCCGACACCGTTATCTGCGATCCAGGAGCCAGAGTTTGACCACCAATAACATAATCTGATGATAAACCCGGGGTGAAAGTGGAGCCACCAAAGGTCAAGGCCGGCGCCGCGGACGATGGCCCCAGGTTTTGGGTAGACGAGCCAACGACAGCAACGGAACCACCTGGTACCAGCGAGATAGGAGTGCCTGAAACGGTGATTTGCGCCCCAGGCGCTAGCGTCTGACCACCAATAACGTAATCTGATGCTGAATTCGGGTGGTAAGTGGAACCACCAACGGTTAACGCAGGCTCCGCGGACGTGGGCCCCAGATTTTGCGTCGATGAACCAACCACTGCAACAGATCCACCAGGTGCGAGAGAGATAGGGGTGCCGGAGACGGTGATCTGCCCTCCAGGAGCTAGAGTCTGGCCGCCAATAACGTAGTCCGATGAAGGACCTGGATGAAACGTCGAGCCACCCACAGTCAGGGCCGGACCGGAGGATGGAGCTGCGTAGCTGAAAGGCTGGGTTGTTGGTGCACCAATGGCGACAGCGGCACCATCAGGAAGGAGTGAGACTGGGGTTCCGGAGACTGTAATGGGTTGGGTCGGGTTCAAGGTCTGACCGGCAATCACAAATGCGGATGCGGAGTTGGCGGTGTAAGGCGTCCCGTTGTAAGTCAGAACAGCTGGTGGCTTTGCGTTGGCTAGTGATTGGGTTTGGGCACCAATAGCCACGGCACTCTGACCGGGTACGAAAGATATCGGGGTGTTGGAGACCGTGATTGGGGAGCCCGACTTCAATGTCTGACCAGCGATGACGAACTGGGAAGCGGAATTGGCTGTATATGGAGTTCCTCCGACGGTCAGCACAGCTGGGGGGCTGGCCGTTTGTAGAGCCTGGGTTTGAGTTCCAACTGCAACAGCACTGCCGCCAGGGACTATTGATATTGGCGTGCTGGCGACTGTAATTGGAGAATTTGACTGCAAAGTCTGGCCAGCAATCACAAATTGCGATGCAGAATTGGCGGTGTATGATGATCCCCCAACAGTCAACACAGCTGGGGGGGCAGCTGTCTGCAGAGGCTGGATTGCTGCGCCCAAGGCAACAGCACTGGATCCTGGGAGGAGCGAAATCGGGGTGTTTGACACTGTGATTGGGGTATTTGCGTTGAGTGTTTGACCTGCGATGACGAAGTTTGAGGCTGAATTTGCGGTGTACGGGGTCCCGCCCACAGTCAGGACCGGTGCAGGTGCAGGCGTTGGGTTCCCATTGCCACCGTTGGCGACCGCCTGCACCTGCGCAGCATTTTGAGGAACTGGGTTCACGTTGACAGTGACAATGTTGTTTTGAGCAGCACCATTGTTTTGAACGGCGCCTTGGGGGTTGGTATTCGTATTGCCGGCAGCAACATTATTCTGGGCCGGATCTTGAGGGCTTGCAGGACTGGCTGCAGGGTTTGCAGGGTTTGGATTCTGGTTTACCGCTGCAATGACGGCGCTATTTTGAGGGCCATTGACTGGGGGAGGGTTGGCTGGGGGCGGATTGGCTGGTGGAGGATTGGCCGGGGGCGGATTAGCTGGTGGAGGATTGGCCGCGGGCGGATTGGCCGCGGGTGGATTGGCCGCGGGCGGATTGGCGGGTGGAGGATTGGCTGGTGGAGGATTGGCTGGTGGAGGATTGGCGGGGGGAGGATTAGCGGGGGGGGAATTGGCTGGTGGAGCAGGGTTATTCCCCAACGCTTTCGACGGATCAGTCCCCGTCGCCGGTGGCGTAGACTCCGGAGAGGCGGCCGGCAAAGGGGGGTTTGGCGATGGCGCAGGAACGGCGATTGGTGAAGGTGACGGACCAGCGTTGTCAGGGGCCGCCGTTACTTGAGCAGGGTTTGACACGGGCGCAACCAGAAGAGAGGCCGAATCCAAGGGTTTCGGTGGGTCGAATATGGGAAACGCCGCTTCGACTAGGTTAGAAAGGCAATTGTGCCATCCCGGTGCTATCGAGTATATTTCTTGCGGTAGTAGGATAATAGGATAAAAGGGAGGCCCGACAGCGACATTGTTGGATATCTCTTGCACAAGCTGACCGTTACCCATCACGACGGGTGCAGCAGCCATAGGTCCAAGGAAAGGTTCTTGGTCGGCAATTGTATTCCATGGCCCGTCAAGACCCCAGGAAGGATTGGCAAAATCTTTGGCCTCCGCAGGTTTTGCGTACGACTTTGCGCCGATTTTATCTGTAATTTTAGTACCGAGCGGTATGTCATATGAAAGCGTTGACAAAACACCAGATGCCAGCCCTATAGTCGATTGTTGGAATAATCTCGTGGAGTGTCCGCAAGCATTTGTGACGTGGATTCCACTGACCAACTCCAGATACAGCGACGGATATGTGAATGTATATCCATCAGTAACCATGACTATTTGGCCATCGGGCGGACTCAGACGCTTTCGAACTTGGCGTGGATGTGGCCCAGGTGTGATCAATGGCTTTGAACCATTGTTGAAAGTACCGGTGGCGTTCAAGCTAGGAGGAAAGTAGGCCACTTTGAGCTCAGGGATGACACCATAACAAATTGGGCACGCATTGAACTCAGCCACGGATGTGGTGTTCGTCGCATTGATGGAAAGAGGGCTTGGCTGAGTTCCATTACTAAATGGAGGAACCGAGGCAGACTGGTTAACCGCTTTGCTATTGTTGTAGCTCAGCTGCTGTACATGATTTGTCCCGTTGGAGGGGCTGAGGGCTACACGAGATCCGTTGCCGAATGGAGAGGTCAGGAGATTTTGATCAATTGCTTTGGTACCGTTGTTGCTGGCCTGGTCAAGCAGACGATTCGTGCCACCAGATGCGTTGAAAGCTGCGCGATTGTCAGTACCAAAAGGTACGGCCGACCCAGTTGACTTGTCAAGCTTGGTAGCATTATAAGCCAGGAGTTTGGACCCATAAGCCACAGCCGTTGGACTTATTGGAACCGCGCGGGATGGATTCCCAACATCAGATGTTGGATTCGCGGACGTTTGGCCGGAGGCTAGCTGATTATATGCAGCCGGCCGCGAATCATTGGCCACATTAAGTTGCTTAAACGATCCGGGGATGTTTACTCGAGAACTTGTATCAAACGTTGAACTTGAGCTGGGAGTTGGACGAAAATTTGCATCAACTGTTGGGCTTGAGCTACTAGATTGTGTGGCGGATGTCGTAAAATTGTAATTCAAGAGCGAAGAGGATGACCGTGTAGCTAAACGACGATTCTAGTCAGAGAGGAGAATATCATTTTTGGCTGTGATTGATTGCTGGGGTGTGATGATGCAGAACATGAAAGGTGTGCCTACTTGATAGTACAGATGCTGAAACTGCGCAACAAAGAATTGCGGGAATGAAAGCTCCGAGCGGCATGCATCTCATGGCGAAAAAAAGAGGATGTTGTAAAGAGCGAAACGAAGTACGGTCGTACTCAACATATAGAGTACAATCGCCTCACAACCAGCGTCAAATGAATGAAAGGTAACAAATTCCACATGCTACAGTAGGAAAGGATACAGAGAGTCATTTAGATCATGACAAAATTGAAAATAAGGCAAACCTAGGGAAAGAATGGTGACAGCGAAAGCCTGTTTCAACATGACTGTGCCATATTCCTGCATCTTCGGTCCACGGGTGCAGAAGTACTGCGTAAGCGAATTCCTCATTTGGATGAAACCGGTCCGGGAATGGGATTGCGGCGTAGAGAAGAAGATCGAAACAGTGAGCCAACCATTTCTTATTTCTTTAGATTTGCTTCATGGGCCTTTGAGAATGCCGCGATGAGTGTATCCAACACAGGACCATATCTATTACTGGCCATCGAGTACCAACATGTTTCTGGATGGCGTCCGCTGCATATAATGCTTAAAGTATCAAGCTCCGAGTTACCGCAACTTCAATTCGGAGCCGCCAACAGGCCTCAAGATCATGAGGGTACGGAAGTATATACATCCATCTACCATCCGTGAATTGATATGTATGGCAATTGGATGGGCAAAGGTCCCCAGGAAGCGAAATGAGGCTGAGTGAGATGACACAGTCCAGATCCCACTTCAGGTCTCAGACTCTCAGCTTCAGGGGTCAGCCCGGGGGTTGAAACCGCCCCCGAAAGTGTCCTTAAGCCTTCTTAGGCTAGCGTTCTAAACCTTCGTAAACACCGGTGCCAATTGGAATAGATACTAACCCAGCAAGAAACAAAAGCTGGCCAGGCCTAATAGGCTAATGCAACCCTCAGGTATCTCTCATAAGACGGCGACAAAAAATTCATCGTTGACGACATATAGACTTCCGCTTCAACCCAGCATCTGCATCCTATACCAATCAAGCTAAACGACGAGAGATTGGTAGGCGAGCAGGCTTCATTTCACACCGCAGATACGAAGACTCGGCTGACGCTACATCGCAATTACGATGTAAACCCCAAGGAACCCTTGAAATTAGGGCATCGCGAGCGAGATGGCGGTGAGGCACAGTGGATTCAATCCTCCGCTGGAGGATTGCTCAGTGGATCTGCGCACCTAAATTGGTACCGCTCAGACTGTAATTCTACCTTTACTTGCTTCCGAAAGGATAGCGCTGTTACGAATGCAAGGGCTGTGCTCTACAAAATACGGTAGTGATGGTGTCATTCCGCTCGCAAGAGACCCTCATGAGACTCAGGCTTGACAACCTTGAACGACGAAGTGGAGCCTGGCGAAGGTATGGGCGCAACTCGGTCAGGACAGGTAGACCACTGGGGTGGCAGGTGAAACCCATACAAGTCTGTAACGAAAGCGGCGTCCATCGACACCTCGCACAGTGCAACACCATTAGCCGGGCCAGCTACGCGAAATCTTCCCAAGCTGCGATGTTGAATTTCTGTAGGCAGCAGCGCGTACCCCAATACTCGAGCCTATTCATATGAATTAGCTAATGTTGGAAATTCCAGTAGATGTCATTTTCTAATTCGAAATTCCTCGACAGGTATAGCCTATCATTCGTGTTTGTGCAGGCAGCAATTTACCCATGGGTGAGGAGAATGACCCTAAACTCCCAGTCTCGTTAGACGACGGTGGATGCGTCCCACTCTTGCATTCTTCTCCATGCTATTCTAGCCATTGCAGCGCTGTCCCATGCCCCTTCTCGCCATGGTTTGTCTTTCAAAAGTTTCAGCGCTTCCTCGCAAATTCCACGGTCTTGACACTTCAAAGCGGTGAAAGACAGTGGATGGATGAAGCCAGCGCAGAATGCAAATATAGGAATCTCTCCCAGCTCTTGCGTATTGGCTTTGACCACAGCCAGAACCCGTGTCTTGTCCATCGCACCATTGTGCCGTAACACCCCTTTCGAAAATTTGACGATTTGCGAGAACGAGGATGTTAGGGAGGCGTAGGCGGAGGCTTCTGTGGGGGCGAGGCAAGTGCTGATTAATATGGTGTTGAATTCGAAATATATCCTCATCAATGCAACGCGATGTGTCTCATCAATTGTGATTTCCCTAGGAATACTGGAGAGGCACTTCTCCAGTGCTTGAGGCCACTTTCCAATCTCAAAGAACAGACGCTGTTGGGTTGCCAGTGCTGTAGGATCGGTGGCGTGTGATTGTTCAAACCCGTCGGAATGATCCAACAACCTTCTAAAGGTGAATATTTGGCTGAGCCAATAATTTAGCACTTGGGATACCTCATCAAGACCGAGGAAGCTATCAAATGACGCCGGCCGCGGCCACTGATCCTCGAATGGGAGCATTTGCACGTTCTGAAATGTTGGGAGGCAGAGCCACAAGGTTGCTTGAATATCCAGAATCGAAAAAATCCGAACCAGTGCATGTCGTAGAGGACTTGCGTCGGCCATATTCCTTGGAAGAGCGGATGAGACCGCACTGGTTTTCTTGAAGTAACAATGCTTGATGATCCCCAGACCACTGCGCAGATGTGCTAAAGCAGCTTCATCATTCCCTCGCAAGAATTCGAACACAAGGAACATGAAACTGAGAATGACCACGACATCGACTGCACCGTCATCAAGATACACCATTTGGCGTCGAAGATGCTCTATGGCCTTGCAGTAGTGCAAGCAGGCGAGTCCGTGCTGCTGGTTAGCTTGCAGGTTCGTCTCTGTGATAGTTTCGTTGATCGCGAACCTCTCACCAATCGAGCCCAGTGCAACTGCGGCATGTCTGATGGCAGGGTTCGTGTGGCTTGTCTGTAACACCACTTGATGCACAACCCCTTGGTTCAAAGCTACGGCAAGTTTGTGTCCAGTTTCGTTCCTGTAGTAAAAGAATGCTCGGCGCTCGCGATCAGTGCCGGGTATGCCCACACTGAGACACTGCGCAATAGCAAGCCAGGGGCTTCTGACATTCTCTCTCGAGGCCTTGGAACTTAGTGCTGTTCGGTCGTCCGAATAGCCATCGCAGACACGGCCAGTCTTCCGACATTTTGCGCATGTAGGTCGTTCCTCGTCACACTTGATGTGCCTAATTCTGTGTTTTGATTGAAGGTCAGCTTCGGTGAAAAGAATGCTGCGAGCTTGCGAGGTGACTACTCTTTCTTGCCCGCAATCTGTTGGATTCGTACTGCTATTCAAGCGTGTCATTCTCGGATTATGAAGTATGTTGATGGCAAGCAAAACGCCCGTGCATGATCTAATTTTTTTCAAGCGTAGAATGAGATGGTCAAGAACGAACATACTTGCAGGTCAAACAGCCAGTTCTGACATGATAGCCACCTGCCCTAACAGCTTTTGGCCGTGATCCGGGCTTTCCATAGTCACCCATGCCGACCAATGCCCTCACATAAACGTTCGTCTTGCGCGTTCGAGTAGAATAGTGTCAATGCACGCTGCATTCCCACCGTGACGGAAACGAGTGGCAATGACCTACTCCAAAAACGAGGTGCAAGCGCAAGCCTTTCTCGTCTTTTGACTTAAGCCAAGATGACCTATTGACACTTCGAGCCACGCGTACTGTTAGCTGAATGCCGTAACATCCGACCAGAAGCCAGCAGCATCGTTGTCTAAGCCTCTGGGACCAGAGCCAATGTTGTTCTTGCATGTTCGTGATAGAAGAATAGAAACCCGCCTTGAGTTGATAAACACGACCAGGGATTGAAGAGAGCTGATTGAGTATGTCGTAAATCGCTTAGCTAGTTCCCGCTGTTAGGGGGCTGTCTTAGGCCAAGAAGCGACCGACCATCAGGCATCAGCGATTGACCCTTGCGAAGGGTGGGCTCTCCTGCAGGACTGCTACACATGGTCCCGTGTCAGGCCACAATGTAACGATGGAGTGACTCGTCGCGCGCGGAGAGACCAGACCACAACCGCACCTATCGTTTCTTGTTCAGATCGTGCTTTCAATCCTATATTTACCGCTTTTCTCAGGTCTACAAAATCTCCCCTTTCTCCGTTCTTCAGAACTCCAGTCAAAGCATTTCGGTCAATACAAAGTTGGATTACAACCATTTTCGCATCAACATGGAATTCAACCAGACCCTCTACAATGATCCCACTCTTTGCACACTCCAAACTTGCCCCCTCACATGGGCCGCGATTGATTACATTCCCAACCTTGGAGGCAATGCATTCTATCTTGCTATTTTCGCTGCATCCCTCGTGATGCAAATCGCTTTCGGCGTTTTCTACCACACTTGGGCTTTCCTGGGAGCAATGGTAGGAGGCGAGGTCCTTGAAATCATTGGATACGCCGCCAGGGTAGAACTCCATTCCAATCCATTCATCTTCAACAACTTTTTGATGTGGGTTTTCACTTCCCTACTCTCTTTACCAACATTAGCAATGCTGGCAGTGCTGATCAAATCTCCGGTCTACAGCTACCTCATCTGCCTTACCATCGCCCCATGCTTCTTCTCCGCAGGCATCTACCTTTGTTTCTCTCGCATCGTCGTCACCTATGGCGAGCGGCACGCCCGCTTCAAGCCCAAGACGTATACTACCATCTTCATCTGCAGCGACATCTTGTCATTGGTCTTGCAGTCCGTTGGCGGGGCATTGGCCGACACGGCTGGCTCGAGGGCAGCGAGCCAGACTGGAATCAACATTATGATTGCGGGTCTCTCCTGCCAGGTAGTCTCATTGGCTACCTTCTTCGGTATTTGTGCCGACTTTGCCTTTCAGGTGCGGAAAGAAGGTGCTACATCACATGGCACATTGGTTCGTTTTGGCATTTCTACAAGAGCATTTCACGCATTTCTTTACGGTCAGTCTCATAATCCCCCCGCTTCAAATGAATCCAAATGCAGAACTGGGCACTGATTCCGCTGCGTGACGTTGTAGCCCTTGCACTTGCATCCTTGACAATCTTCATCCGATCCTGCTTCCGGGTAGCCGAACTTCAAGGAGGCTTCGGTGGTAAACTCGCTAACCAGGAAGTGACCTTTATGATTCTCGAAGGCGGCATGATTTGTATTGCTTCAATCTCGTTGACTGTGCTCCATCCCGGTCTGGTCTTTGGGCGATACTGGAGAATGGCGAGGGCAAGAGTTGCGCTGAGCGAAGAGCATGTCGTAATGGCTGACTCGAAGAACGGTATGTCCTCGAGGGTCGGCCAGGTATAATTTGGCTCGACATGACTTATGAAAGTCAACGCGGCTCCATCTTCTGGAGAGTAGCCGCAGACAGTTTGCAGAGGGACAAAAGAGACAAGTTTTGGGGGTTTTGAGACATGACTGATGGCGAGTGCTACAGATTTCAGATAGTAAAGGGTTCCAAGTACCTAGAAACTTTGATTGCGAAGTGACCATTGGGAGCAGAGCCATGATCTTAGCTATCCCGTATATTACATGCGCAACAGGAATTATCCCCAATATCTGTAGTCCACGTCTATTCGAATGTAGATTTCCTTCCTTGAAAAGAGGGCGTAAGTATCAGACAGAGATGCCACAGCCAGAAAAAGCCTTTAGGCTGAGATTAGGCTCTTAAGCTCAGCTCCCCCCTACTTGCCCTACTTCTTGATTGTTCCTCAAATTCGAGCTATGGACCCCTCTACACGTCGGCCTCTAATCGCCAGCCGAGCGTGATTCGTACGAGCGATTGATTGATGCCTTTAATGTGCAAACCCTTTTCCTGGGGTCCCTTTCACAAAGCGGTCCTCGGCAGCAGGAGGTTACGTGCTAGAATTGCTTGATCTTCTCGTTAGGGAGATCAAATTCATGAGCCTCCTTGCGTTTTCTTCTGACTAGTCTCCATTTAGCTACCAGTTATTAAGGTCCAGCTCTAGGAGCCACACTTTGACTGCGGGTTTCATTTTGACTCATTGACCATAACGCAATAAGGACCCGATCATCCAGATTTCGGGGTTACTTCTGTTCTGGTTCTTACCTTTCTCGAAGGCGCGCTAGGATACGAGGCTTTATCATACGGCGCTGGAGAGACCTAGAGGGGCGTTCAAGAAAATTGGATCTTCTACAGCTTGACAGAATCGGTGATTACAGACCACATGCTGTAAGGTTGTGAGATCCTAGGAGAGAAGAAATCTTTGACATGGCTATCATCTAGTAATGATGGGAAATGATAGGAGACTGGAAGTTCTGATGATTAAAGATTGAGGTTTCTATGTATATATACGTTACTTTTGAAGAAGCATCCATTGTTGGTATTAAAGGGAGGCCCAATACCTCAGAGAGGATGTTGAAACGTCCCAACGACCCATTAAGGATGAATGCGCCGGCGGGAAAGGAGTGGGGTGATGACGATGGCCGCAATCGTCATCCAAGAAGACTCCGCACCTGGCGCAGGTACATAGCTAATAAAACACAGTTTCCTCGTTCGCTGCCATCACAACAAATGATTAGTATGTCTGCGTGATGCAGGGGCCATAGGATGTGACCGTGGTGGCATAAGCTGTGATGGTGGTGGTATAGACGGAGGCGCCAGCAGAAGCACCGGCACCGGCACTAGCACCAGCCCCAGCTATGAGACCAGCACTCGCGCCAGCGCTTGCGAAGGCAGATACACCACCAGCGGAGTCGGATCCTCCCTCGCATGTAATGCAGATGATATCCTCAAATTCCAGGGTACCAATGATGGAGATGGTAGCTGAGGCTGAAGCTGAGGATGAAGCGGACGCCGAAGCTGAAGCTTGTCGGCTGAGAGTAACAGTCTTGACGACCGCGCCAGGGATGAGATAGACCTGGACCGGGCATGACGAGCATGACTGCGAGGCGAAGGTGTTGGTGGCCCTTGATACCCGAACGATTGGGCACGTATTGCAAGTCTTGACGTAGTAGTAGGCAGAGTTTGCAGGAAGTAAGGTGTTGATGGTGTTTGAGGTGAAGAAAGAAACGGCACCTTCAGAAATTGATGAGCTCACGCTGTTGACGTTCAAGTTGACCACGCTGTTAGCGTTCGCGATCAGGTTGTTGACAATGCTGTTGACGTTGAAGATGGTGTTGACATTGTTCTGCTGGATGTTGTTTAGGACTGCGGCTGCGACTGCGTTAGAGTTGCTCTGGGCTTGAGCATTCGCTCCGTTACCGCCCTGGCCCTGGCCGTTGCCCTGGGGTGCGGCGCCGTTGTTGCCTAGGCCCTGGCCGTTACCCTGGGGTGCGGCGCCGTTGTTGCCTGGGCATTGGGTTGGGACGAGAGTGACAGGCGAACAACCTGCAGGGTTGTTGCCCGAATAGACGGCAATAACCTCGCCAGACTGGAGTGCGCAGAAGGAGGCAGCACCATTAGGGAAACCGCCGTTCGACCATTGCAAGGAACCTCCAGCAGTGAAAACATTGACGATGGTTCCAACATTGTTTGAAGCAATGAAGGGAGAGTTGTTCTGACCTTGATTGGCCGAGAATTGACCGCCACTGCTCTGGAAGAGCTGTCCATTGTTGATGAAGAAGGATGAGTTAGGGTCACAGCTGGTCAAGATAGTTCCACCTGGGCCAAGATAGAAGATGTTGGGAAGCTGGCGCTTCTGCTTAGCGCCACCAACGTTATTAATGACAATGGCTTCGATCACGAATGTGCCGGTTGATCCGAGGGGCGCGTTGGTCGAAGTTGGGAGGACAACGCTGCCGGTACCAGTTGGCCCAGTTGGGTTTTGGGTGGAGGTGCCATTTGTCAAGGGGAAGGGAGCGCCGGAGGTTCTTGGGGATGTCGTAAATCCTGACGATGGAGCGGATCCACTGGGAGTGAGAGTGAAGCTGGGCTTTGAAGTGGTTGACCCATTCCCGGAGGAGGTTGGGAAGCTGCTTGGGAAGCTGCTTGAGAATCCGCTTGAGGGCGCAGTGGGGAAGATTCCAGAGCTGTTGACGGGCAAGCTGGGGAACGTGCCGGAGCTCTGGGCAGCAGCAGTGCTAAGGAATGAAGCAATCGCAAGGTTCTTCAAGAAGGAGGCCATTGCGATGGAACAATGGTGACTTTACTATTGTATCGGCGTACAAGGAGACGCGTTGGAAGACAATAGCAATTAGTATTGGCAGCTGAAGAAGGAAGCGAGGAGTGAAAGGGACTATTGTTTGTTTATATAGAGAATGCCGAAGTTGATGATGAGGGGAAACAGGCCAGTCAGAAAGTCTGTTGATGCAGTCGATACGTCAAAGAGTCGGAGAATCTCCATCTGCTTTTTCGGATCGAATGAGCCATGGATTACCGCGAAAAGTGGTTCTTGTCCCAAGTTAGCGAGGGGAGTAGAACTCAACAGCAAGATTGTGGGGGGGGGTGATGTCTTGACCTGTTGACGTGCCATTGCAGGCAAGCAGAAAAAAGCAAAACATTGTGGACAAACTGCACGCCTCGAAGGCCACATATCGCACAACATTTCAGATGTCATTCTTGAGCTTCTGCACACGGCCTGGGGCAAACAGCAAGATAACTAAGTCTATCGATCTTACTCCGACTTCAGAAAGCTTAGTATCCTTGCCAATGAACTTATCAGACATCAAAGCGATTACGACAAGGCACGATTCAGTATAAATCAAATGAAGGGAGTAGAAAGCTTCAAATTCAACAGAGGGAGATATTCCGCAGAAAGGAAATGTCATCTACAGTGCCGGATCTTCTGGATACTGACCGGACAACCGGCTTATCTAAGCCGTTAAGGATCTGGAGCATATTGGTATGCGTAAATCTTACTTTACCGTGTCAAGGTTATCAATGAGATCGAGGTTTTGAAAAAGAAAAAATGTGTAAAAGCTTGCAGGTCAAAAGTCAATTACGCAGATTTGGTGGAGATCACAGCCACAAACATGAGCCACCCCCCCCACTCCCCCACCAAAAACCCCAGCCACCACTTTAAAATTCTCTCCACAGTCATCGTGAGCAGGCCGAAAGCTTCAACCCCTCACAGCCCAGATTGAGTGAGTCGGAAGCCAGCGGTCCATGCGAAGCCCACTATCAACACCGGCCCATCAGGATGGATTGGAAGGATTCGACAGAATGGATGCCCGTTGTCCAAAACGTTCGCCATGCCAATCAGAGCACTCAAACAAGGCACTTGAAGCAAGACTAGGCCCGCGGAAGCTTGCCTTTGTGCAGAGTTTTACGATGCACTTCAAATTTTTCACCGAGTCTCTCTACAACTCCCCGCATCCCGCTAGTAATACTTACCACGGTCTTCCCTCGAGGCTTTTGAGGGTGGAGAAATTTCGGTCCTCACCAAAATATCGCTACGCGGAAGATGTTTAGGGAATAATTCATTATACCGCCGTCGATGACCTACTCTCTAGCACATATAAAATGTGGCATCATTGCAGTAGGTTTAGTGCCTACAACCAATATATATGACGGAATCAAGGCTATCAAGAATCCAATTCCGAAAACACAACATCTAGGAAATTAAATTCATAAATTTGTACAATGACCCTTATCTCCCTACTCCTTGGCTCTCGACACCAAGACGTATTCTTCGCTTGGCATTTCTCTTCAATGAGCCAAGTGGAAGTGGATGGGTCAGAGGTGGAGCTTCCCCATTCGAGATGGACGCCACGACCTGCTATCAGACCGTTGTCGGGAGCCAACACTCACTTCGTTGATCCGCTCTCGGCTCTAGCGTGCTTGTCAACATTTCCCCAGCCTCCTCATTATTGATTCCGGGAACCATCGATATTCCTCATGCGGGGTGGACGCTGTTGCAAGATCTATGCCATTACACAACCCCAGCCAGCATAGTAGACGGCAAGATTTATGCACTGCGGCTAGCTCTCATACTGTCTCTGATACATTACAGGTTATGCACTAACAAGGACAGTATATATTTGCTGCAGATTTTGGCGACCTTTGACGCGAGAACAGACGCGAGTGAACAGCTGTATCTAGTGTACAAGAGACACGCCTGCGAAAGTGGCAACCCATGCTGGGACTGATGGTGCATAGCGCAAATTTTCGATGTTGGGAAACCTTGTTCATTGATTGGGACAATGACACTACATTCTAAAGCAAAGGACTTAAACCGGCTTCCTACGGATAGAGGCTGCACTGACTACTTGGATGTCGATATCGCATAGCACTTTGTCTCTCCAGCGAATGGGCCTAAGTCGACCCCAGCACTCCGTATAGAAATTTCAACCCTCCGTCCGCTCCGGCACTGTCCAGGAGAGTACCTTAAGGACGCAGTGACATTCACTGACTCAAAGAATGCGACCAGAGGAGCAGAGCTCAGGAGCTGTTCCTTCTTCGTCGATGTAGATCCCGAAGTCGACAGCGCGACGATATCCCGTTTGTTCTGGCGTCATGAAGGCTTTGATTCCGATTATTACCTTTTCAACACTGTTGTAGGTAATACCACACCCGGGCACGCTCATAAAGGTAAGAAGATTGGGTCCAGAGGAATAGCTATATTGATCCTCCGTGATTGGCCGTTCACCACGACCGCTGTGAATGATCGCGCCCACATCCGCTTGAGCGCCTTCGAGGAGGCGAAATAGGGCAGCTTTAACAATGGTATCCACGAACCTGCGAAACAGAAGGGTGAACGGGGTGCCCACAACACGGTACTGGACATGATTGGATTGACTACTCAATACGTTGCTCAGCGTCAGATTTTCTCTCGCGCGATTGTGGAGAAACCTACTTCAAAGCTGTGGTTTGCTTCAATGCTGTGGTTTGATTTGTGATGCACGAGATGCTAGTAGCATTAATGGATGGCACGCTGATGATGAAAGGCGATGTATGGGTCGCCAGCCCACTAATTGGAAGTATGGCCGCAGAAAATGCAAAAGAAATGAAGCCTGACAAAATCAGAAGGTAAAGCATAGTGAAAAGCGCTATGAAAAGAAAACTACACATCAAAATCGGTATGCCAAAGTGTTTACCTTATGTAATGTCGAACGCGTCTTAACATCAAAAAGCCTCTGTCGCAAGTCCAACGGCGACTTGCGATCGCGACTTCAGCAATGGCAAAGAGCCTCGCACTAACCTCCAGATATAAAATCTTGACATTTGAACGACGCTGGATGCTACATATGCGAGTAATACTTGCCCCCCACGCGGCATGGGCTGCAGCAGTCTCAGAACAGAAGCGCCAACTTCGATTGTCTCCGGCATACTCAAATCGTAGGCTCGGGATCTTCAAGATGGAAGTAGCAACTTCTTGATTCATGCGCGTAACAGCGAGCGCTTGCAACTTTCTTCATGTCTTCATGTCGGGAAATCTGCAATCCCGCGAAATCTTAAAAGCAAAGTGAGATACGATCTCATGCATCACAGTCCTGCAGCCACTGCGGCCAGGACAGGCGCAACGATCAAGAAGCGAATTGACTCTTTCACCAACAGTCTGTCGAGGGAGACTTGTACATCAATTATGTCTCAGTGGTTCTAGAAGCGCGTGTCACAAATGTTCTTGCTAGAAAGCGCGATGCGGTGTAGAAGCTCTGGTATTCCGTACGGTGTGATGAGTATGGTACTTCACGAGTCCTTCGACATCCTGAACGGCTGTCGAATAGAACCTGGCCGCCTTCGACCGAGAAAAGCTTTTCCAAGGCAATTATGATGCCCTCGCAAACATATTGCCTCCTCCTCCCGCCTCCTTCAGGTGCAAGGTTGGTCATTGAAAACACCCGAATAGTGATCGTTCGGAAAATGCGAGTTCAACACCTCCAACCACCGATTCATGATGCATGGTCATTGCTCGAGACCGGTACTGATGGATCTGATGAGCTCCGTCGTTGGTGAGTTCGCCAGGCTGACTCGTCTCTGCCTTGCACCTCTACTTGAACCCATTCGCCTTGAGATTGTGTTGGTGTGGGCTGCGCCACTTCCCTCAACCTTCTTCGCTGTCCATTGGACGTCCCCCAACGACAGTCTTCCTTCCTTCCCGGGAAATCAAGATTTCCAGTTGCTCACCTTCTATATCGGCTTCCTGAAGTGCGAACACTTGCACCTTCTCCTTTTTGGTGGTCACTTGCCCATGGTTATTGGCCCACGGCCAAGTTTTCGTCACCTTGTGTATCTGACCACGATACAGACGGGCGATCTGAAGATGCGGGTTGATCAAGTTCATTTTTGTGTGTATCAACTTGTGCTGAGAAGCACTGAACAAGCTTGCTTGCGGGCACGGCAATCGGGGCCCTTTAGAGATATCATTATTCCTGTCAAGACCCATTTTCCTACTTGATCAAGGTCTTCCCCAGACCGAGATCTTCTGAGACAGCCGAGACCTCCTGCGTTCTTTGATTTGAGTGGTGTTTTGTTCATTCTATGAAGCCGATGTTTGTGTCTTAATGTCCCAATCGATCTGGCCGCTGTCGCTTAATAGAAAAGCACGTCGTCTGAATAGGTACAGAATCCATGTCGTTGCCTCATCGTCCATTCTATCATCGAAATCGATGCGGTTGCTAGACGCAATTTCCGATTTAATCTTCGCAGCCTTTGACTTTCCTGAGGTGCTCTTGAAGGGGCGTTGTTCTTGATAGTGAACATCCCACATTGAGGCTAGCATCTTAACAACCATTGACATGAAGGTCAATCTACCCTAGGTATTGGTACACCTCGTGGCACTTCTTTCTAGTGGACACGCAGAAATCTTACTATCAGCTGTTCCCTCCTCTGGCTGCGCAGGAAATATACTCGGGTCGGCCACCTACTCGACGACTCTAACACAGCCAATAGGAGAAACTTTCATCGGACCAGGCTCAGCATGAACTCAGCCCGGTTCGGTTTGGGTATTCGCCACTGACACTAAAGACGTTCAATTTGGCAGTCTAGGCTTCGTTGGTGCTGGAGCCCCTAATGTTGATAGTCCTCCAACAGCTTCAGCAGCCATAAAACTAGACACCAACAGGACTGTAGTGACATTCTCCGTACCGAGTCCCACGATTGGAACAGAGCCCGAACTTGCTTGGCAGGCTGAGCTGTCATACAACCAGACGGTAGCTTCTAACAGCACACGTAGGCTAAGGAGTGCCGAATCCCGACCTCGAGTTGGCACGGGCCAAATCAATTTGATCATTCGAGGAAGTTATCCATGCCTCGGACCACCGCAGCCATCGCCTACCGTAACTGGAAACCCACCAATCGCTTCATCGTGCACCAACATCGAAATATTCCCAGTGATCCAGTCATGGTCCGCGTACGGCGTACGTATTCGTGCTGAACATACATCAGCATCCACTAACTTGCGAGACTCAAGGCCCAACATTACATGTCCAGTCTTTTGGCCGCAGCTGCCCCAGCACCTACTGATCCAATAGTCGATGGGGCCGCGATCATCCACGATGATGTGAACCCGCCAGGACCAAAGTGCACCTACACCTCAAGTAAGTCATAGAATATACGGAGGATGGTATTTGCAGGCTGATGAGGCCAAGAATGCGAAAGTGTTCAATGCTCCAATGTCAAAGATGAGACGACAGCAACCGTCCTATCTGTCCAACAATATATGGCATAAACCTCGATCGTCAACCTCAACAACTACTTGAACGATTTTCAGTCCGCGCTACTCGATGGCGGTACATACGATCAATTCGCTAATGGACGGGAAGATAGTCACAACGTTCTACACCAATCCTTCGCCAAGTGCAAGCTGGGAGCGGATAACGGGCACATTCACGCCTCTTCTGGGAATGTTCTCCGCCATGCTCGGGCCGTTCTTGTTGATCGGTGGCGCTGCTCTCAGTGTCGCTTCAAGCATCATGCAAGACGACAGCGCGAATAGGCTGGTGAGCAGTATAGCGCCCGTAGTCAACAAGAGATTCTCCGAATACTCCGCCATCACCGCATTCGTTGATGATTACTTGGAAGCTGCTGCCATGGGAATCGAAAATGCCGATAACAGTATCATCGGCAACGGATCAAGTGCGGACAGCTGGGCTGGCTCACCTTATGCGCCTTCTAACATGCGGAATGGATATTTTGGAGACGGGTTTTGGGTTAATTCAGATTTTACTCTGGACCTCTCTACCAATCTCCTCCAGAGAATGATCAGAATCTTTACCTACAAGGCCATTACGTGAGTACGAAAAAACTCATCGATTGCGGTATGGCTAATGTTTGAACAGCTTTGCTTGGGTGGACTCTGGTGCCTTCATCATGTATGTTCCATACGGTAAAGCCATCAAAGATGCAAACGGAAACGTGCCAAGTGGTGGTATAGACCAGGACTACTGCCAAAACAATCTCAACGACAAAGGCGCAATTGGGACCTTGACGGTTTGTGATGCACCCGGAGGTATGACCCGTATCTTCAACACTGGCGCAGTCGATGGGTAAGCCCATAAGTCTCGTCCCCAAGTGACAAGACATTTACCATTCAATAGCTCCGGCAATCTAGAGAAGACCCCCCTCTCAGGGATACAACGCAAAGTCCGCCGTGCTTCCAAACGAAATCTTCAGCGTAGCTGGTGCCGTGAGAGGTTCCATCGCGTCATGGCAGGTGGGTGATTTCGGCTACGACGCCTCGAATCCCTACAACGACGCTTTCAAGTCCGGTGCTGGTTTATCTCCCGACCAAGCGGCAAACCTATCGAAGCTGGTCATTGCTGAAGATACTCCGGGTTCTTCAATATCAGTTATTCCCTTTTCTACTCCAGAGTCTCTTCTCCTGCCTGCACGAGGACATTTTCGGACATAAGGACACAGCTAAGATGATGTTGAAGGTGGATGCTCTGCCTGTGGCTCAAACGCCTCTGTGGGCGGCAAAACAGGCTCGACTGCCAGGTTCAACGATAATGTGAATGCTATCGTCACGAAGGCCTTGCAAGGACCACCTAACACGATCACCTGTGGTGAATTTTACGGGAGCAGCTGCCTCTACCAGTGTCTTTCGGATGTGTTCTCTGAATAAAGAGTTGTTCAAAATGTTTGGGCTTCCCAGTGCCTAGAGCCCGTTATGATTCTTTCAGGAACAAGCTTCATGACATGGGATAAGGAGCGTCGAAGGAATGTGACTGACAGCCGCCATCTTGATCCCCTGCACAAGGTTTACTATTATTCGATTGGCTAATTATGATACCCCATGTCGCTTTTCGACGGCGACTGCAAAGCACCATTCAGTTTGAGACTAATAAATGCCCACTCCTTCCCAGACCTTGTCGTCCACCAGATATTTCAGAATAAGTTGTCTGAGTGACATGCGGGATAGCCTAAAACTGCTCTACTAGATATACGAAGAGGTAGACCTGATGCATCTCTGAGACATCAAGTCAGGATTATCCATCGAAAATTCACAGGTCGATGGAGAAACTGTCAATTTTAGGCACACGCCTTCTTCCCGTGCAGCGACTCGACCGTTGTTTCGGTTCGACTAAGAAAAGCCTCAGTTGATAGAAGCGCTTGCTGCAACCAGATTTGAGAGACTTCTAAATGCTTGCCAGGGTCCTCAGCTTATCCGACGGCGACTCTTACCCGCATTTGTTGAATCGTGCCTCTTGCTCTCTTATTCAAGACTACAGTCCATAAAGTATTGACTTTCATGCAACCCTTCGATCCGGTTTATAGTTACTACGTCACGTATAAATCTCATCTTTCTGATCGATTCCCATGCTCTGCTATTTGTTCTGTCTAACATGTTTTTATGTAACAACCTCCGACATGATTTTATCAACCAACGCAGCTTGTCTCGGCAAGCCAATTTCAAATGATGCTGCGCAAGTAGCTAGCACCGAGTCATTGTATTCGCAACGACCGTACAATACGTCCAGCAGTCTCGAACTAGGACGTTCAATAAGCTTCCAAGTCCGCGGCACTTCCACGTATCTCACCATCTCAAGAATGGACCAATGCCACACCATGGCACCTGACATAACGAATTTCATGGTTCAAGCGAAGAGAGAACTTACGCGATTGTCTCAGGCTGGCGGTGGCTTGGACAGCTCAATTCGTCAATGGAGTGGCTTTGATAGATATATAAGCTTTTTGGCTCAACAATTGCAGGACGCTCAACGGCCTCTGACTTACAGGATACTTATAGACACACTCGAAGGTGTATCCCGTCGTATATATCTATTGAACTATTGCGAGAGCCAGGTTGAGATATGGTCAATTGATCCTCTGACAGGGTCACATCACAGTTGCGCTACCGCTGAACTCGCAAGAACGAGTCTGGGCAACGACAATCTGGCAGGCGCGACGAATCTGACCCTTCTGCGGTCTTCGGGAGACGAATGACTGAAGCTGGTGACACATGCTCCTGCAAACAACCTGCAAGTGCTGCGATTGATTGCGTTCAATACCCATAATATGCACACAGTTCTCGGGATGGATGAAACGATGGGCTACACTTTCTTCATGACTCTCTTAGCAAATGCGAAAACGAGGGAGGAACACGATGCTCTTGCCCATGGGCCAAGAAGCCAAGTCGAGGGGCTTTGGCATCTCGTTCATCCACCGCTATGGATCAACGCACAGAAATCCTACGTTAACAATAGCTGATTCAAAGTCATCAACTGATTACGCTTTTTGATCATTGCGACTGCTGTAGAGGACGAAAATGGCGTCTTTCTCCACTTTTATTATTGTGAATACTTGACGGCACTGGATGGGAGAACCATCCCACCTGCTCCAAGTATACGTAGACACCAGAGTATAAGATCCTCGGTAGTCTTCCAATCGCTCAGGAAAGCATTCAGAGTGGAAAAAAGGTAGAGTAGCCGAGTGTGACGTTCGAGGGATCGTGGGCGAGGCTGAGAGTCTCAGCTTCGGCACAGGATGGCCAATGCTTGCGAGAAAGGGCGGGGTATTGCAGTGCAGACCCACGCGACGGCAGCATTTCTCTGACAGCTGCAGCTAAGACTTGCATGACATCCAGCCTGAAATGTCTTCACCCCCAGACTGCGATGCTGCATGAGGCCCGACCGCAATAGTAGGCACGCTTGTATTCCCATACGATGATTGGTTTCGGAAGGCCAGAATACTTCTCCAGTCGCAAGCAGAATCGCATGATAGATCTGCATAGGGTCAGGAACTCAGAGGCGAGACCAACGATAGCAACTGTGACGATGCACACTAAAGCCAGGAGAACGAAGGCGGAGAGGGAAACGCTCGTGGGTCCTCATCAGGGCACGACATGCGGGTGGGAAGAACGGGGGTGAGGCTGGGGGTTTTCATTGGATGCTCGTGCGTACAGAATAGGACCCAACTACTTTGCACGGACAGGCAGCAGAAGACGCGTCAAGATCAGGAGTGAGAGATGATGTGGGATGCATTCTACCTTAGTTCAGAGAGATTGCAGCAAGCTGGGTGGTATCAAAGCGCTGGAACGCTTACATCAGGCCGTCCTCGACGAAAAGTTGTATGTGTCAGCTATCATTGCCCCTGTTTTCCCTTTTCAGCCCGTTTTGCTTCCTCTAGGGTCATTTGGACCCTTAATCACACCACCAAAATTGTTAGGAAAACGCACGCACGCGATGGAAACTCATGATTGTGAACTCAGGATTTGAGGATTGGTTGATCTATTACTCAGGGAAATCCTGGAGGATTCCAAACTACTTATGCTATCTATGCTATCCCGTTAAGCCAGCTAAATAGGATTGGTAACCCCAACAAAAACATCATTATCACACCACCTATTCTCCACTTTATCAGGCGAAGCAATTGGCATTAAACATGGCTATGAACATTCATTTGCCCCTGTCCACTGTGACCCAAAAAATATTCATTCTCGATTAATAATCGAATATGAATACGGGTTAAAATAATCGATTATAATTATAACTTTTTAAAATTCATATTCATAATTGATTATTATTATAAATAAGAAAAAATTTATATATTTTGTTAAAATTCATAACTATTTTTTATAATATATATTATATTTTGTTAAAATTCATAATTATTTTCTATAATATATTAATTTTATTCTTTATATATATTTATATATATATTATTTAAAATTATTACTTTATATAAAATTGATTATAAATTAATTAATTACAATGGAATCTTAAAAATAAATATTTTTTAAAAATACATATATATTATATTAATTATAATATAATAAAGATTTCGATATTTAATTTGAAAAATTATAAATATAAAAATAAACTTTGAAAATTAATTAAAATTATTTTAAAAAGTAAATATTATTTTCTTTATATATATAATATTATTTATAATATAATAAAGAATTTAATATTCAATTAAAAATTATAAAAAGAAAATATTTTTTGAAAATTAATATTTATAAAAAAATTGGTTTTTAAATATAAGTTTTTTTGTTTATATTTATATATATATAATATTAATTATAATATTAAAAAATATAAAATATTAAATATTAAATTGAATATAAATTTATAACTTTTAATATGAATTTTATTATTAATATAATATTTAAATAATTTCAAATAATTTTTTTCAATATAAGTTTTATTTTATAAAACTATTTATTTTTTAAATAAAAACGATTTAATATTATTAACAATTTTTAATTTTTCAAAAAAAAATTAAAAATTAAAAATTAAATAAATTTTCTAAGAATTGTAATATTCAATTAGTATTCGATTATGATTATAAAACTGAGATTCATACTCATCAATGAATTTGGCACAGTGCCCCTGTCTACGGCCTCAAAATCAAGTTTATTAGGGTGTTGTGCACCATTACTTATCAATCAGACGATTTAGCCCTGAGTGCATCTGAAAGCATGTATCGCTGCAACTAAATTGTTGGTCATCACCATTTCCACGCCAAAGTCGACGCTATCATGCTGCTCGAAGGTCAAGGTCGTGCCTCGTGGAAGGCCCAGAAGCGAAAAAAGGACAAGAAAGTGCATGGATGGGACGGTACGATACCCAGTCATAATTGATACTTTTCAAACCTCACATCCACTTCCCCCGATTATCAAACCGTTCGTAGAGGCCTGTTTAAAGGGGGCTGTTTAGGGAGGGTCGTTCAAGAAGGGCCGTTTAAGGAGGGGAAAAACAGCTTCAATTGAATGACTATTCAACGTACTACTGCAGTTGATTGGCCAATTACCTGCAGTAATACGTTAGACATTTAATCGTCAGTTGGAGTAACAATCCCACATCAGTGGATTGGTAGTTCAACAAAATAGGTGGTTTAGCTGCGACATAGCTTATCAATCATATCACCACTCTTCCGCCAACTTCCATTCCTAACGCCGGCTATTTGATTCAGAACCCCACCATCAATATCAAAAACACTTTTAAGAACCCAGCAAATGTCCCTGGACGCTCTCCGCAACAATCTTCCCTCAATCTCATCAATCAAATCAGCTGTCGGCATGGCTCCAGAAATCCCCAAGACCCACAAGGCCGCCCTCTTCAAGGAGAAGGGGGGGCCCTCTGGTTATCGAACAAATCGAGACCAAGCACCCTCAGGAAGGCGAGATCCTCATCAAGGTCCTTGCCTGCGGTGTCTGCCACTCCGATTCATTCGCGCAAGCGCAAGCCTATGGTACCCCATTGTACGTCCGTTGAGCCAACGCACAGAAGGAGGAGGCTAACGTTGCTTCTTCGTGGAGCCCATTGGTCCCAGGTCATGAGATTATTGGTAATGTTGTCGCCGTGGGTCCTGGGGAGAAGAACGTGAAGGTTGGGGATCGAGTCGGCGGCCCATGGCACGGTGGACACGACGGTCAGTGAAAGGAGAAGGATCGCAGTCTCATTCGGTACTTACATCGCAACTATAGGAACCTGCAAAATGTGTAAGAAAGGGTACAACCAAATGTGTCCCAATGAGGCCGTCAACGGAGTCACCCGTGAAGGAGGCTGTACGCTGTTCCGATTCCTTCCCTCTTTCTCTCATCGACTCTGACATTTTCAACACAGATCAAGAATATACCATTCTCCGCTCCGAGGCAGTCGTCCACGTCCCCTCCGAGGTCGACCCCGCAGCATACGCCCCCATCCTCTGCGCCGGTGTGACCGTCTTCAATTCAATGCGCCACATGAACATCCCAAGCGGTGAAGTGGTCGGCATACAGGGTCTGGGCGGGCTCGGCCATCTCGCATTGCAGTACGCCGCGAGGATGGGATTCCGAGTGGTTGCGCTATCGAGCAGTGGGTCCAAAGAAAAGTTCGCCCGGGAACTCGGCGCGATGGAATACATTGACAGCAGCAAGGAGAGTCAGCACGAGGGACTGCAGAAATTGGGCGGTGCCGCTATGATTGTCTGCACGGCGCCGAATCCAGAAATCATGGGCGACCTGTTGAACGGGCTAGCGCCGTTCGGGAAGCTGTTGCTTTTGGCTCGTGAGTTGCCCTCCGCACCCCCCTGGCGTTGCCCATCTCACAAGAGGGCGTAGCTGATGTGAGATCCAGCGGTCATGGGCATCAAAATCGACAGCCTTCCTTTGATCGGTGGTGGCCGCTCCATCCATGGCTGGCCATCCGGTCAGGCTCTCGACAGCGAGGAGGCAATTGAATTCACTCAGCACCATAATGTCAACTGCATGATTCAAAAGTATCCTCTCGACAAGGCCAACGAGGCATATGAAGATATGATGGCTGGCAAGCCGAGATTCAGAAACGTGCTGGTCATGGAGTAGAAGTCTCCTGAATGGCATCTGGCGCGAGTGTAACAACTGGCCGTGGGTGGAACATGAAATGGATTTGACGTAGATACTTCTTGATACGCGAAACAGCTTGGGCTATGAACGAACGACTGTTACGGCCAGAATAAAAAGAATCCACCTTGCTTCGCAGAATGAGTACCCCTCGTGCCTATCTATCAGTGTAGACGTTCGATTCAATTCACAGCCCATCCCTCCCTCCTCCATCCACCCCCCCACATCCTCTTCCAAGCCCCCCAACCACACATCCACCGCGCTCCCCTCCAGTACCCCGACCAACCACCCAACCGCTGCGCCCCCTCCCCTCCCTCTCCCCCGCCAAACAACCCACCAACCAGCCCACCTCACCATCCT
>JAABUQ010001283.1_pt1 | contig 54952 bp, 22 predicted proteins | sample 5560001 | NCBI WGS metagenome assembly JAABUQ01 (sample SAMN10711888, study PRJNA513371) | rock metagenome | isolation source: Antarctica rocks | place: Antarctica: Victoria Land, Finger Mt nord | collected 2015-12-18
AAAAGAAACCAAATATTAATTATATAAAACTATTCGGATATATTTATTAAATATATAATAAAAATATTTATAAATAGAAATTCAAATTCTAAAGTATTAAATATAAATTCCTAAGATTTAATAATAATTCTAATTAATATTAAATATAAAATAAAAAAGTTAAAGGATTAAAGCTTTTAGTTTATATTATTTTTAATAAAATAATATTAATAAAAATATATTTATTTAAAATAAAATAATATTAATAAAAATATATTTATTTAAAATAAAGAATAATAAAGAAATTATTCCTAATATTCTTAATAAAATAAATAATATATTAATAAATAAATAAGTTATAAATATAAAAGCAAATATTTAAAATATTAATATTAATAAGGAAGTTAACTTTAACTTTAATATATAAAATAGATTTAAGGAAGTTAATATTCAAAACGCTAAATTTAATAAAATAATTAATTTTAACTTTAATAAGCAAAATATTAAACAAATATAAAATATAAAATTAAATAAAGAAATTATAATTTATAATAATAATATATTATTTTTATATAATAAATAAAAAATATTAAGAATATAATAAATATTTTTTCAAATTTATTAAAAGTTATTAATATTATTAGAATATTAACCGAAACGGTTTATAAGATTTTATTTATTAATAAATTATTATAATTTTTAAAAAAAAGTAAAGGGGGGAAAATTTCCTTTTATATAAACTTCCTAAATAATCGAAAACGAAAATATTACTTTTTTTAAAAATTAATAAAAAATACTCTTAAGGTTAAATAAGGAATAATTAAAATTAATATTTTAATTAAAATTAAATATAATAAAATCCAAAAGGGTATAAAAAGTTAAAAAATTATTATTAATTAAACTAGGTATTAAAGGCGAAATTATTAAATATAAAATTTAATAAGTTATTAAAAACTTTAAATAAATAAAAGGAATAAATTATAATATTATTTTCTTATTAATTATAAAAACCTTAAATTAGAAAGTATTTTTAACCTTAGGAATAAAATATAATATAAAAATAAAATATTCTAATATTAATATTATTTTTTTAAAAGCAATTTTTAAAAAAAAAAATATAAATAAAATAGCTTTATAAATATATTAATAATATAAATAATATATATTATTTAAAAAAGGCTTTATATAACTTTAAATAATTATTTAAAAAATAGGGAAAAATATTAATAATAAAACTAAAAAAATTTAATTTTAAGTAATTTTAAAAAGACAATTCTATTTTTATTAACGATAAAGGAACAATCGTAGCTATTTATATAAACGATTTGCTAATACTCTTATATATATAAAAAACGATAAATAAGTTAAAAGCTTAATTTAATAAGGAATTCAAATTAAAATATTTAAAAACTATTTTTTTTTAATTTAAGAATAAAAATCTTAAGAAATCGTAATAATCGTATAATAATTATTATTTAAAAAAGTTATATCGCTTAAATACTCAAGCAACTAGGAATAGAGGATTGTTATATTATTAAGAATATTATAAATAAGAATATAAAGTTGGAATAGTTACCTTTTAAATATATTATTAATAAGAAGTTGAAAAACGATTTTATATTTATTATTAAGGTTTTAAATTAAATAGCCGGAATAAGCCGATTTAATATTAATTTTATAATATATCGTTTGAATAAATATTTTATATAATTAATAAATAATTATTATATAATAATAAAATAAATAATAAGATATTTAATTAATATAATTAAAATCGGAATAATATTTAAATTAAATTATATATATAATAGGACCTTTTAGGCCTACTCCGATTCTTTCTAATATAATAATATTAATAATAATAAATTTATAATAAAATATCTTTTTAAATTAATTAATAAACCGGTTAATTAAAAGTTTAAATAAAAGCTAATTATAGTTATATTATTAATTAAAGTTAAATATATTGTTATATTAAAAATATATATAAAAATTATATATTTTAAGGATTTGCTTTAGGAATTTAAATATAATAAAGGAGATATAAAGATTATAAAAATAAATTTAAATAATAAGTTAATAATTAATTTAATCGAAAACCTTATAATATACCCTAAAATAAAATATATATAACTTTAATATTATAAAATAAAGGAGTTAATATAAAATAAAGATATAATTATAAATTAAATTCTTATTAAAAATAATAATAAATCTTTTAACAAAGTTAATAATAATAGCAAGCTTAAAATATATAATTTAAAAAGGCGAAAAAGGAAATATAAAACTTAATAAACTATTTATTAATAGTATTTTGGAAGCTATTATAAGGCTTAAAAAGAAATATTAAAAAATAATTAAAGTAATCTTTTTAATAATATTAAGCCAAATTAGGTTTAATATATTGCAATCCTAAATTATTATTAATTAAGTTATATACCGAATAATAAAGGTTATATTTAGGGTATATTAACTCTATTAAATATTTTATTATTTATAAGGCCTAGATTGATCAGCCGAGTATATAAATAAGCTTATATTCCTAAATAAATAGAACAATTGAAATCTCCTATAGCTAACAAATTATAAAGATATAATTATTTTAAAAATAAAGATTTAGTTCCCGGCCTTAAAAAAAGCTTGGCAAAAAAAAATCTTAGCAAAATCCTATTAATCGTATTAATCGTATTAAATACGGCTGATTAGAAGATCAACTTGCTAATATCTATTTGGAATTTTTCCGGATTTGCTAATAAAATTTCCTTTCGGCTAAAGAAACTTTAAATAAAATATTAAATAATATTTTTTTTATAATTAATATTTTATTTTATTTTTGAATATATAAAGAATATAAAGGGTATTAATATAAAAAGGAATTTAAAAAAGGAATTAGAATTTTTATTAAATTTAACTTATTTTAAAAGTTTTAATATAAATATAAATATATATTTAAAATAATAATTATTTTATATTAATCTTTTTTAATAATAAAAGCTTTTAATTAAAGTCGCTTTAAATATAAAAGCTATAATATACTTTTATAAAAATTATATAAATAATTTATTTTAATACTAGAAAGGTTTTAAATCTTTGTTATTATTAAAATATATTATTAATAATTATACTTTAAAAAGTAATAATATGAGGATTAAAAAAATTTATAAAAAAAATTTTATAATTAAATTAAATTTTTTTTAATATATTAATATTTTTATTTATTCATTTTAAAAATAAATTAATAAAAATAATATTCCTTAATAACATTTTCGAAGCTTTATTTTAAATAAGGATTTTATAAATAATAATTAAGAATAAAACTTTCTAAAAGTTTTAAAATAATTAAAAGAAAAAAATAATTAAAAAGTTTAAATAAGTATTAAAGGGAAAATCGATATTTATTTATTTATTTAATTTAATTTTTACTTTTACTTAATAATATAAAGTCCTAGATTACCCCAGCAACAGGGACGGCCAGTCCTGCTATAGTTATACGGCTGAGATACGAGTATAAATCAATCAATCAATCAATCAATCAATCGATAAGGGTGTATATATAGCTAAACGGGGTATACGAATAGTCGGTCCTTCTCTAATTCGGATATGGCAAGAGACGGTAGACTTTAAACTTCTAAGGAATAAGCGAGTTGGATGAAGTTTGTGTACCATGTCTACTGATCCTCTGGGCGCAAAGCGTTCTCCTAAGCCTGTGTTTTACCGAATCCAACAACTCGATGTCCTTGCAGTATATCCATTAGCCGACCTTTTCAAGCTCTAATTTCTCCCACTTCATGAAGCAGGCGCATGCAAATATCAGAACACCCGCCGCTAGGACTAGCGCATAAAGTTGATCGATAGTATGAACAATAGCACCGATTGCTATGTTGCGGACAACGTCACCCTCTTTGTTGAGCACGACTGAGTCGAGTCCGGCCAAGGCAGACCTCAAAACATCTTCTGAGAACCCATAGCTTGCGAGTGTTTCGCTAAGATGACGGAATCCCAAATTCTGGAAGAGTGCGCCACATATAGAGAGCGCAATTGCGATGGAACCGATCTGCGCAACGTTGATGAAGCCGATGGTGTTCGAAACATCGCTAGGGTCAACCTTGGCTGCCGCTACACTGTATCCGGTCTGAAAGATCAGGCCAACGCCGACAGCAATGAGTACCTCGAAACCGTATATGGCGGATGCGTGTGTGTATGGGCTGACACGGTACATGAAGGCAGCACCAATGATCATCAACACGGATGCTGGGAAGTACCAGGGAGCATAGCGACCGAAGACAGGAAGCAGGCCACCTGCGAACATGACGAAAAACACGAAAATGGTGATGAAGGGCAGCAGGCGTACGGCGGCTTCTAGGGCAGTATCGCCTCTTGTAAATTGGAAAAATAACGGTACGTAGTAGATGCTCACGGCCATAGCACTGGCGGAACCGGCGGTCGAAAAGTATAGAAGCAGCAAAGTGCGACTTTTGGTGAAGTGACCAGGGAAGAGGCGTCCTTCGGGGGTGGTAAAGATAGCGAATGTTTGTTGGATCACATATAGAATCAGTGTGAGACCAAAAACCGTCCATAACGCAATAACCTTGCTCGAATTCCAGCGCCAAGTCGACCCGGAGAATGTTACCACTACCATAAACAGCACGAATACGGTGGCGTTGAGTATTGCACCGACCCAGTCAATCTGCAATAGCTTGTGTTTGACAGATACTGTCGGTTGCGGATTATAGCGCGGAAAGAGCCAGATGTAAATTGGTGCGGTAACTAGAGCACAGGATAAGAGTCAACGTCGATGTCAAGGGTATCGCGCGGAAGAAGCTCACCAGCTGCCAGTGGTAGATTGATGTAAAAGGCCCATCGCCAGGTCGCGCTGGTGCCGGCAAAGGCGCCTGCAATGACTGGACCGAGGATCGCACCTGCCCCCCAAGCCAACCCTATCAATGCGTTGTAGATCGCTCGTTCACGGAGCGTGGTAAATACAGATATGTAGGTAAGCGCACTGCAGGCTTGTTAGAAAGGCCACCCGATGTAGGCGGCAGGAAAAACTCACCCAATATACATGCCCGCCCCACCTATTCCTGCGATTGCACGTCCGACAATCAAAGCATTAGAGCTGGGGGCGGCTCCACAAAGTGCACTACCGGCTTCAAAGATGATAATTGAGGCGATGATGAGCCACTTGATTTCAAAAATCCCGTAGATCTTTCCAATAAGCAGAATGACAGCCACAGAGCCCATTGGAAAGCCGATACCGATCCAGGGTAGCTTCTGTATCTCTCTGAGATCCTCGTAGACCGAGGCTTGTACGTCCGCGGCTATAGTGGTGTCGAGGCCTGGCTTCTCTGTAAATTGCTTGCGAGTAACAAGGTGGGCGGTTTCTCACCATAAAGCAAAGCCCCTAGATAAAGGCCTAGACATACCAAGAACCACGTTAAAGGAGCAGGACGGGACGCTTCTGGCAGGTTTGGCTTCACGCTCTTCTCCAAAGTATAGGGATGTTTATTATTTTCAACGTCCTTGTGACCGCGTTGCAGGGTGTCTTCATTCATTCCGGAAGAGGCGAGAACGGCGGCCATGGTTAGCTGATAAGACTGAAGTTGGAACAAGCGAAATGGTATTTGGAGCAAAAGATCTTCGAGTCTGACTACGGGCGATGCTGAAAGAAACGAAGAATGTAAGAGATGATATTACTACGGGTGACATGGAGTATACTGCCACCTATCGCAAGGAGGGGATATTCAATGAAATCATGGGGCATCTAGTTCCTCCGCAGCCGAATATGTTTACTGATCACGGTATGTTAAGCTCGAGAATTGCATTTGCGCTGGAACTCCCACAAGAGCGCAAGACAAATCAGAGAAGTGTAGCCGTCACACACCACATACGTCTAACGTGACTCGTTTCGCGATTTGGTAGAAGCAGCCGGAAGATTAAGCAAACATGAGGCACATGGAGACTGAGATTAATACTAGTCCAAAGGGACTCTGTCATCGCATCAACCAATCGTAGTGATTCGGTCGTTAATCCCTTCTTTGTTCCGCCTCGACCGGGACAATTATTCATCCGACGTACGCTAAGAGGTTCGATCTCTGTCAGGCAGGGGGTGTGTTGCATCACTTTGTTCCGAAAATTCGTTGTGGGAAGATTGTGGCGCTGAGCGACATACTCTAGCTGGTGGGTGAGAGAATACTTTTGAATTGGAGAACGCCTGCGGTCCTCATTATCAGTGGGGGGCTTGCCTGGCGATACTATAAGTTTTAAGGCATAGACTATTGGTACGTCCCCTCGGTCGGATGTAAAGGTGCCCGTCGACGGCAACTTAATAAACCCCTGCTTTACATCAACGGCTAGGCCCTATATTACCTTCTCAGTCGCGTAAGAGGGTATCACTTGCTGCTTTTCTGCTTCCTACTCTTACCCATATGCTCCTCCTCACTACTACGGAAGATGACACCCTGCACTATACGTATCCCTGCGACGATTGGCGCCTGCAATTTGAAGCCTTTTGGTAAAATTAAAGTGTTTGAAAACGCTGCTGTAATCTAAAGCCAGGACAATCATCTTCGCATGCTCTATTATTGAAGAAAGCCGGGCATGTAAACACGAGCAATGTGGAGGAGAGCGGTAAAACTTTCTACACACTACACACGCGACTGGAATGTATGATAAATGTATAGCTCTCGTAAAGCCCTTCCCTATGATATCCCCAAATTAAGTGCGAATGGATTGTTGTGACCCTGAAACAAGATCCCATCTCGACTGGCTTCAGTATCTTTCCCATACCTGCTCTCAGAAAATGACGTGTGGTAGGAAGAAATCTCACCATATGAACCAGTATTGTTTCAAAAAGCCCCGCACTGTTCGAGAACTATATGCCAAAAAAGCTCATATTAGGGCTGACGCATTGAAGTGCTGGAAGAGGATTATCTGCCGATTGAAAGAAGAGCGTTGCTTTGGTGAGGGGTTTGTGGTTGGGGAATTTTGGCGATTGGGTTTGGGCGGTTAAGGCAACGCACTGGAGAAGAGAGGTTAGCAAGGGAAAAGCAAGGACGGACGAAGTTTGATGGGCTTCTCTTTGATAGCCTCGTAGAATCAGGCTCTAGCTAGATCATTAAGAGGAGCGTAGCCATGACAAGTTGAACGCGTGAGCGAGCACGTCGGCTGATACTCGAGACTCAATCAGCCTCTCATGACAACATCATCGCCTCAATATTGCGTGAGGCTAGCGTCTGGCTTACTTGATGCCTGGCGGGCATTCTTCTCGCCAAGCTTTGCATCACTTTTTCGGAAATTTCTGGACATCTCCATCCGGAAATGGATGCATACTGTGGCTTTAGATCACCATTTTCGGTATCGAAAGGGCCTGCATGGATTATGTCCAATGAATTGTTTGCATGTCTGTACGAAGTGCCACACAGGAAGTCCTGAAGCGATCGCTAGAAAGGGTATAGGAAATGTAAGAAGTAGACAACACATCAACGTACGAACCTAAACCCCAGACCATGAGGCTTTCCAGAATGTACAGTGAACAACATATACACATCAATCACCTACAAACACAGCCATCACGATATTTCCCCCACAGCCCGTCGATCCACCATAACATCATCATCATCGTCATCGAGTTCATCGTCACTACTCATTTCATCAAGCATTCTATCAATATCGCCGTTGGTCATGGGCTTTGTCGGCTGTAACCCTGTTGGCAACGCGGAAGAAGGCTTCGTTGCCCCAGGCCGCATGCTATGTCCACGCAGAGTCTCATTCGGCGTCCGCTCTTCGGGAATAAGGTGACTCCGCAAAGGCGTCCCTGGTAAGAGACCATGGGGATGATAGCCCGAGTTCCCAGGGCTGGACATGAAGAGGAGGGTTTCCACAGCGTCCTTTTCTACGGCGGCTTGCTGGCTTGGCGTGCGTATCTTTGTTAGAGGCTTAGATGGTGGCGTTGATGGTGGCGGGGAGAGACTGTTTGTGTACAAGAGGGGGGGTTTCTTTGATGAGCCCGAGCGGTGCGGATTGCGTGATTGGATGTTGGCTGGTGGTGCAAGGGATGGCCCCCCAGCGGATTTGTGGAGTGGTCGAGGAGCGGTGCCGCTTGAGTGCTCGCGCCAGAACGATTCGTATGTTGAGGCTTGTGTGAACGGTGCTGGATTCGCTAAACCACCAACTGATAGATCTGGATAGCTAATCCTTTGTGCAGCTACGCTGTGCTGTAGGGAGGTTCGCAGATGCTGCGGAGAAGATAACGTCCTTGTTGGCTCTGTCAATCGTGGGAGTCCACTATCATCAATTGGCGAAATTGTCCCGATTGACCCTTCATACGCACGTCGCTTATTAGACACCGCTGAGATGGGCGAGCCTTGTTGGGAAGTGAAAAGCTCCAATTCGTTGATGTTGTTGTTTTGCCAGCCATGCTGTACTTTGACCATGGCGTACGAAAGGCGTGTGCGTAATTGATTCGAGAGCTTTTGTGGACAATGAGTCAAGACCCTGACTTAATCGAGACGGATGAGCTTACCTCTGGAATATGACTCCCCTTAGAAGCCAGACTGCTATTCCGGGAATGCCCATGCAGGCTAGAATCCGTCGGACTTGTCGGGAGGCTATTTTTTGAGGACTTGACCTCGCCATTCGCCATGCGCTTGGGCGCGCTCGTATGTTTGTTACTGGAAGATTGACCATGATCTGTAATTGGTGGAGCTTGTCTGTACGGATCTTCATTCGTATCAAACCCTCCTTCATCTAACAGCACCCCTCTTCTGTACTCTCGTCGAGCTTCGGCTGCGCGTTCTTGGCTCGAATTGTTGGACAAGGAAGTGGCGGGCGTCACGGCACCTTGCAGAGGCATTGTTTGAGAGGCGTCTTGAGCATCTGCAGAGCCAGGCTGCAGAGCAGCATTCTGGCTTGTTGTTGACTTGTTGAAAGAGGAACCTTGGGATTTCGGAGGAGACTTGGATGGTCCGGCTGCACTACGCGTTTGTTCGAGATGATGCGACCGGGGATCTATGCGTTAATAAATACAACTTCCTCGATGCCATGGTCTTTGGCTTGCTCACTTTGATCACGGCTGGGTGCAACATGACCAGCCATGGCGGCCATGCAGCCTTGTGAAGGGAAGACCAGTGGTTGGGTATTTCAAAGGACAAGTCCGCGTGCGGAAATAATCAGCCTGGAAGACTGGGCCCCAGGATACGGGAAGGAGTGGTTTGGGACGGCCAGATCGATGGTGACAAAGTACGGATTGAGACAATGCGAGCGTTTTCGTTGAATACAAGAGCCGAAGCTATTGCAGGACAGTTGACGGGCAGTAAACACAAGGTGGTGGGGAGTAAAGTAAGTAAGGTACGTATCAGGTCATGGTGGAGTGGTTTTGGTGGGGCCGGTGACTTACGCGGTGGAGTGCGGAATACGGATATTCGAAGTCACGTGTTCCAGGTCGAGAATTGTAAGCTGCCTGTCACGCTGTAAAGAGACCATACGTAATACAGCAAAACAGCAGTCTGCCAGTAGTGGCCAAAGTAGTTGTATTGGATAAGGATCTACCTAATTATTAAAAAGTATTATTTGCTATAAATATTAAATAATATTATATTAATCTTAATTTTATTTATAATTCCCTTTTTTCTTCTTAAGGCTTCGTTATATAAATATAAATATAAATAAGGCTTTAATAAATAATATCCTTTTAAGAAGACTTATAATTTTTCATTGTAATATAATTATTTATAAATTATTATTATATATTAAAATATTTATATTTATAAGTTTAAAGTTTATTATTAAATTTAATTTAATTATATATTAAACTAATAAATAATAATTTCTTATTATAAAAGATTTAATATTTTATTTTATTTTATTAAAAAAGTTATAAATTATCATAATCGTTATTAAGAATATTTATAATTAAATAAATTATAATAAAAATATTATTATTTCTTTATTCGAGTTATTATTATTATTTATTATTTTCTTATTATTAAGTCTTCTTATTATAAATTAATTTCATTTTTCATTTTTCATTTTTCTTTTATTATTAAAGTTTCGAAGTCTTTTTATATATTCGGATTTTCTGAAAATTATAATTATTTATTAATATTTTCTAAATATTTTAATAATAGAATATTATATTCTTTAAATAACGCTTATATTATTTGCTTTTAGTTTTTAATAATACTTTCTTTATTTTTACCTTTTTAAATTTATAAATAAGTTTTTTATTTTCTTTTTAAATAATATTTATAATATTTAATATTTTCTTTAAAACTTTTATAAATTTGTTATTTTATTTATATTATTTAATAATAATTTTCTTTAATTATTTTAATATAATTATTTTTACTTTAATTATATTTTTTATAATATTTTTAATTTCTTTATATATATATTTTATTTTTTATATAAACTTATTATCCTTTTAAATATAATTATAAAATAACTTATATTTTATAAATTTTATTATTTATTATTTATTTTTATTATTTTTTAATATTTTAAACTTTCCTTTATAATTTCTTATTTTTTTTTAATTAATTAAGTTTTATTTCAAATTGCTTTTATCTTTAATAAATTTAATATTTTAATCCGATTATAAAAGAACTTTAAATTATTATAAAAGAATTATAATTTAATAATATTATTAAATTATTTATATTTATTATTAACTTTTATAATTTTGAAAAGATTTTAATATTCCTTATAAATATATCCTTTTATTAATTAAATATAAAATATTTATAATTATTTTTCTTATATTATATAATTTTTAAAATTAACTTTTATTTTATTTTAGGAATAATTTAAGTTTTAAATTTTTACGGTAAATATTTTTTATAAATAATTTAATTCTCTTCTTTTTTAATAATCTTGTTAAATTCTTAATAACTTTTTTTATTAATAAATTTTCTTTAATATCCTTTATAATAATTTTATTCTCGCTTATTAACTTTATATTTCTTAACGGATCCGAAGTTTTAAACCTTAATATTTCTTAATATTGTTTATTAAATAAAATTATAATTTTCTTATAAAAAGTTTTTATATTTAAGAAAGTATTTTTTTTGTTTATATTCGATATAATACTTGTTAAGGTTTATACGAAATCTATATATTTCCCCCCCCTAGGGGCCTTTAGTAATTTTTTCCGCTGTTTGTCTGCTGAAATTGCCGTATATTAATTATTGTTTTCCGTGTTATTGAAAATCTATCCCGTATCTCCGTATCCTTTTATTATAAATCCTCTATTTTTGGTATATAAGTTAGGAATAATAATATTCGAACTTATAATCTTATAAATTTATATATATTATAGGTACGTTTTGCGTAGTTATTAATCTAGCCTCTAGCGACGCTGCTATTATACTATTACCCCTTTAAGAAAGTATTTAATATATTTAAATTTACCTTAAATTTAGAAATATCGATAATTAATTTTCTTTTTATATATTTTTTTATATTTCCTCCGGCAGTAAAGTTATATAATTATATATAATATTATTAACTTTTTATATATTATAAATAATTTATTTATTTCCTTTTTTAAACGTAAGTTTTTAAAGGTATTATAATAGTTTTAAATCTCTTTTATTATAAATATCGATTTATAATTATTAATACCTTTTTATTTTAAGCTTTAATTCTTTATTATAATTAATTAATTAATTTATATTTTAATTTTAATTTATATTTATATTTTCTTATTTTTCTTAATTAACTTTTATAAATTAAACCGATTTCGTTATAAATATTTTTTATGTTATTAGAATTCGTTTTTTCTTAATTTAATTTAAATCGAATTAAATTCTAAAAACTTTAATAATTATTTATAATAATTTTATTATATTTTAAAAAAAGAAATTTTAATTATAATTAATTAAAAGGTAAGAATTAATTATAAGTTTTTAATAAATTATAATAAAGTTAATAAAAAATAGGAATAAATATTCGACTATTGAAATATTTTATTATTATAAAGGATTATAATAACTATAATAATTTTTAACTTTAAATAAAAATAAAAATTAAAGTATTTTTATTAAAGGAGTAATTAAGGATTTTAATATTTTTAAAGATTTTTCTAAATATACTTTCTTATTTTATTAAAAGTTTATTAAAATAAATAAATATATATTAATTAAAAGTTTATTAAAATAAATAAATATATATTAATTAAAAACATATTAAAAGAAGAAAATAAATAAAATAATTTAAAATTAAAGTTATTAAAATATAAAACTTTAAATTCAATTATTTTAATAAAAAAAGTAAAGTTATAAAAGTAAAAGTTAAAAAGAAAATTATTTATTAATTAAACTTAAATATTAATAATCCTATTAAATATAATAATCTTATTAAATATAATAATAATTATAAATATATAATATATATATATACGTCCGGATATAATATTATAATATATATATAATTAATAATTATTTGTTATAAATAATTTGAAATTGAAAAATTTTAGAAAATCTTATTTTATCTCTTTATGTAAAATATATTTAATAAGAATATATATTATAAATTATAAATTATAAATATAAAAGAGGTCCTTTTTTCTCTTTTAAATTAGAAATAGCCTTTTGCTATAATAACTTTTCTATTTTCTTAATCTTATATTAGTTTTTAATTTTTTCTTCTTTTTCCTATTTTTCTTTTCCTTTTATATTATACTTTATTATTATTAATAATAATATAATAAATGATTTCTTCTTCCGTAATATTAGCGTTAGTACTTCTGCTCTTTAGCTCTAAATAATTTATATAATTTTATTTTATTATATAAAAATATTCTTAAAAAATATTCTCTTAAACTCCTTATTTATTTCTTATATAATAATAAATAATTTTACTTCTTTGAAAATCTTAAACTCTTAATATTTAATAACCTAAAATATTTAAAGAAAAAAAGTAAATTTAATAAGATTTTAAAATATGAATTTTAAATCTATTTATTTTTTCTTTTTTTTTAATAGTTAAAATCTTTATCTTTAAATATATTTAAGAAGCAATTATAATATATTTTTTATTATTTTATATTTTCTTTATTAATATTAAAATTAAAAATATCTTTTATCGAATTAAGCTTTAATTAATAATAAATTAATTTTTACTTTTAAATTCTTTTCTTTTGCTCCTCTTTTAAAACTTTTTTGATTTAAAAATTAATTTTTTAAACTATTTTTTAATTTTCGTTATTAATAATATATTCTTTTCGAAATATATATAAAATAATATTATTAATAAAATATTTCCCCTAAATTATATTTAATATTAAATCTTTAAATTATATTAACTTTTAATATAATATAACTTTATAAATTTAATAAGGATTATTCTAATAAAGTTTTATTTTATATAATTTCTAATTATTTTAATTTTTCTAATATAATTCAATTAAGTTATTTATTATAAATAATTTTAATATTTTATTAATATTTTTTATTAGCTTAAGAGCCTTCGTTATTCTTTTTTTTTAAATTATATTTTATAATTTATTTAATATTTTTAACCTTGTTTTATAAATAATTTCTTTAATTTATAATTCTTTTTTAAAGATAGAATTAATAATTATATTAATATTTTTTAATTTTAATAAATTATTGAAATTTTCAATTTCTTTCCCGAACTTTAATTAATAGCCTAAGAGGATTTATATAAAATTAAAATTATATATTTTAATAAATTAAATATTAATTATATTAATTATTCCTAATAATTAAATATTTTATTTAAAGATAATATTTATTTTATATTATAAGATTATTCGTAAATAAAACAGAATTAATTATATATATTTCTCGGTTAAACTTATTAAAGAAATATATAAAATAGGTATTTAATATTATATAACCCCTTTCTCCTTTAATTTCGTAAAGAATAGTTTCTTAAAATAAAAATTATTATAATAATATATATATCAAAGTTATTTAAAATTATATATAATCCGTTTAAAAAAGGTAATTAAATTAATAAAAATTATTTATAATATAGAATTTGTTTATAAATACTTTAAAAAGTAATTAATTCTAAATATAATAAAATAAATACCGCTTTTAATAATCGATAAAAATAATTTAATATAATAAATTTTTATAAAATTTATATATTAAATATTAATGATTAACTTAAGTTCTTATAAAAGTCTTAATAACTTTAATATTTAATATTAAAAATAATTGTAATAGAACTTAATAATATCTTTATTCTTAATAAATTAATAGAAATTTCTTAAAACTTAATATTAAGTAACATTATTCGAAAAATATTTATAAATATTATATAAAAATATTAAAGCTTTAAATATTTTATCTTAATATAAATAATATATTAATTTCCTATTAGCTTCGATATATCCGAGGTTTTTATTTCTTTTATTAATTTTAATAAAAACGAATTTTTTCGTTTTATCTTTTATAATTGCTTTTTTAATATTTATTAATATTTCTTCGGTTTATAACCTTATTAATTTATATTTTATTATATTTACATATTATAAGTTTTCTATTTATTTTTCTTAATTCTTTAATAACCTTATTAATTCCTCTTTAATCTTAGATTATAAATTATCTTTATTATCTTTCCTATTTAATTAAAGGTCATTTGTTATAAAGTTATTTATTATCTTATTTAATAAAAATAAAAAAGGATTAAATAAATTATTAATATATTATAAAGAAAGTAAGGACTTTATATTAAAGTTTCTATATTATTTATTTTAATTATTTTTTATAAATATATTTATAATTTCTTTTTATAAATATTTTGCTTTATTTATATAAATTAATAAATATTTATAATAAAGACCTTTTCTAGATTATAATCGATATTATATATTAATTTTTCAATAATATTTTTTTTTTCGAAATAATTCTTTATTTTAAATTTAAGGAATAATTCTAATAATATTTCTAACGTACTCGAGAATAGTATATTTATATTAATAATAATAATATTATTATTAAAAGGTTATAATTTTCTTATATTATTAATCTTTCTATTTTATATTCTTATTCTTTAATTTTTTATTATAAATATATCTCTTATATTTAAATCTTTTTTTATAAATTCTCTTTAATAAAAGATTAATAATTATAATAAAAAAAATTTATTCTTCGAATATCTTCGATATATTAAATATAACTCCTTATTATAAAGTTATTTAAAAGAAGAAAATCAAATATATCTTTTTATATTATATTCTTATTTTCGCTTTTTATAACAAAAGCGAATATTAGAAACTTACTATTAAAATTTATATTTATTAATATAATAAAGTACTTTTGGAGCCTAAAAAGCTTATTCGTAATAATAATATCTTTTCCTAAAATATAAAATATATTTAAATTGTATTCGGAGAATATTAATTATTATTTAGAAATTTTCCTTATAAAATTTTCGCTTTTAAAATATTTTAATAAAGTCTAATAATTTATATATAATACAATTAATAGGCTATTGCTCTTTATTAATTATTTTAATTTAATTAATAATTTTATTATAATTAATATTTCCTGCTTTATTGTATAATATTTTATTTAAATAAATAAAAGTTAATAAAATAAAAATATTATAATTCAAATTTTATTAAGGTAATCTTTAAATATTATTATATTAATTAATATATTTTTAAATTAAAATAAAATACTTTTTAATTTTATTTCAAAGTATTAATAAATAAATAATATTATTTTAAATCGTTACTTCTAGAATATATATTAATTAAGATTATATTCTTTATTACCTCGAATACCTTTTAATAAACTTTAATTTATTTAAAAAAAATTTAATTTTTAATTTAATTTAATTTATTTCCCTTTTTTGATTTGATTATTTCTTTAATAATTATAAAATATATAATAATAATATAATCTGCCCGGCTTAGAATATATACTTTTAAAAATAATAATATATATAAATATTATAAAAGCTCTTCTTTAATTATTAATATCGATTATTTTTAAAATATTTTTAATTTATCTTTTATAAGTTATAATTTAATATTATTTTATTAATAGCTTAAAATTTATATTTTTTTTAAAATTAAAAATTAATTTAGCTTAAGTTAACTTTGGAAAATAATAATAATATAAAATTTTTAATAAATTATTTAGATTTCTAAAGCCTTTTAAATTATTATTTATATAATAATTAAAAGTAATTATAATAAATAATATTTTTATAAGAGTTAATTTAGAATTAAATATTAAAATATTATTTATTATTATATCTTTAAGTTAATAATATTAACTTTAAATTTAACTCGAACCTTTTTATAAATTATATTTTTAAAAATAAGTTTTAATTATTTTATAAAATAATTATTTTTAATTATTATATTATTTAAATTTATAAATTTATAAATTTATTTTAATTCTTTATTAAATTTCTATAAAAATCTTAATTTTATATTTTAAAGTAATTTATATTTTATAATAATATTTATTTTAATTAAGTAAAATATTATTATTTTTATGAAATCCTGCTTTTTTTATATATATAAAATTAGTTTAATTATTTTCGATATTATATTTTTATATATCAAATTCGATATTCGATTAAGTTTATAATTAATATATTTATAATATATTTAATAAATAAGTTTTTTTAAATATTAATAAAAAAACTTATTTTTTTCTTATTTTTTTCTGTTCTTATTAAAAGTTTATATTATAAATTTATTTTATTACTTTCCGATATTAATTAAGCCTCCTTATTATAAAAAACTTTTATTTCCTTTTAAATTCTTTATCTTTTTTGTTAATTATAAATATAAATACTTCGTTAATTAAAGTTGTTCGAAAAGAAAAAATAATTAAAAAAAGAAAGGTTTAGCTCCGCTTTTCCTTACGAAAATCCGAAGCTTAATATTTAACCTTATTTCTTTTTTTATAATTTATTATAAATAAATTTAGTTTTACTTTAATTTCTTTAAACTTAAATATTATAATTTTATTCCTTATAACTTTATAATGTCGAATATCTTAATTTATTATATTTATTCTTAATATTATTTTTGCTTATAAGTCTTAATATTTAATATATAAATTTATTAATTTATAAATTTTATTATATTTATAAATTTAAAGGTTTTTTTAACTTTTTATTATAAACCTTAAATATTATCTTTTAATTCCTTTAATTAATTTTTATATTCCTTTTATTCCTCTTCTTAAGTTTAATAAATAATATTATTAAAAATATTATTTATATATTTTTTATTATATCCTTCTTTTTCTTTATTATTTAATTACTTTAAATACTCTAATTACTTTAAATACTCTAATTATTCCGATTTTTAACTTATAATACTTAAATAATTTATAAATAATTTATAAGTAATTTTATTAATAATTTTAATAATTATAGCCTTATTTATATAAATTAAATAATCGATTTATTAATAATAGCCTTTAAATTAATTAAAACTCGATATAATTAGAATAATAAGTTATTCTTTATAAAAATAACTTTAATTATTATATAGAAATTATTATATATAAAAGTAAAGTCTTTTTAAAAAGTAAATAAATTATATTTTACTTTAGAGAATTATAATATTTTCTATAAATTTTATAAAAGTTATTTAAGTATTATTAAAAATAAAAAGATATATATAATCGAAATAAATATAAAATTTTACTTCTTTTTATATAATCGTTTTTCTTAATAATATTATTTATTATTAATATAACTTTTATTAAAAAGGGTATAAAAGAATATAAAGTTTTATTTAAATTATTATTTAAAAATATAAATATTTTTTTATTTAAGAAATATTCTTTATTATATTTATAATAAACCGAATTTTCTTAGTCCGATTAAAGTTTAAACTTAAATACATTTATTTTATAATTACTATTTTAACCTTCAGAGTATAATATAAAAATTATATTTTTATATTTTTAAGTTTAATAAATAAAAAAGCCTTTAATTTTATTAAGGTTTTTCTTATAACTTTTAGATTAAATAATATTATTAATTATATTATTTTTAATATAATTAAATAATTAAATATATTTAATATTATTAAATAATTAAAGATAATTCGAAAGGCTTTCTGAATATTTATTAATATTTTATTACCTTTTTTAAAATTATTTATTGTATATTTATTTTTTAAAATATAAAATTTTTTTTATTCTCCGATTCGCCTTTAATAAAATAATACTTATATATATTTATTTTTTAAATAAATATATTTATATCTTTTATATTAAAATCTTTAATATAGAAATAATTGTAGAAAATATAAGAATATTATAAAAGGTTATTAATTTCTTAAATATTATTATTATTATTTATATTTTTTATTTAATAAATTATTTATATTTTTAATATATAAAAAAGTTATTTATTATAAATATTATTAATCCTTAAAAAGATTATATTTAAGCTAGAATTAATATTTATTTAATTTATTTTAGCTTTTCTTTTATATTTATAAAATTTATCTTTAAATTTTAATTCTTCTTCTTGAAGTAAAAGGGAATTCTTATAATTTTTCTTTTAATTTATATAATTTATAATTTTATATATTTAATATATTAATTTATTAATATCGCTTTTAAAATAATTCCCTTTTAACCCTTCTTTAATCGTAAGATTTCCTTTTTATATTTATATTTTTAAAGCTTTTTATTAAATTTAAAAAGTCTTTATAAAATTACTTTTTATAAAATTATTTCTATTATTATTTAAAGGGTATTATTCTTATTATAATATTTATTATTTATTAATAAATTATTATTAAATTTTTTTATATTTTAACAGTTATTTTTATTAATTATAAAAATATATTATTAAAATTATTAAAATTAAGATATTTATTTTTAACCTTAAGATTATTTTCTACTCTTTTAAACTTTAATTATATAATACTTTTAACTATTAATTTTTATTTTTATTTTAATAATTTTATATTATTAAGAATCCTTTTTATAATCTGCTTTATATTATTATTTTTAATCTTATTTAATATTATTTTTGTTAAATTATTATAAAATAATTTATAAAAGATATTCCGGATTATCTTTATCTTTTTGAAATATTTATTAAAAGTTAAATTCTTTTATTTTAATTTATATATATTTTATATAACTTTTTTTATTTTTTATTTTATATTTTTAATTTCTTATAAAAACTTTTTAATAGTTTATTTAAATATTTCTTAATTTTTTATAATTTTTTTATCGAGTTCTTATAATTATTTTCGAGCTTTGCCTTTTATATTATTAAAAAATATATAATATTTTATTATTTCGATTATTATTATTATTTTTATATTATAATATTAATTTAATTAAAGAAATTCGAATTATATTAACTTAAAATATTTAAAAATACTATTATTTAAGTTTCCTTAAAAATTAAATAATATAAATATTATTATTTCTTTTTTTTCTTATAATACTTTTTATAATCTTTTACATTTCCCGAATTTAATTTTTAAATATTATATAAATTAAAAAAGGTTTAAAAAAATCTTAAGGAAAAAATCTTTAAAAATAATAATATCGGTAATTCTGTTTTATAAACCCGTTATTTAAATTATAAATTTTCTAATTATTTTATAATAAAGGACTTTTTTAATCGGTTTATAAAAATATAATTAGAATTGTAATAAATAATAATTAAAGGGAGTAAATTAAGATTTATAATTAAAAATTATTTCCCCTTTAATATTATTATTCTTTTTTCCTTTATAAAAGGGCTATTAAGAGGAATATTAGGCAAAAAGGACTTTTCCGAAAAACCTCTTAATAACGACTTTTATAAGGAATACGAAATTAGGGTAATATATTTTTAATCGATAATATTTTTAATTATTTAATTAAAATCATTTTATTTAGAACTGTTAAAGTTAATAAACTTATTATTTATAATTTCCGGGTTAATATATTTATTCGATTAAATAAGAGAATATTTATTAAAACCGGTTTTTTTAAAATTTTTATTAAATCTTATATAAAGTCTCTAAAATAAGTCTAGTTAAATTAATATTTTAAAAAGATAAATTATTAAAAAAATAATAACTTTTAACTTAAAAATTTAATAATATTTAAAATAATTTATTATTTCCTTTTATAATCTTATATTATTATAAGCTTTAAAAAGAATATTTCGAATATTTATATAATATATAAAGAATATTAAAGATTTTGTATAATATTATAAATAATATAATTATAATATATTAATTATATAAATAATAATAATATAAATCGAATATATAATAATTTTTATTTTAAATTATAAGTAATAAAAGTAGTATTAAAGTAAATAATAAAATAATAGATTAATTTATTTAATAATTTTATATTAAATTTTATTATTAATAATTATTAGTCTTTATAACTTAATTCCTATATATTTTGTTAATAATAATAAGATTTTAAAAATTCGGTATTTTAGTAAATAAGACCAGAATATAAAGAGATTATATATAATATAGTAAAAAAATAGTCTGCCAATAATAGCCAAAGTAGTTATATTAGATAAAGATCTACCTAATTACTAAAAGATGTTACCTGCCATAGGCATTAGGTAATACTACGCTAGTCCTAGTTCCATCCACAACGCCTGTTTGCCTCATTATAGATACTCATTTCATTAGACATACAAGCACAAGCTGTCTCGTCATATCGGACTGGGGGATGGAGCAATGAGACGTGCTAACAAGATCACATTTGAGCATATCAAGATACATGCCATGTCCTTTCTATAATCAAGGTTTTAATTCACCTAAGATCGTAAGAGGACTAGGAGAATTCGATTCATTGAGAGACGGAGCTACTCATTCTCAATGTAGTAGTCTGAAGAGTTCAAAGTACACCGACGCTCCCATTTCCCTTCAACGCCTCGCTGTACATGCTGGGTATCAATGAGTTTCCTCTTCTCCCACTTTCCATACATCTCGATCGTCCAGGTCCCCATAATGCGTGTTCGGTCTAGCTGCCGACTTGCTATTCCTACCCCCTTCATGCTCGTCCCCATCTTCTCCTTTGCCGGATGGCTCATGTCGCCCGGCACGAGCCCCTTCGCCCGCGTCATCCCCAACTCCGAATTCGTTCGAACTCGACGTTGGATCGAGTTGTCTCGGGTCGAAACCGGACCGGATAGTCCTATCCTGGTCTCCTTCGTCGTCGTAGGTACGGCTGGGGAAATAGTCAACTAGGAGTCAATGACAAGAAGGAAGGGAATTTTACACGTAGTGCTTCGCTTCGTCCTCATTCCAAGTTGCGCCGCCTTCTTTCCGTGCTCGGACACGTTCTGTCTGCTCAGCCTCCGTGTCTTCCACAACGAGATCTACCAATTGGCTCCTACCAGACTTGGCGGAATGAGATGACGATGACTCCTCGCGGAGCATTCCGTTCAAGACAGGGGCTGCATAGTGAGACTTTGAGCTGCCACTTGTCGTGCTGTGTTTGCGATGTTTGTTCTTATCGACGTCTTTCTGTAGGTTGCTCTCTCGTCGTTTCTTGTTACCCTTCGTTGGCTGAAGAATGTTCCTATTGGTTGACGTAGTCAGAAGGTTAGGGTCGGAGTGCAGCCACCTCTCGGCAGAGGGCACATGGGCAGTGATGACAGGATACTGTCCCAATTTAGCCGCCTAATCAAGCTTCGAAGGCAGAAGACTCACATTCCAGTCTCCGAATTCCAAAGCCTTGGCGTCACTGAAGAGTCTCTCGTCCTCAGCATCAAGCCTCGTCTCATTCATCTCCGTTTCCTCGTCCTCATGCCCCTTTTGTCCAATCTTCGCAGGACTCATAGTCGCAGCCCGACTGGTTCTAGAGCTGCCTGATAGTAGTGGTGTCCGGCTGTTAATATCGGAGGGTTTAGGAATCCAATATTTGCCCTTGCCCCCTCGTTCGTACCGCATGCCTTCCATCATGCGGGCCGTCCGAGACTCGGAGTCTTCGTGCGCCAACACATTGTCTCCGCTGTCGAATACCCTGTACTCATAATGCTTGCCCCCAAAAGTTTCCTTTGTATCCTCAATCAAGTCTCTGGACCCGAGAGCGTCCCGTATCGCGTATTTGACCGGCATACGGGCTGCAGAGATGGTTATATCCGCATAATCTTGCCAAGAAAAAGCGTACCAATGAGCAATTGCAAATATAGGCATCTCGCAACATATCAGAGCATCCTGGATGGCGGCCGCAAGGTTATTGGGAGTGTAGCCTGGTACATCGTTCGGGATCGCCCCACCCAGTTGTAGGAGTGATAGGAAAAACCCTTGCCAGTACGATGCGAAGATGATCAGTTTGATGCACAGAAACTTTGGGACCGGCCTGAACGGTTTCAAGTCTTCCGACATACAGACCCAAAACATCGCGAGAGAGTAGAGGCTAAGGGTGACGCTGATGTTGTAAAATATGCCACTCCAAAGATAACCAGAACTCGGCCCCAAGTACCCCTCTTGATATGTACCCGTGGATTTCATAACGATAGTCGCGAGGCTCAGGATTGGTTTTAGCCAGGCATACTGGAGGATCCCTCGCTTGATGGCGAGGAAAGTGTGGGGATCGGAGATGTCGACTTTGGCGAAACAGTGGCTCAGTGGCCAGGGATGGTGTACTGGCTGTCGGCCGTGCATCATGATGATCAGGGAACGTTCGCCGCCAAGGAAATTGATGAGCAGCTGGAAGAAGGTATAGATGGTAAAGGCCTACTCAACTTGTAAGTCGACGTGCAGCGCTCGTCTCACCCACTGTACGCGAGCGGCACTAACTTCGTAAATGTCACGGAGCGGATCAAGGTAGAAGGCGGCATCTTGGGACATCAAACTAGCCCATGATGAGGCTGCATATATGGGAACCCTAGATCTTGATGAGCGTTGTCCATTGACTGGAGGCGATGAATGCGTACATGAGGAGGATCCGAATGACATATCGCTGCAGCAGCGGCTTGCGATAATTCTTGCTGTCGGGACATCAGCAACACTCTTTTTCGCTCATTCTTCGCACACGTACGTTTGAAGCCATACTGATCTGGGATCACGGGGTCAGTAAGGTATACAGCCTCGGCGGGATGGAGTAACAGTGACGTAGAGAAGGAAAGAGGAATTCCTTACAAAAAGGATAGGAGAGAGGCCACCAAGGAGGCTACTCCACAAACAATTACAGCCGCATTACCCAAACTCGAGCCTGTTCCCCCACCACTCGCTTTGCCAGGCATCCTTTCAACCTGACAGTCGATGTCACCGAGGGTGCCTGTATCAGGACATGCTCGGCCGAAGCACCAGTCGATCGGGTCTGTTGGGTGTAACAGCAATAGGAAGACTTTTGATATGCTATCTGGGCAGTCATGCGAAGTGGTGTATTTGTGCAGGAATATTGTAGATGAAGGGCAGCCTAGAGTAGAAAAGGACGTGCTCGGTCGAGCCAGGCTTGGAATGACTCCCCTATGGCGAGGCGCTAGACCTGGCACTGTTAGGCTCTCCCTTGTTCACCCCGAGGGGCCTCGCCTGGAAGATCATAATTCCAGGTACCCAGTTCCCCCTAATTCCCCCCCTTGTTGGTGCAAAACATTCTGGCCTAGAGGGGACTTTTAGGGATAACTCCAGGCAGCTCTAAGGGGTCTAACATTTTGGGGAGTACGAGTATGGTAGCGCGTGCGTATTTCGCGTTTGTACTTTACCAAATTTATTATTTATTACTATATTTATTATTATACCCCGTATTCCGTTGGCTTCAATTTTTAACAATAAGATTCCTAAAAAAGAATTTAATTTATTTAAAAAATTAATCGTTTTTAAAGCTTTTCGTTTTGGAAAAAAACTTATTATTATATTATAATATTAAAAGCTCAAAATATCTTCTGTTGTAATTATTATTTGTTGTTCTTTTATTTAACTTTAGAAGGGTTTAAAAATTAAAATTAAATATCTTTTTGAATTATTCAATTAAAATAGAAAATTTATTATATATATTATTAAATAAGCTCGGGAACTTATAATTAAATATAAAAAACTTATATTATAATACGAATTTAAATATTTAATATTTTTTTTTATAATATTTTAAAGAAATATAACTTTGTTAATTACTTTATTTAAAAGAAGTTATTACTTTTAAAAGTTATAATAATTAAACGGCTAATTTAATATAAAATATATAAAGATTAAACTTTAAAATAATAATAATAAATAATTTTATTTAATAAATGTTTCGTAAAATAAAAGAAAAAGAAAAAACGTAAATAAATATTCTGCTTTTTAAACGAATATTTAAAAAAGGAAATAATATAACTAATTTTAAAAGGAAAAATTATATTTATAATAATATAAACAAAGTTTTATAATCTGAAATAATATAATTTTATTATTATAAATAAAAATAAAATTATAAAACAAAAAGAATATTTAATTAATAATTATATTAAATTTTTAAAAAATATAATTTTTATATAAAATACGAATATAATTTCGAAAATATAACATTAAAATATTAAAATAAATTCCTTTTTTTCTTAATTTTAACTTAATCGAATACTTTAAATTTTTTTTAGAAAAGTTTATTCATAAAATATACTTTAATATCGAAGAAATGTATAAAGTTAATAAGAAAATACAAAAAGTTATAAAGGAAACATTAAAACGAATTTGAATATTACTTTTTAAAATATTATTATATAAGCAAATCTGGAAACTTAATTTTATTTAATATTAATATTATTAACGGTTAAAATTCGGATTAGTAAATTTGTTTATATTTTAATTTCTTAACATTAATAATATTGAATCAAAACGCAATTAGAAAATTTTAATTTTTTTAAGTCTCCGTTTAAATAAGTTTTATATGTTAAGTTTATAAAAATATAAAGTTTCCGAATAAAGTCATTTTTAGTTTAATTTTCCAATTTTCCAATTAATTTTAAAAACTTTAATTAACTTTAAAGATACAAATATTTAAAAATTAAAAATTAAATTTCCGGTTTAAAAAAAAAGCTTGACAAAGAAATTTCTTGGTATATTAGCAAATCCGGAAAAATCCCAAATGGATATTAGCAAGTCGATTTTCTAATCAGCCGCGTTTCTTACGATTAGTATGATTAGCAGGATTTTGCCAAGAGTTTTTTTGCCAAACTTTTTTTAGGGCTAGGAACTAAATTTTTATTTTTAAAATAACTATATCTTTACGGTTAATCAACGTTTTTTAAAAAAATTTAAAATTTGAAAATTTTGCTAAAAATAGCCCTAAATAAAGTTATATTATTTATATAATTTTAATATATAGGCCCTACTTAAACGGGGCCTTAAATAAAATTTTTTTTTTTTGGTAGTGCTAATTGCGTTCTGATTTGATATATTTTATATTAAGAAATTTAAATATAAGCAGATCCGCTGATCCGGATTTTCGCTGCTAAACATACCAAAATAAAGTTTTCGGATTTGTTGATATAAAATCTTATTAACTATATTAATTATATTAAACGCTGCTAATTAGCAAAACGAATCATTAAAAACCAACTTTTTTCCCCTAGATTTGCCGATTTAATATTATTAATTAAAGATATAAAAAAGAAAGTAAATACAATAATAAAAGTTAAAAAATAATATATTAAATATTAAACGTAAAATATTTTTTAAAAATTGATATACTATTATTAATTGATTATTATACGAAGATATAAAGCTTTCTTATAAATAATTGGCAAATTAAATATGGTGGGGGAAATAGTGGTGCGGGGTTATTTTTAGCTTGGTGCAGACTTTTGACGTGGCAGTGTACCTGTAACCTTGGTGATTAGCGGGCCCGCTTGCATAACAAGCGTCAGGTAGCGGAGGAGGCCTCCAAACTCCGACAGCTCCTCATAGCTTATGGTGCAGTGCTGTACATTGACGCTCTGTTACTTAGCATCCTGCCTGCAGACTGTTTTAGAAGCGTGTCATTACGTATGACACTGGATGCAGCTTTCTGCAGCTTGGAATCTAGAGCAGTCGCCTCCTCGCACCTCAGCTTGAGGTACGGCTTCCATACAAAAGCTGCCCCATAAACAGCGAGGATGAAGCTGCGCATCTCGCGCCTCAGCCCAAGCACGCATGGCAGAGCATGTTCTAGCTGCTCGGGTGTACCTGCTGGATCAGCAATTGAACTGGTGCGTCCACTGGGCCATGCACCTCGCAATCCATATCTGCTAAATGCTCCGCCAGGGTATTTCTGGTATGGTACCTCGTCTGCTGTGTCCTAACAATCTTCTTCCTCTTCTACTTCAATCGTGTTGTAGCGAGCTTGGTCTCGTACTCGGTCCGAATATACACATGGCACTACTTCCGCGTTTACCTGGACATCCAGGCGCTTCAGGTCTCTCCCCTGGCTGGTCGGGTCTTCTTCAAAGGCTTGCGTTATCACGGTGAAAATGAAACAATCCTGATTCAAGACGGATACGTTACGTGGAGATACTGGTTGCGAACGGTGCAAGACCTTGATCATGGAAGACCGGTTGGCGAAAGGCCCAGTGATGGCTCTGCGACCATCGACCCCACCGGCAAGAGTGCTCAAGCGCGAGGACCTCACGGGGATGAGGATGCAGGGCGCCAGCGGTTGTGGGAGCTACCTTGTAAGGTGGAAATCAAGAGTCGAGGGATACAATGGTTTATCTACAATCGCACTCCCGCTTACGATGCAATCTTGGGAAGCTTGATGGGGGAGCGGGATCTTGATGATGGTAATTCGAGCCCGTCACAGGCAAGCAGCCAGCAGTCTGGAATGGATGCCAGGAAGCCCGCAGACGGTCACATCGACGGTCCTCCCAGAGAGCAATCTGACGGTTCTAAAGGGGATATGAAGCGTGCAACCCTCGATTCTACACCAAGTGTAAGCTCTGCGAGTCCATCTTCGCCAGGAGCGGACCAGCCCACCAGTGCAATGCCGAGCCTTTTGAGCGTACTTCCGGTTGGCATCAAGTGCAGTAAAGGCGCAATTGTGATGGGAAATCAAAGCACGCGCTCTATACTTACTGCAAAGTTTGATGGTGCTACTGGCAAGATTGATGCACGAATGTCTCGAGCCGTGGATCAGTACAAACAAAGTATAGACGTCGATTTTACCCATCCAGTCATACAATTCAAGGAGAACAAAGACTACAAGGATACAACAGCCAAAGAAGGGGCAAGGATTTGTTCCGAAAGAGATCAAGGATTACTGCATAAACCGTCATGGTCCGAGAGGCTCAACTACCGTCAACGCATTCAGAAAACTCGCCGCTTGATCCAAGACTATCTTCCCTATCGTAGAGGATCCGTGGAGTCTTTGACTCATCCGCATACAAAGTCGGTTGAGAATTCAAACACACCAGGTCGCGATGCGGGTGCTTACATGCAGCAGCGCTGGCTTGGCTTGAATAGATACCTCGATGACGATGAGGACAGACTTGTCGAACAGGGTCGCTGGAGATCAATCGAATACGCTCAATTTCCAACTATTGTTGACTCGCCAGGTATTGCGGCGAGTATATATTGGGACGTGCCGGGCAACGTTCCGGACCCAAGTGAAGACTCTTCCCAACCTCCGGGATTCGAGCAAGACATCAATGGTGACGCGCCACCTGATTGGGGTATTGACCTGAAGATTCGAGGCGGTACCGTCAATTATGGTCCATGGGCTGATAGACAGCGAGCGGACTTGCAAGCGGTGTTCTTTCCTCCCCTGTATAAGGATGTAACACCTGCTAGAAGGCTGCTGCCAGGCGAAAGCAGAGTCAGTACCGTGTTGAAGATTGTATTGGAGATCGAGCAACAAATCTCTCTGCGGATCCCTACCCGCGAGGATTCGAAGGATTGGAAATGGAAAAGTCGGCCTAATCCTTCAACTGCCAGAGGCACCAAGCATAGGAGGAGAAAACCTCAAGCCAAGGGAAAAGGAGGTCAAGATGCTAATCAGAGTCCGGAATTTCGTTCCTCCGGCTGGCTGGACATCACAGTCCTGCCTGATTCAACGGTCCACTTTGCCATGGATTTGTTCGCCAAGAGCTCTGGCTACCACAACCATGTTGATGTTGACTTTCGTGGGCTTGAGATCTCGTCTAGCCTTAACCATGGACTGCTTTGGCGGTCGCACTCACAGACAATCTCATGTGACCTGTCCAATCCACTCGGCTGGAACGCGCTACGGGAATGGAAGATTGATATTAAGGATCGTGGCCTGGAACTCTTTCTCCTTCGGGATCACATATTTTTGCTCACAGATTTAATCAGCGACTGGGCTTCTGGACCGCCCAGCGATTTCCGTACATTTGTTCCCTTCGAGTACTCTCTGAGCCTTCACGTTGAGAATTTTCGGCTCTATCTCAACGCCAACGATTCCAATGTGATAGATAACCCAGCAGATGTTGATGACAACACATTTTTGATTGTCTGGGGCAATGAGCTGATTGCTGACCTCTTCATACCTATGAAGAATTTTCGCCCTTCACGCAGTTCAGTAAGCTTCGATGTTGAGGGTAGGAATGGGGGTTTCGAAACTCGAGCACCCCCTTGGAAGACGCAACATATCTTCCTAGAGAGCGGCGATGTTGCAGCTCTCAAGGACCTCAAAGTTGATGGGTCATATAACTTTTCCACAGATACTTCGCCGACTTTGACTGATACGTTGCTTTTGAATGTATACGGAGCATCACCCAGGATAGAGCTTCACGGTTTCCTTATACGGCACTTGATGAACATCAAAGACAATTATTTTGGTGATGATATGCATTTCCGCACTTTAGAGGAGTACCAGCGTCAACTCAACGAGGGCAAGAACCAAGATGCCGAGGATGCCAATTCTGAACACAACAGCCGAACACGCAACGACTTGGACGTGATCCTTCGAATCAATGCCGATAACTCTCGGGCCCTTCTGCCTGCTCATCTCTACTCTGCTACAGAGAACATCACAATCGAAATTGAATCAGTAAGCGCAGACCTTCGCATCACCAATTACTATATGGATCTTGCGATCGCTTTTAGTCCTCTTGCAATTTCGCAAACATCGAGAGAAAAGTCCTCGGATCCTGCATCTGAAGTGCTCTCCGAGACGCAGATATTCATCGATGGTCTCGAAGTACTTGGCCATAGATTGTTCGGCCTGCCTCCCGCAGAGCCAACATATGTGTGCAATTGGGATTTCGATGTCGGAAGTGTCAGTGGCGAGTGTACGGTCGCATTTGTTCATCGCCTGATGCAGTCAGTTCAGTGTTTTGGCTTGTCCTTTGATGATGATGAGAACGTGCTACCTTCGATCACATCTGCTGTTCTTCACGATGTCACGCTTTTGCGGGCCAAGCTTAATTCCATCCGTGTGGGACTACACGTTGAGGAAGCGGCTTTCATCCTCAGCACGGAGGAAATCAAGGTCGAATTTAACGATTGGGCGGGTCCACGTTTCTCTGATCGGATGCATGCTCTTATACCGGCCCTAAGTTTGGCCATTGTCAGCAGTCATGGCGATTCAGGTGAAAGGGGTCAGGCCACAAAAACACATGCATATGTGGAAATTACGATTGAGTTGAATAAGATCAAAAGAAAGCTCGATTTCAGGACTGACCGGCAATCGCAGCAGAGCCATATCGCCGCCCACGATGCAAGGACTCAGCGTGTACCATGGCTTATCCATGCGTCAGACCATGTCGATCAAGCACCAACTTCCACAGGGCCGTCTAAGCTGCGACCCCCAGCCCTGCCAATACCGCTAATGCCAGAACCATTAGCTTGCCCTCAGCGAGTCGATGACAGGGAGGCTCATTCGTTCTCATCTACGACAAAGTCCGATAACACCAAATCCAGCAGCAGCAGGAAAAGCTCCTTTCTAGCTCGTTCGTCTTCAAACGGAATTGAGGAAAGAAGACATCAATCCTCGTCACGCAAGCAAAGTCCCAGAATCATCTCTCCGCCGACTGCATCGGGATTGACTCAGTCTTTCAGAGTCTCCAAGATTCACAACAAACAGCAGTTCAATTCTAAGCACCCAGGATTCGCATTCTCCAGTCCATACAAGAGGCCCGACTTCCCTCTTCTAGCGACAGAAGCAGATACAGCAGAGGTACCACAGATGCCAAACCACCTCGCCCGCGACGAGCTTGTAACCGAACCTGGCTATCTAGAGGGTCTCAAATCGGAAGCCACTGATCAAGACTCGGAGCAAGCGAGTTTTATGGTTCATCTTAACGAGGGGATCCGAGCTCTTTGTACACCGGAAGCATTGTTGCTTGTTACCCAAATGCAAGAGCAATTGCAGACGAATGAGATTGTTGCGTTGTTAGATGGCTTGCAAACAGCTGCCGTCACAGAGGTAATGAAACTCGACAAGCAACGCAAGAGCGGCTCTCAGATTGTTGAGTTCCGTATCTACAGCCCCTTCATTAGGGCAAGGTTCGATAGCACATCAAGAACTATGTCTGGAGATGCCAGCATACATGAACGATACGATGTGCTTCTGGACAACTTTGCTGCTACGATCCGCTCATCTGACGTCGTTCCCAAAGACGTTGACGCTATAATAAGTCATCGCTTGTCACTTCATGCACGCCTTGACCTGGCTTCCTGCACCGCTAAAGAATCTGGAGACGCCGACCATGGCGATCAGGCTGTGATCTCTTTCTCTGTGTACGAACCAGTGTTTTGGATGTTTCAAGGCACCGCCACCTCAGCAGAGGTACAGTTTAGAGACCTCGAGATAGCAAGTGCAAGCCGAAAGGTTGATTACATATCATCACTGATCCGCCATACGGTAGTCCTGTTTGAGAATATGACCAAACGCTTCTCGAGCATTGCCCAGAAACGTTTGTCGCGTCTCCGACTGTTGGTGCTTCTACTCAGCAAGGAAGGAGATGATATCCCCGATCCCATGGCTCTCAGTGGTGCTTCATACGTGCTGCGGAGCGCATCGAAGCACCTCAGATCCAGTGACTCTTGGAAAATGGTCTGTCGTCTTCGATATGTGTATAAATGCTTGCCCCAGCATGCTCAGGACAGGATTCTCGCTCAGTGCAGGCACAAATGGGCATCATGTCCCACAGATGCCCACAGTATTGTTATCGCAAACTTCGAGCGTTGGCGCAACTGGGATCTCGCTCATGTCAGGTCGAGCGTTCTGATGCAAAAAGTCTACGGACAGCTGTTGCGGTCAGTTCCCGAAGATTACGGGAGCGCAGCGCCTTTGAGGGCGTCACTTAGAGCTGGTACTATCCGGGTCCTGGTCGAACCTGGACCTAACCAAAATGAAGTTGCTGTTGAGAGGTTGGCTATCGGGTTTGAAATGAATCATGCCCCTCCAGAAACGCGATTGGTTGTCGAGTCCCCGACTCCAACTTCTGTCATACAAGCTCATTGCGCCAAGGCTGCCGTAGTCCTCAATTGGAGCCTATGTGAACTTCTGGAGGATGTGTTGAAAACCATGCAGTCTACACAAATAAGTGTATCCAAAGCCAAGACCCCAATTTCCGCAGTGCGCTCTCCGAACAAGCAGTTGTGTTTGCATCTCACAATATCAACAGAGACAAGCGTCTTGCAGATTGATACCATCAATATAAGAACAATTACGCTCTGTCAGGGACTCAAGTCTTCCATCATCTCGCTTGAGGATACTCGTGATAACTCTTCATCTGGCTTGCTGAGTCTGGCCATTGGGGCAGACGCCTTGAAATCCGAGATACGCAGCCACTCAACCACACTGACGGCTTACAACCTGCGGAAGGCAAACGTCCTTGGTTCCAGATCTAGTAAAAGTCAAGGTGAAGCAGAGAGCCGGTGGAAATTTGTGGGCTCCAGTCGTGACATTCGCTTTGAAACCCACGAAAATCCACTGGAAATAATCGAGGTTGCCCGCAAGTTCCTAAAGGACGAAGTATCGCAATTCCATGAGTGGTCAAACTCGCTCCAGCCAGCGCCATCTCCACCTTCGTTGTTGGTCTCACCTTCGCGACCGCCTACCGTCCCCAAGGTCCACGTAGCTCTGTTTGTGGACTCCTACCTCATCAGCGTTACAGTAATATCTTCCTTGACATATCGAATCTACGGTAAAGGAGCTCGAACATCTCTAGAGTCAGGTTTGGGGCCCGTCCAAGAAGTACGCCTAGATATGGACCTGAAACAGCATTCTCATGTCTTCAAGTCGTCGGCAGATAGTTCCGACGAACTTTCGGCGTTGCAGATAGCTCCTATCAACGGACGGTTGACTCTTGGGCTAGCTTCTCAGCAGAATTCGATATTTTTGCGAATAATAGCTGAGCCTATCGTTCTGGATGCGTCAGCTGTACACGCAATGTTCAACGCAGTGCACCGTCCTGAGATTACCAGTCTTGTTAGAAGCATGAGACATGACCTCTCTGTATTTCCAAAACACCTTGAAACCATATTTGAGATGAAGAAGCAATACTCGGTGCAAACTTCTCCCTCGCCGTCTGCAACAACACTATGGGATGCCGATGCCACCGCAGCGGGATTAGCAATACACGCTCATACCCCAGACTCAGCCGAGCTTGGCCAATCAGTACAGTTGAAAGTCGATATGGGAAGAATACGGCTGAAAACGACGAACCGCGATCCCAGCCATGGAGGCGTTATGCAGTTTCCAGAGCTGGAGGCTCAATTGAATAAGATAAGTATAGATCTAACGCGGTCTGAGAAGCAGGACCTCCGTTCGTGCGGTAGTTTCCTGACGAGCGTTGGGTTCAGGGGAACCTCCAAAATCAATGAGAGTGGACAACTTGTTCGTGCTTATCAGGTCGCATCTAGCAGGCTGGAGACGAATCTCTGTACCGAGACCGCCTCCGCGACAGTGGCAATTCTTCGTCATCTTCAGGATACCCTAAAAACCGTCGATCTGTCAAATGAAGTTAGAGGCTTACGAAATCTGAGGCTCTCGAAAATACGAGGTGAGGTTCCAGTCTCATGCCCAGACACCTCGAAGAAGGCGGACTATGCATCTGTGACCAGTGCTTTGTTCAGTGCAACTCTAGAAATGACCAATATACGTGTCGTATGGAAGATCGGAACTTCTATTTCATTGTCGGCTACTCGAGAAGCCGAAGACCTTGTCCTTTCATTCAGCAAGATTGATCTCGCCACCCGGAGGGGGAATGCCGCTCGGCTGCTCATAGAGAATCTTCAGCTACAAATGGCCCCCGCATCAAGAGCATTGGCCGATCGTTCTCTGAATTCCGCATTGCTGCCGGAGCTAGTGTTTAATGTTGCCTATCGGTCCACTGAACATGATCGGAGGTTGGCATTTCAAGCCGTTGGAAAGTCACTGGATTTACGAATCACCTCTCAATCAATCCTTCCGGCAAATGACTTGCGCCGCTCAATCGCGCTTGCAAGTGCGCAAATACGTGCGGCGACAGCGCATTGGAACGCTTTGGCAAATTCTTCTGATGGTCAAATGAAGAGTCTGCTCGGCAACAAGAAATTTGTATCACTTTTGGTGGATGCCGACTTTGCAGGGGCTGTCGTTTACATACAAGGCCGAAACGTTGCTGATCCTCGCTCGTTAGCGCTCACTGTGATTCGAGGGGTCCGTCTTCCGCAGCACGGACGTTACAATCAGTTTACACCTGAGAACGCGGACAGTAGTAGTACAGTCCTTAAGTCTCCTGGAGTAGCGTTAAAAGTTGAATACAAAGACGTGGATGCTGACGAACGGTCACTGAACGCAGAGATCAAGATTGATGCGTCTTCAAACGTCTTGTATCCGACTGTCGTACCGCTTATCATGGAAATGTCTGCTAGTGTAAAAGAAATCGTGGGTGAGCCAGGAGAGTCCCAGAAGAAACAGGAACCAAAGGTCCCTCCGTCGAATATCCTTGAGGACGAAAGACTTCGAACTGCGGACCCAAGCGCCTTGTTGGGCAACTGCAAGCTCAACCTAGGCCTACGCATATGCAAGCAAGAGTTCAGTCTGAGCTGCCAGCCAATAGCGCGAGTCGCTGCCACTGCAAGATTTGACGATATCTATATTGCCACCAATACTGTCCAGTCTCCTCAACACGGCAAATTTTTCACTATGTCCGCTGCATTTACTCGTCTGCAGATGTCGGTGCAGCACATCTATTCCCGGGAGTCTACCGGGAGTCTTGACGTTGAGTCTATCGTCATCTCGTTTATGAACAGTAAACATGTCAGTGCAACTCATGGTATATCTGTAATCCTCAATGTCAGTCCTATTAAGGCGCAGATGAACGCAAAGCAGTCACAGGACTTTCTTCTATTCCGAGAAATATGGGTTCCTCCTGAGATCAGGCAGGCCTCGACATCTCCGGAGCCTCCGCCGGCATCCGAATCTCATGCGTACATCGTGCAACGTTATCAGCAGGTCTCGGCTGCTGGAGCTTTCCCTTGGAACGCGACCGTGTCTGTTTCCGAGCTAGACATCCAACTCGATCTTGGGCAATCCTTAGGCAAATCAACGTTCATGGTCTCCAGCTTTTGGGTCTCATCGAAAAAGTCGTCTGACTGGGAGCAAAACCTCTGCCTTGGCTTTGACAAAGTCGCGATTGACAGCACAGGGAGGATGAGCGGCCTGGTCGAGTTGCAGAATTTCAGGGTGCGCACTTCGATACAATGGCCCATCTTCGGAAAAATACACGACCAAGCTCCCTTAGTTCAGGCATCATTGGGCTTCGATCATCTACGCATCAAAGCTGGTTTCGATTACCAAACCTTCCTGGTGGCCGACGTATCCACATTTGAATTTCTCATGTACAACGTGAGAGACAGCCACCAACGTGGCCGTGACCGCTTGGTTGGTGTTCTCGACGGCGAAAAAGTACAAGTCTTCTGCTCTACTACTAGCGCATCGCTGGCCCTAGCTCTATTTCAAGCTTTCCAGCGACTTATCCTGGAGAAGCAGGCCGCCTACGAGACATTACTGAAAGACATTGAGAAATTCCTACGGCGCAAGTCTTCCGTCAATCCCACAGCTTTGCGCGCAGCCGTTCAATCGCAAGCAAATGCGGAACCCCCAACATTGAGATCGCAACTGCGACTCCATACTGATGTGGTGATTACCCTCAAAGCCGTTAATCTCGGAATGTTCCCAAACACGTTCTTCGACAACCAGATTTTCAAAACGGAGGCGCTCGATGCCTCGGCACGCTTTGCGGTTGTCTTGGATGGCGAGAAGATTCACAGCACACTGGGTATGACTCTTGGCCAACTCCGCGTTGCATTGTCTGGTATCAATCGCGCCACAGTTCCCAAGACCCTCGGTGAAGTTTCAGTATCTGATGTGGTTACCTGCGCGACAGGCTCTCGAGGAGGTACGATTCTGAAAGTACCAAGGGTGATCGCTAGCATGCAGACGTGGCAGGAAACAGAGTCTACCCAGATCGACTATATATTTAAGAGCTCTTTTCAAGGCAAAGTTGATGTGGGATGGAATTACTCTCGAATCAGTTACATTCGAGGCATGTGGACCACTCATGCTCGCGCATTAGCTCAGCGCCTAGGAAAACCTTTGCCGCAGTCTGCCGTCCAAATAACAGGCGGCCCACGACCAGAGGGAGAAACGGAAGACGAGGGGGCCGGGGAAGGCGAGGGCGTACAGGAGAAGATCACGGCAGTGGTCAATGTGCCGCAATCCAAATATCAATACCGGGCATTGGAGCCGGCCATCATTGAGACACCGCAGCTGAGAGATATGGGGGACGCGACTCCACCATTGGAATGGATCGGACTTCAGCGGGACCGACTGCCCAATCTGACTCACCAGATTGTAATTGTCAGCCTGCTGGAAGTAGCGAGGGAGGTCGATGACGCATACTCGATGATTTTGGGCTCTTCATAAGAGGGCGGATATGGGCCAGCCTCGGTCAAGGCGTCAAGGGACAGGAGTCAGAGGGCAGGAGGAAAAAGCATATACTATGGAGTTAGATACCCAGCATTGAGGATGTACGTAACGTAGAATGCCAACGAGTCATTTTCACTCGCCTAGAAAGTTCCAAAGATGACTGACTCAATTCGTTGTTGAAAACAATACAAGCACAATTTACCATCCCTCTGATGAGTATCTTAAGGTATGACTCTGAACAGCTAAATGGTGGGCAAATGAGTGCGGATACCTTAATTTTGGTAAGAGGTAAAAGGTACCAGGTTGTGGACATATAGAGACCGATTCGAGTTAGCACGGGAATTTAAGCGAGACAATGGAGTGAGGCAAGCGGGAGTTAGTGCGGCTTGCAAATCAGAAATTCCACAATCTACTTTACACTTGACAACCATACAAGACTTAACTGCTTCCCTCTTCGCCTCCAAAACTCCCCCTTCTTGTCGCTCTCCAAGATAAATAGCTACACCACTGTCGACATCTTCACTTCACCATCTAAAGCACTCAATACAGCTTGACATCTTCTTTTCATCAACAAAGGTCGAGCGAGCCCTCGGCCTTGCAAAGTGGGGTATTACCTCCAATAGAAACCTTTCAAGTCGTATAGACAAATCACGGCAAACATGGTCAAGTAAGGCATCTCCGAACTTCCATTCCACCCTTCACACTTCTATAAAACAATGCAAATGCACCTTCCCACTCTACGGAGGCCCGACCAGTCTTCAGGGGAGCATTCGTTAGTATGCACCTAGAACCTCGAGCTGACACAATGAATTCTACAGCTTCACAATCGAAGAGATCCGTGCGCTCATGGACAAGCCGGCAAATATTCGCAACATGTCGGTCATTGCCCATGGTCAGCCATCAATCCTGCACCACCCTATCATAGCCACGGCTGACAGTGTTGATTTGTAGTCGACCACGGAAAGTCCACCCTTACCGACTCCCTTGTCCAGCGCGCTGGTATCATCTCCGCAGCCAAGGCGGGAGAACAGCGTTTTACGGACACGCGCAAGGATGAACAGGATCGATGTATCACCATCAAGTCCACTGCCATCTCCCTCTACTCTCACATGGCCGATGAGGATGATCTCAAGGACATCCCCCAGAAAGTCGAGGGGAACGACTTCCTCATAAACTTGATCGACTCCCCAGGCCACGTTGATTTCTCGTCAGAAGTCACAGCTGCCCTTCGTGTCACCGACGGCGCGCTTGTAGTTGTCGACTGCGTGGAAGGCGTTTGCGTCCAGACCGAGACTGTACTCCGACAAGCACTTGGTGAGCGTATCAAGCCTGTCGTCATCGTCAACAAGGTCGACCGCGCTCTCCTCGAATTGCAAGTCTCAAAGGAAGATTTGTACCAATCCTTCTCAAGAACCATCGAGTCCGTTAATGTCGTCATCTCCACATACTTCGACAAAACCCTCGGAGATGTCCAAGTCCAGCCATATAACGGCACAGTCGCTTTTGGTTCCGGTCTCCATGGATGGGGTTTCACTGTCCGCCAATTCGCTGTCAAGTACGCAAAAAAGTTCGGTGTTGACAAGGCCAAGATGATGGAGCGTCTGTGGGTAAGTTTTGACAAGAACCGCTTCCCAAGATTGATTAGCTGAGCGATTATGATAGGGCGACAACTATTTCAACCCGAAGACAAAGAAGTGGACCAAGGTCGGCGAGCATGATGGTCAACCGTTGGAGCGTGCATTCAATCAATTTATCCTCGACCCCATTTTCAAGATCTTCGCAGCCATCATGAATTTCAAGAAGGATGAGATCCCTACTCTTCTAACAAAACTTGAGATCAAGCTATCTGGAGAAGAAAAGGATCTCGAAGGCAAACAGCTGCTCAAAGTCGTGATGCGAAAATTTCTGCCAGCCGCAGACGCTCTCCTGGAAATGATGATCATCCACTTGCCATCGCCCATTACGGCCCAAAGGTACCGCGCTGAGACTCTCTATGAAGGGCCGGCCGATGACGAGGCCTGTATCGGTATCCGCGATTGTGATCCCAAGGCCCCTCTCATGTTGTACGTCTCGAAAATGGTGCCGACTTCGGACAAGGGACGCTTCTATGCTTTCGGCCGTGTCTTCTCTGGTACTGTCCGATCCGGCCTGAAGGTCCGCATCCAAGGCCCCAACTATCAGCCCGGCAAAAAGGAGGACCTGTTCATCAAGGCCATCCAGCGAACTATCCTGATGATGGGTCGTAATATTGAGCCAATTGAGGATGTCCCCGCAGGTAACATTCTCGGCTTGGTTGGCGTCGATCAATTCTTGCTCAAGTCTGGAACTCTCACCACATCTGAAACCGCTCACAATCTCAAGGTGATGAGATTCTCGGTCTCGCCTGTTGTGCAGCGCTCGGTCGAAGTTAAGAACGCCAACGACTTGCCCAAACTTGTCGAGGGCTTAAAGCGTCTTTCGAAATCGGACCCTTGTGTCCTGGCCTTCATTAACGAGTCTGGTGAGCATATTGTTGCTGGCGCAGGAGAATTGCATTTGGAGATTTGCTTGAAGGATCTCGAAGAAGACCACGCTGGTATTCCTCTACGCGTTTCGGATCCTGTCGTTTCTTACCGTGAGTCGGTGGGAGGTGTCTCGAGTATGACTGCGTTGTCGAAATCACCAAACAAACACAATCGTCTCTATGTCACTGCTCAGCCGTTGGATGAGGAGGTGTCGAAAGACATTGAGTCAGGCAAGATCAGCCCTCGGGATGATTTCAAGGCTCGCGCTCGTATTTTGGCCGACGAGCATGGATGGGATGTTACTGATGCACGAAAGATTTGGTGTTTCGGTCCTGAAACCACCGGTGCCAACTTGCTTGTTGACCAGACCAAGGCCGTTCAATACTTGAACGAAATCAAAGACTCCGTTGTCTCTGGTTTCCAATGGGCAACCAAGGAAGGTCCTGTTGCTGAAGAGCCGATGCGCTCTGTCCGCTTCAACATTATGGACGTTACTCTCCATGCTGATGCCATTCATCGTGGTGGTGGGCAACTCATCCCAACCACTCGACGTGTCCTGTACGCAGCTGCCCTTCTCGCAGAGCCAGGTATCCTGGAGCCTGTCTACTTGGTCGAGATCCAAGTGCCCGAGCAAGCCATGGGCGGTATCTACGGTGTTCTCACGCGAAGACGCGGTCACGTCTTCTCGGAAGAGCAACGTCCAGGGACCCCTCTCTTCAACGTCAAGGCCTACCTGCCCGTCAATGAATCCTTCGGCTTCACAGCGGATCTCCGATCGCATACTGGTGGCCAAGCCTTCCCGCAATTGGTCTTTGATCATTGGCAGATCCTGCCCGGTGGATCGCCTCTTGATCCATCAACGAAGCCCGGTCAAGTTGTGCAAGCCATGCGAAAGAGGAAGGGTGTCAAGGAGATCGTACCTGGTGTGGAGAACGTTAGTCACTCTTTCTGAAGTGCCTGTGAGTATTGCTGACAATTCTGGTAGTACTACGACAAGCTATAGAAGCCTTTGGGCATCTGGCAAAAGTTTGAGCCATAACTATCTTGAAGCATGTGAGAGATTCGATCATGCTTAGACAATGATTGAATCCTGACGAAAGTAAGAGAATGAGAATGAATGATGCGGCTAGAAAGGGAGAGGAGGGGGGGCTGAGCGTGCATTTCTCAAAGAGCAAATGAGTCTACTAGAAGTTTTGAACGGAACTTTCTTCTACTTATTCGATGCGTCGGTCCTAGCCGCATGCAACAATTGTACATAGGTTTGGGCTGCAATTGATCAATCAGCATCGTTTGGATTTCCCCTGCTGCATGTGTAATGGTGAGAATACCATAATGGCTGACCGTTCATGCCAAAGACACAGCTAGTAGAAGTTAGTCAGTATTCCCAGACGATACCTTACGTAGGTAGATAGGCACGATAGGCAAGTAGTCGTCCCAAAGGGATGCACGTGAGGGAAGGTGATGATTATTCCGGCCGAACGAGGCGAGGGTCCTCGGTCTAATATCAAGTCACATGGCGCTAAGCCCTATGGAGATTCTCGACATCAAAGCATTCCCTTTCCATAAGGTAGCTTTTAGGATCTTAACGCAGTAAGCTCGGAGTGAATCGACTTCCCTTAGTCCTTCATTTCTTCGTCCTAAGCATCACTGGCCGACCTCTCACAGGCTGGCTTGAGAGCATCTCTGGCTGTTTACCTTCCTTCCTCTCCTTCCCAACTCCTGACCGTCCACAATGTTGATCGAGGAGGCGGGTGCAGTTGAGCTAAAAGCATGGATTGTCAGAAGATTGGCCAACATGTATGTGCGCATCGTCATTGTTGCCTTGTCGAAAGAACATGTTTCCGCCAATCTCTCATCAATTCGTACTAATCACCTCCTTTTAGGAGCTCGGACGCAGATGCCGATGTGCTGGCCGACTACACTCTAGCTTTACTGCGCGCAGACACCCCTGATACACAGCTCAGAATCGACACCATCACAAACCTTGAAGATTTCTTGAAAGAAAGTGAGTGAGCACCATACAAGAACGTTGCCTTCTGTTCACCATTCATCTAACACACTTACTACAAAAGACACCAAAACTTTTGTCGATGAAATTTTCTGCGCCATAGAAGCCAAATCCTACGTTCCTGGAAATGTCCCGTCTCCACTTATCAATCAGCCTTCTGTCGCAGCTGCGCCCGGCTCCACACCTACATACTCGCCTCTTGGACCGAGTCAAGGTTGGCCAGCTGGCTTTCAAGAATCGAAAAAACGGTCCTACAATGAACTACAGAACACGAATGGAGCAGATCCTCACTATACGCGTGGTGACCGCCAGATGAAACAAATGCGCCGAGGCGGCAGGGGCAGGGGTGATGCGTCGGGGCAGCGAGCTGGGAAAGGAGGCTCCCAAGAGTCTGGGTATCCCTTTCCAATTCCTCAAGGTGCAAATGAATACCCAATGCGACAGCCATCTGCAGAACACCAGAACTTTCCGATCGTTGCTGAGATGCCTATAACGCCGAACGCTATGCCTTTCGATCCGAACGATCCAATTGCTGCCATGCTAGCTTTGCAAGCGATGGGGCTGCCTCAAATGCCGGGATTGCCACCGTTTCCCCTACCAGGTGCGCCCAATGGCCATTCGCCGTTTGCGAAAACCGGGAACAATGCGCGAGAACTTTGTAGAGACTACAAAACACAAGGCTTCTGTACGAGGGGTGATTCTTGTCCGTATTTTCATCCTCCAGATCGCATGGTGGTACCAGGCCAAGATGGTGTGTCCCTCCAAATTTGAGAGGAGAAAGGCTAACATTCTATCTGTAGAATATGACCCTAAGAATGCGCTTCTCGTGGATACTGCGCAGATGTCGCCAAATTCGAACCACCAAAGTATGGTCAATGGGCAGCGTGGGTCTGGACATCGAGGCCGTGGAAGGGGTGATAGAGGAAGCTTCGTACCTCGACGCAATCGTGCCGAGTTTTCGCACAGTGGACCCAACAATGACCGCTCGATTACCACCATTGTTGTCGAGCAGATACCGGAGGAGAAATTTGACGAGCAATCAGTTCGGGATTTCTTTTCTGAATTTGGCGATATCGAAGAAGTCACAATGCAGCCATACAAACGGCTAGCGCTGGTCAAATATGGCAACTATCAAGCAGCACGAGGAGCGTACGATAGCCCAAAAGTCATCTTCGACAACCGTTTCGTCAAGGTCTATTGGTACAAGCCTGGCAATTTGCCCGCCCCCCCATCAACAGCAAAACTAGGCGCAGGGTCTCCGTCCGCGTCTACCGCCGAAGAGCAGCCTTTTGACAGAGAGGAATTTGAGAGAAATTCTCAAATTGCACAAAAGAAGTTAGAGGAGAAAAAGGCACAGATGAAAGAGACGGATGCGAAACGGCAAGCGCTGGAGGGGCTTGCACAGAAGCAGGCGGATGAAAAGAAGAGGCTTCTTGAAAAGATAGCCGCGAAAGGCGGAGGTGCTGTCTCAATGACGGATGCGAAAATAGAGGATATCAACGTGACCGACAACAACAAGGCCAGCGCACACACCAAGGCTTTGAGAGCAAAGGTTGCAGAATTGGAAGCCGAAGCGAAAAGTTTGGGATTGGATTCTGCACTCAGCGATGGGCATACGCCAAGAGGACGAGGCAGAGGTCGGGGGAGAGGCTCGTATCGAGGCTGGGAAGGTTTTGCAGGGAGAGGCTCTTATGATTCCTACAGGGCCAACCCTAGAGGGCGAGGGTCGTTTAGGGGTCAAGGCGGTGGGAAATATAATCTGGATAACCGGACGAAGAAAGTGGGTGTGTCTGGTGTGGAGATGACGACCGAGAAAGATGAGGCGCTGTGGCAGCATTTGTTGGTAAAGTTGAACACCGGATTCTCTCTCCGAATGCACGGGATGCTAATGGAGTCGCGACTCAGGGCATCGGTGAATTCGAAGCCATCGAACCTCATCCTGACAGGCCAGATTCGCAGACCATCACCTTTAAAGACCGCTCTACGGCTGAAAGCTTCATGTACGGCTCCAAGGACATTCCCTCTGTGGGCAAAGTGGAGCTCACCTGGTTCAACACGCCTTTGCCAACTGTTTCGCTGCCAGTCAAACAGGATCTCACTGCCAATGGAGATTTGGAGAGGAGCAGTATAGGTGCTGTCGGCGATGCGATGGACAAGGGGGCAGCGGCTGAGGTAGATTATGATGTCGCGGAGGACGATGACCGGTGGATGGTTGAGTAGGATTTGTGCCGCCTTCTTGAATATTACAGGCACGTGGGCATCTGCAGAGGTGAACCGAGCTTGTATCTCAACGAGCACGTCAGAATGAAACACTTTCCGGCTCCTGTGATACTTCTTTCTGCGACGATGATGCGGCTTTCAACTAAGATATGTTTATCAATCACCTTTGGACAGCCTATGGACATTCAGTGTCGGCAGCGCTTTCACTTTTGTGCCGAAACCTTCTCCGCGTTCCTCTACTCACAGGTATATCCAAACCACGGGGATTCATTCCCAGTGACTGAACAGCACCGTCCGAGTGTAATCTCAATACTTCTCCTGCGCCGGCCTCAGATCCAGCTCCGAGGTCCAAAGAGTTGGCTCCTGCTCACTCAACCAAAGATAAGTCTTCCCCACAGCCTAAGAACCGTCAGCGTGCCTCCCCAACGCCGCCCGATCAACAAAGACTCACCTCGGCACTCATGCTCTTCCCCGACCTCTGATCCTCGCCCACTTTGTCCTCAATCCGCCCGTTCGCAACCACATGCACACTCTGAATCCCCAACGGACTGAACTCCTTCCCCACCGCTTGACTGATCATCTTCACGCTCGCCCTGCTGCTCCCGTACGACGCGAATTTGGCGTTCGTCCGCAGCGCGCCCAGCGTGCCTGTGAAGATGATGGTGCCCTTCTTCTCGCCGCCGTCAGCTAGGGGTTTTTCGCCGTGGTGTTCGAAGAGGAGCTTGATGGCTTCTTGGGAGAAGGCCATGGCGCCGCCGACGTAGGTGGACAGGGTGTTCATGAATGCTTCATGAGTCTCTTCGAGGAAGGGTTTGACGTCTGCGTTTTTGATACTGTAGATTGCGACTTTGAGCTTCAAACCCTTGAAGGAGTCGTGGGCTCGGATGTCTTTGAACGCTCTTGAGAGGTTTTGGGGCTGGGTGTCTGTGGGGAATGTTTCGATGGTTGAGTGTGGGACGGAGGTGCGGAGGGATTGGGCGAGCGTGCGAAGGGAATCCGGGTTGCGGGCTAGGAGGGCAACGGCGAGATTGCCTTGAGAGGCGAGGACGCGGGCTATGCCGGCGCCCTGGTGAGGTTAGTAAGGATTGTGAAAGAATGGGGCCGTCTGGGAGAGCAATAGGTCGTACGCTTGCCGGTCCGGCGCCGATTAGTATGGCGATTCCTGTTCTCCTGTTAGTCTTTTGACATTGGGGAAGAGAGGAAAGGAAGGACCTGATGGAGGCATGGTGTTGGATCTTTATATGAGAATTATGACCCCCTGAACTCGAGGTAATCTGAAGACGAGATTGCAGGTAAAGTCAGGTAGGAAATTGATATTTGCTGAAGCCGTGAACAATCCTTCGGATGTGACGAAAGAAAACATCGAATTATAATCTACGTCATGCGGACATATGACCACGGACATAGTACTAGGCTGGGAAAGTTTTCCTACCATGAAGTACCTTAGTGTAAATATAAGTCCATTTCTGGAGTTTTTCGACGCATCTGCGATTGAGTCTTGCTCGTATCGCGGCTGACTTGAAGACAAAGGGGATGAAATCCGAACAAGATTGGGAATGACGAGATTGCTACCGATTTGGGTATTCGAGAAGCGTCGTTGCTGTTTGAGACATTCGAAAGACGTGGAAAATTTGAGAAGAGCGGGCAATGAAAGGGACAGAGTTGTTCTGCCCTGTGTCGTAACAGGAAAACTAAGCAGAGAATATCAAATGTCCTGGCGATGCACGAGGAGGTAGGACATGGTCGGAGGAGAGAGAGGCTCCGGACTATTGATTTAACGACTGTAATATGAAATTATGAGCCAGTAGTTGCATGATGTCCAAAGGGGCGTCTTCCTGTGCTAGACATACTCCGACAATCACGCCGTGCTTCATCGCAAGACCAACCCTCAAGGACGGCATCACCCGGTAGGAAGTTTCTGTTCATGGCCATGAAGAGCCAGGTCGCAGAGATCTCCTCACTCCTTGGTCGGAGGAATTATATGCGCGATCCCCTCGACTACGCCCGCAAAGCCTGCTACCGCCTTCTCGGCCCCCGAAGTGTCACCCCTGTTGACTACGGTACAGAACGCATCCGGGTTGGGCGCACCTACGTTGTGAAACGCATTGTCAATAGCATCATGCACAGAGCCCTCTCTGCAGGTGACCGGCGTGGTGAATCGAGCGTCCAAGTCTCACCATCGTCTACGTATTTCTCGAACGTTATTCCATCCCCACACTTGTGTCTTAGGGCCTCATGGAGTGCACTACCAGTGCCTTGGTTGTTTTTGGCGAGCGGGAGGCCGTTCGCAGGTAGTGTACCCTTTGAGATCGTCACGTACCAGGTCAGGGAGGAACCTGTGGGCGCCTTCGGTTGGACTGCGCCGGAATCGTAGCCGTTGCAGTCGATCCCGCCAGGGCCGCCGTCGCGAGGTGAAAGGACGTGATCGGCTGGGGTGGGGCGGGGGTAGACATGCGATATAAATGCAGCTATGCAGGCGGTGATGAGGGCGAGGTTGGCGGAGGGCTGCATTATCGCCTGTAATAGAGGGAAATTCAGGTCGAAGGAGTAATGCTCAATTGGAGGAGGACTATGGCTTTATTGACTCGATGAATTTGGATTGAGAAAGCTGTACTGTAGAAGTGAAATGCTATAGCCATAGAACTTCATAGACACACTGAGAAAATGAAGAAGTCTTTATAGCTTCTCAAGGCGCATAATTGACTATGGCGGGCCATTCTGAGATTGAAAATATCACATGGAGATTTTGACACCCGAGGTCTAGAATAAGGGGCGTTATGTAGCCCATTGGTCCAGAAATTTTTTATCAAATGTAAGGATTACTATTTGGAGTCTAAAACGGGGTGAAGTCTAAAGAATTCGAAAGCCGGAGACAAAAATAAAGTGACTCAATGGGACCAACTCTTAGGCGTCAAACTAAGAGTCAACATTGACAGGAGGGTTGTATGTTAATACGACGAGTTTGTTCTAGAGTGGTTTAGCGGAAACGGAGCGTGGAAGAAATACATGCAAAGGCCTGAACGACCATGTTTGCCCTCCACCGAACACTTCCAAAGGGACTCTCTTTGACATAGTCTTGAGGCTCAGAGCACTTGATGGACTGGACATACCTTACGAAATTCCAACGACTTCGGACACGCACGCGATAATTGGATTCATGTCTTCGAAATGTTTAGAGATATAGGTAAAGTCCTAAAGTTGGGATTTGGTGTAGCTGAACTTGGGGTGAGTGGGTGATACCCCGCATCCCTCCATTGCAACAAAACGATAGACAGGCCTATGTATCAAGGCTTTAGCGTCTTGAGTGTGACATCCACCGAGCCACCACCGTGCATAGGTCTCATGCCAAGACTGCATGCATAATCCAGCTGGGCGATACTTGCGAGCATCGCCGCAGCAAGATCCCAAAGATTAGAACGCTCTTGAGTACGGCGTTCAGAACCTGCGGACGGGATTGCAGTTGTCATACATGGGGGTCTGTGCCTATTGCAACCACTTGAGTGCGACATTCAGCTCGGTGGGCTTTGACCACGTCAAGCAGTGGTCAGCTCTCTCTGGAATCCACAACGAGGAGATGTGAGCAAGCTTCAGAGCAACTGGGGAGATCTTTGATACAACTGAGGTGGCACATGCTTCACCTATAATCTACAGAAAAGCGCAGTAAGGGTGAAGTCTTGTACAATAGGTACAGTAGGTCCGAGGTGATTGCCCTCTGGAGAGACAAAGTAGGTTCAGCTAATGACTGGCTGCCGTAGCGCCCGAGATAGCCCCCCAACTGTGAGTGGTCGAGGGTGTGGGGGTCTGGGCGCCCACATTGCTTCTAGCCGAGGGAACCAAAAGCCAATACAATATGTGAGGCTATACGCAGGTCTTGGTATTGCGTATACGTTCCGTACGTGCTCCGGTACGTAACTAGAAGCTATATTAATATTAAGCTTGTTAAAGCAACCCTATATCTACCCTACTTAAAAGCTTTATCTTATTACCTTAGGGGTCCCCTATTTTTTTAATAATTATTATTAATTCTTTTATCTTCCTAGAGGATAAAGTTGATAATAATTACTTATTTATTATATTTAACTTATACTCTATTATCGTAGCAATTATATTTAATTATTATATTCTATATTATTATTTATTATATACTTTAATAATTTTAATAGTTTATTTTATTAATATTATTTAAAATAAGATAATTAAATATAATACGCGATTTTTATAGCCGAATTATAATAAAAGCGGCTTAAATATTAATATAACTAATCTAGGAATATTTTTAAAAGAAATTAAGGATAAAGTATATTAAATTGAATTCGAAAATATTTATTTTAAATTATAATTTATAAATATAAAAATTAATATTTTAAAAAAATAATAATAGAATTTAAATATAAATATATAATTTATATAGAATAATAATATTTTATATATAATAATTATAATATCAAAAAAACTCTATATTAAAGATTCTTTATAATATAAAAGCAAATTACTTAAAGATTTTAATAATTAATTCTAAAAGCTAAAAAATTAAATATAATAAAAATTTAGTTATTATTTTAATAATATAATTAAAATTTTCTTTCAAAATTAGATTTAAATAATATATAATTAAAATATATTCGGAATATTAAAGAATCTTAAAATAAATCCTTCGAATATACTTTTAAAGCTTTTAAGAAAATATTAATAAATTTAATTTTATATTTAATTAATAAATTAATTAAGATTATATTATATTATAAAAATATAAAATAAAAGGAATATTAATTAGTTTATAATTTTAATATTTATCTTTCTAATATTAAAATATAAATAAATCTTAATATAAAAAGGAAATTATCAAAAAATAAACTTTTAATAAAAAATTATTATTTTATATTTATAATTTAATAATTATAATAAGAAAAGAACTAAATATTTATATCGATTTTATAATAAAAATATCTTGTTTAAAATAATATAATAAAATTAAATAAAGTTTTTTAAAAAATATAATAAAGCAATATACGTATATTTTTGAGAATAAAATAATTTATTTTTTAAAAGATTAAATTATTAAACTAAATCGGTATTAAAAATCGTTTAATAATAAGTATTAAGGAAATAAATTAAGGAAAATTTAATTTTAATTTGATTATAAAATAAAAAATAATTATAAAAAACTTAATAATTTAAATTAAATTTTAATTAGTTTTAAATATTTATATTCTCTTAAGAAAAATAATAATAATAATTATTATAAATAAGCAAATTATTAAGTTAAAGATTATTTATTTAAAAATCTTATTAATTCTATTATAAAAATAGGAAATAATAAAGCTTTATAAATATTTTATAAATAAAATAATAAGAAAAAATAAAAATAAAGTTTTTATTAAATATAAATAATATTAAAATATTTATTTTATAAGGATTAAAGTTTATTAAAATCCTTTTAAATAATAGGTTAATATTTAATTTAATTAATTAATATATAATTATATTATATAATTTTCTATATAAGAATTATAGCTTGCTTATACCTAAATCAATTAATAAATCGAATATATATTATTATAGGACCTATTATATCCGTTTTATTATAAAGAATAATTAAAATTATTAAAAAAAATATAAACTATTTTTTTATATTATAAATTAGATTAGGCCTTAACTAATTATTAGAATACCGGGTCTTAAAAATCTTTATATATAAATTAACTTCGAAATAATAATATAGAAATTTCTTTTTATTATTAATAAATTTTAAATTAAAAATTAAAAATATTTTAATAAAAGTCTTTTCAAATTAATAAGAGTAATTAAAATAATATATATAATATTATAATTAATTTATATTTAAAGTGAAAAAATAACTTTGCTTAAAAAGTTTAAAACTTATAAAAATATATTTTTTAAAAATAAAATATTTTAATTATTAGCCTTTAAAGAAAGCGATTATATAATAAAATTAAAAAATAGAAATCTTCTTTATTAATTTATTTATAATCTTTCTAAGCTAAAGCTTAAGGAACTTTGTTAATATATTAATAATATAATTATATAAGAAATAATTTGCCTTTTAATATTATTAGTAGGAATATTAATTATTTTTATATTTAAAAAAGACGGTATTTTATAATTATATATTAATTATAAAAGTCTAAATATAATAATTAAAAAAATAAATATTTATTTCTTTTAATTATAAAAATATTAAATTATTTAAATAAAACTAAAAAATTTATTAAGTTAAATTTAATAGAGGTATATTACTAAATTCGTATATAAAAGGATAATAAGTAAAAAATTATATTTTATATATAATTTAAATATTTTAAATATTTAATAATATTATTTAACTTAATTAATACTTTAATAACTTTTTAAATATATATTAATAAGGCTTTAATAAACTTAATTAATATAATATATATAATATATTTAAATAATATATTAATTTATTCCGAAGACTTATTATAATATTAATAATATATATATAAAATATTAAAAAGGTTAAAATAATATTCCTTATTTATAAATTTATTTAAATATAAATTTAATTAGATAATAATTAAGTTTTTCAGTTTTATAATATTTATATAAAATATATTTATATCCTTAGAGAAAATTATAATAATTATATAATAATTAATTTTAATATTATTTTATTAACTTTAATAATTTTTAAAATTTATAAATTATTTTTATTTATTTATTTTAAACTATTTTAAGAAAACGAATCCCTTAATTAATTTATTAAAAAATAATAAAAGAAATAAGAAGTTTAGTAAATTCAAATAGTTAAAGAGTATTATATAAGTATTTTATATTTTATATAAAACCTTTATATAAGTATTTTTGCTAATATATTTCGATTTCAAAAAAGGAATTTATTTAAAAACGAATACTTTTAAATTTGTTATTATTATAATATTATTATAATTATAAAATAATAAGTAATAATATTTAATAGTTTTTTAATTTAAAAAAATAATATTTATAAAATAAAACTATAAGGTTTATAATTAAGAATTATTAATTATTATTAATATATTTATATATTAATATTATTATTTTAATAATAACGTTTATATTATAAAAGTTTTAATAAATTATAATAATTTAAGAGGTTTTATAAATATTAAAAAGTTAAACTTTAAATAAATTAAATAGGCCTTAAACTTAATTGTTTATAATTTTGAGATTAATTATAAACTTAGGAAAACAAACTTAATTAATATATTATTATAACGCCCTAATTATAAGGGTAATTCTAATAATTTAAGATAATTATTATTAATATTCTAAAATAAATTAGTCTTATAAAATAAAGATTTATAAGCGGAATATTTATATAATATATTTATTATAAAAATACTTTAAAAAGCTAATTATATAATATTTATATTAAGATAAAAGGTTAATATAATTATAGAAATAATTTATAAAAATTATATTATCGAAGTTGCGAACTTGATTAAAACTTTATAATAAAATAATAATTTTATTAAAAATATATAATTAATTAATAAAAAGCTTATAAAAAGTAAACAAAGGTATTATTATAATATATAAAATTTTATTAATAAAATTTTAATTACTCGGAGATATTATTATATATTAAGAAATAAAATATTAAAATAAGAGCTTTTTAAGTAGTATTATAATAACCTTTTAACTAAATATTTCAAAATAGAGAAAATATTTGAATTATTATAATAAAAGTATTAATAGAAAGATATCGTTATATATATAAAATATTATATTAGAATATATAATATTTATTAATATATCAAAATATAATAATATAAGTTATATAGAAAGCTTTATAGCCTGCTATAACCTAAAGGGCTATAAATAAAAATTATTATAAATTTTATTATTAATTTACTATCGAGTAAGTAAAAAGGCTATATTTATAATATAATATTAATTATTATTAATTAATATAGCAAAATAATATATCATATATTAATTAATAAAACCGTAATAGTTATAAAGCTTACTAATCTCTTTTTGAATATAATTATTAAATATAACTTTTTAAAAAATATAATATTCGATAGAGGATCTTTATTTATAAATATTTTTTAATCCGAATTATATTATTATTTTAAGATTAAAAAATATTTATTAATTATATTTTATTTTTAAATTAATAATATAATAAAGTAACAGAATTAAACCTTGAAATAATATTTATATAATTATTATAATTATAAGCAAAGTAATTAGGCTGTATTATTATTAATAACAAAATTTACTTATAATAATAATTATTATAAGAATATTAAAATAACTTTATTTTTTATATATTATAATTATAATCTTATTATTTATTTCAAGGACAAAATATTTAAAGATAAATAAATATTAATAATAAAGGAAAGAATAAAAAAATTATAATTTATTTATATTAAACTTAAAGAAAACTATTAAAAAATAATAAAATATTGATAGAAATATTATAATAAAAAATATAAATTATAAACGTTACTTATAAACAATTTGATATTATTATTTATTAAGAACTTAAAATAGAAGTACTTTAATAAGAAGTTATTTTATAAGTTTATTAATTCTTTCTAAATACTCGATATAATCGAAAATTAAATTTATTATTTAATATTATTTAATCTTTTATATTTTATTATTAAAACTTTATTATAATTTATAAAAGAATAATTAGAAATATATATTATTCTCTAAATTAATAAATAATTAATAAGAATAAGAAATAGAAAAGGTATTAGGGAAATATTACCGGAAAGGCGTTATATAATATTAAATTAAATAAAAAGATTAAAATTCGAAATATAATAAATAAATTAATAAAAAGAATATAAGAAATACTATAAAAAATATCTAAAACTTTAAAAATAAAATAAAAAAATAATAATTTTATTAAATATAAATATATTTATTATAAATATTCTGAAAAGCCCGAAAATAATAGAGAAAATATATTATTTAATAGCTAAACTTATATATTAAAGATATAATAATTACTTAACTTTGATATTAAATAGGCTTAAAAATATTATCCTTTTAAAGCTAAATTTAATAATTACTTTTATATTAGGTTTATATTAAAGTAGCAATAATATAATACTAATTATAATATTTATATTTATATTATTTTTTTATAATTTTAATAATTATAAATTTAATAGTTCTGGAATCCTTTCTTTTTTCCTTTTCTATTCTTCCTTTTCTTTCTTTTTTAATATTCCTTATTTCTATATCCCTTTATATAAGAATGGATTAAATTATATAAAATTTAATATAGAAATAAAATTTATATTTCCTCTTTCCTTTTTAAATATTATAAATATTATTAAAGAAATTATAAGTATATCTCCGGGCTTTATAAATTTACCTTTTTTAATAATAATATTTTCCTTTATTTCCTTAATAATAAGTTTCTTTTATAAAAATTAATAGAAACTATATAAGATTATTAAATATAATAATTAAGGAAAATAAAATAATAATTCTTTTAAATAAATAATAAAAGAATCGAAAGTATCTTATAAAATAATAAATTTATAATAATTATTATAAACCTCCGTCTTTAAGCCCTTTAATAACTCTTTTATACGAGCTATAACCTTAATAGCTGAAAGTTTATATATAAAATCTTTTAACCCTGCGGCTTATAAAGAATTATAATAACTTTTAATAAAGACTATTTTAGCAGCTTTCCCAGCAAAATTAAAGATATTAACTTCGATATATAAAAATAAAATATAAATATAAGGGTAGAAAATATATAAAGGGATTATATATTTATTAAGGTTATAATATTTTTTACAGTATTAAATATAAATATAATCAAAAGTAAAGCCGGAATAAAGCAAAATAATTTTGCTTTCAAAGGCGGCGATTACGTAATATAAGCAAGGAGAAAATATATTATATATATATTAGCTATAACTATATAACAATTATAGAATAAATATATAGCAATAGTATATAATAAAATAAAACAAATAGAATATTGTAAAATAGGAAAAATATATTAAAGCCTATACTTGCAGAGAGTATAAATATATATATAATATATTTCTTATAATTATATAAATACGTATATATTATATTAATAACTTGATTTAATTATATTTATATTATTTAAATATATTATAATACTTAAGACAATTATATATAAAGTATTAGAAATAAAATAGCTTTAATAACTTATATAATAATAAAGTAAGTAATTATTATTATTATTATATCTTATTAATAGTACTTACTTATCGGGGTATATATAAATATTTACTTATAATAATAATTATAATAATAATAATATTATATATAATTAATATTTATTGCAATACCGTTAGAATATATATAGCTTTATATTATATTTATAAAAGGTAGATATAAAAGTAATTATAAAAGAAAAACAAATATAAGAGAATTTTTTAATATTATAATTTTTTATATATTAAATCGTATTATTATATTTATTAAATAATATTTAAGATATTATAATATTATATATTCTTTTCTTCTATATTTTTTATAAATTTGAAAGGTTTTCAAAATATTATATTTATAAATATATATATAATAAAAATATTATATATATAGAAATCGTATAAAATATATTAAGATTCTTTTTCCCTTTCAACGTCTATAATAGAAGGTTTTTGATAAGCTTATAAGGATATTATCTTACTATTTAAGGTACTAAGAACTAATATTTTAAAGAAGGAATAATTGTAAAATTATATATAAATTTTAATATTATATATAAATTTTATATATACTTTAATATATAATTAGAAACTATATTAATATTAAACTTATTAAAATAATCTTATATTTATTTTGTTTAAAAGCTTTATTTTATTACCTTAAAGGTCCTTTATTCTTTTAATAATAATTATTAATTCTTTTATCCTCTTAGAGGATAAGATTAATAATAATTATTTATTTATTACGTTCAGCTTGCGCTCTACTATTATAACAGCTATATCTAGTTATTATACTTTATATTGCCATTTACTATATACCCTAACATAATGCTTAACGAGCTTGTACAGTATGGTGACTGCTGGCTCCTACTGATAGAGGAACCGGTACTTGAATTGAGATAGACAACTCATATGCGCAGATTCCTGGAGTATTGCAACCACACTTCTGGCAGCCGGGCTTCTTGAGTCTCTCGTTTACGTATATAGCATCCTGGCCGTCTGTCGCAGTTGACGCATAAATCTCGTTGAATAGTCAATCAACTGATATTGGATTGTCAATTCAATATACTATTGTATACTACTGCAGGTAATTAGCTGTTTAACTAACTATTATAATTAATTAGTTAATTAATTATTTAACTAATTATTATTTTTCCTTTAGTATTAATTAATATATAATATAATTTTAATAAAAATTTAATATAATATCTATTATACCTCTTTAAATAATTATAACGTTATTATTATAAAATACCCGAAACGGTATATATTAAAAAAAAATTATAATAAAGAATTTTTTTACCTTTAATAATTATCTTATAATAATTGCTATTTTTATTAATTTTATATTGTTTTATTATTAAAATCCGATAGAATAATCGATTGTTTTAAGATATTTTTAAGTTTAAAACTCCGATTTTTCTAAAATAGCTAAGTTAATATATTAAATATATAAAATAGTAATAACAAATTATTAATATAATTATTCTTATATTTAATAAATATTTATTTAAAGTTTATATAATAATATCTTATATTTTATTAAATAATTAATTATATAAATAATTATTAATAATATTAATAATATTAATAATATTAATAATAATTTAAATTAATAATATTTGATTATTTATTATTATTAATTAAAAACCGAAAAATTTATTTATAATAATAATTATATATTTAAAGTATTTTATAATCAATTCGGTATTAATTATATATATATAAATAAAGGACGAATATTTATTAAAATTATATTAAAATTATAATAATATTATTATTAAAAAAATTTAAAAAATATATTTTAATTTTTATTAATATTTTCTCTTATATTATTTCTTATTTCCTTATTATTTTAATCGATATTTATTATAATATAAATATTAAAATCTAGCTCCTTAGCTTTATTTTTAAGCTTTTTTATAAATATAAGAAAAATTTCTATATTAATAAAATATTTTTAATATTATTAATTAAAAGTAAATTATTTAAATTCTAATTTTAATTATTATTATATTTTTATTTTTATTAATAAAATAAATATATAAAATTTAAAAATATTAAAAAAAATATTTAAAGTATTTTATATTTTATTATTTTTTAATTTATTATTTTAATTTATAAATATAATAACTTCTTATTTTTTAACATTAAATTAAATTTTATTATTAATAATAAGGAAATAGTCGAAATAAACTTAATAAACTTATATATTATATATATTTTAATTAAGCTTAAAACCTAATAAAATATTTTATTAATTTTTATTTAATTATTAAT